>Ga0194111_10010427_pt1 | contig 9975 bp, 7 predicted proteins | sample TA2KigC300mmetaG_FD_146194 | JGI IMG/M metagenome (GOLD analysis project Ga0194111, IMG submission 146194) | Freshwater microbial communities from Lake Tanganyika, Tanzania - TA2015033 Kigoma Deep Cast 300m | ecosystem: Environmental > Aquatic > Freshwater > Lake | place: Tanzania: Lake... | reverse complement strand
CCTGTATCAACAGAAACACCACGACGGGCGAGAAGTCCAGGCCCTGGGGCCTTCCCTTGTGTAGCAATTGACGAATGGGCCCGACCATGGGTTCGACCATTGCGGCCAAGACAGGTCTCACTGCCTCGGCGGCGGGGCTCGCGCCAAACCAACTCATCAGAACATGGGCAATGAGCAAGAAAACCAGAAACCGAAGCCACCAGCCAATTAACCAGACCAAGGCCAACAGAAGAAAACCCGCTCCAGCAGGGAGTCCCCATGGCCCCTCGCCGGATATCTGATCCGCGAAGAGGGTTGCCTTAAAGCCAACGGCCACCAGGGTCACCAAGAGCGCCGCAAGCAAAGAGGCCCAATCCAGTAAACCCGGTGAACTCATTGCCCGCCGCAGTGGGAGCACGATCCAGTTGGTCAACTTGAAGCAGAGTTGGCTCAATGGATTGTGGGCTGGAAGGCGAAGCCACTGGAGATAGGCACGCATCAGGCAACCCACGCAGATGAGTCCTGCGAGTGCCTTGACGATCATCCAGATTAAGTCAGCCATGGGAAGACAAAAAAGGCCCCGCCTTTATCGGGCGAGGCCTCCTCGATTCAATGATTCCTGAACCGAACTTACGGACGGCCACCAACTGGGAAGGGCCAGGTGCTTGAAATCGGCGCTGCAGCGGGTGCAACGACTTTCTTAGCAGCGGGCTTCTTAGCAGCCTTTTTTCCAGCTTTCTTAGCAGCGGGCTTCTTAGCAGCCTTCTTGGCAGCGGGCTTCTTAGCCGCTTTCTTGGCGGCAGGCTTCTTAGCCGCTTTCTTGGCGGCAGGCTTCTTAGCAGCCTTCTTAGCCGCTTTCTTAGCAGCGGGCTTCTTAGCCGCTTTCTTAGCAGCAGGCTTCTTAGCCGCTTTCTTGGCAGCAGGCTTCTTAGCAGCCTTCTTGGCAGCGGGCTTCTTAGCCGCCTTTTTTGCAGCTTTCTTGGCAGCGGGCTTCTTAGCCGCCTTCTTAGCAGCAGGCTTCTTAGCAGCCTTCTTAGCAGCGGGCTTCTTGGCCACTACCTTTTTCGCCTCGGGTTTTGCAGCTTTAGACTTCTTTGCTTTCTTTTTTGCAGCCATTTCATTCTCCTTCAGACCGACAGAGTCGGCGGTTTACATGGGAGATTCGAGCCAACATGGCTCGAACCATTCATTTGCGCAAGCGGTTGGAACTAAAAATGCCAACGCCAATGAATCCTGTGGTGGCCCCATGGAGTGAAATGTCTACTCCCAACTGAGGGCGCCCCCCGTCTGATACTCAATCACACGGGTTTCAAAAAAGTTTCTTTCCTTCTTGAGATCGACCATTTCCGCCATCCAGGGGAATGGATTCTCTTCATTGCCAAAAATGGAGTCGAGGCCAATTTGCTGGCACCGCCGATTGGCGATATAGCGCAGATAGCTCTTGAACATGGATGCATTGAGCCCCAGGACCCCACGAGGCATGGTGTCCTCGGCATAGCGATATTCAAGCTCCACCCCTTTGACGAACAACTCCCTGAGTTCGGCCCGGAATTCAGGGGTCCAGAGATGGGGGTTTTCCAGCTTGATGGTGTTGATGAGGTCGATGCCGAAATTGCAGTGCATGGACTCATCTCGCAGGATGTATTGGTATTGCTCAGCCGCCCCGGTCATCTTGTTCTGACGTCCCAGCGCCAGAATTTGAACAAAGCCGACGTAGAAAAAGAGGCCTTCCATGATGCAGGCAAAGACAATCAGCGACTTCAGGAGTTGCTGATCCGCCTCGGGGGTGCCCGTCTTGAAGGCGGGGTCGGTCAGGGTATCAATGAAGGGGATAAGGAACTCGTCCTTATCCCGAATGGAGTCCACCTCGTGGTAGGCATTGAAAATCTCCCCTTCATTCAGCCCCAGAGACTCCACGATGTACTGATACGCATGGGTGTGAATTGCCTCTTCGAAGGCTTGGCGAAGCAGGAACTGACGGCACTCGGGTGCCGTGATGTGGCGGTAGGTGCCCAGAACAATGTTATTGGCCGCAAGGCTGTCTGCAGTCACAAAGAATCCCAGGTTGCGCTTGACCAGACGACGCTCGTCGTCGGTGAGGCCATTGGGGTCTTTCCAGAGGGCGATGTCCCGGGACATGTTGATTTCCTGGGGCATCCAGTGATTGGCGCAGCCGGCAAGGTACTTCTCCCAAGCCCACTTGTATTTAAAAGGCACCAGCTGGTTGACATCGGTCCCACCATTGATGACGCGTTTGTCCTCCACTCGGACCCTGCGTTCGGCTGCATCTTCCGGTAATTGGGTGGCAAAAATACCCGGAGACGGGCGAATCGTCCCCGCTGCGTTGGGGGACTGATGCTGCATCGACAACGGGGTTGTCGATGGTGGCGGTGCCTTAGGCGAAATGTTGGTGGACGAGGTGTCTTCCCAGTTCAGCATATCGATCTCACTTTCTTAATTAGGTCAGTGAGATTCGGTCAATGAACACAGACCGAATCATGATGGAAGAGAGAAAAGCTTGCAATCGTTTTCTCTCTTCCGATGAAAAAAATTCGTTCGAAAGCAACAAATCGAACAACGAATTACTGGCAAGCCTCGCAATCGGGATTGTCGATCGAACAAAACTTCATATCCGATGCAGGAACTGCATTGCTTGCGATGATTGGATCGGTCGTGCTCGACCAAGCCGCAACGGCTCCCGAAGCGGAGGCGCCCCCAGCGACACCACCGGATACGGGAACTGCATTGAGTTGGCCGGTGTTGAGGGTGGATTTCTCGGCGTGGGTGGCGCCAATGGTGCGCAGGTAGTAGGTGGTCTTGAGGCCACGCAACCATGCCAGCTTGTACGTCTCATCGAGCCGCTTACCGGAGGCACCCGCCATATAGATGTTGAGCGACTGGGCCTGATCAATCCATTTCTGGCGCCGAGCGGCACACTCCACCATCCAGAAGGTGTCCACTTCAAATGCGGTGGCATAGAGATCCCTGAGTTCGACGGGTATTCGGTCGATCTTCGAGAGGCTCCCATCGAAATACTTCAGGTCCGCAACCATAACCTCATCCCAGAGCCCGAACTCCTTGAGGTCGCGCACCATGGTCTCGTTGACCACCGTGAACTCGCCCGAGAGGTTGGATTTGACGTAGAGGTTTTGATAGGTGGGCTCGATCGAGGCCGAAATGCCGACGATGTTCGAGATGGTGGCCGTGGGGGCAATGGCCACGCAGTTGGAATTGCGCATACCGAAGTCGCGAATCCGCTGTCGGAGTGCATCCCAATCAAGGCGTGCGGTGCGATCAATTTCGACGTAGCCGCCCCGTTCCTGGGCCAACAAATCGAGGGTGTCGAGCGGCAGAATTCCCCGATCCCACAACGACCCCTTGAAGCTTGAATAGGCGCCCCGCTCTTTTGCCAATTCGGTTGAGGCCCAATAGGCCTCGTAACAGACGGCTTCCATGGAAGCGTCGGCAAACTCAACGGCCCGATCAGAGGCGTAGGGAATGCGCATTGCATGCAGCGCCTCCTGAAAGCCCATGATCCCCAGACCCACTGGGCGATGGCGAATGTTGGCGTTTCGAGCCTTGGCCACTGCGTAGTAGTTGATGTCGATCACATTGTCGAGCATGCGCATGGCCACCGAGATGGTCTTCTTGAGCTTCTCGTGGTCGAGAACCAGGCCGCCTGCTGCCGGCTTGAGGTGGTGGACGAGGTTCACTGACCCCAGATTGCAGACCGCAATCTCGGAATCATTTGTGTTGAGGGTGATCTCGGTGCACAAATTGGAGCTGTGGACCACCCCGACGTGCTGCTGGGGGCTGCGGACATTGCACGGGTCTTTGAAGGTGATCCAGGGGTGGCCTGTCTCGAAAAGCATCGTCAACATCTTTCGCCAGAGGCTGCTTGCGGCGATTTTCTTAAACAGCCGCAACTCACCCCGCTGGGCTTTGCCCTCGTAGGCCAAGTAGGCCTCCTCGAAGGCCCGACCAAACTTGTCGTGCAGATCGGGCACATCGGATGGCGAGAAGAGGGTCCATTCCCCGTTTTCCATGACCCGCTTCATAAACAGATCGGGAATCCAGTTCGCCGTGTTCATGTCGTGGGTTCTGCGACGGTCATCGCCGGTGTTCTTGCGCAGCTCCAAGAATTCCTCGATGTCGAGGTGCCAGGTCTCAAGATAGGTGCAAACAGCCCCCTTGCGCTTGCCCCCCTGATTAACCGCCACGGCCGTGTCGTTGACGACTTTCAGGAATGGGACCACCCCCTGACTCTTGCCGTTGGTACCCTTGATGTGACTCCCCAAGGCGCGCACCGGCGTCCAGTCATTGCCGAGTCCTCCCGCATATTTGGCCAAGAGGGCGTTCTCTTTGATGGCCTCATAAATGCCGTCGAGGTGGTCGGGCACGGTCGTGAGGTAGCACGACGAGAGCTGAGAGTGGGTGGTGCCACTGTTGAAGAGTGTCGGGGTCGAGCTCATGAAGTCGAAGCTCGACAGGAGGTTGTAGAACTCAATGGCCCGGGCCTCGCGGTCGAGTTCGCCGATGGCCAACCCCATTGCCACTCGCATAAAAAACGCCTGAGGCAACTCAATGCGCCGGCCTTCGTTGGTAAAAAGGTCGTCGCGGTCAATAAGGAAGTAACGATCGTAGAGGGTCTGCAGGCCAAGGTAATCGAACTGGAGGTCTCTCTCTGGCTTGAGCGCCGCTGCCAACTGGGCCAGATCAAAGCGCGCGAGATCCTCGTTCAGAAGGCCAATCTCGATGCCCTTCTTAATGAATCGAGGGAAGTACTCCCTCGTGCGCGTATCCACCTCAGCCGGCGCAACCTCGGACTCGAGCACCTCCTTGCGAATGGTGTGCAGAAGCAGTCGGGCACTGGCTTTGGCATAGGCGGGATCCTTTTCAATGAGAGCGCGGGCAGCAAGAATGGCGGACTTCTCGACCTCCTCGATGGGAACACCGTCGTAGAGATTCTTTAGGGTGTCTTGATAGACATCTTCAACCCGCGCGTGGGGCTCCAGTCCTAGGCAGGCCGCTTCAAGCATCTGGCGCAGCCAGCCCAAGTCAAGGGGCTGTGGGCGTCCATCGACAGTCATGTGCAAGGCCGGGGCGGGCGCTTGCACCTGGGTGTTTGCCGCAGCAGCCCGCTCCTGGGCTCTGCGCTCACGGTACAAGACATAGGCCCGGGCCACTTCATGTTCGCCGGAGCGCATCAGCGCGAGCTCTACCTGGTCTTGAATGTCCTCGATATGGATGGTTCCACCGGCGGGGAGGCGACGAACCAAGGCCTGGGCGACCTGCTCGGTGAGCGACTCTGTGAGTTCACGAACTCGCGCGCTCGCTGCGCCCTGCCCACCTTGAACCGCCAGGAATGCTTTGGTCATTGCGACGTTGATCTTCGGGGCCTCGAAAAGCACCACGGCCCCGTTGCGACGTATCACCTTGATGTCGGCAATGGTGGCGACAGTCGACATTGCGCTGGGAGGGTCGGCGGCCACTATGGACGGGCTTGGATCAATGGCCCGTTGAAGTCCCGAGGTCTGTTCGATTCCCCGCTGCATATCCTTCCCTCCAATTTAGTTATCGTGGTAATCATGTTTGGTTGGGAGAGGCTGGCCGTAACGCGACGATCGGCCGCAAAACTATCTGTAGTAGAAAACCACCCTCTGAGGTACTAATTCTAGTAGTCTAGGCCAGGTGGGGGCAAGGCCTGCGAGCAGGGAAATCCCTGGTTTAGGAGGTAAACCTCCTGCAAACCGCCAAGCGACAAGAAACTTTTTTTTTCACTCAGCGCTGTTGCGGTCTTTCACCTCAAATGCATCCACAACGCCCACCGCAAGGGCGTTCTCTCTGAGGTCAAAAATTGCGCTCGAGGCCTATACCCTTTGATCGAATGCGTGAAATAAAACCGGTCCAGTCAAAATATGGTCCAGGGTCGGTCTTGCGTCCCGGGGCGATGTCCGAATGACCAGCGACCCAACGCATACTCGGCAGTGCCGCGCAGAGGGCCTGGGCCAGGTCCGCGAGTCGGTCGATCTGGGGGGGCTCATAGGGCTCCGAATCGCATCCCTCGAGCTCGACCCCAATCGAAAAATCATTGCAATTGTCTCGGCCACGAAAGTTCGACCGCCCGGCATGCCATGCACGAGATTGAATGGACACGTACTGCGTCAGACGGCCGCATCGATCAATGACAAAATGGGCCGAGACCTGCATGCCACTCACAGCCATGAGCTCCGGGTGCGCCGAATCGAGGGGTCGGCCCAAAAAAAGGTCGTCCACATGGGGTCCGCCGTACGCTCCCTCCGGCAGACTAATGCCGTGCACTACGAGCAGTTCGGGCAGGCAACCGTCGGGCCGCTCATTGAAAAACGGCGAATCCAACCGCCGATCGCCCTGCTTTGGCAGGATCCAGCCGCCATCATCAAAAGCAACTAGTGCAGGATCCCGAGTCCGATCCAAAGCACGGTCTGAGATTTCTTCCGGTCGGGTCAATGCCACAGCGCTGGCCTTCCCCGTCAACGGTCCAGGGGCAGGTGTTCGGCCTTGCAATAGGCGCGCCCGGCCTTCCAAACAGCATCTGCCTTGGGAAGGTTCAATCCGCAGGCTTCACATGCGACCAGCGGCGAGGTGGCTGAAGCGGATTTACCGTCGGGCTGACTGGCGCCGGGCCCTGGCCCTGGCCCATTGCGCCCATCCGACCGACGCTGAGAGTCTCTCTGGGCGGCATTCGATTTCCAGATCGTCCAGCGAAGAACAAGAAGTGCCAGTCCGACGAGAACAAGAATCAGCAGAATGCGGCCGAGCATGGCTTAGCGTCCCAGCACAATCTCAAGGACAAATCGCGAGCCCACATAGGCCAGAAGCAGCAGCCCAAACCCGACCAGGGCAAACCGCGCGGCCAGGCGGCCTCGCCACCCCCAACGCATTCGTCCGAGAAGAAAAACAACCCCCATTGCCCAGGTGAGGAGAGTAAAGACGGTTTTATGGTCGAGGCGAAGCGGCGGATGCCCAGCCTCCAAGTTAACCAAGGCCCCGGTGGCCAGGGTGAGGGTCAGAAGAATCAATCCCGCCAGAACAATTCGAACCAGAGTGCGGTCCATCTCGAGAAGCGAAGGCAGTTGCGTCCACCAGCCCTCATTCAACTCCGCCCGGTGCAGGGCCCTCTCCTGCGTGATCATCAACCAGGCCTGACCCGAAGCGAGCGCAAAACAGCTATAGGCAAGCATCGCCAGGAGAATATGCCCACGAAAAACTGCGGAGGGGTGCTCAAGAAGCACACCCCCGGGAAACCAGCTCGGCAACAAGACGGCCAGGGCGGCCAGCGGAAAGATCATCACCGCCAATCTCGGAAGCCTGGAGAACCAAGACTCCACCCACAACAAGGCCACCGCTAGCCAAAGCATCCAGGAGACTGCGGGTGCAAAGCCAAATCGCAACGCTCCATCGGCAAACCAGTCGGGCAGCAGTGTCAAGCCCTGCAAAGTGACTGCGGCAGCCGCAAGAAAATGAAAGGCCCAAGACTCTCGGTTACTGAGATTGGGCATTTCACGATGCACCGTCGCCGAGGCCGAGGCCTGCTGCCGATAGCGAAGCCCCCCGTAAGTGAGGGCCAGGTAGGCCAAAGCAGCCATCCAGGCAGCAACTCCGTAGAATGAAGTCATCATCGAATCAGTGTAGCGCAGGCCATCCCATCCAAGCCGGCCGCGATAGAAGGATCCCCATGCTCGAAACCCTCAGCGAAAGACTCACCAGAGCCCTCAAGACAATCAAGGGCGAGGCCCGGATCACCGAGTCGAACACCCAGGAGATGCTTCGTGAGATTCGCTTGGCACTTTTGGATGCCGACGTTGCGTTGCCGGTGGTTAAGCAATTTATACAAGGCGTCCGAGAAAAGGCCAGCGGGCAAGAGGTCCTCAATAGCCTGACACCAGGACAAGCCCTGGTGGGCATCGTCCATCAGGAACTGGTCACTCTGATGTCGGGCGGGGTGGCCGGCAGTCCGGGCCCCACCGGACTGAATCTTGCGAGCCAGCCGCCTGCAATCGTCCTCATGGCGGGACTTCAAGGTGCAGGAAAGACCACCTCCGTGGGCAAGTTGGCCAAGTGGCTGGTAGAGAGACACAAGAAGAAGGTATTGACGGTCTCGTGCGACGTCTATCGCCCCGCCGCCATTGACCAACTTCGGCTGGTGAGTGCTCAGGCGGGTGCCGAATTCTTCGCGAGCCAAGTGGGCGAGCGGCCGGTGGCCATTGCCGAGGCCGCGCTCGACTGGGCCAAGCGACATTTCCACGATGTGCTCTTGGTCGATACGGCTGGCCGATTGGCAATTGACACCGAGATGATGGAGGAGATCGCAAGCCTGCATCGCTCACTCAAACCGGTCGAGACCCTTCTGACGATCGATGCCATGCAAGGCCAAGACGCCGTCCGAACCGCGCAGAGCTTCAAAGAGACCATCGCCCTGACCGGGCTGATTGTCACCAAAGTCGATGGCGACTCTCGAGGCGGTGCAATCCTCTCGGCCCAATCCGTCACCGGCTGCCCCGTTCGCTTCGTGGGAACAGCCGAGAAACTCGATGGGCTCGAGGCCTTCGACCCAGATCGGTTTGCCCAGCGAATCCTTGGAATGGGCGATGTGCTCGCACTCGTGGAACAGGCCCAGAAGGCCATCGATGTCGACTCGGCCCAGAAGATGGCGGCCAAACTCAAGTCGGGTGCCAAATTCGATCTCACTGACTTCCAGCTTCAAATTGGTCAGATGAAGTCCATGGGGGGGCTCTCCTCACTGCTCGACAAACTCCCCAGCCAAATGCAGCAGGCGGCCAAGTCAGCCGACCTGGGGGCAGCCGATCGATCGGTCTCGCGAATGGACGGCATCATCAACTCGATGACGCCCTCGGAGCGTCGACAGCCAGACTTGATCAAGGCGAGCAGAAAACGACGAATTGCGACCGGGGCTGGGGTCAGCGTTCAAGAAGTCAACCGACTTCTCAATCAGTTCGAGCAGATGCAAGACATGATGAAAAAAATGCAGAAGGGCGGCCTGGCCAAGATGATGCGCGCCATGGGTGGCCTGGGTGGCATGCGAGGCCTGCCGGGTATGGGTGGATTCGGCCGACGCTAGCGTCCCGAGTCCCGACGGGCACTCCGCACAACCTCAAGCAATTCCCGGACAAGATCCTCTCGGCGACAGGTCTTGGTCTGCACCCCACGGCGAAGCAGCCATTCCACCTGACCCTCTTTGAGCGATCGCTCTCCAACCGTGACACGGATCGGCACACCGATCAGCTCCCAGTCCGCAAACATCACACCAGGGCGCTCATCCCGGTCATCCAGAATCACATCGAGCCCGGCCGATAGAAGCGCTTCGTAGATCGCCTCTCCGGCCTCCCGAACAAGAGGGGATTTCCCAGCACCGAGCAGACAGACAACCACTTCGAAAGGAGCGATCGATAGCGGCCAGACGATTCCCTTGTCATCGTGGTTTTGCTCGATGGCGGCCGCCACCACCCGGGTGACGCCGATTCCGTAGCATCCCATTTCCATCACGGCCGGCCGCCCAGATTCGTCAAGAAAGGTGGCGCGCATGGCTTCCGAATACTTCGTTCCAAGATAAAAAACATGGCCCACTTCAATGCCGCGCTGAATAGCAATTTGTCCTCGACCATCCGGAGAGGGGTCCCCCGCCACCACATTGCGAAGATCCGCAACCCGGGTTGGTTCGGGAAGGTCGCGGCCCCAATTGACCCCTGCGAGGTGGGCATCGGCTTGATTGGCGCCAACAACAAAGTCTGACATCGCGGGCACCGCGTGATCCACAATAAGGCCAGCCAGAATGGACCCCGCACCCTTCCGTTCTCCACTGAATTCAAGGCCAACAGGGCCGAGGTACCCAGGAACGCAGCCAAAGCTTGAGGCGATTTCATCGTGACTCGCCCAGCGCCAACCCGCCGACAACTCGGGAAGTTTTCCCACCTTCGCCTCATTGAGTTCGTGACC
>Ga0194111_10010424_pt1 | contig 9976 bp, 6 predicted proteins | sample TA2KigC300mmetaG_FD_146194 | JGI IMG/M metagenome (GOLD analysis project Ga0194111, IMG submission 146194) | Freshwater microbial communities from Lake Tanganyika, Tanzania - TA2015033 Kigoma Deep Cast 300m | ecosystem: Environmental > Aquatic > Freshwater > Lake | place: Tanzania: Lake... | reverse complement strand
GCGCTGGCCGGCGTGCGGAAATGCTCAACCTGTTCCTCGCGCTCGGTGTAGTGCATCCCGCCGTGAATCCGCGCGACCTGGCCGGTGTAGCCCATGCCTTCCAAACCACGAACCAGAAAGTCGAGCGTGTCGCGGTGCTCCGTGAACACGATGAATTTCTCGTCGGCGTAATCCGGCGCCGTGAGCAGGTCGCGAAGCTTCTCGTATTTGGAGTCCGTGCCGGTGCGATAGACTTTTTCGGCGAGGTCGCGGAGTCCGGTCACTTGCTCCAATTCCGATTCAAGGTCGGCGAGCGAAGCGGCTACGACGCCTTGCAAGAGGCGTTCCTCGGCGCGCTCGTTCTCTTCGGCGGAACCGGCGGGCGTTTCTTCGTCCGCCGTCTTCGCGTCGAGAACGTCGTCTTGCTCATCGGCAATCTGGCGCTGAAGCAACGTCAGTTGCTCCATCGTCAGCCGCCCTGCCCGCACGTCCTGAATGAGCGCCTGCAACTTGGTCAGGCGGCGTTCAAGCGAACGGAAAAGGGCGTAGGTGGAACTCGCGAGACGCCGCTGAAAGACGCTCATGGCCAGCCGGGCGGCAGAGCGGTTCAGGAGCTTGGCCCGGTTATAGACGTGGCGCAGATAGTCGGTCGTCTCGTCGTAAAGCGTTTGCTCGCTGATTTTGCCCATCGTCGGTTCGTAACCGTGCGTGTCCGAAATGCGCGCGGGATAAAGTGGCGAGCCGTCGAGCCGGACCATTTCTTCTTTCGTGCGGCGGATGAAATGGCGCTGGCGCTGCTCGGCCGGGTAGGCGCTGAACGCCTCCGGCGTCGAAAGAACCTGCGGGTCGAGCAGACGCCAAAGCGCGTAATAAGGGTAGTCCCGGCCCATGTGCGGCGTGGCGGTCAACAGCAACAGGTGTTGCGCGTGCCACGGCATCCGCCACGCCTGGTCGAGGCCGGACACGCCCGCCAAGCTCTCGGCGAGGCGGTAGCGGTCCGTCCGGCGAACCCGCATGTCGGTGCCGCGATCGGCGGAAAGCTTGTGCGCCTCATCAAAGATGGCGAGGTCGTAGGGCGTCACCTGCGCATCGCGCAAACGAGCGAACATCCTGTCACCGGCCAGCGTGTCCACGCTCACGATGAGGCGGTCGGATTCTCCGCCGACGAACGGGTTGCCGTCCCGCGCGTCGCTGCCGCTGATGACGCGGAAATTGAGGTTGAACAGCGTCATCAATTCCCGCTGCCAGTTGCCGATCAGGCCGGCAGGCGGGACGATGAGGACGCGCCGAAGCAACCGGCGCGAAAGCATCTCGCGGATGTAGAGGCCAGCCATGATGGTCTTGCCGGCGCCGGCATCGTCAGCCAGCAGGAAGTGCAAGCGCGGTTGCTGGAGCATCTGGTCATAAACCGCGATGCGTTGATGCGGCAACGGGTCAATCTGGGAAATCTCGGCGGCGAACGCGGGGTTGAACAGATGGCCGAAGGAAAGGCGTTCGCCCTCGGCGACAACGCGGACAATTTCCGGCGACGCCGTGAACTCAAGCGCGGTCGTGATGCCGCGGGAAAGCATAGCGCCGCGGATGATGACACCGGTTGCCTCTCAGTGAAACGAAAAGGGCAAACGGGTTTCCGTTCGCCTTTGCCGTTCAAGATCCCCGGCAGATCGTCTGAAATCGCTCAATACCGGTAGTGCTCGGCTTTGTACGGGCCGTCCACCGGCACGCCGATGTAGTCGGCTTGTTTCTTGGCGAGCTTGGTGAGCTTCACGCCGATGCGTTCGAGGTGCAGGCGGGCGACTTCTTCTTCGAGCTTCTTCGGCAGACGATAGACGCCGACTTGGTAGGTGTCGCGGTTTGCCCAGAGGTCCAGTTGCGCGAGGCACTGGTTGGTGAACGAGTTCGACATCACGAAGCTTGGGTGGCCTTCGGCGCAACCGAGGTTCACGAGACGGCCTTCGGCGAGCAGGTAGATGCTCTTGTCGCCGGGGAGGTCGTAACGGTCCACCTGCGGTTTGATGTTGACCTTGCTCACGCCCTTGGCGGTGTTGAGGCGGTCCACCTGAATCTCGTTGTCGAAGTGGCCGATGTTGCAGACGATCGCCTGGTCTTTCATCCGGAGGAGGTGCTCCAGCGTGATGACGTCGCAGTTGCCGGTGGCGCTGACGTAGATGTCGGCCTCGCCCAGCGTGTCTTCGATGGGCTTGACCTCGAAACCTTCCATCGCGGCCTGGAGGGCGTTGATGGGGTCAATCTCGGTGACGATGACGCGGCAGCCGAAGCCGCGCACGCTGTGGGCACTGCCTTTGCCCACGTCGCCGTAGCCGCAGACGCAGGCGGTCTTGCCGGCGATCATCACGCCGAGGGCGCGCTTGAGGCCGTCGGCCAGCGATTCGCGGCAGCCGTAGAGGCTGTCGAACTTGGACTTGGTGACGGAGTCGTTGACGTTGATGGCGGGGACGAGGAGCTTGCCGGCTTCGAGCATCTGGTAAAGGCGATGCACGCCGGTGGTCGTTTCCTCGCTCACGCCTTTCCAGTCTTTCACGATTCGAGTGAACCAGCCGGGGCGTCCCTTGGCGCATTGCTTGAGCAAGTTCTTGACGACGGCGACCCCGTGGCTGTCGCTCGGGGTGTTCACCCAGTTGTCGCCCTGTTCCATCTCATAGCCCTTGTGGAGGAGCAGCGTGGCGTCGCCGCCGTCGTCCACGATGAGTTGCGGTCCCTGGCCGCCGGGGTGGGTGAGCATGCTGAGCGTGAACTGCCAATACTCCTCGAGGCTCTCGCCCTTGAAGGCGAAGACGGGGATGCCGGCCTTGGCAATCGCGGCGGCGGCGAGGTCCTGCGTGCTGAAGATGTTACGAATAGGATTTTGCTTTTCCGACGTGGCTGCAGTGTGCCTGGCTCGGGGTGGCCATTCAAGGCGAAATGCGGCAGAATTGTCCGCTGCCACGCGCCTGGTCGGCCTTTGGGGGCTGGCGGACGGCCGCCCACCAGCCCCCAAAGGTGGCCGCAGTCTCCAGCAGGGCCGCTCAGAGGGCGACAGCGGCTGGAAACGGCCGTCGCGCCGGCCACCGAGGGTGCAGTTCACCGTCGAGCGGATGCCCGGCCTCAGGCGCAGGGCCACCGCCCCTCCGTTCCCCCTCGACTTCAGCCTCCGTCCTCAACCGCGACAGCCGGCGAGGGCGGGGCGCGCGCCGCTTGGTCCTCCCACAGGCCGCAGTGCCGGAGAATCTTCTCGATGACCTCGTTCTGATGCCTCTCGATGAAGGCGACGATGCGCATCGTCGGACCACACTTGGGACAGGTGACTTCGGCCAGGAAGTCCAAGGGATCGAACACCTGGAAGTTGCGGGACGGCCCGGCCAGCAGTTCCTCGTCCCCCGGTTCGGGGAATCGGCCCACCGCATTATGACCTCAACTCGCTCGCCCACCAGCGTCATGGTAACGAGCACGGTATCCTCTCGATGACGTGCGAGCGTAAAGTGGATCTTCGCGTCTTCGAGTCTGCGGAGTAGACTGAAGAGCGAGTGTGAACTGTGATCAGCGCATGACATATTGTAGGCGGGCTTCCCAAGGACTGACGTTGGCTGGATCGAGCGTGACGAATTGACCGGCATCGATCACTCGGCGGAACTCGCCACCCGAATCGCGCCGATCGCGAGCAGTGGCTCCAGCAGGTTGGCCGCGCCGCCGTGCTCGACGATCCGACCGTGGACGACGCGGTCCACGTTGACGGCGTTGATTTCGACGCGCTTCCCCGTGGGCTTCATCCCAAGCCAGGTCCCGCCAAGGTGCGTGCCGCGCGCGGTGACGCGCGTCACCACCCATTCACCCTCGGCAATCTGCTGCTCGACGGTGAGGTGCAAATCCGGGTAAGTCTCGCGCACGCCCAGGATGTGTTGTTTCGCGCCTTCGAGTCCGGCCGGATGGCGGACATTGTTGAACACCTCCACGTAGTTCGGCGCGATAAAGTCCGCCAGCGCTTCCACGTTCCCGGTGTTCACCACTTCGTCCAAGTAACGGCGCACTCGGCGTTTGTTGTCTTCGACGGTCATAGCTCAAGTTTCCATTTGTTGTTCGAGGCGACCGGCCCGCCGCCCTGGCTGCCTCGAGGGCCGCGAGCTTCGGTTCAGGGACGCTCTGGTTGAATCCGTTCCTCCAACAGCAGCAGATCGCGCGAGAGCAACAGCCCCGCGCGATAAAACTCGCGCGCCAGTTCGAGTTGCCTGGCGCCGGGCTTAGGGCCACCGGCGGCAATGACCTTCGCCGGCAGCAGTCCCAGATTCGCCATCACGTTGCGCAAGTTCTCACCATGCTCCCGGGGAATGATGGGATGGACCTTGAGCTGATCACCCACATGCGACTTGTGCCGGATGAAAGGGGCATCTCCCTTTCGCATCGCCGCCAAACCCTGCGGGTCCAGACACTCCAGGTCTTCAGCGGTCTTGAGGTTGCGCAAGATCGCCTCCTTGGTCAGTCGTCCAAGAACTTGAGGCAGCCCGGCCAACGCGACCGCTTTGGCCGCCACTTCGGCCGGGTCCAGACCCGCTTGCCGGGCATCGGCCAGTGCCGCCACGCACCGGAATACCCGATCGTCGGCCGGAGGGTCGCGGGGTTTGGGCAACGCGATCCATTCAGCGATCTGTTGGGCATGGAACTCGTTGGTGGACTCGGCCCCCCGAATCTCCAACGTCAATACGATCAGCCCACCAAGCACGAGCCTTACAAGCATCGAGTTCATATCAGTGACGTGACTAAAACCGGAGGCGGAGTGCAATGTCTGTTACTGGTTTGTCGGTTAAACACTGCGCAGGATTTGATCATCGGTTCAAGGTGCGGCAATAGGAGTCGAAAGCTGATCTCGTAGTCGTCGCCGATCCACCTTGCCAGTGCGTCCGCGCGGCAACGCTTCAATGAAGATGATCCCCTCCGGCACGCCGCAGTCCTCCACGCGCGCAGCCACGAATTCGCGCAGTTCCGCTGCGCTGACTTTCGCGTCCGGCCGCAGCTTCACAAACGCCACCGGCACTTCGCCGTGTTGCGTGTCCGGCTTGCCGACCACACCGGCCTCGACCACGTCCGGGTGTTCGAGCAGCGCGCTCTCGACGTACTGCGGCGAAATCTTCTCGGCGTCGCAGGTGATGATTTGCTTGAGCCGACCCCGGAACCAGACGTAGCCATCGGCGTCGCGGTGGGCGAGGTCGCCGGTGCGGAACCAGCCGTCTTGTATCACGGCGGCGGTGGTCTGCGGATCGTTCCAGTAGCCGGCGAACAAATACGGGCCACGCAGTTGGATTTCGCCGACTTCGCCCCGCGCGCACTCGCCACCGCTTTCGCATGCGACGCGGGCTTCCGTCCGGGCCATGGGAATTCCGATGGAACCTCGGCGATTGCGGTCCGGGAAACTGCCCAAGGCGGGGAAGAACTCCGTCAGGCTAAGGCCCTGTAGGATTTGCTGTCCGAACTGCTCGGGCCAGGCATCGAGCAGCGAGGCGGGCACCGCGTCGCCGCCCACGGGCCAACACACGCAGGAACTCACGTCGCGCGGTCGCGCCTGTTGCGCCCGGAGAACCAACTGTGCGGCGGATGGGGACAACGCATAGACGACCGTACAACGATGCTGGGCCACAGCGTCGAGCAGCAGGTCTGGATCGAACCGGCGCTGAAGAACGGCCGTGAAGCCGCGCGTGATGCACTGGGCGAGCACATAGAGGCTGGTGATGTAGCTCAGCGGCGCAACGACATAGGCCACATGCCGCATGCGGACGCCCAAGCCTGGCTCGACTTCGCCCATGGCGCCGAGCGTCGCGTGTGTGTGCATGACTCCTTTGGGAACGCCCGTGGTGCCGGAACTGAACAGAATCGCCGCCAGGTCGGGCGGAGTTCCGATCATTGCCTCCGGGGCAACCGCGGACGGAAACCGCACGACCTGATCGGGGCGATTTGCCCCGCGATTCAAGAGCAGTGCCGACCGCACGGACGGGCAACGCCCCAACACCACTTCGCCCACCTGGTAAAGATCCTCATCGGCGAGATACGCGATCGTGTCGCAGGCTGCCAACCCCTGCGCCAGCTCCGGTCCCTTGCAGCACGGGCTCAAAAGCAAAGTGACCAGCCCGACGCGCCAGCAGGCGAGCAGGGCGACGGCGTGCTCGATCGAGTTGAGCGCGTGCAGGCCGGCGCGTTCGCCGGGCTTCAGCCCGAAGGCGTCGAGCGCCGCAGCGCATTCCTTCACGCGCTCGGCGAATTCAGCCCAGGTGATTTGCTCGCGGTCGTCCACGAGGGCGCGTTCGTTCGGGGCGCGGGCGGCCTGCTGATCAAGCGCGTCGTTGAGCATCATCGTGGGTCGGAGTGTGGCGCTGTTTTCGGTTTCCATAAATACCATTCCTAATCGCGGCAGCGGACGTCATTCTGCTCTGACTTCCCGGAGAAGTGAGCCGACTGAGATCGGCTGCTCCACGGTTTCACCAGGCTTGGGCAACGCATCATTCAAGCGGGCACGGCCGCGGTCGCGGCCAGGGTTTCGTTGGATTTGCGATACGACTTGAACCCGAGGGCGAACAGCCCCACGGCGGCGAGGCCGCCGGCGGTCAAGGCCGCCGCGAGCGCCAGATGGGGCGACTTGCCGTCGGGCGACAGCCAGTCCGCCAACCAGCCCGTCGCCAGCCAATTCCCTTCGAGCGAACTGGTGAGTCCGTGGACCAGGAGGAGGGTTTCGCCCGCGCCGCTTTCGACGTAGCGAGGCCGCACGCCGTCGGCATCAAAGAAGCGGTCCTGAGCCGGAGCAGCCAGCACGACCGCAACGGCGCAGAGGGAGATGAGGCAGGGGGCGATGCGTTTCATGGCCGGCGTTGGTGTTGGCAACTCACGGCATCACGGTCGGACGAGCCGATAGAACTGTGCCGACGCGGCTACGGGCTGGATGACGTAGTTCGTCCCGTCCCGCACCGACGGCGCCCCGGCCACCGGTGCCCAGCGCGGATCACCCAGGCTCTCGGTGCTTTGCAGAGCGAACCCCGAAGCGGTCACCGGCCAGGACAGACGCACTTGCGCCCGGTCCAGCGCCTCGACCGTCAACCTCGGCGCGGCGACCGCCCACGGGATCACCCGGTCCGCGTGCAACTGGAAGTCGTCGAACGTTACCGCCGTGGCGTCGCTCGTCCCGTTGTTGGCCAGCGTGACGCTCAGTGTCGCCCGATTCGTGTTGTAGCAGGCCGCGTGGAGCAGCGTGCCGTTGAAGAATCCCGCCACCCACGGGCCGCTCCGCACGATCCGCAGCGTGCCCTCGAGCGCCGAAGTCGGCTGGGTCCCGAACCACTGCGCCGGTGGGTCGGCCCAGATGTGGACATTGTCCGCCGGGTTCGCCGTTTCGTCGCTGCGGGTCACCGTGAACACCTCGCGGCCGAACTGGGCGATAAGGTTGATCTGGTTGCCGGGCGAACCGTTGACGCGCTTGATCTGCGCCTCGCGGAAGTCCACCTGCACGTCGAAGTCGCCCTCGACGTCGAAGGGCGGCTGCAGCCCGACGTACTGGTAGGTCCGTGCCCCGCCGGCGGCCCGCGTGAAGCGCACGTCGCCGGGCCGCACCTGCACCTGGTAGGCGGGCGTGTTGCTGATCACCGTCCAGCCCACGGTCCCCAGGCCACCGCTGAAGTCGTCCGTCACGACGGTCGGGGTGGTTGGATTGCCGGGGAACTTGAGTTGCGCGGTGAACAGCTCGCCCACCTCGGCGTCGGTGAGGGCGCGGTCAAGCAAGAGGACGTCGTCGAGCGTGCCGGCGAACGAGAAGTTCCCGTCCACCTTGCCGCCAATGCGAACGCCGGTCTGCGGCAGGTCGGCGAAGACAAACGGCGGCAGCGCGCGGGCGGCGGCGAGTTGCCCGTTGCGATAGAGCTTCAGCTCGCCCGTGTGGCGATTGGCGACCGCGACGCAATGGGTCCACGCATCGAGCGGGAGAATCTGTGGATCGGTGAGTCCCTCGCCGAAATCGGTGCCGGTGCTCGAAACGCTGAACTGGAGCCGCCCGCCGGTGGTCGCGAAGTGGATGAAGAACCGGCGGGCGAGGTCATCCCACTTGGTGAAGAGCATGTGCCAGCCGTTGATGTCCGTCGGGTAAGCCCACAGCGCGATGGTGAAGGCGTCGCGAGGGTTGAAGGCCTCGGTCGGCGCGAGTTCGATCCGCTGGCCGGCGGTGCCGGAGAACCGATAGGCGGCGTTCGGACGGCAGAAGCGGTCCGGCGCAAGCGTGGGGCCGAACACCGTGCCGTGACGGGCGTTGCCGCTGGCGTCCTGGGCGTCGCCATCGAACGGATACCAGGCAACGGTCGCCGGCGGGAGCGGAAGCGGGGTCCAGCGCAGGGTGAAGTCACCCGCGCCGCCCGGTTGGCCGCCGACGCGGACCCAGTAGGTCCTCCCGGTGAACGCGAGGAAGCTGGTGGCCTGGGAAACCGGGGCAACGCCGTCCACCCCGGCCGCGACCAAGGCCAGACTGTCCAGCGCGGCACCCTCGAAGACCCACAACCGCGCGTAGAAACTCGCGTCCGCCAGTTCCAGGCTGACGTAGCCGGTCGCCGGCGGTTGCCAGCGATACCAGACCGTGCCGGCAGGAGAATCGTCGGTCGGTTCTCCGGGTTCAACCGTCGCGCCTCGGCTGGTTCCCTTCGTCTCGCCCTCGGCGCCGGGGAGCGCGATGGCGTTGGCGAAGCCGTCGTTGGCCGGCGGAGCATCCCCCACGGTGGCCGCGCCCCAGGTCTGCGGCGTGAGCCAGTTCGCGCCCGCCGGCCAAGCGGTCGCGGCGGTCAACGAGTGGCGTCCGTGATGACCGACGTAGAAGCCGACGGTTTGCGCGGTCACGCCGCCGAAGATCGCGGCGTCGATGGCGAGTTCGGCACTCCAGGAATCCCCCGTCTGGGCCACGCGGGCCAGGAAACCGATGAAATCCGGCGCGACCTCCCAGGCGATGCCCGTGCCGCGCAACGCCTCGGTCTGGCCGTCGGCGAAGACGCGGAAGCACCAGTCGCCCACCTGCGGCGCGCCGCCGCCGCTGCGGTCCGGATCGATGCACACCGCGACCCAGGTCCGCGTCGCGACGTTCGGGACCGGAATCGGCAAACTAGCCACCGCGAACACCAACGCCGGGCGTGGGATCGGGACTGGCACCGCCGTCACCCACGCCACCGACACGCCCGCCCGCTCGCCCGAATCGTAGTGCAACGCCAGCGGACGGCTATCCGACCCATAAGCTGCGTCGGACACAAAGCCATCGAGTCGCACCGTCCCAGCCGCGGCGGAGACCGGCTTGGGCGCGACGTCGAACTCCACCTGGGCGGTTGACGGATTCCCGTCGTGATCGGTCGCCGTGAGCGCCGCGCGATAATGCCCCGGGGAAGGCGCGAACAACTCGAACCGTTCGCCGGTGTGCTCCGCCGTCGAAGGCCCCTGCAACACCCAATGCAGCCGCTCGCCATCCAACTGGCCGTCTTCGGCGTCGAACGCCAATCCGCGCAGGACCACGCGGTCGCCAAACCGGAACCCGCCGGTCGCATCGGGCGGGGTGGACGGGTCGAAGCGGGCGTAAGCTGTGGGCGGCTTCGTAGGCACGGTGAAAGCCTCACTCGTGGCCGTGGCGGCGAGGATGCCGTCGGAAGCCAGGACCTCGAGGCGGCACTGGCTGCCGCCGGGGAGGTTTGCGGTTTCGACCACCAGGTTGTTGGTGTCCAACCCCACGGCCAGGGGGAGCCAACTCAGGCCGTTGTTGTGGCTGAACCGGACGACATACTGCAATGCGTGGCCGTCGGGATCGGAGGCGGTCCAGCGATTGGTCATCACCGCGCCGGCGACCTCGCCCGCGGCGGGTTGGAGCACTTGAACGACCGGCGGCGTTCCCCCGCCCGTCTGCGTGGCCAGCACGACGCCCGGATCGGCGACGCGGACCAGATCCATGCGCGCGATGGCCGGGTGCGCCTCGATCAAGGCCAGGAAGAGACCGCTCTCGTCGATC
>Ga0194111_10010423_pt1 | contig 9977 bp, 10 predicted proteins | sample TA2KigC300mmetaG_FD_146194 | JGI IMG/M metagenome (GOLD analysis project Ga0194111, IMG submission 146194) | Freshwater microbial communities from Lake Tanganyika, Tanzania - TA2015033 Kigoma Deep Cast 300m | ecosystem: Environmental > Aquatic > Freshwater > Lake | place: Tanzania: Lake... | reverse complement strand
TAAATGACATTTGTGGGATCACCTTTGTACTTTTGATAGTTCTTTACCTTATACTTTCCTTGATAATATTGCCTCATAAATCATATACATATTATGGTTGTATTACCTATTTATTGTTAGATGCCTTTCTTTACAGAACCCGATCCAAAAAAATTAACCCGAACAATAGAAAGCGTAAAAAATACTTTTTCTAAGGTATCTACAACCACATTTTTTAATGTCACGTTTCCGTTAAATCAAACATTGCGTAGTTGGTTGAGTGGAACTGGTATTTTTGATGCTTCAGAAACTGATGGTTTGGATGGAATGGAGAAAATTGAACTTCTATGTTCTGAGGCACTCTTACCAGGGCCTGCATTTAAAAAAACTGAAGTTATGGGGAATAGACAAGGTATTAGGGAGAGTTATCCTATTTTAAGAGCACTTCCTCAATTGTCTTTAACTTTTTATGTCGATAAGGATCATGCTATAATTAGATTTTTTGAAGGATGGTGTAATTATATAAATCCTCTCTCATATAATGGACAAATTGTTGAATCCACTCGAAGAGAGCAAAATAATAGTAATGCTTTTGATAATGCTGCTATCTACAAATTCAAATATCCAAATGACTATTGCCAACATATTCTTGTAACAAAATTTGAAAAAGATTTAGAAGCGGTATCTTCAGCATCCGTTGCTAATTCATCTTATTTAACATATGAATTTATTCAAGCGTATCCTTCAGATCTTATCGCATCCCCCGTATCATATCAAGGGTCTCAAGTATTGAAATATACTGTTGTTTTTGATTACATGAGATATATCACAAGAAGAACCCCAGCAGGATTTGTTACGGATAGAACTAGTCCAAATAGTGGTCAAGCATCTGGATTACTCGCAGGTATACTATAATAAATAATATTATTGAAATTGATTTTATATGCCATTACCTACAATTGCGACTCCAACTTACGAACTTATTCTTCCCTCCAACGAAAAAAAAATTAAGTTCAGACCATTTTTAGTCAAAGAAGAAAAAATACTAATCATTGCTTTAGAATCAAAAGATGTCGGACAAATTACATCTGCGGTTAAACAAGTTATTTCGGATTGTATTTTAACAAAAGATATCAAAGTTCAGGAATTGCCAATCTTTGATATTGAATACCTGTTTTTAAATATTCGAGCAAAAGCAATCGGGGAATCAATTGATCTTATAATTACATGTGGTGATGATGGTGTTACTCAAGTACCAGTAACTATCTACGTTGATGAGATTAAAGTTAATCGAGACGATGACCACACTAATAAGATTGAGATTCAAGATGGATATACAATTCAACTTAAGTACCCATCTTTAGAACAGTTTATCAATAACAATTTTGACTTAACAACCAAATCATCAGAAAATCTAGAGAAATCTTCTAAACTCATTGCCATGTGTATAGACATGGTTTATAACAAGGATGACTGTTGGGTGGGGTCTGATTGTACTGAAAAAGAAATTATGACTTGGATTGATACTCTAAGTCCAAAGGATTATAAGAAGATTGAGAAATTCTTCAAGACAATGCCAAAATTAAGTCATGAACTTAAAGTAGTTAATCCAGAAACAAAGGTTGAAAATACTCTTGTTCTAGAGGGGTTATCTGATTTTTTCGCTTAGGCCTGGCAAAGGAGGATCTGGAGACATACTTCAGAATCAATTTTGCTTTGATGCAACACCATAAATATTCTTTGACTGAAATAGAAAATATGATTCCTTGGGAAAGAGAAATCTATCTTGAACTTTTAAAACAGCACATAGAGGAATTAGAAGAGAAGAAACAAAATGGCTGAGGTTCAGCAGCAAGAAGAAAAGCAAGAAAAACCAAATGTCATTGACATTTCAAAATTTTTTGGTGGAAAGACTTTATCATCTGCTAATATAAAAGTTAATAAAAATGAGACATTAAAAACACAACCATCTTTTATTGCTGCTCCTGAGTTAGCATCTTTACTTGATGTTGTTGCCACAAGTGTTGAAGATAAAAATAATACTATTGAAAGAATAAAATCTGTAGAAAGAATTCGTGAAAGAGAAATTGTAGAGAGATCTACTTCTGATTCTATATTTCAAAGAGCCCTTAATGGATTAAGATTTGATGTTGATTCAATTTCAAAATCTTATGCCAATTTAATTAAAAGTTTAGAAAGTGATAGGAAAAATAAAGAAAAGGAAAATCGTCTTGCTGAGGATTTACAAAAACAAAATGAAACTAGATTAAGTAAAGAAAGAGTTGGCGCATCTTTAGTAAAACCCACACAAACTATTACTGGGGAAGAAGAGACAGCACAAGAACAACCGCAAGAGGGATTTGACATAAAGAAATTTCTTGGTGCCGCTGCTGGTGCTGCTGGTCTTGGTGCTGCCAGTATGTTTGGTGGTGATGAAGACGGTGGTGATCCTGGACAGGTAGATCCGAATTACAAACCACCATCAGGAAAAAAGTTTACTGTGGGGCAATTAAAAGAATTAGCATTAAGTGTTGGATTTAATGAAAAAAATGCTTCAATTGCTGCTGCTGTTGCAATGGCTGAGTCTAGTGGATATTCCTCTAATGATACTATAAAATCTGGGTTGTACGCCAGAACTGGTGAAACCTCTTATGGACTGTGGCAAATTAATATGACTGGTGATTTAGGACCAGATAGAATAAAGAAATTTGGGTTATCATCGTATAAAGATTTATATGATCCAGTAATAAATGCAAGAGCAGCATTTAAACTTTCGGGGGGATCTAATTGGGGTCCTTGGACAACTTACGACAATGGTAAATACTTACCATATTTAAAAGAAGCACAGAAGCATAAAAAACCAGCAGCGTCAGCAGCACCAGCAACATCAGCAGCGCCAGGGACACCAACTTCAACTTCAACTTCAACTTCAACTTCAACTTCAACTGCAACGCCAGCATCCTCAACTGTAGCAGCAACACCACAAAAACCACAAACGCCACAACAAATAGCACAAGAAGAAAGTTCTATGAACCCTGCTGTTGCTTCTGCTGCAATAGACAAGATTAAAGTATCCGAAATAACTCCAACAGAAACTGGTTCTCAATCACCACCAATTATGATATCTCAGTCCCCACCACCAAGATCTTCTGGCGGATCATACGATGATGGAGAAACTGTAGGTAGTGTACCAGGATTCTCATCAACAAATCCAGATAATTTGTATACGGCATATGCTTTAAAAGAATTAAACATAGTGTAATATGGCAAAAACACTAGTTCAAGTTAATACTGATACTGCTCTAGATTTGTCAAATGAGATAGAGCAGTTTAATTCAAGATTTAATAGTTTCATAAACTCTCTTCAATCTAAAGATAGAGAAAATCATTTAGAAACAATTAGTTTAATAAAAAGGAACAGTCGTATTGCATATCTCAACTTCAATGAACAAAAACAAATTGATCAACCAGAACCATCTGTAGAAGCACCACCATTAACACAACCAAAAGCAGAACCAATTACACCGAAAAAAGAAGAACCTAATATCTTTGAACAAATAGCAACCGCAGCGGCAGGTGGTGCAGTTGCAACAGGTGGTTTAATGGGAGGTGGCATTTTTGGTGGTGGTGAACAACCTCAGGGTTTGCCTCTTACTGGCGAAAACGGTAGAATGAAACCTGAACAATTAGTGTCTGTTGGTACTTTAAGTGGTTCGCCATCAGGTGGTCCATATTGGTATGGTAGGACCGCATATTTAAGAAAGAGTGATGCTGGACCAGCATTTTTGAGAGCAAAGCAAGATGCTAATAAAGCAGGTATTACTATTATAATTAATAGTGCTTATAGAAGTTTAGAACATCAAAAAGCACTTCAAGGACAGTACGCTGTAGTTGCTGCTCCTGGAGCATCTCCTCATGGAGATGGGATTGCGTTAGATATAGAACGTGGCCCAGGATGGGATTGGATGGCAAAAAATGGACCAAAATATGGTTGGAAGTGGATGCAAATTCCAAATGATGATGTTCACTTTGAATATGTTGGTGGTGGACAAGGCGCAGCACAACCTGCTCCCCCAAAACCCAAACCAATAACTCCACCCGCACCAAATAAGCAACCTCCCATGGTTTCTACATCACAACAAAACCCACAACCACAATCGACTCAGGTTGCAAGTAGTTCATCTCCTGGTGTGTTAAATACTAATAGTTCTGGTCTCACTAGAGAACAACTTTTCTTTGCTACAGTATAATTAAATGGCAGAAAATAAATACGCTATTCAAGAATTTATTGCAACTCCAGTTGATCCTAATTCCGAATTAAAAAGTATTAATCTTAAACCAGGAATTATTGGACTCGATTATTATGAGGATATTCTTTCGCCAACAATTACTGCTAAGGTGTTATTTTCTGCGACAGAAATTGTGACTCAAAATGGGTCCGAAGAAGTTAAATTAGTTGGAGGTGAAAGTATATCTTTTGATATAACTGTTCCAGATTTTGAGAATTTGAATATTGAAAATATGGTCGTCAGAAGTATATCTGGTGATAAAACTGGAAGGCAGGGATTATATGTTTTGGAGTTAGTTTCTAAAGAATCTGTGACAAATGAAACTACAAGAATAGTTAAAAAATTTAATAAAAATATTAGTGAGATTGTGAAAGAAATTATTCAATCGTTAAAAACAACTAAAAATGTTAAGGTTGACAAAACTTTTAATCAATATAATTTTGTTGCTACCACCAAAAGGCCTTTTGAAACCATAATTTGGTTATGCCCAAAATCTGTACCACAAGATAAGGGAACTCCGGGATTTTTCTTTTATGAAACGCAGGACGGGTATAATTTTTTAAGTGCAAATAATTTATTGACTGGTGGTGGCGGAGAGTATAAAGAAATATATTCACAAAAAGAAAATAGAAACAACCCTGGAGATGAAAAAAATAATTTTAAAATTCTGAGTTCGACCATACAAAAAAATAATGATATTATGACTTCATTAAGAAGTGGGATGTATTCCAATGAGTCTTTATTCTACAATGCATTTACTCAAGAGTTTACTCCAATCAAATTCACTCTCAAAGAAAAATTTGGCAAAGAAACTCAAAATACTGCTAACGACTCATCTTCACCAAAACTACCAGATAAATTAGAAGACACTATTTCTAGAATTTCATTAAAAATGTTAGATCCTGGGGCATTAACCGCAGCAAATAAATTTGATAATGATCAAGATTTACCTAAATATCAAGCGGAGTCTGCTGTAAGATATAGTTTATTATACTCTCAAGTATTAAATATTATTATACCGTGTAATACTGACTTAAGAGCAGGACAATTAATTGAATGTGAAATACCTAGACCATCATCAAGCAAAAATAAAGATATGGAGTCCACCGCAAGTGGTAAATATGTTATAGCATCTCTATGTCATAGATTCGATCCAAATCGAAAAGCATTCACAAGTTTATCTCTTATTAAAGATTCCTACGAATTTATAACTACCTAAAATGGAAAATATTCAAAAACATATTGAAGAAGATAGTAAGAAAATAAATGATCCTATGATTAGTTCACAAAGTCGTAGACATTATGAAGAAGAATTGTTAGCACTGCAAAGATATCAAGAACGTCATCCAAATAGTGACTACGATCCATCTAATTTAGAATTGTTTTGTGATGAAAATCCAGGTGCAATAGAGTGTAAAATTTACGAGAATTAACCATGTCACTTCTTGATCAATCTTCCACCGATATTAGATTACAATTAAATAAAGCAAACTTCTTAGGAAGAGATGGGTTTTCTTGGTGGATTGGTCAAATTGCAGATTTAAAATCTAGCACTGCAGATGAAGTTCAACTGCAAGCAAATGAATCTGGCGATCCTCTCTACTATAATAGAGTAAAAGTTCGAATTATGGGAAACCATACTGGAGAGGGAAGTCAACTCGAAGATAAGAATCTTCCATGGGCACACATTATGATTCCTTCAGGAGAACCAAATGGTACTCTTGGAAGTGGAAAGTCACATCAATATAAAGGTGGTGAAACTGTAATCGGATTTTATCTTGATGATGATTCTGGGCAACAACCTGTGATTATAGGATCACTTTATAAGCACTCTGGAGTTGTTACTAAAACTAATCCAAGTAAAATTAAAAATTCTAAAAGTTCTGGATATAAACCATTTGAACCTACAAGAATAGATAATCCACAATTACAAAATACAAAAACACCAGATGCTGCTGGTGGTAAAAACGTTTCAACTAAAGTAGAAACACCAACTAGTAACCCAGAAGCACAAAAACCAGGTTTAGAAACAACTGTAGTTGGAAGTAAAACTGGAGATTCAAAAGATGTTAGTAGGGCAGCAGATATATTTTCTCAAAAAAGTAATGATTGTACAAAACCTGTAGAAAAGTGTGAGCAGGATGAAATTAGTCGAATTACGAAAGAAATATCAGAACTACAAAAAACTTTATTAAAAGTTCAAGAGTATGAAGGTAAATTTGTAAATTATGTGAGTGGTAAAATTATAGATCTTGATAACAAAATAGATAATCTTGCAACAAAAATTACCGAAACTATTTCTGGTCAAGTTAAAGATGCACAGGCAGCATTGTATAGAGAAATATCAAAAAAAATGAATGAACAGATTGATAATTTATTTCCAAAAAACAAACAAGCGGAAGCGGGTAAAGAACTTAGAACTTTAAATAGCGCAATATATTGTTTGTTTAAAAATTTAGTCAAATCTTTATTTGGATTAGTATCAAAAATCGTTAAGGAATTACTAGATAAATTGTTTGGGAATTTATTATGCAATATTAATAAATTTATCAGCACAGTTTTTAATACTATATTTGGGGTTATATCCAATTTACTCAATCCAATAATTACCGCTATCAATGTATTTTTGGGTGGAACTTTAGGTTCGATAAATGCAATTATAAACAAAGTATTAGGAATTGCGAATGTTATTAAATCTCTGTTGAATTGTGAGGAGTCTCCTTGTAAAACAAATAACGAACAGTTTTGTATGAGTAATGGTCCAACAACTTCATCAATTCCACTGTTCAGTAGTGTTTTTGCGGATTCTCCTGATTGCCCTACTTCTTTCGAATGTGGACCTCCTTCAATTCAATTCCTTGGCGGTGGTGGATTTGGAGCAGTTGCAAACGCAGTTATTAATGATCTTGGGCAAATTCTTGGATTTGATATCATTAATGGTGGATCTGGATATACTGAACCTCCAATCGTAAGTTTAAATGATCCTTGCAATAATGGATCTGGATCTGTTCTTGGCCCTGCAATTATAGAAGACGGAATAGTTGTTGCAGTTCCTACAATTAATCCTGGGTCTGGTTACTTGAATACTATTGTTACTGTAGTTCCTGGAGAGAAACCAATTTCACAACCAAATCTAATTACAGAAAATCTAGTTCCAGAAATTGATATCATTCATATTGACAGTGGGGGAATTGGGTATTCTCCTAATGATACTGTTGAATCTGGTAATGGCGAATGGCAAGTTGTTACTGGACCAAATGGAATTATTATAGGATTAAATTCAATTAAACCACCAATTCCAACAGGAACAAGAGTTCCTGATGTGACAATAAATACATCTACTGGAGTAGGCGCTATTTTAGTTCCAATAATTAAGTTTAGCAGACTTAAAGATGTCGATCCTACTAAGGTCATTCAAGTCATTGATTGTGTGCAAAGATGAGTAACCAAAAGAAAGAGCCAAATGTAGAGATAACCGATTATTATAGAGTGGTGTCTGGAACTTCAATTCCAGTTCATGGTAAAACTGATTATGCAATGTTTACGAACAAAGGTCAGGGGTTTGGTTTTTTTGAAGACGGGGATCATGTCGTTGTTTGTGATAAAACATCATATGAATCTGTTGGTAATGAAATGCCATCAAATAATGATGGTGGTAATCCACTCAATCTTGCAAAATGGATTCATGCAAAAAATGGTGATATTAAAATAGAGGCACCAAATGGGACAATACATTTAGAAGCAAAAAATATTCATATTAGTGCAGTTGGAGGAGATCCTCACGGAAATATTATTATTAAAGCAAAGAATCAAATCGAAGTAAATTCCAAGGATGGAATAAGATTTAAATGTGTAAGTATGGTAATTGATTCTTCTTTGGCTCTAGATTTGAATACTCAATTTTTTAACACTGTAGCGCAATTTGCAACTTCTGGAACCTCTATCGATGCTGCTGCTGGAACATTATCTGCTTCCAGTGCTGCAATCAAAGGTATTTCTGATTTACAGTTAAATGCTGGTGAATCTAATGCAGAAACTGAAGCATCTGCACCAGATGATGATTTACTCAGTGAAGAAAATACAACATTAACAGGGAACGAAACTTCCGGTTCATTTGAGACTGGTGGAGCCGCAAGCGGTGGAGCATTAGCAGAATAAAAATGAATCTTCTAGCGTCACTTCAACTTTTGAGTTACAGTAAGTTATAAATTATGTCAAATTCTCCTAAACTATCAGCAGAAAAATCTTTACTTGTTGGACCTACAGATCCTGCACATAAAATTCCTGGTCCATCTCCCGATTTGCCTGGAATTGCTGCGATTAATGGTCCATTGATTGTTGGTGGAATATCTGATGGATATGTTTCGGAAAGATATACCAGGTCAATGATGAGTGTTCTTCCTGCTAGTGGGGAGGTTAAAGATAATCCTTTAAGTACTAGTGGACAATTTTTTGGACCTCTAGCAGACGCCATTACAATTAGTAAACAAGGAAATCCTGCTGCTGGATCTGGGAATAGGTATAATGGAGTGGGGATAAGAGTAAATGCAAATGCTCATAAAATTGAAGCGGGTAAATACATTCAAATTTTATCTGATGAAAATACTGAGGTTGAATCTAAAGTTAAAACACTTATTTTAGGTCCATCACTTGAAGTGGATTCTGAATCACTGTTTAATAAAAATGTTAAAGCAAAGGGTGAAGTTATATCAAACAATGGAGCTCATGTACTTTCAACAAAAAAAAATTTTGATATTCCTCACCCAACAAAGGAAGGTTGGAGATTAACTCACAGTTGTATTGAGGGTCCAGAAGCAGCAGTATATGTTCGTGGAAAATTGATAAATCAAAATATAATTAAACTTCCTAAATATTGGGAAAAACTTGTAGATCCCGAGACAATTACTGTTTCAATTACCTCAATTAATTCTTATCAGAATATTTTTGTAAAAAAATTTGATATTACAGAAGTTATATTAGAATCCACAGAAAATATTTCCATATATTGTTTTTATCACGTATTTGGTGAGCGGATAGACACTGAAAAATTAGTATCTGAATATGAGGGTAATATAGAGGATTATCCTGGGGATAATTCTCAAAGATCAATATCTGGATATCATTACGATAAAAAACAATTAAATTAAAATGTCACTAACTACTTTTTTTTACGCTAAAAAATACTATGTTTCAGATGAATTAGAATTTGATGATAGTGTAAACATAGTAACTGGAGTCAGTTATAAGATACCCGATGATTTAATAAATTTACTTTCTGATAATTTAATTGTTAAAAATGTTGGTGTATTTGGCACCAAAGTTGGAATTGGAACTACCAACATTTCTTTTCCAAGAGAAGAACTTGATGTAATTGGAACCGCAATAATTAGTGGAAATGTTGGAATAGGAAGCACTCAACCAGAACAAAAACTTGATGTATCGGGAAGTGTTAAAATTGATGAATTTATTTATGATTCTGTAAATTCTCCTGGAGTGAATGGGGCATTCTTAAATAGAGACCAATTTGGAATTCGTTGGGTTACTTTTGAACCTAATTTTAGTGAAGGTGTTTTTATTCAAGATGATGGAACATATATTCCTGTTGTTGGTGCTGCACAATCTTTCACGGTTTTAAATTTTAAAGAAATTAATAGTCTTGGTATAGGAACTACAACAATAACACCTATACCAAATCCAGATAATCCAACA
>Ga0194111_10010418_pt1 | contig 9980 bp, 8 predicted proteins | sample TA2KigC300mmetaG_FD_146194 | JGI IMG/M metagenome (GOLD analysis project Ga0194111, IMG submission 146194) | Freshwater microbial communities from Lake Tanganyika, Tanzania - TA2015033 Kigoma Deep Cast 300m | ecosystem: Environmental > Aquatic > Freshwater > Lake | place: Tanzania: Lake... | reverse complement strand
AGCGTCATCTACCCCCTCAGAGACCCCGTCAGCCTCGCCAGCCGCCCCGACCAGCAGATGCTCCGCATCCAGGACATGGAGCTCGCCGCAGCGTTCTACCACGTGGCCACGCCGGTGCTGACGGCCTTCGTCTACCGCGAGGCGGAGATGACGAACAACGCGGCCGAGGTGCTCCTGGGCGGCCCGGTGAGCGCCTACCTCGACGGCCGCTTCGTCGGCCGGGGCGAGCTCCCCACGGTCGCCCGCGGCGAGACATTCGTCATGGGCTTCGGGGCCGACCCCCAGCTCCGCGCCCGCCGCGAAGTCCTCCCCAAGTCTGAGCGCATCCAGGGCGGCAACCGCGAGATCAGCCTCAAGTACCGCCTCGCCATCGAGAACTACAAGGACACCGAGGCCAAGGTGCGCCTCTTCGACCGCATCCCGCACCCCGAACGCGAGGCGGACATCCGCGTGACCCTCGACACAATGGCCGACAAGCTGAGCGACGACAAGCTCTACCTCCGCCTCGAACAGCCCAAGGGCATCCTGCGTTGGGACATCGCGGTGCCCGCGAAGGCATCGGGCGAGAAGGCACGCCTCGTCGAATACGGCTACAAGGTCGAGCTCGCCCGCACCCTCACCTTCACCACGCCCGCCGACGCCGCCATGCCCGCGGCACAGCAGGAGTTCGAGGAGATGGAGAAGGCGCGAAAGGCTTTTTGAGTGACGCGCAGGCCCGCAAGAGGAAAGGAGGTGGGCCATGAACGGTCGAAGTGTGGCGGTCGTTGCGCTCCTGGGCATGGTCGCGCTGGGGCTGATCGGCGCCGGATGCGCGGAGCAGCCGACGAGCTCTTCGCAGACGAAGACCGGTGCGGCGGCCCTACAGGGGGTTCCAAGCACCTCCGCCAGCGATGCGACGCCCTCAGGACCCTTCCAGCACGAGAACCTGGCCGTGTTCATCATCCAGGGGAAGAACACCATCACTGGCACCGAGTTCCTGACCCTCGACGAGGCGCTGTCGAAGAAGCTCCTGGTCGTCCGCGAGACCGAGCAAGTGAGGGAGCTAACGGTGGACAACCTCTCGGAGAAGGAGAGCATCTTCATCCAGAGCGGAGAGATGGTCAGCGGGGGCAAGCAGGACCGCATGCTGGGCGTTGACCTCGTGGTTCCGCCGAAGGCCCGTAACATGAAGGTGCCCTCGTTCTGCGTCGAGCAGAGCCGCTGGAGCCAGCGCGGTGCCGAAGCGGCCAAGGTTTTCGGCACCAACTTCAACTACGCTTCGTCGAACGAACTGCGCGTCGCGGCACGGCTCGACAAGGACCAGGGCAAGGTGTGGCAACAAGTCGCGAAGTCACAGAAGGCCCTTTCTGCCAATGTCGGGGCCGATGTGACGAACGCCACCTCGCCCAGCAGCCTGGACCTTGCGCTCGAAGACCCCAGGCTGAAGGCCGCGGTGAAGGCATACACCGATAAGCTCTCGAAGGCCATCGAGGGAAAGGACGATGCAATCGGCTGTGCCTTCGCCATCAACGGCCAGATCTACAGCGCCGATGTCTACGGCTCCAACGTCCTCTTCAGAAAGCTCTACCCGAAACTCCTCGATGCGAGCGCCACTGAGGCCGTGGCCAAGCTCCAGAAGGACAAGAAGTTCGCCCCGCCTGCTGCTGAGGCGGTGACAGCCTGGCTGAACAAGCCACGTCCGAGCGAGAACGCCAAGCGGGCGCTCACGGAGGCGGTCGCGCCCGCCATGCGCGCGCGCATCGTAGAGACGAAGGAAGACGTCTTGCTCGACACGGTTGACGAAAAAGCGGGAGCCTCCGTCCGCAAGAGCATCATGGCCATACCTCAGGAGGAGAAGTAGCTTCTGCTGCGGAAGGCCCAAGTTCGTAGTGCGGCCTTCAGGCCGTCTCTTGGATTGGCGGCTCAGGATACGGGCTGAAGCCCGCACTACGGACCTGCACGACGCGGCGCAGGAGTTCCTGAAGTCATGTCCAGGCAGCGAATCCTGATTGTCGAGGACGACGGGGCGATTCGGCGGGGGATCGTGGACGCCCTGGAGTTCGAGGGCTACACCACGCTTCAGGCCGCCGACGGGTTGAAGGGCCAGGAGATGGCGGTCAAGTGCGCCTGCGACCTCGTGCTCCTCGACCTGGTGCTGCCAGGGCGGGACGGGCTGGAGATTCTGCGCGAGGTGCGGGCGACGCGGCCAACCCTGCCCGTCATCATCCTCACCGCGCGAGGCGAGGAGAGCGACCGCGTGGCCGGGCTCCGCCTGGGCGCCGACGACTACGTCGTAAAACCCTTCAGCGTCAAGGAGCTCCTCGCGCGCGTCCAGGCCGTCCTGCGCCGTTCGCCCGAGCGGCCGACCGACGTCCAGCGAGTTGACGTTCCCGGCGGCACGGCCGACCTCGGCCGCCGCGAGGCGGTGTTCCACGACGGCGCCCGCACCGAGCTATCTGAGCGCGAGGTCGAGCTCCTCCGCTACCTCGCGTGCAGCCCGGGCCGCGTCATCACGCGCGAGGAAATCCTCGCGCGCGTCTGGCGCATGAATCCCACCGGCGTCGAGACCCGCACGATCGACATGCACATCGCCCGCCTGCGCGAGAAGCTGCGCGACGACCCGGCCGACCCAAAGGTCATCCTCACCATCCGAGGCAAGGGCTACCTCTTTGCCCACCCGGAGGCCCCCCGATGACCCTCTGCCCAATCGTCCTCGTCCTCGTCGTCGTCCTCGTCCTCGCCTCTTCGCCCCGTAGGGGCGTGGCTATCCTCTCCCTCGCCTCGGCCTGTCTAGCCGCCGAGCCAGCAGCCGATGGGCTCTCCCGCTCCAAGCCCCTCCTCATCGCCAAGGGCCAGGACTACCTCGTCCACGGCGTTTCCTATCCGCTCTTCGACGACCAGGCTCGGTTCCGCGCGCCCATGTGGGCCGGCGCCATGCTCCTCTACACCACGCCCTCGAACGGCGAGATGAAGGAGCTGGTCTCCACGGGCACCGTGGAGGTGCCAACCGAGCGCATCTCGTTCTTCCAGAGGCGCCTGCTGGGCGTGGCCGCCGACGCCGAGCGGCTCTACGCCGTCGTCTGGAACTCGGGCCGGGTCTTCGACCACGCGCCCCACCCCGGCCAGCGGATGGGGGGCGGAACCTACACCCTTCGCGTCTTCTGGCTCGCCGACGGGACGCCTGTCACGGAACTGCGGCTCATCAAGAAGGCCCACCAGGTTCCCCCGGCGCCCAACGTCTTCGCCCCCGGCCTGCCCGACGCTGTGGTGCAGGAGACCCTCGACAAGGGGCCTCTGAAGCTCATCGAGAAGGGCATCGCCTGCTACGGCGTGGCCTTCGAGTTCGAGGGCAAGAAGCTTGATGCCCAGCGCCTGGCCGACGATGGCGCTGCACAGGGTGTTGACGGGTTGGGCAAGGAGATAGAGTACACCGGCATCGCGCGCGACGGCAAGCTGGGCGCGTATGTCGGAGCACCCGAGGGCAAACCGCCAGTCGTCTGGCTCGACGACCGGCGCAAGTGGGACCCGTCGCTCCTCGGCAAGAAGGTCACTGTCACCGGCATTCTCCGCATGCGCATGATCGGCTCGGATGACGGCACGACCCAAGCTGAACGGCAAACGGTGTTCCACATGACCCAGTACACCCTCAAGATCGAGGATGCCCCGGCGCCCAAGCCGTGAGAGGAATCCTGGGGTCTCTTCCGAGTACCCCAACACCTAACACCTGACACCGAACACCGAGGTTTCGAGGACGAGGACGGCGACGAGGACGAGGACGATAAGACCATGAAGCGGCAGTGGCGCATCTGGATCGCCTTCGGGCTTGCGCTGGCCGTGCTGCTCGCGGCGGTGGGGTCAGTGACCCTCACGGCGCTCCAGTTGGACCGCGCGGAGGCCGAGGCCAGGCGGCAGGCGGCACTTGAGGAGAACGTGCGCCTGGCGCTCTGGCGCATGGACTCCGCCCTCGCCCCGCTGATCGCCCAGGAGAACGCCCGCCCGTACTTCGCCTACAACGCCTTCTACCCCGCCGAGCGCGCCTACACGAAGATGTTCGCGGAGATTGAGCGCGACGAGGTGCTCCTCCCCTCGCCGCTCCTCACGGCCACCTCCGAGCACGTGCTCCTCCACTTCCAGTTCGATCCTGACGGCGCCCTCAGCTCGCCGCAGGTGCCCACGGGGAACATGCGCGACCTGGCGGAGACCGGCTATACGACGGCGGAGAAGGTTGACGCCTCTGCCGCTCGCCTGGCGGCGCTGGCGAGGCAGCTTGACCGCAAGACCCTCCTCGCCGCCCTGCCCAGGAGGCCCAACCCCGCGCGCTACGCCCAGCAGGTGCAGGTGGGGGAGCCGGAGCACGCGCCGCCCAACTCCCCGGCTCAGCAGACGGTGCGCAACATCGAGGAGTACCAGGCCCGCACCCGCACGTACCAGCAGGCCGCGGGCCAGACGGAGAACGTGAGCCTGCGGGCTGCGAGGGTGTACCCTGCCACCGAAGCCGTGCACCGCCCCCTGTGGCTCGGCGACCGGCTCGTCCTGGCCCGCCGCGTGCCCGTGGGCATGTCGGAATACCTTCAGGGCTGCTGGCTTGACTGGGCGGGAATCGAGAAGTGGTTGCTGGCCGACATCCGCGACCTGTTGCCCGAGGGGCGCCTCGAGCCCCTCGGGGGCAAGAGCGCCGACCCACGCGCGCGGGTGCTCGCATCGCTCCCCGTGCGGCTCCTGCCCGGACCGCTGCCGCCCGAGCCGAGGCCGCCCCTCTCGCCCATCTCGCTCTCGCTCGTCATCGCCTGGGCGTGCGTCCTCGTCGCGGGCCTGGCCGTGGCGGTTCTCCTCCTGGGCGCGGTGTCGCTCAGCGAGCGGCGGGCCGCATTCGTCTCAGCCGTCACCCACGAACTCCGCACGCCCCTCACCACCTTCCAACTCTACAGCGAGATGCTCGCGGAGGGGATGGTGGCCGACGAGTCGAAGCGGCAGCAGTACGTGAAGACCCTCTGCCTGGAGGCCGACCGGCTGAGCCATCTAGTGGAGAACGTCCTGGCCTACGCCCGGATCGAGCGTGGCCGCGCCCGCGGCCGCGCCTCAAGTGTCCCCCTCAGCAGCCTCATCGAGCGCGTGCGCGAGCGGCTTGCCCGCCGCGCCGAGCAGGCCGGCATGACCCTCGCCGTGGAGATGGGGGAGGGGAGTGGAGGCATCGCCGTCCGCGCTGACCCCTCCGCCGTCGAGCAAATCCTCCTCAACCTCGTGGACAACGCCTGCAAGTACGCCTCCGACGCCCCCGACAAGCGCATCCACCTTGACCTCGTTCGTAGTGCGGGCTTCAGCCCGTCGCTTCAGCTCCGCGTCCGCGACCACGGCCCCGGCCTCTCCGAGGACGCCCGCCATCACCTCTTCCGGCCCTTCTCCAAGTCGGCCCGCGACGCCGCTCACAGCCGCCCGGGCGTCGGCCTGGGCCTCGCCCTCAGCCGCCGCCTCGCACGCGACACGGGCGGCGACCTCCGCCTCGACGACGCCGTCCGCGACGGCGCCTGCTTCGCCTTGACTCTCCCATGCGCCTGACGGTGGGCAGCAACCCTACACTCTGGGCAGCCAGAGGAGTTGATCCCTTAGGCCGGCCGCCGTGTGTGTGGTGAGCGTCTAGCGTCAGGCGCGGAGTCCCCCGCTCACTTGCCGACAAGGTTGTCATCCTTAACGAAGAAGCCTTCAGGCGTCAGCCTCATTCCCAGCTCCTTCGCTAGTTCCTCAGGGTCTATCGGTCGAAGCAGCTCCTCGATCTCTTCCTGGTGGTCGTAGTAGTAGGCGAATGCCTCGTGGAGCGCCGCCGGCGGGATAGGGTAGCTCTCGAGGATCTCGTCTGCCTCCATCCCCTGCTTGTAGCACGCGATGATCGCGCGCACAGGCAGCCGCGTGCCGCGGATGATCGGCTGGCCCCCGAGTATGTCCTTCCGCCGGGTGATCCATCGGTAGCGTGTTGCCGTGCTCATGGGCATCTCCTGCCGTTTTCATCTCCTATCATACCCATTCCGGCGCCGAGCTTCAACTCCCGCTGGCCCGCTTCGCGCTGCCTCCGACAGTTGCCTGATCTCGCGGTTGTGACGGGGCCCACTACTCGCGTGGGAGCCAGATGAGCTGGTCGCGCAACATCTCGGGCGTGTAGAGTCTCAGGAGGGCGCAGCAGCGGCGGAAGAACTCGCGCAGCGAAATCTGGGGGCTGAGGACGATTCCCGCGTGATGCTGCCCCTCCGCCAGCCAACGGACCTGGAGTTCCGTGAAGTGAGCGGTGTTGAAGGTGATGAGGCAACGTCCCTGCTCCGCGGCGTAGTCGAGCTGAGCCTCGTCGGGCATGGCTTCCCGCCCCACCTCCCGGAGGCTCACGACGTCAAACCCGCGCAGGCGCAGCGCTCTGGCTGCGGCGACGTGGACGTCGGCGTCCAGCGCCAGTCGCAGCACCTCTCGCTTGTTCAGGGGCAGCCCCTTTGTCTTTGATGAAGAAGCCCTCGGGCGTCAGCGTAAAGCCGTACTTTGCCGCCAACTCCTCCGGTTCTATGGGGCGAAGCAGTTCCTCGATCTCCTCTTGGTGGTCGTAGTAATATGCGAATGCCTCGTGGAGTTGCGCAGGAGTCAGCAGATAGCCCTCGAGGATTTCCTCAAAGTCCATTCCCAACTTGTAGCACCCGATGAGGGCTCGGACCGGCACTCGTGTGCCGCGGATGATGGGTTCTCCGCCCACAATGCCAGGATGCCGCGTGATCCAGCGGTATCGTGTCGCCGTGCTCATTGAGGTCTCCTCTCATTCGCTGCGCATATCATACCTGTTGCCACAGGGATTTTCAACACTCGTCGGCGGACGATCCGAAGCCCCAAGGCCATCGGCCGGACTCTGCTCCGCTTGCCGCCCGCGGGCCTTTTGCCTACAATAGGCCAGGAAGGGCTGCGGTGTGAAGGGCTTGTCTGGATGGGTTTCGTCGGTCTCGCCACGGCGCTTGTGCTGCTTGGCCCGGCGGTGATCAACCCGCGATTCACGCCGGCCGACCTCGTGCGCACGTCCGCTCGCGTCATACTACTCAAGGTGTCGGCCCCGAAGGACAAGACTCTCGCGGCAGAGGTCGCCGAGACGCTGAAGGGCGCGCCGCTGCCGCAGAAGGGGCTGAAGCTCGAACTGAGCGAAGACGCGGAGGTGACCGAGGAGGAAGTCGCCGCCGCCCTCGGCGGAAAGCCGTCCGTCGCCGGCCTCCTGGTCCTCTCGCCAGCCGACGGGAAGGCCAACGACGCGCCCTCGGGGGCCATCCAGATTGACACCCAGTGGTTCGCCGTCTCCGAGCGCAAGGGCAAGTGGTGCCTCGACAAGGACAAGCAGGACCTCTTCGCGGTCTGGGCGGGCAGCGCCCGCCAGCTCGCGGAGGCCACGCGCTACGTCCTCGCGGAGCCGGGGGCCAGGTTCCCCGTCCGCTCCGACATCACGTGGGGCAGCGACGCGCACCTGGGCAAGCTCGCGGGCAAGGCCAACGGCTGCCTCGCGCTCGACCTCGGCGGCGCCATCGGGCCGTGCGTGATCATTCTCTCCGACAGCGGCGACCGCCTCCTCAAGGCCGGCTCAAAGGACGAGCGGCCTACCGACATCACCGGCAAGCTCAAGCTCACCACTGCCTCCAAGTGCCTGGCTCCGGGCGACTTCGACGGGGATGGCCGACTTGACCTGGCGAGTTGGGATGGCAAGGGCCTCAGGCTCTCGGCGCAGGTCCCCGAGGCCGCCTTCGCAGCGAGACCGCTTGCCGTGGACCTCCCAGAATGCCTCTCGCTCGACGCGATTGATCATGGCCTGGTGGCGGGCACGTCGAAGGGGCCGGTGCTCCTGGTTTCCGATGGACGCGGCTTCGCGGCTCGCGTGGTGGCAAAGGAGGTCCCCCCTGGCCTCGGGCCGCCCGGCATCTGCGTGGCCGCGGACCTCGATGCCGATGGCCGCCCCGACATCGTTCAGCTTCACGCCAAGGGCATGGCACTCTACCCCGGCGAGGGGCAGGGGCGTTTCAAGACGCCCACAACTGTAGCTCTGCCCCTCCCCAAAGCCCCTTGCGCGGTAGTCTACGGTGACTTCGATGCGGATGGCCGGCTCGACCTCGTCGTGTGCGGTGAGGACGGCCTGGCGCTCATCGCCCGCACGCCAGACGAGCGCTGGGAAAACGCGACCCACGCGACCGGCGAACTGGCCTACCACGGCAACGCCAACCAGCCCCGAATCCTGGCCGCCGCGCCCTGCGACATCAACGGCGACGGGCGTCAGGGCGTCGCACTCTTCTACCCCAACCGCAACCCGCTGCTCTTCTTCAACCGCGGCTTCGCCTGCTTCGGCCTCGCACGCGAGCTGGAACTGTCGGGCACGGGCAGCGCCGTGCCCGACGCTCCCCTCGACCCCCTCGCCGCCCCGCCCCAGCCGAAGCTCAACGGGGCGGAAGCCCTCCAGGGCGGCCAGGCCACGGGAACCGCCCTCGACCTCAACTGCGACGGCGTGCCCGACCTCTTCGCCGTCACGCCCCAGGGCGACATCTGGGCGCTCTTCGGCAAGGGGGCCGAACGCGACGCCCTCACCCTCACCGTCGCACTCGCCCCCCGAACGCCCGGCCCCGTCACAGTCACCCTATCGCGCGACCGCCGCCGCGTGGGGGTGCACATCGTCAGGCAAGGCATTCCGGCCGCCATCGGCCTCCCCGAGCCCGGCCCGGCCACACTCGAATGGAAGGACGCCGACGCCAAGCCGCACAAGCGCGAGGCCGTCGTGGAGCAGCCCTCGCGCGTCGAGCTTGCCAGCAACAAAGGGGGCTAGCGTGAGAGAATGGTCTGCCAAGGTTCACTTCGCCATCAGCTTGTTGTTCCTGGCTTCGCGCCGTGGCGCGGCTGCCGAGGCGGAAGTGGTCGGCGCCCAGACGCCGTGGCGGGTGTTCCTGGTCACGGCCGAGCCAATCTACAGGGAGAAGGGGGAGGTGAGGTGCCGAAGCCGGGACGGGCGGGCAGCGGCGTTCGACCCGGCGAAGGTGGACCCCGCGAAGTACCGCACCTCGCCCATGCCGGCAGGGGAGTGGGTGAAGGCGGATTTCGACGACCATCGCTGGCCGCGATACCAGGGCGACTTGGCCGATTTCCTCGGCGGCTGGGGAGCCGAGGTGCCAAACCCAGAGCGTGGCCTCTGGCCGGCAATCGTCTGCCTGCGGACATTTTTCGGTATTGCCGACCCCGAAAAGGCGAGCGGCCTGAAGCTGTCGATCGTCTGCCTCGGGGGCGCCGTGGCCTACGTGAACGGCCAGGAGGTCGGCCGGGGCCATATTCCGCACGGCGAAATCGCGCCCCTGACCCCCGCCGAAGACTACCCAATCGAGGCTTACACCACAGACGATGGCAAGACGCCTCTGCCCGTCCTCGCCTCGACCAAGCGCGGCGGGCCGCCGCAGCCAGAGGCGAAATGGCTCGCCCGCTACGACAAGCGCATCCGAACGGTCACGCTCGACGTTCCCTCGCGCCTCCTGGTCAAGGGGCGAAACGTCCTGGCCATCGCCCTCCATCGCGCCCCCGCCGCAGGGCCGTTCGAGCGGAGCGGCTGGAGCCACGTGGGCTTCAGGGAGGCCAGGCTCACCAGCGCCAGCGGCGCAGGGGTGATCCCCTACGCCGAGGCGATCAAGGGCACCCACGTCTGGAGCGCCAGCGCGGTGGACCAGGCGACTGGCACGCCCGCCCCGAACTCGCTCATCCACAGGAGCTGGTTCTGGACCCTCTACTGGGGCCGTGGGATGCCGGTCAAGGGGGTTCAGCAGGGCAATCCATTCGACCACCTTCAGTGCGTGACGCTCACGATGCCGCGCAACGGGGTCGGGAGCGGCCAAACGGTGGTCTCCGACCCCGATGGGCTGCGTGGCGTGGCGGCGTCGCTTGGGCCGCTCAAGGGGCCGGGCGGTGCGCTCCTGCCCGCGGCAGGCGTCCAGGTTCGCTTCGCGGCGCAGCACCCAGGCGTCCAC
>Ga0194111_10010416_pt1 | contig 9982 bp, 7 predicted proteins | sample TA2KigC300mmetaG_FD_146194 | JGI IMG/M metagenome (GOLD analysis project Ga0194111, IMG submission 146194) | Freshwater microbial communities from Lake Tanganyika, Tanzania - TA2015033 Kigoma Deep Cast 300m | ecosystem: Environmental > Aquatic > Freshwater > Lake | place: Tanzania: Lake... | reverse complement strand
CAGCGGGCGGTTCGACGATGTCGAGGTCCGGAAGCGTTTTCGATCGATCGAACACCCGGACGACATTCTCCTGATGGTCATGGTCAACGAAGTGCCGGGCATCGATGCACTGGACCTCACGCCGGGTCCGATGAAGAAGTTCTGGAGCAGCGGCATGTTCCTGCCGATCCTGCACTCCGAAGACGGCTACGGATTCACCTACGGCGTGCGCACCAGTTTTGTCGATCGCCTGGGACCGCGCAGCCGTATTTCGATCCCGGTGACCTGGGGTGGCGAGCGCCAGGCGAAGGTGCAGCTCGAGCGGTCGTTCACGGCGGGCCCCATCGAGCGGGTATCGGGCGAATTCGGCACCCTGCGCCGCGAGAACCCGCACTACGAAGTCGCCGATCGCAGGGTGGGCTTCGGCGTGCGGCTCGAATCGGCGCCGGCGCGCTGGCTGCGCCTTGGCGCCGGCGGCCGGTCGGAGGAGGTCAGGTTCGGAACCGCGGAGGACACCGTCAGGCGCATCGGCGGCGACGTCACCATCGACACGCGCGTCGATCCCGCGTTCCCGCGCAATGCGATTCACGCCACGGTCGGTCTCGACCGTCTGACGTTCGACGCCGGCGGGGCGCGGCAGCGTCAGGCGGACGTGCGCGGCTACCTCGGCCTGTTCGGTCAGTCGGTGCTGGCCGTGCGGGGTCTCAGCATCACCACCGACCGCGCGCTGCCGCCCTACGAGCATGTGCTGCTCGGCGGCGCGGCCGACCTGCGCGGTTACGACGCGGGGTTCGAGGCGGGCGACAACCTGATGGCGGTGTCCGCGGAGGTCCGCCTGCCGATCACGTCACCGCTGAATTTCGGCCGCTTCGGCATCAAGGCGTTCGTGGACGCCGGCACCGTCTACGGCGCCGGCGCGAAGCTGACGGACCAGGACCTCGTCCATCGCGGCATCGGCGGCGGCGTCTACCTGCACATGACCATCCTCAGCGTGTCACTCGACGTGGCCCGCTCCCGCGCTGGCGACACGCACTACCACTTCGGCATGGGCGTGACGTTCAAGTAGACCCGTTGTAGACTCTGCGGCTGGAGGTTCCATGAGCCGTCTCACGGTGCTCAGACTCGCCGTTGCCGCCGCGCTGCTGGCCGTTTTTGCCGGCAGTGTCGCCATTGCTTCACAGAAGAGCGCCGCCGCGATGGCGAACGCCGCGACCACGTTCGTCGACAGCCTGAGCGCCGAGCAGAAGGCCAGGGGCGTGATGCCGTTCGAAAGCGACGACCGGCTGCGCTGGCATTTCGTCCCCAACGAGATGTTTCCGCGCAAGGGGCTGATGATCAAGGAGATGAACGAGACCCAGCGGCGTCTCGCGCACGACCTGCTGCGCAGCGGACTCAGCGCGCAGGGCTACGCCAAGGTCAGCGGCATCATCGAGCTCGAGGACATCCTTCGCCTCCTCGAAAACGGCGGCAAGTTCCCTCGTGACAAGGAGCAGTATTACTTCACCGTGTTCGGCGCGCCCGGGCCCAAGGGCAGCTGGGGCTGGCGCGTGGAGGGCCATCACGTCTCGCTGCGTGTCGCGGTCGTCAACGGCGCGGCGACAGGCGACGTCTCGAGCTCGCCGATGTTCCTCGGCACCAACCCGGCCGAGGTGCGTGACGGCGACAAGAAGGGCTGGCGCGTGCTCGCCGCCGAAGAGGATGCCGGCCGCGCGCTGGTCCTGGCGCTGTCGGCCGACCTGCAGAAGCAGGCGATCGCCAATCCGGTCGCGCCGAGCGACATCGTGACGATGAACAAGAACGACATCACGCCACTGCCCGACCAGGGGGTGTTGTATTCGGCGCTGCCGGCGCAGCAGCAGGCGCTGCTGATGCAATTGATCGAGGTCTACACCGGCAACATGGAAGCCGACCTCGCCGCCGAGCGCCTGGCCCGCATCAAGGCCGGCGGTCTCGACAAGATCCGCTTCGCGTGGCTCGGCGAAACCGAGAAGGGCAAGAAGCACTACTACATGGTGCAGGGGCCGTCGTTCCTGATCGAATACGACAACACGCAGAACAACGGCAATCACATCCACTCGGTGTGGCGTGACTTCAACGGTGATTTCGGACGGGATGTGCTACGCGACCACCTGAAGGAGGTGGCACATTGAAGTGAGAGGTGAGAAGCAGGAAGTACTCGTCACTTCTTGCTTCTCACTTCTTGCTTCTCACTTCTCGCTTACCACCGCAGCACCCGTCGTCCCCTCCACATGGGGCCTTCCTCGACGTATGGCCACTCCGGGTTCTGCTGAAGATCCCGGCGTGACGTCAGCACCTGATCGAACACCGGCAGCGACTCATCGTCACACTCGAAGTAGGTGACGAAGTCGAACTCACCGTTGCTCTGGTAGCCGTCCGGGTCGTGGAACACCCGCCGGAACAGACACGGAATGCCCTTCTCCGCGGCACGCGCGTGTCCAGGCACCGGCGTGCCGCTGGCGTGGTCGACGCGCGGATAGAAATACGCGTGGCGCTCGAGCGTGGTCTTCTGCCACCGCTCGGGCGTCTTGCGGATCGGCATGACGATCGCGTTCCTGCTCAAGCGTCCCGAGCGCCGCGGCGACGCGCCGCCGCGAGCCATGCGCGTCGTCATCCGCGCGCGCGATGACGAACAGGAACTTGGGGAAAGCGAGGTTGGCGCCGGCCTGGCCGCAGCCATTACCCATGACCTCGGGCGATCGGTAAGTGCTGAAGTGGGCTGTATGAGTGTGTACAGGAGTGTGCAGAAATGGCGCCGTGCCAACCTGATACAGTAGAAAGGTTATGAACCCGTGGAATCAGTTTTCAGGGGCCAACGCGGGGTATGTCCACGAGTTGTTCGAGCGCTACCAGCGCGATCCTTCGTCGGTTGACGAGGCCACGCGCCGCGCGTTCGCTACCTGGCCCGCCGTGGCGCCCTCCGGGCGCCCAGGCGGGGAACCGGTAGACGCCGCGATTGCCGCACATACCCTCGCCGAATCGATTCGACGCTTCGGACATCTGGCCGCCCGTCTCGATCCGCTCGGCTTTCACGATCCGATTGGCGATCCCTCGCTGGCGCCGCAGTCGCACGGACTGACCAGCGACACGCTGAAGAGACTGCCCGCGTCGATCGTGTCGGGACCGGCGGCCAACGGCGCGGCGAACGCGTTCGAGGCGATCGCCAACCTTCGGCAGATGTACTGTTCGACCACGGGTCACGACTACCACCACGTGTTCGTGCCGGAGGAGCGCGTCTGGCTGCGACAGGCCGTCGAGGCCGGCCAATTCCGCCCGCCCAACGACCCGATCGACGGCCAGGAGCTGCTCGATCGCATCACGCAAGTCGAAACGTTCGAACGGTTCCTGCACCGCACCTTCCCCGGCAAGACGCGTTTCTCGATCGAGGGCCTCGACATGATGGTCCCGATCCTCGATGAGATCGTGCACGACGCCGCGGAAGGCGGCGTGCAGCACGTGATGATCGCGATGGCGCATCGCGGCCGGCTGAACGTGCTCGCGCACATCCTGCAGAAGCCGTACACGCAGGTCCTGGCCGAGTTCAAGGATCCGATTCCCGGCAACCGCCTGCGGGTCGACCTTGGCTGGATGGGCGACGTGAAGTATCACGCCGGCGCCCGCGTCGAGGCCCGGCCCGACGGCCTGCCGAAGCAGGTGGTCATTTCGATGCCGCCGAACCCGAGCCACCTCGAAGCGGTGGATCCGGTGTTGAACGGCATGGCGCGCGCCGCCGCGACGACCGCCGATCGGCCTGGCGCACCGCTGGTCGACAAGGGCAAGGTGCTCGCCATCCTGATCCACGGCGACGCCGCATTCCCCGGTCAAGGCATCGTCGCGGAAACGCTGAATTTGTCGCGCCTGGCCGGTTACGACGTGGGCGGCGTCATTCACATCATCGCGAACAACCAGCTCGGGTTCACGACCGATCCCGGGGAGTCGTTCAGCACCAGCTATGCCAGCGGCCTGGCCCGCGGCTTCAAGATTCCGATCACGCACGTCAATGCCGACGACCCGGTCGCGTGCATTGAAGCGGCGCGGCTGGCGATTGCCTACCGCCACCGCTTCAAGCTCGACTACCTGATCGATCTGGTCGGCTATCGCAAGTACGGCCACAACGAGGGCGATGAGCCGGCGTTCACGCAGCCGCAGATCTACCAGCTCGTCCAGGCGCACCCGACGGTTCGCGAGCAGTACGCCAAGGCGCTGGTCGAATCCGGAGTCGTCACGCAGCAGCACGCCGACGGTCTGGTCCGGCAGCGGATGGCGGAGCTCGAGCGCGCCTACGCGTCGGTCAAGCCGGAGCAGGATTACGTCGCGCCGGTGCCGGACATCCCGCCGAGTGGCGCGGCCAGGAAGGCGAAGACCGCCGTGCCGATCGCCACGCTGCAGGCGATCAACGACGCCTTGATGAAGGTTCCCGAGGGGTTCTCGGTGCATCGCAAGCTGGAGCGCGGCCGCGAGCGGCGCAGGGCGATGTTGGCGTCGCCCACCGAACGCGCGATCGACTGGGCGTCGGCCGAAGAGCTGGCCCTGGCGACGATCCTGGCCGACGGCGTGCCGATTCGCTTCACCGGCGAAGACGTCGAGCGCGGCACCTTCAGCCATCGCCACGCCGTGTACCACGACGCGGTGTCCGGCGAAGAGCACCTGCCCTTGCAGTCGCTGCCGCAGGCCAGGGCGTCGTTCGAGATCAGGAACAGCCCGCTCTCCGAATACGCGTGCGTGGGCTTCGAGCTTGGCTACAACCTGCAGGAACCGGCGCGGCTGGTGCTGTGGGAAGCGCAGTACGGCGACTTCATCAACGGCGCGCAGATCGTCCTCGACGAATACCTGACGTCGGGCCGCGCGAAGTGGGGCATGGCGCCGTCACTGGTGCTGCTGCTCCCCCATGGCTACGAAGGTCAGGGACCGGATCACTCGAGCGCGCGGCTCGAGCGCTTCCTGAACGCCGCGGCCGACACCAACCTGCGCATCGCGAATTGCACCACCGCGGCGCAGTACTTTCACCTGCTGCGCCGGCAGGCGCACCTGCTGACCACCGATCCGCTGCCGTTGATCGTGATGACGCCGAAAAGCCTGCTCCGCCATCCGTTCACGGCATCGGCGCCGAACGACTTCGCGGCAGGCGCGTTCCAGTACGTCATCGACGACCCTTCGACAAGCTCAGGGCCGCCCCGGGCGGAGTCGCGGGGCGACCAGGCGGTTGCGGCGCAGCCGGCGAAGGTCCGCCGCCTGGCGCTATGCAGCGGCAAGGTTGCCGTTGATCTGCTGACCAGCGACCGCCGCAAGGACAACCCCAACGTCGCGGTGGTGCGCGTCGAGCAGCTCTATCCCTTTCCGGCCGAGGAGATTCGCGCCGTCATCGAGCGCTATGCGAAACTCCGCGAAGTGTGCTGGGTGCAGGAAGAGCCCGAGAACATGGGCGCGTGGGAGTTCGTGCGGCCGTTGCTGGAGTCGATCGTCGACGGCCGTCATCCGCTCCGCTACATCGGACGCTCGCGTAACTCGAGCCCGTCGGAAGGTTCGTCAACCTGGCACGCCGCCAACCAGCGGGCCATCGTGGACCAGGTATTCGACGCGGCGACCGAGCGCCGCGAGCTCGATCGCGTCCTCTCCAAACAAGTCTGAGAATCATGTCGACCAACATCGTCGTCCCCGAACTGGGTGAATCCGTCGTCGAAGCGCGCGTCGCGAAGTGGTTGAAGAAGCAGGGCGATGCGGTGACCGCCGGCGAGCCGCTCGTGGAACTGGAAACCGAGAAGATCGATCTCGAAGTGAGTGCCGACCGCGCCGGCGTGCTGGCGAACATCAGGCACCCGGAAGGCGCCGACGTCAAGGTCGGGGAGGTGCTCGCCGTACTCGAGGAGAGCGCCAATGGCCGGGTTCCAGCGGTCGCCAAGGGTCAGGTTCCGAAGGCGGCGACCGGTGCAGAGAAGAAGGCGACACCGACCGCCAAGAACGTCGCCAAAGCTCACGACGTAACACTCGAAGCCGTTGAGACGTCCAGCAACCGGGTGACGAAGCAGGATGTCCTGAAGGCGGCGGCGCCGGCGCCACCGGCAGCGACGCCCGGCGCCGCGAACCCGCAGGCCCGCAGGCCGCACGCCGTCGATCGCAGCGAGACGCGCGAGCGCATGAGCAAGCGGCGAGCGACCATCGCGCGTCGATTGGTGGAAGCGCAACAGACCGCGGCGATGCTGACGACGTTCAACGAAGTCGACATGAGCGCGGTGCTGCAGTTGCGCGAGCGGCGCAAGGAAGCCTTCACCAGGAAGTTCGGCGTGGGCATCGGCATCGCGTCGTTCTTCGTGAAAGCGGCCATCGGCGCGCTCAAGGCGTTTCCGCAGATCAACGCGGAGATCCAGGGCGACGAGATTGTCTACAAACACTATTACGACATCGGCATGGCGGTCGGCGCTGAAGGCGGCCTGGTGGTGCCGGTGATCCGCGACGCCGATCGCCTGGGCTTTGCGGACATCGAGCTAAAGATTCGCGACTTCGCCAAGCGCGCGCAGGACGGCTCGCTCACACTCGAAGACCTCAAGGGCGGCACCTTCACGATCACCAACGGCGGCGTGTTCGGGTCGCTGATGAGCACGCCGATCCTGAATCCACCGCAGGTCGGCATTCTGGGGCTTCATAAGATTGCGGATCGCGCGGTGCCGGTCAACGGCCAGGTCGTCATCCGGCCGATGATGTACCTGGCCCTCAGCTACGACCACCGCATCGTCGATGGACGCGAAGCGGTCCAGTTCCTCGTCACGATCAAGGAGTCCGTCGAGGATCCGGGCTGGATGCTGCTCGAAGGCTAGCGGCGACTGGCATGCGTTCCCCACGCGCGCGCCGCCTCCGCAAGCTGGTCGCCGACCGCGACGAGTCGCGCGGTCTGCTCATCGCCTTCGAAGGGCCGGACGGCTCCGGCAAGACCACGCAGCGCAAGCTGCTGACGCGCTGGCTCGAGAGCCGCAATCACGACGTCGTCTCGACGCGCTGGGCCTCCTCGCCCCTCGTGAAACCGCTGCTCAAGGTGCGCAAGAAAATCCGCACCCTCTCGACCGAGGAGTATTCGCTGCTCCATGCCGTGGACTTCCGCCACCGGCTCGAGACCATCATCCTGCCGGCGTTGTGGGCGGGGAAGACGGTGCTGGCGGATCGCTATCTGTTCACCGCGCTGGCGCGCGATGCCGCGCGCGGGCTCGACCTGGATTGGCTGCTGCACGCCTACTCACCGCTGCTGTGGCCGGACCTGGTGATCTATTTCTCGATGACCCCGGAGGATTCGCACCGCCGCGTGGCGTCGACGCGCTCGCCACGCTTCTACGAGGCCGGACAGGACGTCACCGGCATCGCCGATCCGCTCGCCAGCTACAGCCGCTTCATCGATCGCGTGGTGACGGAGTACGAGAACCTGTCGGTGGTGTTTCAGTTCGTGACCGTGGACGCCGGCGACGCGGTCTATCGCCAGCACACGCGGGTGCGCGAACTCGTGCAGCAGGCTGAACGGCGGCCGTGGCCGACATTCAGCGAGAAAGCCGTCGAGGAATGGCTGACCAGATCACGTTTCCGGGCCGTCTGATCGCCGTCGACGGATCGCGCGGCAAGGACGTGGCCCTGGCCGCCAACGCGGTCGCCGCGGAGCTGACGCGCGCCGGCCGCGAGTGCGCAATCAGCCGCTGGGACGCCTCGGGCCTGTTCGCCGAGCTCGCCGCCGGAGGCCGGGGCGATCGCAGCATTTCGGTCCGCACGTTGTCGCTCGTCTATGCTGCCGACCTGGCGTTCCGCCTGCGGTGGGAGATTCGGCCAATCCTCGAAGCGGGCGGCGTCGTCATTGCGGCACCGTACGTCGAGACCGCGGTCGCGTTTGGCGTGGGCTGCGGACTGCCGGAGCAATGGCTGCGGGAGCTGCTGCGGTTTGCGCCCGCGCCGAAGCTGCACGGCCGGACGCAGGAGCGCAAGATCGATCGGCCGTGGAAGCGCCGCGCCGATCGCGGCTACGCCGAGTACTGCGCGCTGATGCTGGATGCCGCGTCGAGCGGCCTGTCGAAGAGGGAGCGGCGCGCCATGATGGCGGCGCTGGACCAGGCCCGCGGCCGCAAGCCTGTCACGCTGACCCCCAAGGGTGTCGCCGCGCTCGCGACAGCGATCAGCGGCACCCGGACGGCAACGCCTGGTTCGTCAGCTTCGAAACCTCGCAGCGGACGTAGGTAATTCGCGCATCAGGAAACGCCAGCAGCGAGTGGCGAGCCGTCTCATACTCGACATTCGAGTACGGCTTGAGCCGGTCTTCCAGCATCGCCTGGTGAATCAGGTCGAACTGGCGCTGCATCTCCTGCTGCAACCAGCCGGTCGCCGAGTCGGCGGCTTCCAACAAGACGCCGTAGTACTGCGATACGTAGGTGGTGTTGGCCAACAGCTTGCTCGTCAGCACGTTCTCGGTGATGCGGGCGTCAACCTGATAGTCGGTCTGGCGGAACGCGTTGTCTTCGTCCCAGGCAATCAGCACGTGCGTCGGGCTGTTCTCCAGCCGGTAGAGGTAGAAGTTGTTCATGCCGGCGTAGCCGTTCAAGCCGTCGTGGTCGGCCACGAAATTCTGCGCGGCCAGGAAGCGCGTCAGCGCCGGCAGATCGATCCGGGTGCCGATGGCCTGTTCGAAATCCGCGCTGGTTGACTCATTCGCGATCCGGACCATCTCCTCGATTGGTCCCCAAATCGTCGACTCGGCGTGGCTCTCGTTGGTCTTGATGTCGAACCGCGCCTTGTAGGGCGCCAGCGCCGGGCCTTCGTACTCGAACCGCCACGGGCTGTCGAGCACGTAGTTGTATTCGAACAGGTAGCCGTCGTTCTGAACATTGCCGTTGATGCTGCCGAACACGCGGCCCATCATCGTCTTGTCGACCGACTCGACCAGGCCGTACAGCCCGGCGTACTGGCCGTTCACATAGAGGCGCGTGTGCGTCTCGCGCGGACCGGGAATGCCGAGCCGCTCGTAGAAACGCATCACCACCGACTCCTTGATGCCGGTGTGGTCCTGCGTCAGGTTGTCGAGGATGAACGACTTGAGCCTGAGGAACTCCTGGCGGGTCGAGTAGCGGTCGAAATCGACGCGCAGGCCCGGCTTGGTGCTGCTGCGCGATCCGAGGCCACGCGACCGGATGCCGACGTTGTTCACCGTGATGCCGTTCCAGGTCAGGTCCGCCGGGTAGTAGGTGTTCTTCTGGAAGTTCTGCCGGAGCTTCGCCCAGTCGGCGGCGTTCAGCCACAAGTCGATGCGCTGCAACGTGTGCGGGTTGAACAGGTCGTCGGACGTCCGCGAAACGGCCGGCACGGTCGCCATCGCGGCGGCGACGATTGCGCCCAGTAGCACCCGCCTGAGCTGCCCTGCCCGACCCACTGCCCTACCCGCCTTCTTTAGAACACGACGTTGAGCCGGACCAGCCCTGACCAGTAGGAGTCGGTTCCGGTCAGCGGCGCACGGCTGTCGTCCTCGATGGTTTCGCGAATCGCATTCGCCATCACGCGTGTCCACCTGCTGGTGATCCAGTTCACGCCGAAGGTCCACGCCCGGTCGCTGTTCGGCACCTGGTGATCCGAACGGGGATTCGTGAACGCCGTTCCGGCGGTGGAGGCGCTGCGGAACCCCAGGTATTCGTATCGGACGGCGAGCTCGATCGCTCCAATGCCGCCCCCCAGGAGCGGCCGCCGGGGCTTGACGTTGCCGTCCTTGCCTTCGCCGGTGACGAACCACGTGCCGGCGACGTACCAGGCCTCGCCGATGAAGTCCGAGAGATCGGCGTTGCGATTGCTCTGCTGGTTGCGCTGCTCGCGCGACTGCATCCACTCGGCCTTCACCGACGTGGGGCCGGGCGTCCACTCGAACTGCGCCCCCAATCGCTGGCGCCGCCCCTTGACGTAGACATGCTGGAAGAAGTCAGCGCCCCACAGCGCTTCACCGCGCAGGCTGTTCAGTCCTTCAGGGAGATCCGAG
>Ga0194111_10010409_pt1 | contig 9988 bp, 8 predicted proteins | sample TA2KigC300mmetaG_FD_146194 | JGI IMG/M metagenome (GOLD analysis project Ga0194111, IMG submission 146194) | Freshwater microbial communities from Lake Tanganyika, Tanzania - TA2015033 Kigoma Deep Cast 300m | ecosystem: Environmental > Aquatic > Freshwater > Lake | place: Tanzania: Lake... | reverse complement strand
CCCACTGTTATTATACCTTTCAAGATGATTTATTGGTCTGTGATTAACAGCGGGCTGGATACCATAACGTTTCCCTGCAATATATTTATCTTTAAGCTCACTACCTGCTTTCACTATTGTGAGAGAACCTTCATCACCAAGGATAACAGGCCATTTTACAAGATCCCATCCATTGAATAATTGATGATTTGAACCCTGTTGAAGTATTTTTAATATTGAAGTGCAAACACCTGCAGCATCTACCCGTGCCAGCAGCTGCTTTGGTCCCGGCTCCGGAACCAAAATTTCCTTTATTGCAATATTTTCAAATCCCAATCCTGAAAGTACAGTTGCTTTCATGGTCTCCGGGATTTTATAATCCTCAAAATCATTTTTATATTTTTCGAATTTGCTCATTTTCATATCCTTTTACTTTATACAATACTTTTATTTCTTCTGAATATTTCATACACTTATCAATAATCTCTCTGTTGTCTTTACTGCTAAATCCACATAAATTTACAAGTATATACTCTATTCCATTATTGAAATATTTTTTTATAAATTCAATATCCCTTCTGAATATATTACCAGATTCATCAGTAGCTCTGAAGTAAAAACTGCAAACCAGAGCATAAAGAATTTTATCCACTTCCAGGTTATGCTTTATACCCATTTTTATGGCTCCAACCAATCTATCCTCTGGTTCCAGCTTTCTTAAAAGGTCTCGACCGACTCTATAAATTGTATCTCCCAAAGCCTTATTCATAAATCTTTTCAATAAATCATTAATATGGTCCTTGAGATCCTTTTTTGTAAATTCGTTCGGGTATTCCTTCATTAATATTTCTGCTGCCTGCTGCATTGTTTGTCTGGTCTGATTGTGTATCTTTTTTACCGAAAGAGCCTCATAAAGATGCACGAAGTTGCTGTTATATACATAACCAACATAAGCGGCTGCTGCATGTCCCAAATTGTGAATAAATAATTTCCTGTCGACCCATGCTTTCATATTATCTTTTGGTGCAAGACCAGCAACACCGGGTACTGGATTTTTAAAAGCTTTTTTATCAAGGATTAATGTATTATAGGGTTCTGCAAAAATCTGAAGGATATCTTCCTTTATATCCTTATCTGTCATGATTGGCACCATCTTTCCAATACTTGTTTCCACCAGTCCAACTAAATTACCTAATGAGTAGCCGGTACCTAAAATTTTTGATAGCTCCACTCTGAAATATTCTGCTGCATTTCGCATGTTCAATGCTATTATAATATCAAGCGCAAGATTTTTATCTCTTCTATATCTTTCAAGCAACCCTTCAGCTATTAGCGGGATAACACTGGATAAAGCACCTGTGCCAACACATGAAGAAATAATATCTGCACTGCTAACTTCTTTAATTACTTTATCCTTATCTGATGCCAGAACTCCACGAACATTTGTCACCTTTATTATCTCTTCCTTACTTCTGCCTTTTATAACAACATTGTACCAGCCTCTCCTGTTGAAGGCTTCAATTAACTGTTCAATAACATCTATAAAAACCACCTCATAGCCGGATCTGCTGAATAACTGTCCTATAAAAGAGCGCCCGATATTTCCTGCACCAAAGATAATTATTTTCTTCATTTAAAATGATTAAAAATTTTTACTTTTTTAAAATTATAAATTAAATTAGTTCTTGCTTTATGATTAGCCGTAAAAAGTAAATTTAAAAAATATGAACTTAATCTTATCAGTCAATTCAATAAAACTGAATTATTCAACAATAATTAAATTATATAGAATATTGAAAATATTAACATAATATAATTTGAAAACGTTAGCATTTCCTTCCTCATGTTATCAAGTTATTTAATCAACGGCTGGATGTTGAGAAAACCTTTTGAAGGCTGAAGCGGGCACGGTTCCTCCTTCAGGAGGAGAGCGAAGCCTGAAACAGAGCAGACTTTACCTCGCTGGGGTAAAGCATGCGTGTTTTTGAAACATCCAGCCGTTGATTTCTGCAATCTTATTTTTGATCTTATTTCAAAAAGGAAATGCTTCCTTTGATAACTGAGTTCAGAAATTTAACAAGCTGAAGTAATTCATTAAAGTTGTGTATGATTATACAGTAAACATTATTATCGAAATTAAAGTATGATAATAGTATTAGCTATGACCGGTGTTTGAACTGATACTTTTGCTTTATAACTCTGACAAGCTTTTCTGCATCAGGCAAAAAAAGGCTTTCGAGGTTCTGGGCTGATGGTGGTATTCCATCCAGCGCACCAAGCCTCTGTATTGGTGCATCAAGCCAGTCAAAAGCATGCTCCTGTATCAGGGTTATGATCTCAGCCATAAAACCGCTCTGACTGACTTCCTGTGATGTAACAATCACTTTTCCTGTTTTTTTAACTGAATCAACAATAGTATCAACATCCAGCGGTATAAGTGTTCTTATATCAATAACTTCAGCAGAGATTCCTTCAGCCTCAAGTATTTTAGCAGCTTCAATTGAATGCTCCACCATATAAGACCAGCAGACAATTGTGATATCTTTTCCTTCTTTTGCTATACTTGCCATGCCTATCGGTACAAGATACTCTTCTTCAGGCACTACCCCCAAGCTGTTGTAAATAAGCTGCTGTTCAAAAAAAATAACAGGGTTATCATCCCTAACTGCTGATTTAAGTAATCCCTTAAAATCATATGGGGTAGCAGGCGCTACCACCTTAAGTCCAGGTATATGTGTAACAAGAGCCTCCAGAGACTGGGAATGCTGACCTGCATAACCCTTCCCCCCTCCTATAGTAGTCCTCAACACCATAGGAACGCTTATCTGTCCACCGGACATATAGCTCCACTTAGCCGCCTGATTACCAACCTGATCAAGAGCCTGCATTATGAAGTCATTATACATGATCTCTACAATTGGCCTAATTCCAGTCATTGCCATACCCACTGCTGCACCCACCATACCTGCTTCAGATATTGATACATTAAAAACTCTGTCTCTTCCAAATATTTTTAAGAGGGCATTTGTCACCCCAAAAGCTCCTCCATAATCAGCAATATCCTCACCAAAGGTTATAACCCTTTTATCCCTTGACATCTCTTCTATAATTGCTTCCCTTACTGCAATGCGTGCATTTATCATTCCACTGGCATCTCTTTTATATTTTGGTACAGGATTTTTGGTCACTGGTTTTGCATATTCCTCCGGCACACTCTCCTCTATCTTTGATGAAAAAAGAAATGCAAGAATACTATTATTTTCAGGAAAAGCAGCTTTTTCAGCATATTGAGCCATAGCAGTATTTCTATCGCAGACTTTCTTGTTTAAAGCTTTTATTTCCGCATCAGTAATTATTCTACCCTGTTTCTTAGGAAATTTTGCTATCTTTAGCTTTTCTTCATATGCAGCTATTGGATCCCTTGATTTCCACTGATTAAGTTCTTCGCGGTCTCTATATGTGAGGGGATCCGAAAGGCTATGACCTTTATATCGATAAGTCATAAATTCTAATAAAACCGGGCCATTTCCTTTTTTTATTATTTCCTTTGATCTCTTTACAGAATCTCTAACAGCCAGCACATCCATGCCGTCCACAACTTCTGAATGCATAAGTTCAGTCTCGAAACCGGCTGCTCTCCTTGTCAAAAAATCAACACCTGTTATTTCACCCCTTGATTGACCTGACATTGCGTACTGGTTATTTACAATACCAAAAATTATGGGCACCCCAAACCTTTTACTCATTAACCCATTTTTAAACTGTTCCATTGAAGCAATATTTAATGATTCAAGAACTACACCATTGCTGAATGCTCCATCTCCAGCAAGACAGAGCACCAGACTATCCTTTTCTTTATACCTTGATGAGATTGCCGCACCAACCGCTATGGGAACATGACCACCCACAATGGCATTCGCTCCAAGGTGGCCCAGTTCGAAGTCGGCAATATGCATACCTCCGCCAACCCCACGGCAGTATCCATCAGCTTTACCAAAAAGTTCTGCTATCATTCTGTAAACATGTATTTTCAGCAACTTTTCTTCTATTTCTCCCCGTAATTCATTGCCTGAAAAAACTTCACCGATAGCTTCAAGATATTTTTCCCTTGACTTTAAAAGTTTAAGAAGGTCCTCATCATCTATAAGCTTAATCATGTTATAACCTTTAGCCATTGCATCTCCATGGCCCCTATGAGAGCTTGTAATATAGTCATCTATACCAATTGATGATATGGAACCTGCAGCAGTTGCTTCCTGTCCAATGGAGAGGTGTGTGGGTCCAACATAGTTAAAATCAGGCAAAGCTTTGTAGATACCAGCTTTTATCTCCACAAGCATGTTTTCAAGCTCTCTTATCATATACATCTGCTCTAAGAGCTCCAGGGCCTCTTTTCTGGTAATTACACCTTCCTTTATTTCATCATCTATACTTTTTTGATAACTGCAGACAGGAATTTCTTTAAATTTTAAACTGCTTTTTTTGCACTCAAATGTTGATTTAATTTCCTTAACCATTAATCAGACCTTTTGATTATTTACAAGTTTTACATTTAAAAAATGCGTTGAACATGAGATGCAGGGGTCATAGGCTCTTATAAGCATTTCACAGTCAAATCTTACTTCATCTTCAGTTTTATCAATAATTACCGGCACAAATGCCTCCAGGTCTTTTTCAATATTCGCATAGTTCATATTTGTCGGAATTATAAGATTTGCTTTTGCGATTCTGCCATTTCTGTCATAAGTATAATCGTGAATTAAAGTTCCTCTTGGGGCTTCAACTATGCCAACACCCCTTCCTGCCCTTGGCCTTACAGGAACAGTAGCTTTACTTTCATCCAGTCCATCGGATAAGATCTCATCAATGAGCCTTATGCTATCATCAACACAATGAACTATTTCAACAAACTGTGCGATATTAATCATAAATGTGTTATAACAGGGTGACGTCAGACCTAACTGACCTGCATATTCTTTCGCATTATCTGAAAGCATTTCATAATTGTTGTTTACTCTTGATAAAGCACCTACCATGTAACAATCTCTTGAAGCCCGGCAATGCTTACCTGTTGAATGTTCGACCACTTTTTCCTTAATCTTTTCAAGATAGTTGCCTGGCTTTATAATCCATCCGTCTGATGATTTTAAATCTCCATCATATAAAGCATAATCTTCTTTATCTGTAATTGAAATATACTCAGTTTCTCTTTCAAAATCAGGAAGTCTTAAAGTTTTTAATACTTTAAGAGAAGTTTCCAAATCCGGATACAGGCTTAAAAGCATATTTTTTATATTTTTTAAATCATCAACTGCTGGCAGCTTTGTAAAACCTCCGACAACAGTTGTGATTGGATGGACTGCTCTTCCACCAATTATTCTTACAATTTCATTAGCAATTTTTTTCATTTTAACTGCTATAAGTACCACATCAGGGTTTGTTTTAATAAGAGGTATGACACTTCCAACACCTAAAAAATCAGGTGCTGCCAAAAAATAAACATGAAGGCAGTTGCTCTGGATGTATTCTCCATGGTTAACAAGCTTTCGCAACTTTAATATCTGGTCATTTATTTTTACACCCAGCGCAGCTTCAGTGGCTTTTATGGAAGTAAATGTATGGGCTACCGAGCAAATCCCGCATATTCTTGAAGTGATATGAGAAGGCTCGTCATATTTTCTTCCCACCAGCATGGCCTCAAAAAACCTTGGGGATTCAGGAATCCTGAACTGTAATTTTTCAATTTTTTTATTCTTAACATCAAGAACCAAATCTCCATGACCCTCCACCCTTGATAAGGGTGAAACTTCTATATTTAAATTTGTTGCCATTTATTAAACCTCCGAATTTTTAATTAGTTTTTGGTTAACTTTCTTACATGCATTGTATAAATTGAACCCTTCCATTATATCTTCGACTGTTAAACGATACCTTGCAAGAAGGTCTTTTTGGGCATTTACATTCGGGTCATCAATGAAACCCCTGCATGCTTCACAGCCTGATTTTGAACTCGGGCATCTTGCATTGCACCCAGCCCGGGCAACAGGTCCCATACAGGTCATACCGTATTCATAAACACACGTATTTCCAAGCCTTTTACACTCTATACATACAGGATAATTTGGCAGTTCAGGATTCTTACCTGCAATTAAGGACCTTACAATATCTACAATCTCGGCTCTTGTGGGCGGACAGCCTCTTGCATAGTAATCAACTTTAACATATTCATCAACTGGCTTTGTCTCTATTGCATCAATCCAGTCTTTTTTATCTCCATAAACCAGTTCTTTAGCCTTTTCGAGTCCATACAAATTTTTCAGGCAGTTTAAACCGCCTGTACAGGCACAGGCGCCAACAGCTATAATCATTTTAGCAACTTTTGAAATGTGCTCCAATCTTTCTAGGTCATGTTCTGTTGATACAGAGCCTTCTATCAATGCTATTTCGTAAGTATCACTGTGCTCAGTTATTGCTTCAGTAAAATGAACAATGTCAACTGCATTAATAAAATCAATCAGCTGGTCTTCTAAATTTAATATTTCAAGCTGGCAGCCTCCACAGCCAGCAAGCCCGAAAACCCCAACTTTTGGCTTAATCATTATATAGCCTCCTTTAGGTTTTTAATTTCCCATAAGCTGAATACTGGACCATCAATACATGTCAGTTTATCCCCAATATGACAGTGGTTGCATTTTCCAACTCCACACTCCATTCTCCTTTCCAGTGAAAGGAAAATTTTTTCAGGCAGGTATTTCTTTTCATCAAGTTCAATAATTACAAACTTATACATTACCGGAGGGCCGCAAACCACTATAAACGTATCTTCAGGTGAATATTTGAGTTGTGGAATTAAATTTGTACAAACACCTACAGCATCTTTCCAGCTATCATCAGGTTTGTCAACGGTTAACTTTACATCTATATCATTTCTTTTCATTAAATCTTCTATTTCATCTTTATATAAAATATTACCCGGATCTATGCAGCCATAAATCAATGTCAGGTCTTTGTAACTTTTCCTGTCCTCAAGCATCTGCAGCAGAAGTGACCTGACAGGCGCCATTCCCAGACCACCTGCAATTATTACCACGTTACTGCCTTTTATCTTCTCATGCGGAAATACCCCTTTTCCAAAAGGTCCCCTGACTCCAACTTTTGAACCAGTTTCCATTCTGTGCAAAGCTCCTGAAACACTGCCGATATTTCTTACACATAATTCAAAATACTCCTTATTATTAGGTGAAGAAGGTATGGAAAAAGGAGCCTCTCCCACACCGAAAACTGTCAGTTCTACAAATTGCCCTGCCAAAAAATTAAATGACTGCCGCAATTGAGGATTATCTATTTTTATAAAAAATTGCTTTTCAGTTGGTGTCAGGTCATTAATTTTTGTAATTGTAGCAACTTGAGGCATATAAATGGAATTTTTTTCTGCTAGGCTTTCAGCAATCTTATCTTTTATTTCTAAAACCATCTTTAGACATTCACCTCTTTCTTAATTGAGTTGATATCTTCATAAATATTTATTTTCGCAAGACAGGCATCCACACATCTTCCACAGCCAACACAGGAATAAGTTTCAAATTTATCAACAAAAGTCTTTAACTTACATCTGTATCTCTGCTTTAAACGATTTGAATTTGTGGGTCTGAAATTATGACTGCCAGCGACAAGACCATACTCTGGAATCATGCACGAATCCCACTCCCTTGTTTTCACACCTTCCCTTAGATTTATAAGCATATCGTCTCTAACATTAAAGCAAAAACAGGTCGGGCAGACTAAATTACATGAACCGCATGAAAAGCAGCTTTTTGCCAGTTTTTCCCATAACTCATTATTTGAATAAACTGCTTCAAAACTGTCATGAAACTGGCTCAATTCAACTTTTACTTTAAATTTTTTTCTGTAATTTTCCATGAATTTATTATAAAGAGCAAAATCTTCTGAAGTTGCATCCGATGCCATTATAAAACTCTGGAGAATTGAGTCTCCTGCTGGAGTTGCAACTCTTACAAAATATTTTTTACCTAAATCTGAGATAAACAGGTCAAAGCCTCCAGTTGCATACTCCGCACCCATAGATAGGGCAAAATTGGAATCAGATGGCTCAGCATCATATCCAATAACAATAAGTTTTTTTCTCTTGGCTATATAATTGTCATCAATAAAATCAGTTGAAAAAATCCTATCAAGAAAATTCATACCATTTAGATCCCACGGACTAATTCCAAATAAAACCCTTTGCCTGCTTTCAACTACCGGAGTGACTTCAATTTTTTCTCCAAAATTGAAATTAACCAGTGACTCATATGATGGGAATAACAACTTTTTAGCCGGTGGCAGGGTGGTTCTTTTATAGTTTAAATCTACTTGTTCCGGCTTATTTACAACAACAAAGTCATAAGCCACCTCATCAACTTTTCTTGGACCAAATATTTCATAACTTGAAATAATACCGGCTAAAAGATCCTTTAACCCTTCCTTTTCAAAAACTTTATAAAGCATTTGGCTCCTTTCAGTAATATTATTTAAAACAAAACATTCTTGCTATTTTAAGACAAAACTTCATTAATTAACAGAAAAATATTATTTTTTTATATGTTTGTTATATGTTTTTCCAAAATTTATATACTTGCCTTCTATAAGATAATATTCATAGATAAGTTCTGTAATATTGCCTGTTTTTTAAATATAATAATGAGTATAAAAAATACAAGCATGAATAAATACACTCATTAATATAATTACTGAATTGAGCAAAGCTTGCTGATGTTAGTAAGGAGAGGTTTTTTCCATGTCAATGAATCCAAAAATTAAGAATCCTTTTATTTTAACAGTTGTTTCTACTGTTTTTTTAATCCCTGTACTGATACTCACTCATTTTCTGTTCAGGGAAACTTCTGTAAATCCCTGGATAATAATGGTGGTAAACGTTGTGATTTATTTTATTGTAATGTTTTTGGTATTTCTCTACTATGGCAATGTTAGCAGAAGACCTTAAATGGAATTTAAAATAAAAACCAGTTTTGTATTTTATTGCTTCTTAATTACTGCTTTTTTAAAATTGACTCAACTTGCTTTAAAAGCTCTTTAGGTTGAATGGGTTTATCCAAAAACAAATTTACAGGCAACCATGTAGGGTCAATATCCTGTTTGCTGAATTGTCCAATATATATTCCTCTCTCATTTATAACTGAGAGCATAATAATTGGAATATCTGTTAGTTTTTTATTTCTTTTAATTTCTCTAGCAATCTCAAAACCGGCTGAATTATTTTCAGGAAACATCACATCTAAAATAATTAAATCCGGATTTTGTTTTAAAACATTTTCAATAACATTTTCATCATTATATTGAGAAGAAACTTCATAACCATTAGCTTCTAAAACCGTAGAAATAGATTCAACAATGTCCCTGTCATCATCAATTATATATATTTTTGCCATTTTTGCTGTCCCTTCTAAAAATGATAAATTTGATATAATATATTAATTATACAATACATAAGGATAAAAAATAAAGAAAGGAAAGATGGAAAATAATAAAAAAATACTAAATGATGGAGTAATTGCATTAATTGGGGGAGGCAATGGTGGATTAGCCTTATTAAAAGTATTACTTGAAATACCAGGGGTCAGAATCAAATACATATGTGACATCAATTCGAATGCTATTGGTGTATTATATGCTTTATCACATAAGATTTCTTATGTTAAAGATTATAACAAGATAGTTAAAGATAAAGAAATTAACCTGATTTTTGAAGCTACAGGTGCTCCTGGAATTTTTAAAGACCTCAGTGATAAAAAATCCCCAAACATAAGCCTTATAGGTGGTGATGGTACTAAAATAATTTACAACTTGTTTGATTCTTACAATGAGATTAATCGCAATTTAAATGAATACAAGATTAACCTGGAAAAAAAGATAATTGAAAGAACAGAAGAGCTTGAAAAAGCAAACATAAGGCTTGAAAAAGAAATGATAGAATATGAAAAAATCAGCC
>Ga0194111_10010403_pt1 | contig 9993 bp, 18 predicted proteins | sample TA2KigC300mmetaG_FD_146194 | JGI IMG/M metagenome (GOLD analysis project Ga0194111, IMG submission 146194) | Freshwater microbial communities from Lake Tanganyika, Tanzania - TA2015033 Kigoma Deep Cast 300m | ecosystem: Environmental > Aquatic > Freshwater > Lake | place: Tanzania: Lake... | reverse complement strand
ACCTTTGCCTTTGTAATTTTCTGGAGGACGGACTGCCCGTGTCTCTGCACTAAACTGCCCTACAAGGTGCCGATCAATACCCTTTATTCTGATAATACTTTGCAAGTCTGCTTTTGTTCCCTTTGACCTGGGAACCGCTTCAGCAGTAACGATTAATCCCGGGGGAATCAATAACATTACATCGTGTGAAAAGCCAAGCGACAGCCGCAGCCATTTGCCTATAACTTCCGCTGAATATCCAGTTCCAATAATATGTAAAATCTTCTCAAATCCTTCACTGACTCCAGTTACCATATTTTGTATCAATGCCCTGCTTAAACCGTGCTTTGCCTTCAAATCCTTGCTGTCGTCAGCCCTTTGAATATGGAGTTCATTCTCATCCCTGTTCAAAGTGATACCGGGCAGTAAGTCATATTGCAGCGAACCAAGCTTTCCCATGACACTTACTTGATTTTCTTTAATCTCTATAGTAACTCCCTCTGGAAGTTTTATCGGTAATTTACCTACTCGTGACATTCATACCTCCTTACCAAACCTTGCACAAGTATTCTCCACCAATTCCCTGCAAACGGGCTTCTCTATCAGCCATCACGCCTTTACTGGTGGAAATAACAGCACAACCTGTGTTATTGAATACAGAAGGTAATTTATCTGCTTTAACATATACACGGCGTCCTGGTTTGGAAATCTTCTGAAGACCTCTAATTATCGGTTCTCCCGTGTTTGTATAACGCAGATTAACTTGTATTCTGCGATAGTTGATTCTTTTTTCCAAATCCTTATCAAGAATCTGGTAATTATTCATATAATTCTCTTCTGTCAGAATCTTCAATATGCTTTCCAGCAAACGACTGTGACTGAGAATTACATGCGTATGCCCGGCACGATATGCATTACGAATTTTGGTTAATGCATCAGCTATCGGATCACTTACGCTCATTTTGTTTCTCCTTGTGTTTATTATTTAATGGATTATGATGGCCCAAAACTTACCAACTGGCTCGAGTTACGCCCGGAATCTGTCCATTCGATGCGTATTTCCTGAAACATAACCTGCACATACCAAAAGTCCTCATATATGCTCTGGGACGACCACAAATCATACAACGGTTGTATTTCCTGACTTTAAACTTAGGTACTCTCTGCTGTTTAATTCTTAAAGATGTCTTTGCCAATGCTAACTCCTTTTACTTTTCGGGTTTCTGGAAGGGCATGCCGAGTTCTGAAAGCAGTTCACGGCATTCTTCGTCAGTCTTCGCTGTAGTGACGATATTAATGTTCAGACCCCTGATAGCATCAATTTTATCATACTCAATCTCAGGAAAAACAGTCTGTTCCTTCAAACCGATAGAGTAGTTGCCTCTGCCGTCAAAAGCATTTACCGACAGTCCTCTGAAGTCCCTGATACGAGGTATTACTATTGAAATCAAACGATCAAAGAACTCATACATGATTTCATCTCTGAGTGTAACTTTACAACCAATTGGCATACCCTGTCGAAGTTTGAAATTGGATATGGATTTACGGGCCTTGGTGATTATGACTTTCCTGCCGGTAATCATTTCCATATCCTTTACAGCGTTATCCAATATAGCTTTGTTCTGTGTCGCCTGTCCTACACCCATACTAATGATAATCTTGTTCAGACAGGGAACCTGATGAACGTTTTTGTAGTTAAACTTCTTTGTAAGTGCAGTCTGGACTTCCTTTTTATACATTTCTTTTATTCTATTCATATTAACCTCTTTTTTACAGACAAGCTGCCTGTATTCTATAACTCATCTCCGGACTTTTTACAAACACGGATTCTCTTTCCTTCTCTTACTGTATATACAGCTTTGGTTACGCAATTGAGTTTTTCATTCCAAATCATCACATTGGACGCATCAAGCGGAGCTTCTTTATGAATAATCCCGCCTTGAGGATTACGCTGTGAGGGCTTGGCGTGCTTTTTTATCATATGAACTTTTTCCACAATAACTTTTCCAGACTTAGGAAATGCCTTGAGCACTCGGCCTTTGATGCCTTTGTAGGGACCAGATATTACTATAACAAAATCACCTTTCTTAATATGCATTCCTGCCACCCTCTCCTCCTATATAACTTCCGGAGCCAGGGAGACTATCTTCGTAAAGGCGTGTTCACGAAGTTCTCTGGCAACCGGTCCAAAGATACGGGTACCTTTGGGTTCATGCTTATCGTCAATGATAACGGCAGCATTATCTTCAAATCTGATATATGAACCATCCTGACGCCGCACTTCCTTTGAGACACGGACAATAACTGCGCGTTCAACGGTTCCCTTTTTTATCTTGCCACCGGGTGTGGCAGACTTGATTGCAACAACAATAATATCGCCCAAAGAGGCATATTTACGCCGAGTGCCGCCCAAAATCTTTATGCATTGAGCTTTTTTAGCACCGGAGTTATCGGCGATATTCAAAACAGTCTGAGCCTGAATCATTCCAATACCCCTTTATCCTACTTACGTCTCTCGACAATCTTATGCAGAATCCAGCGTTTACGGGCACTCATCGGACGGTATTCACTGATCTGAACGATGTCCCCTTCATGTGCTTCGTTATTCTCATCGTGAGCCATAAACTTCTTGTGACGGCGCACAGTTTTCTTGTATAAAGGGTGAATGAACTGACGCTCGACCTTGACAACAATGGTCTTTTCACTCTTATCGCTGACTACGATCCCCTGATTGATTTTCTTTCCTGTGAATGACATTCTAACCTCTTTGCCCGGTTTGTTTTTGTTTCATAACAGTTAAAACCCGAGCGATATCTCTTTTGACCAACCTGATTCTATCCACTTTATCCAGCAGGTTTTTGGCTTTCTGAAAACGTAGATTGAATAATTCTGTGCGCAATTCATCAAGTTTATGATTAAGTTCGGAGTGGGTTAATTCTTTAATATCCTGAATCTTCATATTTCAACTCCTTCTCTGCCGATAAAACGCGTTTTTATAGGTAATTTATGAGCAGCAAGCAGCATTGCCTCTTTTGCTGTTTTAAGGTCTACACCTTCCAATTCAAATAGAATCCTGCCGGGTTGAACAACAGCTACCCAATATTCGGGAGCGCCTTTTCCTTTACCCATACGGGTTTCAGCCGGTTTCTTTGTAACAGGTTTATCCGGAAAAATACGAATCCAAACCTTGCCTACTCGCTTCATATGGCGGGTTATGGCAATACGGGCTGCTTCAATTTGTCGGCTCGTTAACCATGCACAATCCAAAGCAATCAGGGCATAATCTCCGAAATTGATTTCAGAACCGGTCCAAGCCAAGCCGGCGCGTCTGCCGCGCATTTGTTTACGATGTTTTATTTTCTTTGGTGCTAACATTTTATTAAACTCCTCAATTCAGGATATCGCCTTTGTATATCCAGACCTTGATACCGATAACGCCATAAGTAGTATTTGCTTCCACCAAAGCATAATTGATATCGGCACGGATAGTGTGCAAAGGAGTTCTTCCCTGTTTGTATCGCTCTGTTCTGGCAATTTCAGCACCGCCAAGGCGTCCTGAAACCTGAACTTTGACCCCCAGAGCTCCTTCTTTCATTACATTGCGCATAGCCATCTTCATCGCTCTGCGGAAAGAAACTCTTTGTTCCAACTGACGGGCTATTTCCATTCCCACCAGTCTGCCATCCAGCCACATCTTTTCGATTTCCTGTATGTTTATGGAAACAGCAAGCGGAGAAGTTCTTTTCTTATTGATAAGGATATTCAGTTCATTTCTGAGTTTATCGATATCTTCTCCTTTCTTTCCAATCACCATGCCGGGTCTGGCCGTATAAATATCCATCACAATAGAATTGGTCTTGCGGTAAATCTTGACCTGAGAAATCATCTTATCTGCCAATCTCTTGTGGATGTATTTTCTGATTCTGATATCTTCCTGCAGCGATTCCACATAGTTCATGCCGCTGGAAAACCATACAGATTCAGTTTCTTTATTTATCCCGATTCTAAAGAGCGTAGGATTAATTTTCTGTCCCAAAAGACTCCTCCTGTTCAATACTGCCAATCTCCAGTGAGATATGACAGGTCTGTTTTCTAATCAGATAAGCTCTACCCTGTGCTCTGGGCATATATCTCTTCATAACGGGTCCGCTATCGGCAACCGCTTTGGTAACGTACACATCATTCAGATCCAATTTTGGCTCTTTAAGATGAGCATTAGCTACCGCAGAAGCAAGCAGTTTGCCAATGTTTACCGAAGCCCTTTTACGCGATATACGCAGGATATTCTGAGCATCTGCAACTTTCTTGTTTCTAATCTGGTCAAGAACTAAACGAGCTTTTCTGGCGGAGCCGCGGGCAAATTTCAATGATGCTTTTGCTTCCATCATATTCTCCTATTTCTTAACCTTTTTCTCTTTATGACCACGATAAGTGCGGGTAGGTGAAAACTCTCCCAGCTTATGTCCTACCATATTCTCCGTAACATAGACCGGAACAAACTTATGACCGTTGTGTACGGCAAAGGTATGACCGATAAAGTCCGGCAATATTGTTGAGCGTCTTGACCAGGTCTTAATCACGGTTTTTTTATGATCTGTATTCAAGACTTCAACTTTCTTAAGGAGGTGTCCGTCTACAAAGGGTCCTTTTTTAATTGATCTTGCCATTTTTTCGCCTCCCCTATTTTTTCTTCTCTGATTTTACGATGTATTTATCGGAGTATTTATTCTTTTTACGGGTTTTACCGCCTTTGGCAGGTTTTCCCCACGGTGATACAGGATGACGACCACCGGAAGATTTACCTTCACCGCCACCCATCGGATGGTCAACCGGATTCATCACGACACCACGGACTGTAGGACGAATTCCCAACCAGCGTTTACGACCTGCTTTTCCGAGCTGAATCAGATTATGGTCAGCGTTGCTTACTTGTCCGATTGTTGCCAGGCATTCCTTACGGATTAAATGCACATCGTTGGAAGGCATTTTTACCTGAACGTAATCCCCGTCTTTTGCCACTACCAGTCCATATGTTCCGGCGCTGCGGGCTATTTGACCCCCTCTGCCGCTTTTGAGTTCTATGTTATGTACAAATGAACCCATGGGAATCCTGTCCAATGGCATAGCATTACCGATTGATATATCAACATCATTCTTTCCGGACATTACTTTGTCACCGACTTTAAGTCCATCCGGAGCCAGAATATACCTTTTCTCGCCGTCAACATAATGAAGCAGAGCGATTCTTGCTGTACGGTTCGGATCATATTCTATGGTTGCAACTTTTGCCGGGATATCAAACTTATTGCGTTTGAAATCTATTATTCTGTAGTGCCGGCGATTTCCCCCACCCCTGTGACGGCAGGTGATGCGTCCCTGATTATTGCGTCCGCCTGTTTTGCGAATTGGAAGAAGCAGGGACTTTTCGGGTTCGGATGTTGTGATTTCCGTAAAGGTATAACCTGTGCGGAAACGAAATGAAGGAGTTACTGGTCTATATTTCTTTACTGACATCTTTTACTCCCTTACACTTCAAACTCAGCAATTTTATCCCCGGGTTTCAGGGTTACGATTGCTTTTTTCCAATCAGGGCGTTTCCCGCTGTATTTACCGAGTTTTTTGGGTTTACCCATCATGGTGATTGTATTAACGCTCAAAACTCGCACAGAGAAGATTCTCTCTATGGCTTTCTTGATTTCTACTTTATTGGCATTCATACTGACCTTGAAGGTGTATGAATTATAGGTTGCCATCTGGTGTCCGGATTTTTCTGTGACCAGAGGAGAAATGATGATTTCACGTGGATGGATCATAATGAAAAAACCTCCTCTACTTTTTTCAGGGCATCCTGGGTAAGCAGCACATAACTGCTCTTCAGAATCTCGTAGGCAAATAGACTATCGGCTCTGTCTGTCATTACATCCGGCAGATTGGTAAAGGATCTGACTGTGGGAAGATGATGCCCGTCCGTAACCAGAAGTTTACGTCCTTTTTCGGGTATCATTTTCTGGATCAGTTCACGTGCAGTTTTTGTACTGGGTTTATCAAAGGACAAAGATTCTATAATAAAGATCCTGCCTTCACGGGCACGGTCCGTAAGAGCAACTTTCAGAGCCATTCTCTTCTTCTGCTTAGGAATCGGACGATACCAGTTTTTGGGAAGAATTGCAAAAGCCCTGCCGCCGTGTGTACGGATGCAGGTTCTGCGTGTTCCCTGACGCGCATTTCCGGTGCCTTTCTGCTTAAACAGTTTACGGGTGCTGCCTTGAGTCATGGAACGGTTTTTCTTTTGCACCGTTCCCTGTCTCTGATTGCCCATGTACATGGTTATTACTTCGTGCAGCAGAGATTGAGGATTGTTTACATCCACATCAAATATGGAATCCGGGAGTTCGATTTCGTCTATCTTATCGCCAAGATTGTTAAACTTTATTGCTTTTGCCATCTCTCTCTCCCGTTAAAACTCTTTCCTGATCATAACCAGTGCGTTGCGGTGTCCCGGAACGGAGCCCTTGACCATGATCAGATTCTGTTCAATATCCACTTTCACGATTTCCACATGCTTGGTTGTAACACGGGAATTACCGTGCTGACCTGCCATTTTTACGCCCTTGAATACTTTGGAAGGTTGGGCGCATTGACCGATTGAACCACCGCCACGGAAGCTTTCGTGCACACCGTGACTCTGTTCAAAACCGCTGAAGTGGTGACGCTTCATCACGCCGGTAAAACCGCGTCCCTTGGACGTTCCGGTAATACTTACCCAGTCTTCAATTTTAAACATATCGGCGGTCAGATTGTCGCCTTCTTTATATTCATCTAAGGATTGATTTTGCGCAGGACGGAACTCTCTTATAAAACGGTAGTATTTGGCATTGTGCTTTTTGAAATGACCCTGCATGGGTCTGGTGGTGTGCTTTTCTTTCTTTTCTTCATAGCCGATCTGAATGGCTTCATAACCATTCTGCTCCACTGTCCTTTTGCATATTATCTGACAGGGACCGGCTTTTAATACTGTTACAGGAATGACTTTGCCGTCTGCGTCAAAAATCTGGGTCATACCGATTTTCTTTCCAAGTAATCCCAACATCGTCAACTCCTTGTGTTAGCCTTTATCTCCACGTGCACGCCTGAGGGCAGAGACAGCTTTTTCAGTGCCTGAGTGGTCTGGGCTGTGGGATTGATGATATCTATCAATCTCTTGTGCACCAGCATCTGGAACTGGTCCTGACTCTTTTTATCGGCATGGGGTGAACGCAGAACCGTATAAACTGACTTATCGGTGGGCAAAGGAATGGGACCGACTATCTTGGCACCGGTATTACGGGTGCTTTTGACAATCTCTGCCACCGACTGGTCCAGTAAACGATGGTCATAGGCTTTCAGTTTAATACGAATAAGGTTTTCGTTTTTACTCACTGATACCTCCACTATACAGCAAAACTCTGTCCCGATACATAATGAGGATACTACTGTACCCTTGTTGAATTTGTGACATCAAGTTTAACTGTGTAAACAGACCGGATTTTTCTGTCCGGTTTCTTTGGCGCTTTTGTTCCGCGCCGTTTGGGTTACAAAACATTCGTTCCTCCAAAGAACTATAAACCCTGATACTTTCAAGGGTTTGTGCTACGCGCTAAAACCGTTTTTCTTAGTGAGTGACAATAAATTAAAAGCCGAGAAATCTGTCAAATGGAAAATTTTTTTTTGTAATCTTGAGGTATTACGTATACTACAAACTAATAAATTTCTATTGTTTGTTGTCAGGATCTGGTGAAATGGATTCTATTTCTATGTTTTTCTCAATTTTATCAGTAATATCTTTAACGATTTTATCAACCTTTTCTTTATCAGAAGGTTTATCATCTTCATAAGTTTTATTCAAATCATCTAATTTTGCTAAGATTTGTAGAATCAACTCATGGTCATCAGGTCTTTTTTTTTCTTCATCAAATATATATGGAGTAACTTCGCCTAAATCATAAGGAAGATTTACTCTTATTTGATCTATTTGCTCCTTAAAATGTTTAGCTTCCTGCAAAGAAGCTTCGTCAAGCCATTTCTCAGTAAATTTCGAAATGAAAGTTTCACCGCAGTTATTCTCATTTCTATGTATATCTTTTGAATGAGATGCCCAAAAAATTGGATATGGTTTTCCTTTCCATACATCTTTTAATACATCCCAACCCACATGTTTAATGTATATTTGATTTGTTGTTTCGAATCTTCCTACCAGATCAACGATGTTCATGCATACAACTACAAAACCTGCCTTTACACAGGATTTTAATTTGAATCCAATATCCATATCAGGCCCAAGATAATCTTTCTGATTTCCAGGAATGTTTATAATCCTGTTTCTAACTGGAAAACCTGCTGTCCAAGCAGTTCCTTTCATTCCAATTTGATTACCCTGTTTTAATCTTGAATTGTATTCTTCTATAGCACTTATAAAGTTATATAAAAAAACATGTAATGAGCCAGCATTATTCAACTTAATACTGTATATTAACTCATCTCCAATAGATTTCCATGGTAAAATATTCTTAGAATCGAAAGATAAACCTTTGGGTAATTTATATTCTTTAAGCTTTTTTTCAAACATTTGATGAAAACCATGAAAATGCTCTTCTATTACAGCTGCCCAATCAGAGCATTCATCTTTTAAACCTTTATACAGAATACTATCCACTTGTTCCCCAGATATATTAGGAAACAAAATTTTCACTAAATCTGCGGATGCCCTGCGAGATTTATATTTTGATAGTAATGTACTGTGATTATATATACTCTTTAAAATTGTTGAGCCACTGATATCAACTGAAAGGAAAAGTCGAATTTCACTGCTAAGAATCATGGTAAAAAGCTATTAATATTCCTTTCTCTAATTCTTACAGTCGTTTCTGATACTTCAAATCTTGTAGCAAGCGCAGAATAATCATTACCGTATTCTTTTTTAGCTTTTATAAAATCATCTTTTGGCATTAAAAACGAAGCAGCGAAACAATTAGCTTGTCTTTCATATAAATCGCGACCATATCTCGCAAAAACAATATCTTCCTTAATATCAATATCTTGATCATAATGTAAAAAATAATGCCCAAGTTCGTGAGCAATTGTAAAATTGTCTCTTAGTGGTGAGGTAATAGGAGATAGTGTAATTATAAATGACTTATCCTTTTTTATTAATAGACTTCCGCCATCTTCTTCATAAAAAAAAGGATTATTACTAACAACTATCGAACCTTTCAACTTATTAACAATTTCGCAAAGAAAATGATACTGACTCGTAACTACATTGATTTTACTTTTAAAATATTCTAATAGTCTTGTAGCGATTTCTTCAATATCATTAATACTCCCAGTAAACTCTTTCACTGCTAAGCAATCGATATTCAGAGCGTTTCCTTGATTGGTAATATTCAATGTTGACCGTTCTTTCGAATCAACTCTCCTACTCTTTGATAGGGAGCAACTAGCTGCGTTTGAATTTCGCGCATTATCTCTCATAATTGTACCCCTCTCCCAACTATATCTTACTTTGACTCTTTTGGACGATCAACTTCAAGTTTATTTTATGTCAACAAAAATATTTGTTTTCTTATTTAAGAACATCTTGTAATTGTTTTCTAAATATCAACAAATGCTCATGCATAATAAGATAAAAGCCCATTTTATCAGCAAGTGTATTCCATCTGGTTGAATGAGTGCAGTTATGTTGTAATTTGATGATTTGTTCTTTTAAGACAAATCCCAGTTTCAAAAATTCGTCCATTACATAATGTGATATCGGCACATAATGCTTGTTCTTTCTGGTATCTCCAATTAAAACTGCACAGTATTTATCCGGTTTTAAAACTCTTTTTAGCTCGGAACCGATTTTATATATCTCATTCAGAAACACTTTTAATCTGCTGATGTTAGATAGATCGCCCTCAATTGTACCTTTAGAATATTTTATAATATTTAAATAAGGTGGATGAAAGATTATTAAATCAATTGAATTGTCTGCAA
>Ga0194111_10010394_pt1 | contig 9997 bp, 4 predicted proteins | sample TA2KigC300mmetaG_FD_146194 | JGI IMG/M metagenome (GOLD analysis project Ga0194111, IMG submission 146194) | Freshwater microbial communities from Lake Tanganyika, Tanzania - TA2015033 Kigoma Deep Cast 300m | ecosystem: Environmental > Aquatic > Freshwater > Lake | place: Tanzania: Lake... | reverse complement strand
GGCCGAGCTCAGGCCGATCCGCCCTGCCCACACACGCTTGACTCCGGATAAAAGCAGACTCGGGATAAGGCGCCAGCCGCCCGACATACACGATGCCTTCGGCCAAATTGCCGGCGCCCCCCAAGGGTTGCCCTTGGGCATCCACGGGCGTAACCTCTCTCCGCAAGGAGGTCAGGTATACCATGCGGGGCCAAGGAGGCCGGCGGCGTCTATCGTCCCAGGCACCCGCAACAGTCGCCATTTTAGCAAGACGGAGCACAACGCCGTGGGCCGGTTTCCCGAACCGGGCGACGAGGAACTGCTGGCCGGCCCCTCGCGCAACTTCCAGGTGTTCGAGCCCTTGGATTTCCTGGCGGAGGTGATCGAGCACATACCGGATCCCGGAGAACATCTGATCCGCTACTATGGGTGGTATTCGAACAAGACCCGCGGCCAGCGGGCCCAACGGCCAGCGCCGGCCAGCGATGGGGCCGGCATCCCGGTCCGTTCGCCCACGGCACGGGAGGCCCGCCAAGGCTGGGTTCCTCGACCGGCTCCGCCCCAGCCTCCCAGACCCCATTCGAGCCGTCCCAGTCCCGAGGAGACCTCGCTGCGGCCTTCGGCTCCGGGTCGGCCCGAAGCCGAAGGCCGCAGCCGACGTTTTTGGGGACCAATTTCGGCCGGTTTCACCTCCCATTTCACCTTGAACAGCCCCCTCGCTGAGGCCATGCTCCCACCAGATGAAGAAGCAAATGCCTATCAGTTCTACGGCGCACCGGCATTCCACGAGACCCGCCTGTATGTCGCGGGTGGCGGCGACGGTCTCCATCGACTGCTCGGCGAACCTTCACGCGCACGGAGGGCATTTGCTGGCGCCAAAAAACTCGAAGCAAAAGCCAAGAAAGGGCGAGCCTTCCCCAACACCCTCGCCAAGCGTGTCAAGCGTTATGAAGCGCGGCTGCTCAGCTTTCTTTGTCCGCCCCCCCCTCTCTCTCTCTGTGTGTGTGGGGCACGTTTAGGTGGCTCTATGCCTGGATTCAGGCTCTGTTCAGCCCGGCGTGGGCTGCCCTAGGCGAGCCCGTGACCGTAGGAGGGAGTGTGAATGCCAACCCCTCTCCGTACTTCATAAGCAAGCGCCTCTTAGTCGGCCTGTGCGTGGCAGTGCTGGCGGTCGGGGAGGTCCGGGCGCAATCGCCTGAGAACGTTGGTGAAGCTGCGCCTCCAGCGGAACCGGCACTGGCCCAGCCCGCCGAGGACCCAGGTGCGCAGCCGGCGGACCCAAAAGATAAACCGGGTGGCCAAGAGGCAACGCCAAGCGCCGCCTCCGCCGGTCTGGACGGAGGACCGATGCCCCGGGGCGCCGGGGCGACTGCCCTGCCGAGCAACCAGCTCAGCTTCCAAGGCGACCTGTTCACGGGCCGGTTCACCTATCAGATTCCCATCGCCGTCGCCCCAGCGCGGCAGGGCGCCGACCCGGAGTTGGCCCTGAGCTACAGCTCCTCGGCCGGGAACGGCTGGTGCGGCCTGGGCTGGGACCTGGGGGCCGGATACATCCAGCGCGAGACCCGCAAAGGTGTGCCAGTGGTCTGGAGCGGAAGCGCGCCGCTGAACTACTACGACGACGCGAAGGGGTTCGTGTTCAACCTGGGCGGGGCCACTGGGGCGCTGGTCGATGACGGCAGCGGCGTGTATCGGCCGGAGATCGAGGGGGCGGGGCTTCGGTTCGAGTACGTGAGCGACTCCTGGGTGGTTACGGACAAGGGCGGGAACAAGTTCTACTTCGGCGAGAGTGACGGCAGCCGGATGTACAATCCCGCTTGGGGTATCCCCAGCCAGGGCTCGACCACCTTCCGCTGGATGCTCGCGCGGGTGGTGGACGTCAACGGCAACCTGACCACGTTGAGCTACACGCGGCTCGGGGAGATGCTCTACCTATCGAGCGTGGCGTACAATGGCCACAGCGCCGGTCTCGCCGCCAATCACCTGATCGAGTTCGAACTCGAGGGGACGGAGCGCCCGGACACCTCGTTTTCTTATGTCTCTGGCTACCGCATCACGCTCAGCCGGCGGTTGACAAACATCCGGGTCAAGTCGGGTGGCAACCTGGTGCGGCGCTACAACCTGACGTATGCCACTTCAGCGGCCACCCGCCGCTCGCTCCTGCAGTCGGTGCGCGTTTACGGCCACAACGACACCGATGCGCTGCCGCCGATCACCTTCGAGTACTACGGCAAGACGTTCGCTTTCGCCTCGCCGCAGCCTTGGCTGGGAGTGGATGGTCTGGACGGAGGCAACGAGCGCTACACCATTCACGCCGCGGAGGGCGAAGGGCTGGTTTACGTGGACTTGTTCGACCTCGACGGCGACGGGCTGGCCGACCGTGTGTTGCGGAAGATCTCCGATCCCCTCAGCGGCTATGCCGTCCAACGCAACACCGGTTCGAGCTTCGTTTCTCCCCGCACCTGGGGCCCGCTGAGCAGTCAGGGTCAGACCGGGCAGGACTGGAACAGCGTGCGCTGCACCGCCAACAACGAGACGCGCATGGACCTGGTGGACCTCGACGGCGACTTCTTCCCCGACCGCGTGATGCGGCGCGTGGTCGCGCCCTACACGGTGTTCAAAGTGCAGTTCAACAGCGGCTTGGCGGGCAGCAGCGGGTTCGGCCCCGAGGGCTTCTGGAATGGAGTGACGGCGGAAAGCTCGGCGCTCGAGTGGCGCAGCGTGCGCTCGGTGGCCACGCCAGGGAACCAGATCGACGGTTTGGTGGAGCTAATCGACCTCGAGGGGGATGGCCTGCCCGACCGGGTGATGCGCGAACTCAATGCGCGCACGGTGTACAAGGTGCAAGTCAATACTCCTACCGGATTCAACTCGACCCTGCGCAACTGGAGTCCGCTCGGCACCGAGAACAACCAAACCGGTGAATGGCAAGGCCCGGCCAACACCTACATCGACGGCGCCGCCGACCACCTGACTTACGTCCTGCTGCGGGACCTGAATGGAGACGGCCTGCCGGATCGGATCATGAGCGAGGACCCCGTGGGCGATTCGTTCACCAACTTGATCGTGCAGTTCAACACTGGGACGGGCTTTGCCAATCCCGAGCCCTGGGGCCCGCTCGATTCGCAGGGGCAATCGGCAGTGTGGAAGTGGAACGTGCCGGCGATGCAGGAGAACGGCCGGACCCTGGTCGCCGGCCTCTTGGACCTCAACGGCGACGGGCTGCCCGATCGGGTGATGCGCAAGTACGAGAGCCCCTTCAACGTGTTCAAGGTCCAGTTGAACAACGGGCACGGCTTCGAGTACCCGGCGGTGGACTGGGGCAATGTGTACCAGCCGTATGGCGACGACCGGTCCTGGAACGCGCTCGAGCACTCCGTGAACGGCTACCTCGTGGTCGGCCTGCGCGACCTCAACGGCGATGGCCTCCCCGACCGCATCGTCCAATCCTTCGAGTCCTGGGACCGGTGGCTGGTGCAGACCAATGCCGGCCCGGCGCCCGATTTGCTGTTCCGGGTGCACAACGGCCTCGGCGGCCGGATCGAGGTCAACTACCGCCCCTCGACCCAACTGGACAACCGGGACCGCGATTGGACCACCGACCCCTGGGACGAAGGGGCTAAGAGCCTCCTGCCGGTGCCGGTCTACACCGTCTCGACGATCACCATGGACGACGGTTTTGGCAACCTGAGCACGCAGACGTACAACTTCCGTGGGGGCGTGTTCGATCCCGAGCGGCGTGAGTTTCGCGGGTTTAATCGGGCGGAGGTCACCGACCCCCTGGGCGCGCGCAAGGTCGTCTATTTTCATCAGAGCGGGGGCCGGGACGAAAGCGCCCAAGGGGAGTACGCCGACCAATCCTCCAAGGCCAAGAAGGGCATTCCGTACCGGGTTGAGTACTATGGGAGCAACGGGTTGCCGTACAGCCTCACGCTCAACAAGGTCGAGGAGGCGGTGCTCTACCAGAGCGGGTCGCAGTGGCGGGCGTTCCCCTACATCAGCCAGACCCTCGAACTCGAGTACGAGGGCCTGGGGACGTACCGGGCGACCGCCCAGCAGTTCGCCTACGACCTGAACACGCTCAACCTGACCAACCTCGCCGACCTCGGCGAGGTCAGCAATGTCAACGCCGCCACCCACAGCTTTGCCGATGTGGCTGGTGACTCGCTCTACACGCACATCCAATTCGCCACGATCGCCAACAACCCGGACATCCGGAACCGGCCAGCCGGCCTCAAGGCGAGTGCGGATGCGGCGGGCAACAGCCTGCTGCAGGAGCGCAAGCTCTTCTACGAGGCCACGCGCGGCAACCTCACCACCAAGCAGCTCTGGCTCAACCCGCCCGGCAGTTACATTACAGTGGCGACCTGGCAGTACGACCAATACGGCAACCCCACCAACGCCGTGGATGCCGCGAACATCGCCACTGCCAGCCTGTACGACGCCACCCAGACCTTTGTCGAACAGACCATCACCGGATCCTTCACGAACCGGAGCTGGATCGATGTGCGCGCGGGAGTCCCGCTGGGGGGCATAGACGCCAAGGGCCTGGCCGTGACCAACACGTACGATGTGTTTTTCCGGCCCACGGAGTCCTCGGTGGGCGCCGTTGCGTGGCAGCCGGCCACCCTCTGGATGGCCCGCACCGCGCATTACCTCAACGGGATCGCTGGCGGCCTGAGCGGCAACTACGTCCGCCACCAGGCCCGCGACGACGTGGATACCGTCAACGGCCACGAAACCTACACCTACGCCGACGGGCTCGGGCGCACGACCCAAGCGCGGGTCGAGAGCGAAACTAACGGCTGGTTCCGGGTGACCGACGTGCTGTTCGACGCCCGCGGCAAGGTCAACTTCGCCACCTTGCCCTATTTCAGTGCCGGTTCCACTTTCACCCTGCTCACGGGCCAACATCTGGGCACCTGGACCGACTACGACGCCGTGGGCCGCTCGAGCGAGGTCACCCCGAGTGTGCTCGCTACCTTCGACGCCAACGGGCGCTACGTCAGCTCAGTCGAGACCGGCGGCGACACCGGTTCGCCGGTCGCCTCCGCGACGGTCGCCTACGCCGACCTCGAGCGTGGGAACCCCTGGGCCATCATCCGGACCGACCCGGCAGGCAAGCGCAAGAAGTACTACGCCGATGCCCGCGGGCGGGTCACCAACATCGTCGAGGTCACCAGCGCCGGCGATTACAACACCTGCTTCGGCTACGATCTGCTCGGGAACCTGACCAAGGCCACCAACCACCTCGGCCACGTGACCAGTATGGTCTATGACTCGCTGGGCCGGAAGACCTCGATGACCGACCCCGACCTGGGCACCTGGACCTACGCTTACGACAACGCCAGTCGCCTCACCCAGCAGATCGACGCCAAGAACCAGAAGTTGAAGTTCTACTACAACGACGAACTGGGGCGCTTGACGGCTAAGGAGATTTACAGCGCGGGCGGTGGGTTGGTGGCCACGGTGACCTTCGAGTACGACACCAGCAACGACCCCGCCTTCACGGTTTTCAAGGGTCAACTGTTCAAAGTCACGGACCGCCAGGGATGGCAGAAGCTCGGTTACGATGTCCGTAGCCGGGTGCTCAAGAGCCGGCGTCACCTCAACCTCACCGGCTTGGACTACGAAATCCAGAGCACCTACGACGAAATCGGCCGCGTCCGGACCCTGACCTATCCCGGCAACGTCGCGAAGCTCGAGTACACCTACGACACCGGCGCGAACCTCAGCCTGGTCAAGAGTCTCAGCGGCACCGGCACGCAAGAGACCTTCTGGTCCGCGCCCAAATTCAACGAAGTGGGCCAGATGACCGAGGTCAGCTACGGCTCGACCGGCGCCCAGGTCAAGACCGCCTTCGCCTACTACCAAAACTCGCAACGGCTCAACAGCGTGGTCGTCGGCAAGGTGGGGGCCTCCACCAACCTGCAGAGCCTCAGCTACACGTTCGACGTCGCGTCGAACGTCGGCAGCATCGGAGACGCGGTTTACACGGGCGATGCCTCGGCCGCCCTCGCCAATGTGACTTACGACGATCTCCACCGGCTGACCTCCCTTCTCCGCAACGGCGTGACCAAGTCTTTCGGCTATGACCCCATCGGCAACCTGAAGACCAACACCGAATTCACCACCTCCGTCTATAACTACACCGGCCCCATGCCCCACGCGGTCACCAGTGTCGGGGGCACCAGCTACACCTACGACGCTTGCGGGAACATGCTCACGCGGGCTGGGGATACGCTCGCCTACGACCAGGAGAACCAGTTGACCGAATACTACGGCAACGGGGCGGAGGTGGCCTTTGGGTACGCCGAAGGCGGGGCCCGGCTGTGGCGCCGGAACGACACCTCGGGTCACCTGACCGTGTGGATTGGGGACCTCTACGAGGTGAACAACGGGCGCGTCCTCTGCCACGTGCTGGCCGGTGGCAAGCGGATTTGCACCTTCGAACCGCAAGGGGGCGGCCCGTGGGCGGCGTTGCCAGGAGCGGAGCAGGCCGTCTCGCTGGCCCGGACCGTGTCGCGGGCGCTCGAGTGGCCGTTCCAGGAGGGGCGAACGCCGTTAACCATCCTGCTCGTCTCGGTGATCGGTGTGCTCAGCGCGTCGGTCTTGGGTCGGCGTTTCCTTGGGGCCGGAGCAAGCGGCTCGTTGGCCGCCCTCGGAGGCGGCCGGCCTTTCCGGCCAGCCTGGTGGCGACGAGCGGTTTCAGCGGCGCTGATCGTCGTGCTGATCCTGGCGACCACCGACACCCGCGTCGAGGCCGCCACCTACTACCCGGTCTTTTACTACTACCACAACGATCACCTGGGGTCGTCTTCAGTGATGACGGACCGGTCCGGTGAATTGGTGAAGCTGTACCAGCACGGCGCCTGGGGCCACCACCGCTACACCTCGAGCCACGGCGCCTTCGCCGTGTCGCACCGCTACACCGGGCAGGTGTACGACGCGGACACCGGACTCTACTACTACGGCAGCCGGTACTACGACCCGCAGCTCGGTCGCTTCATCCAGCCCGACACCATCGTCCCTTCCCCGGACGATCCGCAGACGCTCAATCGGTATACCTACGTCGGCAACAACCCACTGAAGTATGTGGATCCAACCGGCAACGAGCTAGTTATTGCAATACTCGTCGGAGTGCTGGTCGGTGCGGGTCTTGGTGCGGGGGCCACTGCCGCCACGGGTGGCGATGTGGGGATGGGAACGCTGACCGGGGCTATCAGCGGGCTCTTTGGCGGAATCGGTGGAGTTTTCGGAGGATTCTCGACAGCCCTGCTCACGGGCGCGACCTCTGGGGCAGTCAATGCCACCATCACTGGTGGCGATGTTGGCATGGGGGCCCTCACGGGTTCTGTAGCAGCGGGAGTCGGGTACGGCGTGGCGAGAGTCGCGCAGCGAATTGCCGCGGCAGTAGGCATGCGACCGGCGTCTCTGGGCAGCAATCTGATACAGGGTACTACAAGTGGCTCCGCGGGCGGCACAGTTGCGGCAGCGATCAACGGTGGTGAGATTGGTGAGGGTGCCTTGGCAGGGGGAGCGTCAGGGCTCGCGACATCTGGGGCGAAGTGGGCATACAATCGGTACCAGGCAGGAAGATTCCTTCAGAACAGCGTCCGCGGCACCGTGACGCCCCAAGCACGCCAAGCCATTCTAGACGCAGGACAATCGCCGATTGGACAACGCTTAATGGATAGATACACGCGTAGCCGTAGCGTGCTCGAGCTAAATCTGGAGAACAACTCGCCAGGAGGAGCAGGGCGCGGGCCTCACGTGCTCTCGCCCTCGAACAGGATGTTCTTCGACGGCAACATCCAGGCGCGCTTAGGCGCGCTACTTGCCGGCGAGCCGTGGGGACCGTCCATGGATGATCCGACCGCATTCATTCACGAGTTAGGACACACCTTGAGCGGGTTTAACCTTCCAGATTATGGGCTTAATCTGAATGTCGCGAGAGCGGAAAATCCCTTTCGTTCGTGGGCCGGATTGCCGTTAAGGAACGACTATGCCCTGCTCGCACAAGGAGAAGCATCGAGCCCTGTCTCTTCCCGCGGCTTCTGCGCTAATACCTTCCACCCATGGTATTGATATGACCACATCTTTGCAGTTACAGTTGGCATATTGCCTACTATTCGCGACTACGGGGTGCATTGCAAGAGCTCCCGGATCGCAAAGAGTCGAGGATGTCATGAATCAGGACGCACCAATTAGCGCCTCGATTATTCCTACAAATAGCCACCTGCTCGAAATCGTAACGGTTAGGACGAGAGACGATCGCCGCGTGTTGGCGGTGCTGACTCGGGAGGATATTGTTAAAGCGCTCGCCGCGCATTACGCGACCGTCAGCGCGAGTGGATGGAGTGGTATTGAAGTGCATGAGAGCAGAGTTGTGAAATCCTGGGTGCCTAAGGAGTCCAACACCCGAAGAAACCGAGCACTTGCAGAAGCGTGGCTGGCCCAATGCACGGTTCACAGAACGTATTCGCTTGCGGAGTTAGGTGTGAGTGCTCCGGAACAGCTTCTGGAGAAGTTCTTCGAAAGCAAGGTCGCTGCTCCAGGCGCGTGGTGGATGAGGAGGAGCTTCCCTGAGGGCAACAGACTTCGAGAAGCGGATCTGGTTGCAACTCTACGGACGTATGGATTTGAAGTGTGTCACGGAGACTTAGTTCCCGTACTGCTGGCGCGCCCGACAATGACCCGTTCGTTAGCTCCATGAGGAACAACTCCGGGTAACGATTAGAGTCACATACGCTGGCCGAGGAGGTGCAGCCACCTACGATCTGATCAGAGACTGGTGATTGGCATCATGTCATTTCCCGTCATCATGTTCGGCAGACAGGGTACGATGTTGGCGTTTGAGGACGAACAGCGCCTCACGGTCTGCGGGTTGGATTCGCTTCAAGCTGGGCATTGGAAACACGTACTGATTGTGGATTCCTCCGGAATCGGCTACGTCACTCGCGACGCGGAACAGTGTGGCTGGGGCACGCCCTTCTGGGGGTTCAGCCTACTCCGCAAGCGTGCGGTGCGCATCCGGTTTGTCTTTGACCGGGAAGGCTTTTCCGTGCCGCTAGAGGAGTTGAAGCTGCGGGTTTGCGAAGCCGTGCGAAAACAACGGTACTTCACCTCGTTTATTGCCGATGTTGAAGGAACGGTGGCCTGGGCGAACGGCGCAACGTCACACCGCGAGATCATCGAACGGTTTTACTGAATGCGGATTCTCGACTCCATCAGGGACGCGCTGTGGCCGTTGCGGTTGTCCGATCCGGTCCTGGGCGAGTTGCGTTTCCAGACGGTCGGTCTTTGGGAGGGGCGCAGGTACTTCGCGCCTCTGGGCCGCGAGATTGAGTTCTCGGTGGACGCCGGCCGCAGCGGGCCGACTGAGCAGCAGCGTCAGTTCTATCGGGAATTCGAGGCTGGGTACCGTGATTTGGAGCCGGGATTCGCCAAGCTCCTTGTGGACGAGTGGCCCCTTTGGTCCCGCAAACCGGTTCAGGGCGGCGTCTGGGATGAGTTCCAGTTGGAGAGTTTTGGCATTCCGGCGTCCGCCGAGGCATCAGCGCAGTGGGAGGTGGGTTTTCAGTCCCAGACCACAGGCTTTTGTTTCGGCGTCTCGATGCGGGGCTGGGAGCCGCAGTTTGTAAGTGTTGACGGGTAACTCGCTCGAGCAGCAGCGGTTAATCAACAACTCTCTCTCGTGACGGGCGAGAGTGAGAGTGCTCAGACGGTCGCGCGGGCATTTGTCCAGTGGACCATCGGAATTACCTGCGGGCCCCGAAGGACGTGCGCGAGAGGTTGGCAGAGCCGGCGGACGAATGGCGGTTCGAGGGGTTGGGGAACTTGTTCTTTTTGGCGGTGATCTTGGGGGCGGTGTTCATCGAGCACCCGCCCTTCCTGCGCGAGGTGATCATGGTGGGCGCGGCTATCGGGTCCTACTACCTGACGCGGCGGGAAGTGCACGAGGCAAACCACTTCAACTTTCATCCGATCCAGGAAGTGGCGATCCTGTTCTTAGGGA
>Ga0194111_10010383_pt1 | contig 10003 bp, 5 predicted proteins | sample TA2KigC300mmetaG_FD_146194 | JGI IMG/M metagenome (GOLD analysis project Ga0194111, IMG submission 146194) | Freshwater microbial communities from Lake Tanganyika, Tanzania - TA2015033 Kigoma Deep Cast 300m | ecosystem: Environmental > Aquatic > Freshwater > Lake | place: Tanzania: Lake... | reverse complement strand
CAATTTTGCCAATACCTTCAACTATGCGGAGCTTGCCAACTTAATGGCGCCGCGGCCGTTCATGGTGGAACGAGGCCACCGCGACACGGTCGGTCCAGACGAGTGGGTCGCTTACGAATACGCGAAGGTGCGGCGCCATTACGCTTTACTGAGAATTCCCGAGCGGACAGCGATCCAGTTCTTCGACGGTGGACACGTAATCCACGGCGTGGACACGTTCCGCTTTCTGCATCGCTGGTTGGATTGGCCTGAGCCGCGGCACTGATGCCGCTTCTGCGCCGGGGCACAATCCCTCGGGGTGGTTGAGGAAGCAACTCCTTACCCAGGTTCCCCTGGGGAAAGGACAGAACAGTAAGAAGGAGAGTCAAATGACAACCGACACGATCTCGCGACTCATGGCAGTGGGAGGCCTTCTGGCCTTCGCATGGACAGCTCGAGCTCAAGTTGGGACAGCAACGCTCAGTGGAGTGGTCATGGACGCCACCGGCGCCTCGATTCCGAAGGCAGAAGTCAAACTCGAAAGCACCCTTCAGAAGTTCAGCCGTCAGACACTCACAAACGTGCAGGGCGTCTACGTAATCCCTGCCATCCCGCCGGGCACCTACGCGTTGACGGTTACGGCAACCGGTTTTGGACCCGAGACGAGGACCGGCGTTTCACTGTCCTCCGGGCAGGCGAGCACGCTCAACCTTACGCTGAGCGTGGCCGCGGCAGCCGAGCAGGTCACCGTGTCTGAGGCTCCGCCCCTGCTACAGACCTCCAACGCCACCGTGGGTTCAGTGGTGGAAGCGAAAGCGGTGCGGGAACTGCCCCTTCTAGGAAGGAACTTCACGGCGCTGATCAAGACACTCCCGGGTGTTGCGCCGGAAGGAGGAGATGCAGGGCGAGATGCGAGCATTGGCACCAGTACGAACCCCTCGGTGTATGGCCAGCGCCAGCGGGACAACAACTACACGTTGGATGGAGGCTCTAACAACGACCTCGGCGCCGGCGGCGTTCCGGCGATTTTTCCGCCTCCAGAGGCGATCGCTGAGATGAAAGTCGAGTCCGGCATGACGTCAGGCGCGTTCGGTGTTGCTTCAGGGGCCAACATCAACATCGTCAGCAAGTCGGGTACTAAGGAACTCCACGGGGATCTCTGGGAATTTTTGCGAAACAACGCCTTGGATGCGAGGAGCTACTTTGTTCCGAGTCTGGGTGCTTTTCGATGGAACCAGTTCGGCGGAGCGGTTGGCGGGCCGGTGGTGATTCCCCGGCTGGTGTCGAAGGAGAAAGGTTGGTACTTCTTCGGCTACTACGAAGGAATCCGTATTCGCAGGGCCGCGAACTTCCTTCAACTGGTCCCGACACCGGAGGAACTGGCGGGCAATTTCGCCGGTTCGCCTCCGATCTTCAACCCGTACAGCACCGTCACGGACGCAACCGGCAGGTCCAGCCGGCAGCCGTTCCCGAACAATCAGGTCCCGGCCAACCTTCTGAACCAGTCTGCACTTACAATCGCGAAAGCGGTCTATCCGGCTCCCAACTTGCCGCTTGGCCAGATCCCGGGCAGGAACTTCATCAACTCGACACCGAACAAGAGGCTTCAGAACCAGTGGAGCGGCAAAGTGGACCATCAGTTCAGCCCTAAAGACAACTTCTCCGCGCGCTATTCGGATTCCTATGTCCGTAACATAACCTTCGGCCTGCCTGCTCTCACGAGCGACACTTTCTTTACCTTGAGGAGTCTCATCCTGAGCGAAACACACACTCTCGACCCGACTTTCCTGGTCACGGCCAGGTTCGGTATCGGCCGTCGCAATCGGGGTTCGGTTCCCCAGCTCGTCGAAGGCTTGGCTCGCCGGGCCGCGCTCCTGGACGCTTACCCTCCGTACCGGGACCCGGCAAGCGGCCGCGTTTACGAGGTGTTTCCGCCGATCACGATTCCTGGCTATGCCGGCATGAGTGAGTCGATCAGCCTTCCTTCGCCAGAGACGCAAGTCTATTGGACTGCCGATGCGAACAAAGTCCGGTCTTCCCATACGCTGGAAGTCGGCGGTACGTTTTACATGTACTATCACAACAGCCTCGGCCTGCCAGGACAGTTCGCAAGGTTCGAATCCGTCCAGACCTCCAATTTCGTGCCGAACACCGGGTCGCCCTTGGCCAGCTATGTCCTCGGGCTCCCAGCTACGGCCCGGCGGACTGTCGGCTCTTCCGACGGCAGCATGTACGGAAACTCACATGCGTTGTATTTCCAGGACACCTTCCGCGCGACGCACAAACTTACCCTAAATCTTGGGCTGCGCTACGACTACGCGGCGCCCCGGGTCAACAAGCTCGGCAGCAGCGGTTTCATTTACGACACGGGCTTTTACTTCTGGAACAAGAAAAACCCGATCACCGGTGAGGCAGCCAACATCTCTCCTGGCGTGATCCCGCCGGATCGAAACAACCTTGCGCCTCGCGTGGGGATTGCGTATCAGCTTTCGCCGAGCACCGTCCTCCGTTCCGGGTTTGCCATCTTTTACAACCTGTTCGGAGCCAACTACTCCCAGGCCCAGCAGGGCAACCGTGGTAATTGGCCCTTCGCGTTCCCTGAAATCGTGACGGGATTGAACACAGGCATGCCGACGGCGTTTTTCCAGAACCCGTTTCCCGGTCCGCCCACCGCGAGCAAAGTTCCGCTGGGTTTCGAGCAGAATCTCAACGCGTACAAAGACACCAGCCGAGTGCCCTACACCGAGCAGTGGACCTTTTCGGTACAGCGGCAACTGACGAAGACGCTTATGACCGAGGCCGTTTACTTCGGGTCGCACAGCCTGAAGCTCACGGGGCAGATCGTCGACAACACGGCTGTCCGTCCGGGTCCTGGTTCTTTCAAAGACAGACAGCGATACCCTCAGTTCTCCCCCTACGTCTCAAACGGCCACAATATCTTTCCTGCGTATTACCACGGGATGAGTTTGAAGATCGATAAGCGTTTCTCCGGTGGTTTGACCTTCCTCGCGAGCTATACCTGGTCAAAAAACATTGACTATATTGACTCCTTGGCGAATGAAGGACGGGGAGTCACTGAGAATCCAACCAGATTCAACCAACGGAGATTCAAGGGACCGGCCGGCTTTGACGTGCCCCATCGCTTCGTTCTCAGCTACATTTACGAGTTCCCGTTGCGGACCCAAAGCAGTTTGGCCAATGCCGTGATCTCGAATTGGGCGATCTCCGGAATCGTTTCGGTCGACAGTGGCCTTCCCTACGGTCCGGTGCTTGCATTCGACAACGAGAATATCGGCTCGGCGGGCAGAACCAACCAATTCCCCAATGTCGCGGGCAACCCGAAGGTCTCGGATCCCACTCCGAACCTCTGGTTTAACACCGCTGCATTCGTCGTACCGCCGATGTACACGGAAGGCAACGTGGGCAGGAACGTTCTGCGCGGGGATGGTCTCAGCAGTTCGGATTTCTCGGCGTTCAAGCGGTGGGCGTTCCGAGAGAACCGGTATGTGGAAGTTCGGGCAGAATTTTTTAACTTGTTCAACCAAACCACCTTCGGGTACCCGGGAATTCAGGTTGGAACGCCGCAGTATGGCAAGGTAGCGGGGACTCGGAACTCCGGCCGGTCAATCCAGTTTGGATTGAAGTTGCACTTCTGACGCGGCGTCGCCCAGTGTGGAGCTATCTGCCGCTTGGGCGCCAAGGTAGCCGGAATGCATAGATTCCTGCGTCTTGTTTGCTTCGTCTGCGCTTTTTGGTTCGTCTGCGCTCTTTGGGGGCAGCAGAACGCCGCTTTGCCCGGCACTCGACCGCTTCCCGCCGAGGGGGACCTGTCTCACGAGATGGTGGAGGCGATCGATGGGTTTCTCGAGAGGGAAACGGCGCGCTTGCTCACGGTTCGGCAGCGGCATTGGAGTAGAGATTTCTCGTCGGCCGGGGCGTATACCGCGTCAGTTCAACCCAACCGCGACCGATTCCGCCGCTATGTCGGCGCAGTCGACACCAGGCCGCCCGTGCGGGCGCTGGAGTTTGTCGCTAGCACGGCTTCGCCGGCCGATATCGCCGAGACCGACGAGTACAACGTATACGCCGTCCGATGGCCCGCGCTCGACGGGGTGTGGGGTGAGGGCCTGCTTCTGCAGCCGAAGGGCAAAGCGGTCGCGCGGGTGGTCGCCATCCCCGAAGGCGACCACACCCCAGAGATGCTGGTGGGGCTCGCTAAAGGCATCGCGCCGGAGGCGCAGTTCGCCCGGCGCTTGGCCGAGCGCGGTGTAGAGGTAATTGTCCCCGCGCTGATCGACCGCGCTAGCAAGTGGTCCGGGAATCCGGCCGTGATGCACACCGACAAGCCGCACCGCGAATGGGTGTATCTACAGGCTTACCAGATGGGGCGCCACATTGTCGGCTACGAAGTCCAAAAGGTTCTGGCCGCCATCGATTGGTTTGCAAGCCGGCCGGGCGCGCTCCGTACAGGCGTCGCCGGGTACGGGGAAGGCGGCCTGATCGCTTTCTATGCAGCCGCGCTCGACACTCGGGTCGATGCCGTTCTCGTGAGCGGGTATTTCGAGTCGCGTCAGCGAGTGTGGCAGGAGCCGATCTACCGCAATGTGTGGGGACTGCTGGACGAGTTCGGCGACGCCGAAATCGCCGGCCTCATCGCTCCCAGGGCCCTGGTTGTGGAACACGCGCCCGTGCCTTCGGTGCATCACGGCGGAAAGTTCGCCGCCCCGGGCGTATGGCGGACGCCAGCAGTCGATTCCGTGCGCGGGGAGTTTGAACGGGCGCGCGCCATGTTTCCGCGCGACGGCCCGGTCCGGTTCCGTGGACGGCTGATCGAAGGAGCGCGAGGACAGCCCACCGGTCCCGGCTCCGCTGAGGCGCTCGCCGTGTTGCTGGATTTCCTTGAGGTGCCGCGCCCGCCCCTCCGCGGCAGCCCGCCCGCGCCCGCCGACCGCCGCCAGAACTTCGATCCCGGCGAGCGCCAGAAGCGCCAAGTGGAGCAACTCGTTGAACATGTCCAGAAGCTGCTCCGCCTGGCGGAATACAAGCGGCGCGACCGGTGGAACGCCGATCAGGCGGTTTCGGTCGCTCAGTGGGAGGCGCTCGCTGCAAGGAATAGAGAGTACTTTTGGAACGAGGTTGTCGGGCGGATGCCCGACCCCAGTCTGCCTCCCAACCCACGCACCCGAAAGATCCGGGACCGCGCAAAATGGGTCGGCTACGAAGTGGTGCTGGACGTCTGGCCGGGGGTGTTCGCCTGGGGCTACCTGCTGTTGCCGAAAGACTTGCAGCCGGGGGAGCGCCGGCCCGTAGTGATCTGCCAGCACGGGCTCGAAGGCCTTCCCGAAAGTGTCATCACCGAGGATCCCGACCATCGCGATTTCCGGGTTTACCGCGCCTTCGCCGCGCGCCTCGCGGAGCGCGGATTCATAGTGTACGCGCCACACAACCCGTACCGCGGCGATTTCCGGAAGCTTCAGCGCAAGGCGAATCCGCTCAAGAAGTCGCTCTTCTCATTCATCGCGGGGCAGCACCAACAAACGCTGGAGTGGCTTGCCGGATTGCCATTTGTCGATCCCGCCCGGATCGGCTTTTACGGCCTCTCCTACGGCGGGCGAACCGCCGTCTACGTGCCACCGTTGCTGAACCGGTACGCACTTTCGATCAGTTCGGGCAATTTCGCCGACTGGATGAAGAAACGCGCAAGCGTCGATGACCGCCACTCGGGCCTGTACGGCAACCAGGTGGACCTCTACGATTTCGACCTGGGCGAGACTTACAACCATGCCGAGATGGCATGGATGATGGCGCCGCGGCCCTTCATGGTAGAGCGTGGCCACCGCGACGACGTGGCCCTGGAGGAATGGGGAGATTACGAATACAGCAAGGTCCGGCGCCTCTACGGGCTGCTCGGCATTCCGGAGCGGACCGCCATTGAGCACTTCAACGGTGCGCACGAAATCAACGGAATCGGCACTTTTGAATTCCTGCACCGGCACCTCGGCTGGCGCAAACCGCAGTAGCTCAGAGCCTGTGCTCGGCGAACCAGCCGCGCAAGCGCATCAGATCGCGCCGCATGGCGGCAAATGCGTCCTCGCGAGGCATGGTAAGCTTCCGCGTGCCGTTCTCCACGCCACCGAGCGGGTACTCAAAATGCATCTGGACGGGCCCGGCGAAACCAGCCGCTTTCAACATGGGCAGGTACCGCTTGTAGTCGACCATGCCCTCGCCGATCGGGCACCAACGCGGGCGCCACTCGCCGCGCACGTTCTGCTCCCAGCGGAAGTCCTTGATCGCCACACCCCGGGTGAACGGCAGGATCAAGCGCGTGGCGTGAATCCACCCACCGTATCCGCCCTCGACGGTCGCGTGACCGATGTCCAGGTTGGCGGCGACCCACTGGGAATCGAAGTCCTTCAGCAGCAGCCAGAGATCCCAGATTGACGCGCCGACTTGATTCGGTCCTGAATGCGTGTGGTACATCGCGCACATGCCGTACCCGCGGTTCAACTCCGAGAGCGCTTTCACGCGCGGCCTGAGTGCATCCAGTCGCCCGGCGATGCCCGTCTCGGCCGTGTAGTTGAACCCGCCCCAGCGATAGTACCGGATGCCGAGCCGGCAGGCAGTTTCGAGGATGGCGTGAGCGTGCTGCGACCGGTCGTCGATGATGGCGGCCGTGATCATCGGCACGTCCAGGCCGGTCTTGCGGATCGTCTCGACAACGCGCGGCAAGTCTTCCCGGACCCGCTCGGGAAGCACGTGGCCTCCCGGCCGCACGCACAGGTCGATTCCGTCGAATCCGAGCGACTTGGCGGCATCCGCCATCTCGGGAAGTCCTAGGAACTGGAGGAACTTCGACATGATTGCGATTCTCAGGGGCTCCGGGCCGGTGGCGGGGACCGCGGAGGCCGCCGCCGCACCGCCGAGCAGGCGCCGACGTGAAATGGCTCCACTCATGAACGCTCTCCTTAGACCTGATCGGGGATGACCCACGGTTTGCGATACGTGCGCTTAACGTAGCTGTTGGCTTCCGCGTCGCCGGGAAAGCTCGCATTAGTGGGATCGTAGAGCAGCCGGCGATTGCCTACCCTGTAGGCGATGCTCGCCATGTGGCAGAGCGTGGCGGAGATGTTCCCTTCCTCGATATCGCAACTCGGCTGCCGGCGGCTGCGCACGCAATCGACGAATCCTCCCAGGTGGTCCAGTTGCATCTGGATGTGGGTGGACTTGTCGGAAGGGCCTTTCTCGCCGTTGGGCCCGAATACCTGCCAGCCACCGCCTACGCGTCCCAACAGCATCATCCCGTCTGTCCCGAAGACCTCGACGCGGGTGCCGGTGAATGGGTACCAGTCCGGGAAACTTGTTCCGTCGCGGACCTCCGTGGGGATCTTCCTCATATACGGCGTCGCCTCGCTGTGTTCGACCGCCACTACCATGTCGTCGTACTCGTAGCTGATCAGGCGGGTGTCCGGCTGCTCGGAATCGTCCCCGGTGAACACGAACTTGCCCCCTGCATGTTGAACGGCTTTCGGGTAGCCTTTGCCTAGGACCGCGCGGGCTAGATCCAACTGGTGGACGGCATCGCCGGTAAGGCTGCCGCCGTCGTAGTCCCACAGTAGCCGCGACACGTACATAGGATTATAGGGACGGTACGGTGCGGGCCCTATCCACATGTCCCAATCCAGCCCCTCCGGTGTCGGCGGATCGGGACGCCGGTGGAGCGGCTTCCGCTGGCCGAGCAGGTTGTGAACGCGCACCAAGTGCACTCTGCCGATCTTCCCGAAACGCAACAGTTCGGCTGCGCTCCGGAGGTAGGGCGCGCTGCGGGTCTGGAGTCCGACCTGAACCACCCTTCCGTATTTACGGGCCGCCTCGACCGCCTTGTTCCCCTCCCAGATGCTGTGCGAGACGCACTTCTCAAGGTACAAGTCCTTGCCAGCCTGGCAGGTCATGACGGCGCTGACGCAATGCCAGTGCTCGGGCGTGGCGTTCACGACGGCATCGACCGCCTTGTCGTCGAGGATGCGGCGGAAGTCGCCGGTGGTCTTCGGCGCAGGCCGTCCCGCAGCCTCGACGATCTTGACGGCAGGCGCATACCGCCGCTGGTTCACGTCGCACAACCACGCGATTTCGACGTCCGGACGCCTGGCGAGGAATCCCGTCAACTGCGTCCCGCGCCCGCCGATGCCGACGACACCGATCACGACCTTGTCACTTGCCGGGACCGCAAAAGGGGCGATGGCAGCCTCGAGAAACTGGCGTCTCTCCATGATTCAGACCTCGCTTAATGATATACCAGACGTGCCGTAGCGTCAACGGAACCGCGAACAACCGCGAACCTCTCATGGTCGATCTCGCGCGGTTCTGTCGACATTGAGTGAACAGGATGGGACCAACTGCGGTGAAGATCGAAAGATCAGTACCACCTGAAGTCGCGCATTGAGCGTCGAGCAAGGGAGGCTTGCGGGGCTTGGGCCGGCACATTTCCCCAGGGGGTTCCCACCGTCCATCCCTGCCGAAGATGCGCGTTCAGGGCTTTCATCGCGGCCGCTTTCTGAGGCCGCTCTCCACGAACGCGCCGAACCGGGCCGCCCAAGGAACTGCCGTGCCACCGATGGTTCTGTGTCTGCTATGTCAAGGCTAGTAGCCGGAGGCCGCTTGCGAATGGGGACACATGCGAGCTCGCAGGGCCGGTCAGGTTGTTTGAACACGGCTTGACGTCAGAATCGATTGACATCCACAAAGTAGCTGGGTGTATATTGCTATGGCAGTCATGTCTTGGCCTTCCGGGCCCGCGTGGGAAAACCTGCCCGGAGCGCGTCGTGGGAAATCGGGCCGTAACGTCCAGTTCGGCCTGAGGTCCCGCTTTTGACCAAAGGACGGAGCCGGGTGCCGGGGGCACTGGCTGCATCCCCAGGAGGTATGTGTGCCATGACAGGGTTCCGCCGGCTCCCGTGCATCCTGCTCTGGTGCCTTGGGGCAGCCCCATTCGAACCCGGGCCGGCGGCCGATCCCGTCGAAGGCGCCCGCCGGTTCCGCATCTTCAATCTCGACCACGATCCGGCCCCGGATCCCAAAGCGTTGGTGGATCTGCTCGTCGAGACGCACGCGAATGCTGTCCGCTACCCGGCGGTTAAGTGGGCAATTCGCCTTCACTTCCAGTCTGTTCCCGCGCCATCGCGCATACCCGGATCGGGATCTGCTGCCCCAGATCCTCGAGGCCGCGCGGCCTGGAGGCGCTCACGTTGTACCGTACGTACAGATCGGCGGGCACCTTACCGAACTGGGCGGCAGCGTGGCACTCCATCTTCTGAACCACACCGGCAACATGTACGAGACAAGCACACCGGCAAACTGGGCCGCACCGCTCACGGGTCTCGAGTTCACCCTGCGGCATCCGGACGGGAAGCGACTGCGTCGCGCAGTCGCAGTGACATCCGGAAAGCCCGTGGCGCTCACAACGTGCAGCGACTCCTGCCGTGTCCGCATTTCGCTTCCGGGCGTTTACGAGTGCCTGCTCTTGAGCTACGAGTAGATTGACGGACTGCGCGAAGGATCAGGCGGCCGAGGAGTCGGGCGAAGGCTTGCTACGCCCGTGGATCAACCAGTCGAATACGAGGATCGCGCCGAGACTCATGGCCGGCAGGATGGCCATGAGTGCGAAGATCAGCGCATAATTGCCTGTGCGGTCGACATACCTCCCAATCAGCGGGTTTACCAACGCCGAGAAGACATTCGACGACATGCCCAGCACCCCGGCCACGATGCCGACATTCGCGAACGAGAGGTCCTGCTGGCACGCGGTGTAGTTGGCGATGATCGACGTGATGCCCAGGCCGGCGAGCGCCAGCAGTGCAATCGCCACCGGAGCGCTCTTGGCCTGTCCGATGAGGACCACCGGTACGATCAGCGAGGCGGCCAGGGTGAGGGTGAAGCCGCGTGCCCGGCGCAGCGACCAGTCGCGCATGGTAAGTAGCTTGATCAATCCGCCGCTGAGCAGATTGCCGAGATCCGCGCCGAGAAAGAT
>Ga0194111_10010378_pt1 | contig 10004 bp, 7 predicted proteins | sample TA2KigC300mmetaG_FD_146194 | JGI IMG/M metagenome (GOLD analysis project Ga0194111, IMG submission 146194) | Freshwater microbial communities from Lake Tanganyika, Tanzania - TA2015033 Kigoma Deep Cast 300m | ecosystem: Environmental > Aquatic > Freshwater > Lake | place: Tanzania: Lake... | reverse complement strand
GTGATTGACGCGTGCACCAATCTCAAGGTAATTGTCACTACGACAACAGGTCTGGATCACACTGATGTGAATTATGCTGAACAGCGTGGAATCAAGGTGCTTAGCCTGCGCGGTGAAACCGAGTTTCTGCGCACCATTCCAGCCACGGCTGAGCATACCTGGGCCTTGCTTCTTGCTCTAGTCAGGCACATCCCGCAAGCCCATGCGTCAGTCATAGCTGGCGAATGGGATCGTAATGCGTTTCGTGGTCACGATTTGGGTGGTAAGCGACTGGGCATTGTCGGCCTGGGCCGCATCGGAGAGAAGGTAGCCCGGTACGGGCTTGCCTTTGAAATGAGAGTAGGCGCCTATGATCCGTATCGTTCTGATTGGGTAGAGGGTGTAACGCGGTGCGTGACCTTGCCAGAACTCCTGAGGCAGTCAAATGTCTTGAGCCTGCATGTGCCGTTAAATCCTGAGACAGAGCGGATGATCGGCCGTGAGGAACTGGCCCATCTGCCAAATGGTGCCTGGCTGGTTAACACGTCTAGGGGAGAAGTGCTGGATGAAGTGGCGCTGGTAGAAGCCTTACAAGATGGACAATTGGGCGGCGCTGCCCTAGATGTCATCGCTGCAGAGCGTGACCAGCAGAGGCGGGGGCCACTATTGGACTATGCACGCCAGCACAATAATCTGCTGATTACGCCACATCTTGGAGGGGCAACGGTTGAGTCCATGGCTAGAACCGAGGTCTTCATGGCCCACAAGCTGCAGAAGTTCTTGAAAGGTTTGAACTTGGACATGACCGGAACCGGCTAGATTCGAGCCCTGCTCCTGGGCGCCATGATGAAAGGAAGAGTAGTGAGATCGTCTAGGCTTAAGGATTCCCTGAAACAAACTCCACTGATAGGACCCTGGCTTCGAAAGCGTAACGAATGGTTCTGGGAAAGCTACAGGCAGGCCCAGGAGATAGACCGTGGGGTGCGAGCCAGGATATACGATGCTTTAGGACTTAAGCACGACATCCGGCTGACCGTGGCCCAGCAGTGGCGCGTTATCCTACGGCGTAGCGGCACTCTTTTGAGAAGTCTACCGGAGGCCCGCGAACCAGGTATCCTGTTCATGACCATCTGGGGGGGCAGATGTAGCCCCGTACTATCGGCTCTTGAATCTGTCCTCGCTGTGGCCGTCCGGCTGCGCGGGGTGAGGTCCATGTCGTTGATGTGCGACAAGGCTCTCCCGGCCTGCTCGTTCGATCCGCTCGGCAACCACGTCTTGCCCGTGCCGGAACCATACGCCTCGACCGGACTTACTGCCGTCAGGTGCCGGGAGTGTAGTCGTAGCGTGCGGGCCTACTACGAGCACTTGCCGGTGTCCCTTCTCCGTTTTAACCAGTTTTCCAAACCCGATGACCTTGAGCGGGTATTGCAGGTTGTGGAGGCGCTTTCCCCGGATTATTACCGGGACTTTGTATATCGCGACGTAAAGGTAGGGGAACACGCCTATGCGTCGGTGTTGCGCTGGCTGGGACGCGGCTCTTTGCTGGATGACCCCTATCATTTATGGCTTTTTCGCCGCCACCTGGTTTCGGCGATGCTAGTCACGGACCTCACGGAGCGGGCATTAACAGCCCTACAACCTCGACGCATCATGGCGGTGCATGGCATTTATGCTGATCATGGCACAGTTTGCGAAGTCGCCCGCAAGAACAGTGTGCCAGTTGTCGTCTACAGCTTCCCTTATCGTCGCGATACCATCATGCTTTGCCATGGCGATACTTATCATCGGGCGATGGTGACAGAACCGATTGAGCTTTGGGAGGATTTACAACTCAGTTCCGAGCAGGAACGGCGGCTGGAGTGCTACATAGATTCCAGGCGTCGGGGAGGGCAAGATAGCATCACCTATCATCCCAACCCGATTGAGAGTAAAGCTGCGCTGGTACAGGAATTGGGTTTGGACAGGAATGTCCCCATTATCAGTCTATTTACCAACGTTATCTGGGACGCACAATTGTACCATAGTTATAACGCATTTGATAATCAACTGGATTGGCTCTTCCAGACAATCGAATACTTCATGCGGCGGCCGGATCTGCAATTGGTAATCCGTATTCATCCGGCGGAAACCAAGGCGACTAAAAAGACAGACCAACCTCTGAGGGTGGAAATAGCGAACCGGTTTCCTGTTTTGCCTGACCATATCAAGGTCATCCCGCCGGAGAGCGATCTGAGTTCGTACACCTTGGCCGAGATGAGCCAGGCGGCTTTGATCTATGGCACCAAGATGGGGCTAGAGATTGCCCTGCGGGGAGTACCAGTGATCATTGCCGGCGAGAGCATGAATCGGGGTAAAGGGTTTACTTATGACGTGGAGTCACCCGAACAATACTTTGACTTGCTGGACCATATCACCGAGTTGCCTCGCAATACTTCACAGATGATGTCGCGGGCTGAAAAGTACGCCTATCATTTCTACTTCCGGCGGCAAATAGACTTTCCATTCCTCACCGGCTACAAAATCGGAGCACCGGAGGGGCTAAGGCTCTCTTTTAAGAGCTTGGGTGACCTGATGCCAGGACGATACGCTAATCTTGACAGAATATGCGACGGCATCTTAAGCGGGACAGAATTTGTCGTTGACTGATCAGTCAGCTCTATAGAGTCATCTGCTTGGAAAGATTGTGGCAACAGCAGGAAACCCGAATCTGCGAAAGAACGAGGTGCACTTATGAGGGTGGGCGGTATCAGTCGTCTGTCACATTCCAATACTGCAAGTGGTCGTCGAGATTGGGATAGGTGGCTGATCGTTCTTAGCCTCAACGTTCTATTCCTTCGAAACGCTCTAGGTTCAGTTGGGTTTAATATTGACATTAATCCCGTGTATTTTGAGATAGCCATTTATGGCCTTCTGTGTTTGGCTGCTTTGAACCGACTTGCTAGAAGATCATCAGGTTTGCCTGGCAGCTTGCTCTTTTGGCTAGGTATTGGTAGCTCTGTGGTGTTCTTGATGCTATTGCGATCAACCTTTGATATTGGAGAGGTTGGTATCAGACGTACTATACGCTCAAGTGTCCCCTGGGTAATCACCTTACTCCTTCCGGTCATAGGTGATCCGGAAACCTGGGATGACCTGGACCAAACATTTAAATGGCATGCCGTAATTGGGGTGATGGTCAATCTGCTTTCGCTGTCCACGACCTGGGAGTTGGCAACATCTACGCGCCCCAGGTATCTTGTAGCCTCGCCCATTAAGAGTGATCTAGGACTGCTATACAGTGTGCCCTATCTCCTGTTTCTATATGGCAATTTGAAGCCGTTTATGCGAATCGTAGTTGTAGTTGCGATGCTCGAGCACCTGTTCATGGGGGTGGCTAGTGAATCGAGGGGAACAGTTATTGACGTTGGGGTAATTATCCTGCTTGCTCTTTGGATTCACTGGCGCGCGAGAAGGGAAGCCCAAACTGGGCATGATCGAAAATTTCTGGCGAACGTTCTTCTAATTATGCTCGTGTTCTGGGGGGGGCAGTGGATGTACTCTACGTTGTCACATCGCATCGAATTCCTAAAAATGAGTTTCCTATTGTCCGAGGGCCAGAAAAGCATTGCCGATAACGAAAGGTGGGACGAGGTAGGGGTGTTCTTTGAACAACTTGATCCGTTGGAGTACATTTGGGGACGGGGGGTTGAGGGCAGTTTTTATAACCGTGTGGTACCCCAAAATCCAACATATATCCACGTAGGATATGTTCAGGCAGTGCTGAAGGGAGGTATCCCGTTAATGCTGTTGTTACTGCTGGGCCTGGCCGCAACGGGCATCCGTGTATTGCTACTCTCCACGGACTCTGCGTCACGAGCTGCGGCCGGGGTGGTTACCCGGCTGGCGATAAAACTTGTAATGGGAAACATTCTGACTTCCCCCCCTAACCCTACTTACGTGATAAGCTTGATTTGTTTTGGATACTGTTTGTATTGGCTGGCGGATCGGGCAGCACATACACCGGCTACCCGAAGTACTTTGAGTGCTTCCTAGTGAGAAGAGGATAGACGGGGATTGGTGAAATCTATGATCATTTTAGGCAGGTGTGGCTACAGGAGTTCTTAATATGCGCATTCTGGAACTTAGCACGTATGACCGTGCTGGCGGCGCGGAGAAGGTCGCGTTTGACCTGTACAAAGCTTATCGGGAGCGCGGCCATGATGTGCGCCTGCTAGTGCGGTGCAAGCGTACGAGTGAAGAAGGCGTCTTTGAAGTTGATCCATATCAGCGGACGTCGCCCTGGGCGCCGGCCTGCGCAGCACTCGAGCGTTGGATCTCGCGAAAGCCTCGCTTTCGCGGGCAGGGTCGCCTGCGTAAGTGGCTGCGGCGGACCGCCTATCCGCGACGTTGGCTCGACCTCTGGCGGGGCATTGAGGATTTCAACTATCCGTCTTCCCACCATTTGCTGGACAATCCCACCTGGCATCCCGACGTAATTCATGCCCACAACCTGCATGGTGATTACTTTGATCTGCGCGCTCTAGCGGCTCTTAGCCAACGAGTGCCAGTGATCTGGACACTTCACGATGCATGGGCTTTCACAGGGCACTGTGCTCATTTCGTGGACATCGCTTGTGAGCGCTGGCGCACTGGCTGTGGCAACTGCCCAGACTTGAAACGCTTTCCGGCGATCAGCCGTGATCGGACGGCGAGCAATTGGCGGCGCAAACGCCAGATCTATGCCAGCAGCCGTTTGGCCGTGGCTACACCCAGCCGTTGGCTCATGGCTTACGTCGAGCAATCTATACTACAACCCTGGCAGAAACGGGTAATTCCTTACGGGTTAGATCTTAGAATGTACAAGCCCGGTGACCGCAGGCAGGCTCGTGCTGTTCTGAACTTGCCACAGAATGCTTTTATTTGCATGTTCATTGCCCCCAGCGGCAGTAGCAGCAACCATCCTTACAAGGACTTTGTCACTATAGATCGAGCGGTGTGGCAGGTAGTTGAACAGATACCATCAGCCGAATTGCTGCTCGTGTGCGTGGGCGAAAACAGCAGAGGTACTTTGGACCCCAGATTTCACTACACAGGGTACCTCGCTGACCCCCAACGGGTATTATTGTATTACCAGGCGGCCGATGTGCTATTGCACGCGGCCAACATGGATAACTTTCCGTGTGTGGTGCTCGAAGCGCTTGACTGCGGCACGCCTGTGGTAGCGACAGCAGTAGGAGGAATTCCCGAGCAGGTTGTGGAGGGAGAGACAGGGTTTTTGGTGCCACGAGGGGACAGCGCCTTGATGGCGCAGCGTGTTTGCGAGCTAATAAACCGGCCTGATTTGTGTCGCCAAATGAGTCTGGCCGCAAGAGCGTACGCCCAACGTACCTTTGACATGGATCGGCAGGCAGGGACATACCTGCAGTGGTTTGAAGAGCTACGAGCGGCTTACAGCGATTTGGGGGCAGCCGCGTCTACGCTCCGCAGCGCCTGATAGAGGGGGATACTGTCCATGCCACAGATGGATCGTAGCGCTACACAGCCCCTCATCTCTGTGATCACCGTCTGCTTCAACGAAGCGCCCGCTAGAATCAGAGAGAGCCTTTCCAACATTGATGCGCAATCCTACAGGCGGATTGAGCAGATCGTGGTGGATGGGGGATCATCAGAAAACACGCTGGCAGCCATCAGGGAATTTTCCGGTCGCATTGATCGCATGATTTCCGAGCCTGATCGTGGCATTTACGACGCAATGAACAAGGGCATTCGCTTATCTAGCGGAGAATTCCTGCACTTCATGAATGTCGGCGACCGGTTTCTCACCACAGATACCCTGGCAGACATGGTCCAGGTTATCCTTTCCAGGTCTGGATACGACTTCTATTATGGGGACGCTTTCCACGTGGCAGGTGACCGGCGTGTGTTAGTTCCCATGCCCAGGCCCTCAAGGTTTAACCTGTACGATCGAGTTATCTGTCACCAGACAATCCTGGCCCGGCGTGAGTTGTTCGAACGCATCGGCGGGTTTGATCTCAGTTATTCCTTGCTGGCCGATCAGGAGTGGCTCTTGCGATCGCTGGCTGCTGGTGCCCGTGGGCTGCATACAGGGATTACCGTGTGCGAGTTCGAGATCGGCGGGGTCTGCAGCGACTGGCGAAAGCTGCGCCGGGAGAGAGCGGGAATGCAGCAGCAACACTTTCGTTCCTGGGAGCGCTGGTTGTTCGGCCTTAGCTGGCTTGCGCTGAAAATCGTGCACCGGTTCCGTACTGGCAATTTTGCTGTTCCAGTGGGACTGATGGAAACTCCGAATCGCCGAAAACTGAAGAAAGGATGACAGAATGATCGCTAGTGATGATGTCCCTCGTGTAACAGTGATCACGCCATCCTATAACCAGGCGCGATTCCTGGAGGGCACCATCCGTTCTGTACTTGAACAAGAATATCCGTCACTTGAATACATCATCATAGACGGGGGCTCGACGGATGGAAGCGTGGATATTATTCGCAAATACGAGTCCCGTCTGGCCTACTGGGTAGGCGAGCCGGATGCAGGTCAGGCAGACGCCATCAACAAGGGACTTGCACGGGCCTCTGGGAAGTACGTGGCCTGGCTCAACTCAGATGACGTATATTTGCCTAGCGCGGTGTCTCGTGCTGTCGCTACCTTTGCGAAATTCCCGGAAGCGGGCATGGTGTATGCCAATGGCATCAAGATAGATGAAGCGGGGACCCCCGTAGCTTGGCCGAAATATGGTCAGTATTCACTACTTGACCTGCTAAGTATGCGCATTATCCATCAGCCTACCGTATTTATGCGCAGGGAGATTGTTGAAGCGGTTGGAGGCCTTGATCCTACTTATCACTTGCTGATGGATCACCACTTATGGATCCGCATTGCGCGAGTGGCTCCGCGCGTCTTTGTGAATGAATACTGGGCGGGCGCCCGCGATCATGCACAAGCAAAAAATACCTCGCAGCGGCTGGACTTTGCGGTTGAAGCGAGGCGGATCATCAACGAGATGGCTCAATTCCCAGATGTGGCAGAATTGATCAAACAACACCCGTGCCAGATCGAGGCAGGATTACAGATATTTGGGGCAAGTTATTTGCTGGCTGACGATCAGGCCGCCCTGGCGCTGCGGAGGTTGTTGTCTGCCGTGCGGACAGACCCCAGGAGCGTGCAGCGATGTTGGCGGTTAATGTTACTGAGTTTGGCCAAAGCGCTTAATCTTCAGTGGGCCCAGATGATATTGTATGACCTCAGAGCACATGTGCAGAAGAGGCACTACATCCAAGTTCGATCGCAAGGTAAACTTCTAAAGTGAATAGATTTCATATTCTCATTCCAGTCCATAACCGCGTCAACAGAACGCTCCACGTTCTTGAGTGTTTACGAAAGCAGACGTTCAAGGATTTCGTTGTCTATGTAATAGATGATGGTTCGACAGACGGCACCGCTGCGCGTGTTACAGAGACGTTTGGTGACAGCCTTGATCTCCATGTGCTGTTTGGAGATGGAAATCTGTGGTGGAGCGGCGCTACCCACCTGGGCATCGAGACCGCACTCCATCACGCATTGGACGAGGACGTCATCGTGATGATGAACGATGACATCGAGTTCAACGAGGACTTTCTGGCGCGGGCAACAAGGGTGGCCGTGGAGTATCCCGACAGTATTTTTGGGCCGCTTGTGGTTGACGACAAAGACCGGGAAACCTTGTGCAAGTCGGGCGCAATTATGGCATCGTGGCCTCTGGCCCTTTCATACCGGCCTTTTGAGGGCCGCAAGTTGAGCGAGTCCCCGGCCTTTCCCGCTACCCATGACGTGGACTTTCTCAGAGCGCAAGCCACATTTGTCCCTGTCAGGATTGTGCGACAGATTGGAAATGTTCAGGCACGTTTGCTCCCCCACTACCACGCCGATGGCGAGTACACCCATCGCGCCAAACGCGCGGGGTTCAAGGTTTTTATCTCTCGTGATCTGGTGGTCTTCCATTCGGTTGGATCCACGGGCAGTTTTAACGTGTTTTCCGGCCAGCTTACGCTTCGCGACTTTTTGCGTTCGCTAAGAGACATTCGGTCTCCCAACGCGATAAAGTACAAGCTACGTTTTGCCTGGTTGTGTTGCCCACGAATCTACTTCATACCTTTTATGGTCAGCGATACCCTCAAGGTGGTGGCCCGTTCGTTGGGCTACTTAGTGATAGGGGAGCGCATAGTGCGTCTGCGTTGGCTGGCAAACAGGTTGCTGGTCAAGAAGGGCACACGCGGATAAGCCATTTATCTTCCGTATTGCGATCTGAGGATTGTCTATTGTCATCAGCCAGTTGGGCACTGCGCATCATTGAGAGTGAGCACCAGGTAAACCGCGCTGTCTTGGAGTCAAGGCGGTTGCCTTCTCCCATCAAACTGTTGTATGGACGGTGGCGAAACCGTTTGGGGAGAGAGATCTATCGCTCTCGATTCTGCCCGCTTCGGACATCTCCCACGCGTATCGTTGCCTCAGTCCTGTGGCGGGGTGATGTGTATCTGGACATTGGTGCAAGCGAGGGGCAGATGGTCAGCCTTGCCAGCATTGCCGTAGGTCCGTTGGGACATGTGTATGCTTTTGAGCCAAGGGAATCAGCGTTCCGACACCTGCAACTCTTGCGCGCTGCCTACGGGTTGACCAACGTGGAACTGTTTCAGTTCCTGGTTGGCGACCACAACGGACAGAGTCTGTTGTTTGAAAGTTCGGACAATCCGTCATCCTCGTCGTTGTCCCACGAATGGGCTGGGGGTGTATCCAGAGCTTATCCGATGACCACCCTTGATATGTGGGCACAACAGCATTCTGTCCAGCGGGTGGACTTGGTCAAGATTGACGTGGAAGGCGCAGAGATTCAGGTGCTGCGAGGCGGCTTGCAGTTCCTGCGGCAAACACAGCCGTTAGTGATTATGGAAATTCGAGACCGCGAGGTGCGCAGACGAAGCTTTGGGTACGACGTTTCGGACCTGATAGGGCTGCTGTGCTCCATCGGATATGCGGAGTTCTACAGTCTGCGCGCAGGAGGGTTAGCTCGAATAGAACGCGAAACGGATATCCTACTGGGCGATAGCGACATGCTCGCGCTTTGCCCTGCCAAGACTCCACATGTGCGCGTTGTCAAGACCCTCGCAAGCAATTGGTGAGCCCTTCTCATAGACGATTCGTATGGCACAGTTAAACTGCACGATTGAGGGAAAGACGTAGTGAATAAGCTAGAACTGTTAGTTTACAATCGGGTCAAAACCAACCCACGTTTGAAGAGGCAGATCCGGGATGCCTATCAACGAGCGTGTGACTGGATACCGGTAAAACGGACAGTTTCGGCTTACGAAATTCAGGTCCGGGAGGGCTTTTTCTTTGGCTTTCACGACAAATGCCCCTGGTCGTCCGATAACACGATGCTCCTGGCACACCGTTTTGACATGCCTCTGCGCATGCCGCGGGCTGACGACACCGTTGAAGTGGGATATTTTAGCGGGCCGGGTTACAGTCTCTTTACGTCCGTCGGCGTGACACAGGCCTGGAATTGGCACCAGGGGGCAATGCTTCAGTGGGTAGGCAAATCCTCGAATATCATATTCAATGATTTCGACGGCCAGCAACACGTTGCCCGGATAGTTGACTGCGGAGGGAAAGCCGTTGCGACTCTTCCGCTGCCCGTGGCAGCAGTCAGCCCAGATGGTAAGCTGGCGTTGAGCTATAATTTTGCCCGACTACGCGGCAGCCCGTTTGGGTATGCTTATGCCAACGGTGTAGACCCCGAAGGGGGTAGCCATACCCCTTTACGGGACGGCCTCCACTTGATTGACATTGCAAGGGGGAGAACCAAACTCCTGTTCACCGTGGCCGACGTTGTCGCCCTCCGGCCGAAGCCTTCTATGCAGGATGCTTTTCATTACTTCTCTCACTGCCAGTTTTCGCCTTCGGGCAAACGATTCAAGTTCTTCCATCGCTGGGTGAAGCCCGGCAGCCCCCAATGGACCAGAATGATATCATGCGATCCAGAAGGCCAAAACAT
>Ga0194111_10010373_pt1 | contig 10007 bp, 11 predicted proteins | sample TA2KigC300mmetaG_FD_146194 | JGI IMG/M metagenome (GOLD analysis project Ga0194111, IMG submission 146194) | Freshwater microbial communities from Lake Tanganyika, Tanzania - TA2015033 Kigoma Deep Cast 300m | ecosystem: Environmental > Aquatic > Freshwater > Lake | place: Tanzania: Lake... | reverse complement strand
ATTAAATAAAGAAGAATTAAATAAAGAAGAATTAAATAAAGAAGAATTAAATAAAGAAGAATTAAATAAAGAAGAATTAAATAAAGAAGAATTAAATAAAGAAGAATTAAATAAAGAAGAATTAAATAAAGAAGAATTAAATGAAGGGTCAGTGGAAGAGTCATCTGAAGAATTGCTGGAAGAGGCAACTGAAGATTTACCTTTTGCAAAAGCGGAAGTTGTACGATTAATGAAGCAAAATCTAGACCGTGACAAAATGATAAGAGAAAGGGTAAAGGTTGAGATGAACAAGTTCCTTGGAGAAATACTGGAAAATGTTTGCAAACAGTTGAATGAATATCCATATACCACTATTGAATATGACATGTTTAAAGAATCAATATACCCTTACAAAAACATAGTAAGAATCAATGAGGAGAAAAAGAGAATATTAAAGCATTTGGATGCTATAAAAGCTGATTGTGATGCATTAACTTTAGATGTTAGAAGGACATTGAAGTTGAAAGATGTGGAAGAAGAAGAGGAAAGTTTTTTTTAAACCTTTTTTAACTTCAGAAATCTGATTATTTCTTGAATAATTAGTTCGCGATAATATTAAAACCTGTCTTCAACTTTTTTATTTCGTCTTCATTCAATTCTCTTTTAATTGCATCTTTGTGAATTATCATACTGTGTCCAAACGGATCTCCAACTATTAATGTAACTTTATTTTTACCAATTTTGATTTTTTCAATCTCTTCAAGTATTTTTGCTGCATTATCTTTTATTTTTTTACTTTCAGCAAAATTTTGAGCTGTTTTAACTGCATCATTGAATCGATTCAATACTCCCTCAACATTTGAAACATAGCCCTGGGATTGAGGGCCTGGTTCAACTTTTAACCCTAATTCAGGGATACTGAGGGTTGTAGATTGTGATTTTATGACCCGCGCCTTAAGATTATCTTTATCTAAAACTAAACTATATTGCATAGGGTCTTTCCTCTCAAGACATATAATATCGGAATGCCTGTAACCACACTCCTGACATTTAATCACTGATTCCATTATATCTCCAAAAAAGGGAATATTGTCAGTTTTGGTGGTGAATTCCAAGGAACTTTTTCTTTTACAAACAGGACAATCTATTTTCATTTTATTCGGGTTTTTGTCATCTTATGTTTTTCTTATTCTGTCTTCGTTAATATTTCTTCTTTAAATAAAAATCCCTTCTCATCTAGTTCATTTATCATTTTATTTAAACTTACCTCATCTGGAGCGCATATTTTATGGCTGTGGATGTTATCGGATAGTTCATAAAGACCTTCTAAGTCTTTTTTTCTTTTTGGATTTTTTTTAAGGTGATTTATAAAACGTTTAGCTTCATCGGGATTATAAACATTGACTTTTCGGGTTAAAGGTTCTCCAAAACCTGGTAAGAAATAAGAAACATCGACTATTCTACCGCCATATTTATTTAATATTATGTTGGTTTCTTCCTCTAATACATCAACAGAATGTTTAAAAATCATGATCTTACATATTTCCCTTATCATTGTCAGCATTCTTCGTAGGGTACAATCAATATCTTTATTGTTAATTAATGGAACACCATGTTCTTTGGCCTGAGCCACCAGATAATCATGAATTGTTCTGTTCTCTTTGAAATATTCCAGATGTTTACCTCCACGTTTTATTTTCATAGCTCTTTTAACGAATCTTTCTTTGTGGACTTCCTCGTCAGCACTGAGTATAAAAAAGTGGATAGAGGCTTCTTCCTTGAATTTTTCAATGTCTATAAGCCCAGGAACTAGGTGAACTCCTTCGATTACTACATCATCAAAGTCTTTTACTGCCCGTTGGATAACCTTTTCAATTGCAGGAATTACAAATGTTGCGTGTTCTTCAAAACCAGCATTTACCAATCCGTTACTATTACCTTTAAATCTATCTTTGTCTCTTATGGTCAGATATGCATCAAATGAAGATCTATGAAGTGCAGGAGCGTAATCTGGGCCTATAATTCCTCTGACTATTTCTCTTATAAAATCTGTCTCAATTAAATGTTTAATTCCCAATTCTTTGGCTAATTCTGAAGCTATTGTGGATTTACCAATTCCCGAAGCACTTCCTATCAATATTATATAGGGTTTTCTCAATATAGCCCTCCCCAATATTTGAGGCCGAAATCCTCTGAAAATCTCTAGGTCAGTGTATCTTTTACCCGTTCTGCACTTCTTCTCATTTCAATTCTGATTAGTCCTAAGTTTATGTCTACTTCTGTTATAACAACTAAAATACCTTCTCCTGCTTCTATCATTAATGTTTTACCTCTTTCACCTTCTATCATAACCTGCTGAAGTGGTTCATGTTTCATTTCCTCTGCAGATCTTTCAGCTGTACCAAAAACCGCCGACGACATTGCGGCTACAAGTTCAGAATCGATTTCAGAAGGTACTTCACTTTCAATTATCAAACCATCTTTTCCAACTACTAGAGATCCATTTACCCCATTAATCCTACCTAAATCTTTAAGTATTCTTTCTATCATACTATGCCTCCAACAATAGATAACTATTTATTACCTAAAGTATATATGCTTTAAATCTTTTATTAAATACATTAAATAAATATATAATGTAAATTTCTCACCATCTTACAACATAAACTTCAATAGTAATAGGAGTGATTCTTTGTATATTATATCATCTGTAGAAGACCTTCAAGAGCTTAACTCGTTTATAGTCATTGGATGTGGAGGAGGGGGAGAAAAATTTGCCAATTTTGAAGGAGTCAACACCGCTGGTTTTGTAGACGATGATCCGAAAAAACAAAGTAGGAAATTCTGCGATAAGTTTATATCTTCAGATTTAAATAAAGTCATTGATGAAACTGATGCAAGAAGCGTTGCTATAATGCTTCCAATTGGAGCAGAGGGGGCAGCACTCAAATATGCAGTTGAAGCCATAAAAAATGGTTTGAATGTAGTGACATCATTTAGGTCTTTACCTCTTATAGAAAATAAATCGCTTATAAAACTTGCAGAATCAAAAGGAGTAATTATAAAAGAAATTAGCCCACGTATGGATATTATTGATGGAATATTTGGTATTTCACCTTCTAAATGTACCGAAATATTGCCAAAAATTAATTACAAAGCAAAGGCACCTGTTGTATACATTGGAGGTACTTCTCAGGAATGTGGTAAAAGAACTACTACTAGATTTCTGGGAAAAACCGCAATTGAGGAAGGATTAAAAGCAGTCGTAATTTCTACTGATGAATTGGGGCTTGAAAAACCAGTTGATATCAATTTTAGGGCAGGAAGTCTTTCAGTTATGGACGTGGCTTCTGCAATTATGGGTACTGTCAAATATATAGAAGAAAAGGATGATCCAGATATAATATTTGTGGAGAGTCAGGCGAGCCTTACTGAAATGGATAATCCGCATCCAAGGGGTCTTTCAGCTGCAATACTCATAAGTTGTATGCCCGCTGCTTCAATTGTTTGTCACAGGCCGAATCATCCCTATCGTAAGCCTCGTGGAATAAATTATGAAATAAACGCTATTGAGGCTCTAGAACCAACTAAGGTTGTTGGTATCTCATTAAATTTGCGAAATGTCGATAATAAAAAGGATATATTCAAATATGAGAAAAAATATGGGTTACCCACTGTGGATATCATGAATGGTGGAGCATCAAGATTACTTAAAGCAATAATGGATCATCTGGGGGGGTATAAGAAATGAAAGATGTTTTAGATTTTATCAAGAAAAATATTGGTTTAGAAGAAGAAAAAAAGGAGGAAGAAGAAAGCATAATAATTCCTGAACACTCTCTTTATGAGATAATTTTGATGAAGGCTAAAAACATGGAAGACATTGAATATGCACTGAATCAAATAATTGATGAAAAAAATCCTATAATAATAGACATGAGCTATTTAGAAAAGAAAAATCCAGAGGATTTTAAACTCGCTGGAGAAAAATTAAAGAATTTCCGCAAAGATGTTGGTGTCGAGGCCATTTTACTCTGTAAAAATGGCAAAAATGTGATAATCATTACTCCTCCAGAAATCAAGCTGGTTAGAAAAGAAGATAAATAATTCACTGAACCAAAGACCTATAACATTAGAAACAAAGAATAATAGATTGTACTATTAACACTCGACGGAGAAGAAGATGGAATTACCAATAACAAAACCTTCTAAGGTTTCTTATGCTGATGAATTAGATTTTTCTAAACTACTAGAAAAACTTTCCAAAGACAGGCATAACGGCTTTATAAGGGTAACTCATGGGTCCGAAGAAGGTTATATACTTTTTAAGGAAGGAAGACAAGTTGCTGCTTCATACGATAGATTTTTAAAAGCAGATGCTGTTGAAAAAATTAAATATGCTATGGGTGAAAGTGATAGCTTAATTGAGGTTTTTGATCTTAAATTATCTCAGATCGATTATTTAACAGATATAAATAAACCATATTTGATAGATTCACATTCTGACGTTTATAATATGATTGATGAGCTCAAAAAATCAGGAATTGAATTAAAGTCCGAACCTGAACCTGTATCTGAACCTGAACCTGTATCTGAACCTGAACCTGTATCTGAACCTGAACCTGTATCTGAACCTGAACCTGTATCTGTATCTGAACCTGTATCTGAACCTGAACCTGTATCTGAACCTGAACCTGTATCTGAACCTGAACCTGTATCTGAACCTGAACCTGTATCTGAACCTGAACCTGTATCTGAACCTGAACCTGTATCTGAACCTGAACCTGTATCTGAACCTGAGGTAAAAAAAGTAGTAAATTCTGAATTGGAGGAACCTGTAGATAGATCAGAGCTCATGAAGAAGTATGGGCTGAAGGATGTTGAAGAAGAAGAAGTTGAAAATATTTTGGAATCCTATAAAGGTGGTGTCCTAAGTAGCAGTGATATTGAAAAGATAGAATTAACACTTATGAATAAAATAAAAAAATCAGTGTTAGGAATACCAAAAATTAAAGGAACAGAAGTTATGGTATTTCTTGATAATGCCAGAGAACTAACAGGAACAATAAATATGATTGTAGAATACGAATCTATGGGATTCTTTTCCAGGATTATGGGAAATCCTATGGAAAATTTAAGAAAACAAATTATTAATATAACAGAGATAGAAATAAAAAAAAGTTTTAGAGAATATCCTGAAATTGTGGAAAATTTTGAAATAAACGTAGAGATTCATTAGGAGGTGTCAAATGACAAGAGTTATATCAGTCGCCTCAGGGAAGGGGGGAGTTGGAAAAACAACTATCGCCGCTAATTTAGGAGTTGCTTTAGCTACTTATGGCGAAGAAACTGTAGTATTGGATGCAGATATTGCAATGGCAAATTTAGAGCTGATTCTTGGAATGGAAGGTAAATCTGTAACATTACATGACGTTTTATCTGGAAATGCGTTAATAGATGACGCCATATATGAAGGTCCTAGTGGAGTTAAGGTTGTTCCAGCAGGAATATCCCTGGAAGGTTTGAGAAAGGTCAAATTAGAGAAACTTGAAGAGGTCTTAGAAAGACTTATTGAAGATACAGATATTCTTTTAATTGATGCTCCTGCAGGGTTGGAAAAAGATGCTTTAGCAGCCATAGCGGCAGCGGATGAAATGATTTTGATTACCACTCCCGAAGTTCCATCTATAAGCGACGCTCTAAAAACAAAGATCGTGGCAAACAAACTTGGGGTAAATATAATTGGAGTTGTTATAAACAGAGAAAGTCATGATAAAACATTTTTAACAGACAATGAGGTTGAAACAATCCTTGAAGTACCAGTTATTTCTGTTATCCCAGAAGATCCAGAGGTAAGCAGGGCAGCTGCATTTGGAGAGCCAATCGTAGTGAAAAACCCAAAATCCCCTACAAGTAACGCTATCATGAAACTGGGTGCTGATCTTATTGGAGAGGAATATCAACCCATTGAACCTGATAAAAAAGGAGTTATTTCCAAATTGATCGAGGGTCTTTTGGGAAGAAGATAATAAACTTCCTATTTTAATCAATTTAAAGCAATTAATAAATTAATAGATGTTAACGGATTTTAATATGTCTAGAATTATTGCAATTGCTTCTGGGAAAGGAGGTGTGGGAAGAACTACACTAACCTTTAACCTTGGCGTGGCATTGTCTCTTTTTAATAGGCATGTGGTAATGCTTGATTTAGATTTAGCAATGGCAAATTTGGATATTGTAACAGGCTTATTAAACCCTGATGTGACTTTACACGATGTTTTAGTTAGGAATAGATCGATTGATGAATGTGTTTACGAAATAGAAGATGGAGTTCGTGTCGTTCCAACAGGGATACATTTTGAGACATTTAAAAACTTAAATCCAAAGTACATATCCTGGAACAAAATAATGAAAGAAGTTGCAGAATTTGGGGAGATCTTTCTTTTAGATATGCCTGCTGGAATCGATGTAGACATATTTGAAGGGATTCCTACTGCTTCTGAGATGATTATTGTTACTAATTCTACCATGTCATCAGTTGCTGATGCATTAAAAAACAAAATTGTTGCAAATGAATTGAAAATCAATATTATAGGTATTGTACTGAATATGTATCGTGAAGACAATTTTTTATTATCCTTTAAAGAAATAGAATCTATACTAGAACTTCCAATTATTGGTGTAATTCCATATGATCAGGAAATCGAAAGATCTATGGCTCTGGGAAAATCAATCGTTGAGATCAATTCGTCATCCCCCTCAAGTAATGCAATCATGAAACTTGCTGCTGACATTATTGGAGAGGAATATCAACCCATTGAACCTGATAAAAAGAGCATCATAAACAGATTGAGAAAATTCGTAGGTATATCACCAGATTTGTGAATGATTTAAGGAATACAAAATCACCAATCTGGACTTGATTTTTTTTGTTATCTTGATTTATTATATACCGTCAATGTTAAAGATTTATCCTTTCGAAGTTTATATGGGGTGATATATTGCCTATTGAGGTTGTGGGATTGGGAACATGTAATATTGATTTTATAATGAAGGTCCCCAGATTTTTAAAGGCTGATGATGAAGTAGATATTGAAAAACTCGTTTTATCTTTGGGTGGTTCAGCATCCAATTTTACAGTTGGCCTTTCACGGCTAAATGTCAAAGCAGGAATCATATCAAGGGTTGGAAACGATTATTTTGGCAGATGGTCCATAAACAAGTTTAAAAAGGAAAATGTAGATATAAAAAGATTTATAATGACGGACGAATCTACGGGAATGGCTTTTATTGCAGTTGATCAGCATGGGGAAAGATCTATGTACACTTTTATGGGTGCAAATCAAAAGTTCCAACTAGAAAAAGGGGATATTGAATATATCAAGGCATCTCATATACTTCATATCACAGGCATGTACAAGGAGGTTGTGAAAGAAGCATCAAAGTATGCAAATCTTTTATCATTGAATCCCGGGACAGCTCTTTCAAGATTTGGAATAGATACTTTACGCAAACTTCTTGAAAAGGCTCATATGATCTTTTTAAACAAAAAAGAAGTAGTTCTTTTAACAGGAAAAGAGTTTGAAGAGGGTGTAAGGCTGCTTGTCGACATGGGAATTCCTATGGTAATTGTAACACTCGGTTCGGATGGAGCGAGTCTATACTCGAAAGAGGGGATGATTCACTCCCCAGTTAGGGAAGTTAAAGCTGTTGATACTACTGGTGCTGGTGATGCATTTGCAGCCGGCTTCATTGCAGCCTATATAAAAGAACAAAAATTGGAAAATTGCTTAGACTTCGGAAATTCCATTGCTTCCTCCTGTGTGAAAGAATTTGGAGCAATGAATGTTCCAAGGTCTATACTTTAAATTTATATTTTGTTATATTCTATATTTTCTTATATTGGAGATTTATATTCTGAAATATTGTATTGCATTTTCAGATGAAACTCTGTTTATAATCCTATCCTCAAATTCTGCTAAAATCATTTTGTGAACTGTTTTTGGTACAGATAAGGGGTCAGAAGGTGAAGAGCTCATATCGCTGTTTAAGATGAACCTTTCAAAACCATATTCTTGCATTATTGAAACTGCCTCATCCGGATTCATTTTCTTTGGCTGAACTGTTAGTCCAAGCATGGTACCAAAATCAATTAGATCACTTACTATAGTCTTATCTACATGGTCTATTAAAACCATAGAAGGATCTAGGTTTTCTTCAATTATTTGGACTGTTATTTTGGTTATTTCCCTTTTATTTACACGGGGGGTATGTACAATGGTCTTCATATCCAGGGTCTCAGCAAGCAATAACTGTCTCTTAAATATTTCTATTTCAGATTTAGAAGCCTTTTCAAGTCCTATTTCTCCAATTGCGACTACTAACTCATTTTTAAGTAAATATTCCAATTTTTCAAATACTTTTTCAAAATCCTTGGAAATGCTCCGGGGATGAATTCCAAGCGCAACGTGTAATTTTAATCCATTTTCTCCTGCTCTTGAAATATCGTTGTTTAAGAGACGGTGGAAATGATCCAAAACTACATCTGCTGTGCTCATCCTTAGAGGGTCATGAGCACAGGTTATGGCTGCATGAATACCTGCTATCGCTATTTTTTCAAAATCTTCGTAAGGTCTTGTATCTGCATGTATATGGGCATCTATCATAAATTTCACCACTTAAAACCTTCAAATTCTCCGATATCTTATATTTTACTTGTTGTATTTAAATTTTCAATCTTTTTTTTACTTGAAAAAAATTTTAAATTTGATAATGTCTTTAAACATATATTGGAAGTTTTTTACTAGTTAGATTAAATATTTATAAATAGAAATATTTTTGAGCAAATGTAGCCGGTGGTTCCGGTAAATGGTTTATTGAGGAAGATATTTGAGATCTATCAGTAATATTAAAACGATTTAATTTATTACTCATATAATTTTATTCAGAGGTAATAATTTATCTAAGCAAAAAAATAGAATATGTCTATTAAACCATAATACATATGTATCAATAAATAGGTTTATAAAGTTAATAATTAATTATTATGAATATTAATATTGTAGATCAATATATTAAAAAGAAATTTGAAAAATATGTAGAGGCTATTAATGAAGTTAAATGACATTTTTAAGCAATTTGATGAATCAAAAGATAACTTAAAATTTCTTGCTTCGTCTAATGTTAGGTTAGATATAATGTTCAGTTTAAATGAGGAATCAAAGAGTTTAAGGACTCTAAAAAATGAAATTAATCTTAGTTCGTCTACTATTTTACGTGCTATAAATCAGCTCTATGAAGAGAATATTGTAACTAAAGAATACGATCTTTATTCTTTGTCACATATTGGAAAAATAATAGTCTTTAACTTGATAAAAATGATGAAATCAATCGTTTCAGTCAAAAAATTTGAGGAATTGTGGTTAGATCATGAAATAGGCGGAATAACTGAAGATTTACTTAAAGAAATTGATTGTTTGAGTGATTCTGTTTTAATAAAATCGGAAGATACAGAAATCTTTAAACCTTATAGCAATTATTTAAAGTTAATATCTGAAGTTAAGCACTTAAAGGGTATTTCTCCAATTTTCCATCCGGATTTTATAGAAGTATTTAATAATTTATTGGATAGGGATATAGACATTCAACTCATATTAACCCGTGAAGTATTAGATAAAACTATTGAATCATCTGACAAGGAAAGTATGAAAAAAGCAATACTTAAAAAGAATCCTAAGTTTTGGGAATGGAATGAGGATCTGAAGCTGGCCTTCACTGTCACTGATAATTTTGTCTCGTTGGGTTTATTTTTAGATGACGGAACATTTGATGCTAATAGAGATTTGGTGGGCACCAGTAAAGAGGCAATATATTGGGGTAATAGATTATTTAATCACTATTTGGAACAAGCTGAGGAAATTAAGCTATGGAAACATTTAAAAGTTCGTTATTTACTCAAATTATTTAGATAATTCATAATTATATTAACATACAAAGAGGTCATCCCAAAAATATATTAGTTGGGAGTT
>Ga0194111_10010367_pt1 | contig 10015 bp, 10 predicted proteins | sample TA2KigC300mmetaG_FD_146194 | JGI IMG/M metagenome (GOLD analysis project Ga0194111, IMG submission 146194) | Freshwater microbial communities from Lake Tanganyika, Tanzania - TA2015033 Kigoma Deep Cast 300m | ecosystem: Environmental > Aquatic > Freshwater > Lake | place: Tanzania: Lake... | reverse complement strand
AAATTACTTCAGTAGAGTTTTTAGAATATTGGATGTTTATTGCTTCAAGGTTACCCTCATCTGCTGCTTCTCTGAATATCTTTGCAATTTCCAAGTCGCGTTCTTTAAACATACCAAAGTTTGCATCAGCATTAAAAATAAATCCAACATTATTCTTTCTAGCCCAATCAATATCATCTCTAACTCGTTGAATATCAAAGTGTCTAACTTTTGTATATGTTAATCCACCCCAGTCACAATAAGTGCATCTATGAGGACAACCTCTATTAGTTTCCATAGTCATTGCCCATAAAACACCTGGATTATCTTCAATAATTCTATCAAATACTCCAATCTGATAAGGACTTGGAAAATTTAAATCTTCAATTCTTTTTTTTGCATAGATTCTATCAATTGTTTCGCTGTTGTTTACTTTCCTTAAAAAATCTAAAAATGCTTCCTCACCCTCAGATACAATAATACAGTCGATAAAATCATAATCATTTAATCTATGAGTTGCTTGAGGACCACCAAATTCAATAATACAATTTGGATATTTTTCTTTGATTAGTTTTGCTACATGTAAGTTATATTGTTCATTCCAAACATAACAACTAAATGCACAAATTGCAGGATTATCTAACCTATCAATTAAATCTTCTGGGTCTTCTCTTCGGAATATAAGATCTTTTAATTCATAGGAATCTTGTATATCTTTAAATTGAGAACAATATGCCCACAAACATCCTACGCTATAAGGTAACCAATAAGTATCTTCTTTTCTAATCTCAACCGCATATTGTGGTTGAAACATATAAAGGTTTTTCATAATTTTACCATTGTATTTTTTGTAAGATATTTTCTTTTAATTACAAATAAATCATATCTTTCATCTTCTGTTCTTTCATTCTCTATAGAATATTGAGTATCTTTTTTCTCCCAAGTATCTAAATCAAAAGGTAATACCTCTACATGAGGATAATTTATGTTTGGATCATACACAAATTTTCTTTGGATGTCAAAAATACTTTTTTCTATATCAAAAGTGTTACGTGCAAAATCTTCAATAAAGTCTAATATTTTATCTTTATTTTCAAATCTTGATAAAGTATCATTTGGCATACCAACACCCAGTCCATGTCCACTTGAATGATTAGAAGGGACTTTTCCAGTATCAAAATATTCAGTTATTGCTTTTAAGTATTCTCTAAATTCAGTTCCCAAAAATCCAGAGTCATTCATTGTATATTCATATAAAGATTCATAAAATTTTCTATAACTTACTCCCAATACATATCGACAATACTTAGATAAAATTTGTGTATATCCAACATAATGAAATTTAATTGTTATCCAAGAAAACATATGGGCATCAAAAAAGTCTTGTTTAGACATCGTATCAGTCTCACAAATTAATTCAATGTATTCTTTTGTATTATCAAATTCATCATTACAGAACGATATGTAATCTTCTGCTTTAACAGTTTTTATACCATAAGTCTTTCTACTAAATTCACTACCTAACTCAGCATTTTCAAATACTTGACAGAACCAAGAGTCTACAGAAAAATGTTGTCCGTTTTCCATTAATAAATCAATTCCATCTTTCCAAGAATCCACTGTTTCTTCGGGCATTCCTAAAATTAAATCCGTATATAATTTTACATTATGTTTTTTTGCCAATTCAACATGTCCAGCAATATCTTTTACGTGAAGATTCTTTCTTTTGATCGCTTTAAGTGTTGGCATATTCATACTTTGAACACTTAAAGTGACACCTCTTCTAGAATATTCTCCCATAATCTTTGCAATTTCAAATGAGGCTTCATTTGAATTTTTTGAGTATTGTAAATCTATATTATCTAACATTAAACTATTTTCTGCTGCTTTACGTAGCATCTTTGCAATTTCAATATCACGTTCTTTAAATATTCCAAAATTTGCATCCGCACATAAAACATAAGCAACTTTATGTGTTCTTATCCATTCAATATCTTCAGCAATTCTTTCCAATTCAAATTTATTAATTTTACTCATAGTTGTACCACCCCAGTCACAAAAAGTACATCTATGTGGACAACCCCTGTTGGTTTCTAAAATTGCTGCCCAAATAACATCTGGATTTTTTTTAGATAACCAATCAAAAACTCCAGATTGGTAAGGACTTTTAAAATCTAAAGAATCTATTCTTTTTCTTTCATGGACTTTGTTGATTGAATTACCAGTATTAATGCTTCTCAATAATTCTAAAAATGCTTCTTCACCTTCACCAAGGATAACACAATCAATGAATGGATTTTTTTCCATCATTTTTGTAGTTACTTGAGGACCACCAAATTCAATAATGCAGTTTGGGTATTTTTCTTTTATCAATTTAGCTAAGTATAAATTATACTGCTCATTCCATAGATAACAACTAAATGCACAAATTGTAGGATTATCTATTTTTTCTAGTAACTGTTCTGGATTTTCTCTTCTAAAAATAATATCTTTTAATTCAAATGATTCTTCTATATCTTTAAACTGTTTACAATAACTCCATAAACAAGAAACACTATAAGGCATCCAATAATTTTTAGTGTCCCTTACATTAACGCTATATTGTGGTTGAATGAAGTATATATTTTTCATAACGTAGATATAAATTTATTATGTTGTTCAATTCCTCTTTTATAAAAATATTTATCGTCCCATCGTTTAATATCTCGTTCCATTAGATTATCATTTAATTTTCCAAAATTAAAAAAATCATTCAAGCTAAAATTATCTTTATCGTTTTCCCACCATTCTTTATATGCTTCATAGCAACAAATAAAAGATTTCATTGGATACCATTCTGTAATGTGAGTTGAACCTTTGAAAAAAGGATTACACGGAATCAATGGTATTGTATAAGTATTCCCAGTTTGACATAAAAAATAATCTGGAGTTCCTGCAAGATCATTAAAAAAATAACCATCACCTATTCCAGATTCTCTATTAATATAAATTGAGTTTGCCACAACTCCAGTAAATTTATATTTACCATCAACATAAAAAAGTTCTAAAAGTTTTTCAACATGAGTTCTTTTTAATAATACTGGACCAAGAGAATAATTACTCTGAACTGGATGTAAATAAAATCTAACTATGTCTGGACATTCATGCCCCAATTGTATAGCATCCCAATCATAAGGAAGATATGTTAGTAAATTGTCCCAAGTAAAGTGCCAGTAATCGATAAAACTTAAATCATAATCATCTTCCATTACTATGACATAAGGTTCATTTGTTTCAAAATACCAATTTTTTAAAGTATCAATTAAAAAATAATTATACGCCAAACATCTTTTAGATGCTAATTCAGAGTGAACATTTAATATTTTTTCCTCTAAGTTCTTTGGAAATCCAAATGGCATCAAAATTTTTGTAAAGGTGATTCCATAAAACTTAAATTGATTTTCCATGTATTTTTGTCTTTTTACTTCATTTTCCAAAGTAAAATAAAATACATGAGGAAAGTTTTTTAATTTATCACATCCCATAATCAAATACATTTTACTCGTTCTGTATTTATTCTAAATACTAGAGTAATTCATGAGAATAACAATGGAAGAACTTCTAGATATGATTGTTGGTGATGAAGCACCATCTGCAATCTCTGATAAGATTAAAGACTTACTGTATACTCGCTCAGCTGAAAAAATTGAAGTGTTGAGACCTTCAGTATCAAATTCAATGTTTAATGCTGCTACAGATGCAGAATAATAAAGAACAATAAATAACTAAATAAAAAGTTTCTTTATTAATGATGATTACTAAAATTGTATCTACACAACAAGATACTGCAATTACTGCTGGAACAGCATCAAGTATTAGTGATGCCACAGCTGTTCGTTTGTATAACAATACTGTAGGAGTAGTCACTGTAGGAGTAAGTTCTGCAGTTGGTGCTGCATCTACTAGTTATTTTGCAATGCCTGCAGGGTCTGTTGAATTTTTGGCAAAACTTCCAACTGATGTTATTTGGTCATCATCAGCAATTAGAGCAAACAAAGTAGCATTCACAAACTAAAATGAAACTCATCAGAGAAGAGATCGAAAAGGTTGAAGTTATCACCGAGAGCATTGGTGGTAAAAAGCAAATGTATATCCAAGGAGTCTTTCTCCAAAGTGAGATGGTTAATCGCAATGGTAGAATGTATCCATTCTCCATTATGGAAAGAGAAGTAAAAAGATATACAAATGATTATGTAAAAAAAGGTAGAGCATTAGGTGAACTCGGACACCCTGATGGTCCCACTGTAAATCTCGACAGAGTATCCCATAAAATTACTGAACTAAAGCAAGACGGTAATAACTTCGTAGGTAAAGCACAAATTCTGCATACTCCAATGGGTAAAATTGCAGAAGCACTTCTTAAAGATGGAGTAACTCTCGGCGTTTCTTCTCGTGGTATTGGATCATTAAGAGAAAATATCAAAGGTGGTTATAAGGAAGTTGGTGAAGACTTCATGCTTGCAACTGCAGCAGATATTGTTGCAGATCCATCAGCACCTGATGCTTTTGTTCAGGGAATTATGGAAGGAAAAGAGTGGGTGTGGGATGGTGGAATTCTCCGTGAGAAGATTGCAAATCAAACCAGACAAAGAATTGAAGATCTTTCTAGAAGAAGAGAACTAGAAGAGCACAAGTTGAATTTATTTAATGACTTTTTAAATTCACTTTGACCATATATAGGTAAAAATTCTAATTTAATAAATAAATATAGATTAAATTCATTAAGGTTAATCGGAGAGTCCAAATGTCTAGTGGCAACAATTTACACGAAATGGAAGCAGGCACAAAGCAATCCTCGACCGCTGTCAATGCAGGTGCAAAGGCAGGCGATCCAATGCAAAAGCTCGCTCCTGGCGCAGTAGCAGGTCAAACAGGTTCTTGGGAAGACCTTGGTGGTCCTACTCCAGAAAATTATCGTTCAGATGATAATTCTGCAGAAATCAAAACTCCAGGTAAAACCCTTCAGCAAGTAAGAAACGTTGTTAACAAGGGTGCTAAGGCAGCAGATCCTATGAAGGGTCTTAAGAAGAGTGATGCAGTTAAGGAAGAGGAAGAAGTAGATTCTGAAGATCTCCTTGATGAAGAAGAAGTACTAGAAGATGAAGAAGTAGTTGCAGAAGCATCTAAAGAAGAAGATGATGAGGATGAAGAAGGTGATGAAGAAGGTGATGAGGATGAGAAGAAGGGTAAGAAGAAGATGAAGGAAGAGGTTGAAGAAGACGAAGAAGAGGAAGAAGAAGAAGAAGAGGAAGAAGAAGAGTTTGATATTGAAGAAGATGTTACTGCTCTTCTCGATGGTGAAGACCTCTCCGAGGAATTCCAAGAGAAGGCACGTACCATCTTTGAAGCTGCTCTGAGATCAAAAGTTACTGAGATCAAAGAAGCACTCATTGCTCAGTATGATGAAGCATACGAAGCAAGACTTGTAGAAGAAGTACAAGAAATCAAATCAGCTCTTGAAGAAAGAGTTGATTCATATCTTGAGTACGTTGCTGAGGAGTGGATTACCGAAAATCAACTTTCTGTTGAGAACGGTCTGAGGTCAGAAATGACTGAATCCTTCCTCTCAGGTATGAAGGAACTTTTTGAAGCACATTATGTATCAATCCCTGAAGATAAATATGATGTTCTTGAGAGCATGGTAGAAAAACTTGATGAAATGGAGACAAAACTCAACGAGCAGATCGAAAAGAATATTACCCTAAACAAGCGTCTCTCAGAGTCGGTTGCTGATGGAATCTTTGACGATGTAGCAGAGGGTCTAGCACTCTCTCAGAAAGAGAAGCTCGCTTCACTTGCCGAAAGTGTTGAGTTTGAAAGTGGCGAAAAATATCGTGAAAAACTGGAGATGCTGAAGGAATCATATTTCTCAGCGCAGAAGACTCCAAAAGCAAAGACAGAAAGTTTAGTTGAGGAAGTTGAAGTCAACGCTGCAGGTTATACCTCAGAGTATATGAATTCATACCTCAAAACACTTTCAGCTGTTGCTAAAAAGTGAATTTAATATAATTCAAACAAAACCAAACACGTTACAAAGGTAAAAGCAAATGTTCCAATCCGAGCATCTGCAGGAAAAGTGGGCACCACTTCTCGACTATGATGGTCTTGATCCAATCAAAGATTCACACAGAAGAGCAGTAACCGCTGTCCTGTTAGAAAACCAAGAAAAATTCCTGAGAGAGCAATCTGCTTTCTCAAACGGAATTCTGATGGAATCACCAACCAATAGCGCAAACGCTGCTGGTGCTTCAGGTGGATTCTCAGGTTCCGCTGCAGCAGCAGGTCCTGTTGCAGGTTTTGATCCAGTTCTGATCTCACTCATCAGACGTGCAATGCCTAACCTGGTCGCTTATGACCTCGCAGGTGTTCAACCAATGAGTGGTCCTACTGGACTCATCTTCGCAATGCGTTCACGCTACACCAATCAGAGCGGCACCGAAGCTCTGTTTGATGAAGCAGATACCGTATTCTCTGGTCAGAATTCAGGTATCGGTCTTACCGCTGCATCAAACGTTAATGCTGGTATGGGTACTACTACCCAGTATGGCAGCAACCCAGGTCTCCTGAACCCAGTTGGTACTGGTGCTTCAACTGGTTCTGGTGGTTATAACGTTGGTCAGGGTATGTTTACTGGAGATTCAGAGAATCTCGGTAACGGTGCTGGCAACCAATTCAACGAGATGGCATTCTCAATCGAGAAGGTTCTTGTTGAAGCCAAGTCAAGAGCACTGAAGGCAGAATACAGCCTTGAGCTTGCACAAGACCTGAAGGCAATTCACGGTCTGAATGCAGAAGCAGAACTTGCTAACATTCTCTCAACTGAGATCCTCGCTGAAATCAACAGAGAAGTTATCAGAACCATCTATAAGGTTGCTGAGCAAGGCGCTGCTGCTAACACTGCTACCGCTGGTATCTTCGACCTCGACATCGACTCCAACGGTCGTTGGTCAGTTGAGAAGTTCAAAGGTCTCCTGTTCCAAATCGAGCGCGACGCTAACGCAATCGCACAAAGAACTCGTAGAGGAAAGGGCAACGTTGTAATGTGTTCCGCAGACGTTGCTTCTGCACTGAGCATGGCTGGTGTACTTGATTACACTCCTGCTCTGAACGCAAACCTCAACGTTGATGACACTGGCAATACCTTCGCTGGTGTTCTGCTTGGTAAGTATCGCGTATATATCGATCCTTATTCAGCAAACGTATCTGCTAACCAATACTATGTTGTTGGTTATAAGGGTTCTTCACCTTATGACGCAGGTCTGTTCTATTGCCCATATGTTCCTCTCCAAATGGTTCGTGCCGTTGGTGAGAACACCTTCCAGCCTAAGATTGGCTTTAAGACCAGATACGGTCTTGTTGCTAACCCATTCGCTGAAGGCACCACTCAGGGTCTCGGCAGACTTCAAGTTAACGCAAACCGTTACTACAGAAGAGTTCAAATCAAGAACCTCATGTGAGTCTGGTCACAACTTAATCAAGAGACCCGAAAGGGTCTCTTTTTTTATCTAAATAGTTAAAAAACGATGGCAACTGGTAATCTTTATAGTAGTCAAATCCAAAATAGAAATTTTTTATCCTCTATTGGATTTAAATTTACTTTGAATAGAGCGCGTAAAGTATCGTTCTTTTCAAACTCAGCTAACATACCAGGAATGACTTTAGGTGTTGCGGAGCAACCAACTTACCTAAAAAACATTGATATTCCAGGTGACAAAATTGTATTCCAAGATTTTACTCTGCGATTTATTGTAGATGAAAATCTAGAGAACTACATGGAAATTCAAAGATGGATGCGCGGTCTTGGATTCCCAGAATCACTGGATGAAATTTACAATTTACAAAGAGAAGATAATACTCAATTGGGATTTGATAGCAAATCCATGAACATCTATTCTGATGGAACTTTACAGATTTTAAACAGCAATCAAAGACCACAGTTTGATGTCATTTTTAAAGACATGTTTCCATACGACTTGTCAGAATTAACTTTTGATGCTACCAACCCAGACGTAGAATACTTTACTGCAGAGGTATCTTTCAAGTATACTATTTACGATATATATGATCCAAAAGGAAATAAATTATGATTCTTGACCTTGAACAAATCCAACAAATGTGGGAAAAAGATGCTCACATTGACATGGATAATCTACATACTGAATCAACTAACATCCCCCTTTTACATGCTAAATACTTTGAGATTTACAACAATGTAATTCTTCTTAAAAAGAAAGCAGAACAACAAAGAAAGAATATTCGTCACGAACGTTATGAATATTTTACAGGTAAAGCAGATCCTGAAGTATACGTAGAAGATCCATTCCCTAAAAAAATTAGAGATAAAGATACTTTACAAAAATACTTAGATGCAGATCAAAAGTTGTCTCAAATTAATTTAAAGGTTGAGTATTACGAAACAATTTTAAACTATCTAGAAAGTATTCTAAAGGTAATTCAAAATAGAACTTACCAAATAAAGAATGCTATTGAATTCTTAAAATTCCAAGCAGGATATGGTTGATAACTTTGATCTTTTGATTCAGAAATCAAACGAAGTATATTTAAAGATTACATGTGAACCTCACATAGAATATGAACTAAGAGATTATTTTAAGTTTGAGGTTCCAAACGCAAAATTTATGCCTCAATATAGAGGTAGAAATTGGAATGGAGAAATTCATTTATTTGATCTAAGGACCAAACAACTCTACGTAGGTTTGTTAGATAAATTAATTTCTTTTTGTAGTAACTATAATTACAACTATAAATTTGAAGAAAATAAATTTTATGGAATGCCCTTTGAGGTTAACGATGGCATTTCATATGAAGGTGTTAAAGATTATATGAAGTCTATTTGTTTTCATGTTCCGAGAGATTATCAAATAGAGGGAGTATACGATGCATTAAAACATAATAGAAAGTTATTGATAAGTCCCACTGCATCTGGCAAATCTTTGATGATTTATTCTCTCGTAAGATATTATGTGGAGAAAGGGCAAAAAATTCTTGTAGTTGTTCCAACGACATCTCTTGTAGAGCAGATGTATAAGGACTTCCAAGATTATGGTTTTGATTCGGAATCATATTGTCACAAAATATATTCTGGTAGAGAAAAAACATCAGAGTATCCAGTAACTATTACAACCTGGCAATCAATATACAAACTTGATAGAAGTTTTTTTGAAAACTATGGTGTAGTTATTGGAGATGAAGCTCATCTATTTAAATCTAAATCATTGATACAAATCATGACAAAGTTACATCATGCTAAGTATAGATTTGGATTTACTGGAACCTTAGATGGAACACAAACCCATAAATGGGTTCTTGAAGGATTGTTTGGTCCATCATATAAAATTATAAGAACATCAGAATTGATGGAGAAAGGTCATGTATCAAAACTAGACATTAGATGTTTAGTATTAAAACATAAACCAAGAATATTTGCAACCTATGAAGATGAAGTTCAATTTATAATTTCTCATGATAAGAGGAATAACTTCATTAAAAATTTATCCCTCGATTTAAAAGGTAATACTTTAATTTTATTCTCAAGAGTTGAGACTCATGGTAAACCATTATATGAATTAATAAACACTGCTAAAAAAACAAATAGAAAAGTATTTTTTATTCATGGTGGAGTTGATACTGAAGAAAGAGAAATTGTTAGGGAGATTACAGAAAGAGAAAAAGATGCAATCATCATTGCTTCATACGGTGTATTTTCTACTGGAATAAATATAAGAAACCTACACAATGTAATTTTTGCTTCTCCTAGTAAATCAAGAATTCGTAATCTACAATCCATCGGAAGAGTTCTTAGGAAAGGCAAAAATAAAACTAAAGCAATGTTATATGACATATCTGATGATTGTACATATAATTCAAGAAAGAATTACACTTTAAATCATTTAATAGAAAGAATTAAAATCTACAATGAAGAACAGTTTAATTATGAAATAATAACAATTAATTTAAAGGAATAATTATGGAAGAC
>Ga0194111_10010360_pt1 | contig 10020 bp, 8 predicted proteins | sample TA2KigC300mmetaG_FD_146194 | JGI IMG/M metagenome (GOLD analysis project Ga0194111, IMG submission 146194) | Freshwater microbial communities from Lake Tanganyika, Tanzania - TA2015033 Kigoma Deep Cast 300m | ecosystem: Environmental > Aquatic > Freshwater > Lake | place: Tanzania: Lake... | reverse complement strand
ACTTCCGGCCCGCCTCGAGTCCGCCCTGGATGCCGAACCCCAACACTGCGCCGGCGCCTTTCGGAACGTATTTCCTGGCGAGTTCATGATCGGGATGCGTGGGCAGGCCAGGATAGCTCACCCAGGCGACTTTCGGATGGCTCGCCAGGAACTCGGCGACAGCCTGGGCGTTGGCCACATGGCGATCCATGCGCAGGCTGAGGGTCTCGATGCCCTGGATGGTCAGCCAGCTATTGAGCGGCGCCTGGCACGCGCCGATGTCGCGCAAGATTTGCACGCGCGCCTTGAGTATGAAGGCCGGCGCGCCCAGGTCGGCGTACACCAGCCCATGGTACGAAGGATCGGGCGTGGTGAAATTGGCGAAGCGGCCGCTGCGCCAGTCGAAGGCGCCGCCATCCACGATGACGCCACCGATGCTTGTGCCATGGCCGCCGAGAAATTTGGTCGTGCTGTGAACCACGATATTCGCGCCCCACTCGAACGGCCGGCACAAGTATGGCGTGGCGAACGTGTTGTCAATCATGAGCGGGATGGCGTGTCGCCGGCCGATGGCCGCTACCTCATCGAACGGGAAGATGCTGATGTCGGGGTTGCCCAGCGTTTCGCCGTACAGGATCTTCGTGTTGGGCTGGATGGCGCGCTCGAAGTTGGCCGGGTCGCGCGGGTCAACCAGCGTTACGTCAATGCCGATGCGCGGGAAGGTGTAGCGGAACTGGTTGTAGGTGCCGCCATATAAACGGCTGCTGCTGACGATGTGATCGCCTGCCGCGCAGAGCGTCAACACGGCCATGGTCTGCGCGGCGTGGCCGCTCGAAGCCGCCAGCGCGCCGACGCCCCCCTCCAGGGCCGCCAGGCGCTGCTCCAGCACATCGGTGGTGGGGTTCATGATGCGCGTGTAGATGTTGCCCATCTCCTTCAGGGCGAACAGATTCGCGGCATGTTCCGTATCGCGAAACTGATAGCTTGTCGTCTGATAGATCGGCACGGCGCGACTGCCGGTCGCGGGGTCGGGCCGCTGGCCAGCGTGCAGTTGGCGCGTGGTGAAACCGAAGCTATGCGATGGCGTGGACACAGGTCAGATCCTTTCTCTTGTCTGGCAGACTAAACAAAACGCCCCCTCACCACTGGGATGAGAGGGCGCTGGCGGGTTGCTGGCATCAGTCGCCTGCTGGCGCTGGCAAAGAAAACCCCGTGATGATCTCACGTGAGATGATCCGGGGATGAGCAGGGCTGCCGTTGCCTCTCTCTCATCTTCCAGAACGAGTCCTCCCCGTGGGAGATCTCCGACTGCCGGATTTGGCACCATGAACGAGGGTAGACAGGTCATCAAGAGACAAGGATACAAGGGCGCTTCCACGCGCCCTATCTTCAATGCCTTGTCTACCTGTCTGCTCTCATCCTGGTTGCCGAGGCTTCAACGGGCCGGTCCCTCTGCCTCTCTGGATAAGAGTTCGGTCTATTCGATTGTTGGGCCGCTTTATACCAGGGGATGGCCGATTTGTCAAATCGGCTCAGGAGGCAGCGCGGTCGCCCAGGATGCGCTCCGCGCACTGCCAGCCGGACGCCAGCGCCGACCCCGCGCTGGGTCCGATGAGATAATCGCCGCAGAAGTAGACCGGCCCTTCCTGCATGTCCCGCTTGAAGGCTCTCAGGGCGCTCAAGTAGCCGGGTCGAAACACCGGCACTTTCCTGGGCCAACGGAACACCATCCGCTGGGTGATGCCGCGCGCCAACACCGGCTGGGCGCGTTCGATGTCCGCATTCACCCGCCGCAAGATCACGGCATCGCTCATGGCCGGATCGTACACGTCAGCCCGCAGAGCCGACATGCCGAAGACTCGACCGTCCGCCTGGCGGTCCCAACCCAACGGCGCGATCTGCCACGGCTCCTTGCTGGGGAACATGATCCCCCCATGATCCAGTTCTTTGGCGTCCCCTTCCGCGATGAAATAAACCTTGGCCGAGGTCGTGTAGTGAACGTGGCCGAAGAATGTCTGCCAGGCCGGCTGCGGGGCCGGGAAGAGGTCCAGCACCGCGTCTCCGGGCGCGGCGACCACCACCAGGTCAGCGTCGGCCTTATCGTCGGCGCCATCGCGACGATAGACGACTCTGGCACCGCTACCGTCGGACAGCGTCTCGATCTTGACGACCCTCGCGCCTCGTATCACGTCCTGCTGGCTGGCCAGCGTTTCTGGCAGCAAGCCCAGGCCGCGGTCGAACGTGTACAGCTTCTGCTGCAAGTAGTTGCCAAACAACACCAGCAGCATCTGCGCCGATAGATCGGCGGGCCGGTAGCTGCACATGACATCCATCATCGGCTGCACCCAGTAGTCGAACATCTCGGCATTGATGCGGCGGTAGAAGAACTGCTGCATGTCGAGACGATCGTCCCCCGGCGCTCGTTCGGGGTAGTAAGGATCCATACGTCCGTAGCGCACCATGTACGGCAAGAGCTTCATCATGCTCAAGCGCGCAGCCAGCGACACGCCTGACCAACGCAAGTACGAGGGGATGGACATGAAGTTCACGCTGTGGATGCGTCCAGCCCGCATGATGTGCACGTGGAACCCGGTCTGTTCTTCGCTGTAGTTGACCAGGCTGCCCCGGATCCCCAACTGCGAGACCATCGCGTGCAGATAGCGATCGGCGCCGGTGACGAACTCGGCGCCTGGGTCAATCCGAATGCCCTGCCACGCGATTGAGATCATCCGACCGCCGACCCGCTCCGCCGCTTCCAGCACGCGCACGGCATAGCCGGCCAGCTTGAGACGCCAGGCAGCCGTCAAACCGGCAATCCCCGCGCCGACAACGAGTGCGTTCTTGACTGACATGCGTCGCGCCCCTCCTCTTTGTGAGTTGCATTTTCCGCCACCCATTATATACTATTGAGCCAGCAATCGCGCAATCACACTGATGACTTCCTTCCAGAGAGGCACGCGCACGCACCATGAATACCACTGAACCTCCAGCGAAAGCCAAACGGCGCTGGCTTTCGGTCCTGGCCCTTTCGGCCGCCGGCTTCGTGGATAGCAGCGAAGACTACACCCTCTCGATCCTCTGGCCCTTCATGTATCCTTCCCTCAGCGTCAGCATCGGGCAACTCGGCCCGGCGCTGGGCATCGGCAACCTCGTCAGGACGCTGACCGCGCCGTTCTGGGGCTACGCCGCCGATCGTTTCTCGCGCAAGGCGCTGTTGGTAGGCGTCACGGGCGTCTGGGGCGCGTGGACGTTAGTGTTGGGGCTGGTGCAAAACATCTCTCAGCTCTTGCTGGTGCGGCTGGTGGCATCGCTGGGGCTGGCCGTGCTGTGGCCCACCGCGTTCTCCCTGCTCAGCGATCTGTTCGAGAGCAAGATGCGCGGTCGCGCGGCCGGTGTGATGACGGCCGCCAGCTTTTCAGGGACTTTCGCAGCCTACGCCATCCTCCCGGCGCTGGCGGTCGCCAGCCCTGAAGGATGGCGCAGCGGCTTCATGGTCATTGGCCTGGCGAGCATCGCCAGCGGGCTGCTGCTGCTCCTGGTGCACGACCCTCCGCGCGGGGCCGCCGAGCCAGAGCTGCACGCGGTCCTCACCAAGGAAGCAGCCGCACGCTATCGCTTCCGCCTGGCGGATCTGCCTGCCATCGCCCGCGTGCGCAGTTGGTGGGTTCTGCTGTTTCATCATGCGGCTGACGTCGTCGCTGTCTCCGTATTGTACGGCTGGTCCTTCACCTGGCTGAACGAAATCGGCCTGGGCGACTCAGCCTTCCTGGTGGTCGCCAGCCTGATGTTCAGCACGCTGCTGGGGCACGTGCTGTTCGGTTGGCTGGGGGACCGGCTGGAGATCGGCTGGCCTCGGCGGGGCCGGCTGGTCATGGCGTTGATCGGTTTGACCGTCAGTGTGCCGGCGCTGGCGGGCTTCATTGCGCTGGGCCGGCACGGGATGGCGCCCCTGCTGCTGTTCGGCCTGCTCTCTGGGCTGAGCCTGAGCAGCATAGACACCGGCGCGCGCTGGCCCGTCACCCAGGGCGTCTTGCGGCCAGAGCTGCGGGCTTCGGGCCGCGCCGCGCTCGACATGGTCATCGGTCTGATGTCGTCGTTGGCCGTCAGCGTCTCCGGTGGGCTGGTGCATCTGCTGAGCGGCGATGTCACCCTGATGTTGCTGATCCTGATCCCGGCGCCGAAACTGCTCGCGGCAGGGCTTTGGCTCCCGCTGTTCAAGAGCTACCCGCGCGACCAACAGGCCCTGCACCAGCTTCTCAGCCAACGCCAGCAGGAGATCATAGAAGGGCGATAACTTCCCCGATTCCCGACCCTGTGCTACAATGCGAGGTGCGCCCCAGCCGCGCAAACCTGTCATTGGAGTCGTTGGTTATGCGTCTTTTATGTCTCACCTGCGAAGTTCTGGCCCGGCCGGTGTACCTGGCCGCGGCCCGGTCGCCTCATATCGTAGATATCGAGATGTTCCGCCGGGGGTTGCACAACGAACCGGCCGACCTGCGCGCCAGGCTGCAGGAGCGCATTGACGCCCACATCGGCGGCCGTTACGACTACATCACGATGGGCTACGGGTTGTGCGGCCAGGCGACCGCGGGATTGACCGCGCGCGACATCCCTGTGGTGATCCCGCGCGCTCATGATTGCATCACGTTGTTCCTGGGCAGCCGGGAAGCGTATCAATATCAGTTCGAGAACTTCTCGGGGACCTACTGGTATGTGCAGGACTACATCGAGCGGGACGATGGTCAGGGCGGTTCGCTGTCGCTCGGCTCGGCCGCGGATAGCGGCATGAACAAGACCTACGAGGAATACGTACGCAAGTTCGGCAAGGAGAACGCGGACTACCTCATGGAAGTGATGGGCGCCTGGCAGAAACACTACAAGCGCGCTGCGTACATCGAGCTGGGCATCGGCGACGGCAGCCAGGTGGAAGCCAAAGCGCGCGGCGAGGCCGCACGACGCGGCTGGACCTTCGACCGCGTGGCGGGCGACATGGTGCTCATCCGCCGGCTGCTCGAGGCGGATTGGGCCGACGGCGCCGCCGCGGGCAGAGACGACTTCCTGGTGCTGAAGCCGGGCGAACAGGTGAAGATGACGTATGATGCAGGGGTGATCGGGTGCGCGCTGGCATAGACAGTTTGAGATGGCTGATTCAACCCCAGTTCGGATGAACTCTACTGGTAGGCGCGAACGATATGAAGCAATACGAAGCGGTCATCCAAACACTTGAGCGTCTTGGCGGCCAGGCCACACTTGCCGACCTGTATCGCGAGGCAATGAAGGTCAAAGACTGTAAATGGGGAACGAAGACACCCTTCGCCTCCATACGCCGGATCGTCCAAGTCCGTCCAGAGTTTGTCAAAATCCGCCCGGGACTGTGGGCGCTACGTTCGTACCAGGCTAAATTGGGGCTAATAGACCAAGATGGCAAAGGACAAGCGACATCCGAGGCTATTGAGCAAACCCATGCCTACTACCAAGGTCTGTTAGTGGAAATCGGGAACCTGCGCGGCTTTGATACGTTCGTGCCCAACCAAGACAAGAACAAGAAGTTCATCAGCAAACCGCGCGGCGAAATGCGAACTCTGCAAGAGCTCCCACCGTTCAGCTATTCCGACCTTGTCAGAAGGGGCGGCACAGTGGATGTGACATGGTTTAACCACCGGCGAATGCCAAACAGCTTCTTCGAGGTAGAACACTCCACTGACATACAGGGGTCCCTCGTCAAGTTCTGCGACCTACAGGATTTCCATGCGAGAATGATCGTCGTCGCAGACGAAAGCCGTCGAGCTGAGTTTGAGCACAAGCAGAGGCTTACTGCTTTTGACACGATCCAAGGCAGAGTGAGCTTCTTGGACTACAATATGCTGGTCAAGAATTTCGAGTACGAGAAGCTCCGAGCCATTCATAAGTTTGCGCTCTGATTATGAGTCTGCGGGAGTGCGGTTACGTGTCGCCGTCGAGTCCAATATCTGAAATCCAATACCCAAATCCCCAAGTTCGCCCTGCAGCCCCGCGCGCAACGGCCCAGGTGCGCTTCGACGACGGCCGCGTGTACGAAGCAGCCGTCGGCACGCAATTGGAAGCTTATGTCAATGCAGTTGGTCAAGAGCGTGCGTGGCGCTTCCCGGTCGTCGCCGCGCTCATTGACCACGAACTGCGCGAGCTGACCTATCACATCGAGCGGGACGTGGAAGTAAAGCCGCTGGGCATGGACGATCGCGATGGCAGCCGCATCTACCGCCGCTCTCTCACCTTCCTGCTGATGGTCGCCATCAAGGAGCTTTTCCCCGAAGCCGAGTTGCAGGTGGATCATTCCGTCACCTTCGGCGGCTATTTCTGCGAGATCCATAGCCGGCCGCCGTTCAGCGCCGAAGAGCTGGCTCGCATCGAGGCCCACATGCGCCAGATCGTGGCCGCCGACGAGCCGATCGGCAAGGAACGCGTGCCGCTGGCCGATGCCGTGGAGATGTTCCGCCGCCGCGGAGACGTGGCCACCGTGCGCCTGCTATCATTCCGCAAGAAGGATTACCTGGTGCTCTACAAGCTGCGCGGGGTCAGCAGCTACTTTCACGGCTACATGACACCTTCAGCGGGCTATCTGCATCACTTCGGGCTGCACCACTATCCGCCGGGCTTCATCCTCCGCTTCCCGCCGCGCAGCAGTCTCGACCTGGAGCCGGTCGTGGACTATCCCAAGCTGGTCGCTGTCTTCCGGGAGTACGACCAGGCGCTTCGTCTGATGGGGATCCAGGACGTCGGGGCGTTGAATGAAGCGATTCGCGGGGGGCGCACCAACGAGATCATCCTGGTGGCCGAGGCCCTACACGAGCAGAAGATCGCCCAGATCGCGGCCCAGATCGCCAGCCGGCGCGCGCCCGGCCGCTCGCCTGCCGGGGGTGGGCGCTCCGCAGACGGCGATCTGCGACTCGTTTTGATGGCCGGGCCATCGTCATCTGGCAAAACCACCTTCTCCAAGCGGCTGGCGGTTCAACTGCTGGCCAATGGCGTGCGGCCCATCGCCATCGAGCTGGACAGCTACTTCGTCAACCGCGAGCAGACCCCACGCGATGCCACAGGCGCCTATAACTTCGAGGTGCTGGAGGCGCTCGATCTGCCGCTCTTCAACCGACACCTGCTCGACTTGATGGCCGGCAAGGAGGTGACGCTGCCGAAGTTCAACTTCGTGACCGGCCGGCGCGAGACTGGCCACACGGTCCGCCTCGGCCCCGATCAGATCCTGCTGGTGGAGGGAATCCACGGGCTTAACCCGCGGCTGGTGCCCGACATCCCCCGTGCGTGCATCTTTCGCATCTATCTCTCGGCGCTGACGCAGCTCAACATTGACCGCTACAATCGCGTCTCCACAACCGATAACCGCCTGATCCGGCGCATCGTGCGCGACGCACGGACACGTGGCTACAGCGCGGCCGAGACCATCGGCCGCTGGGAAAGCGTGCACCGGGGCGAGCGCGATAATATCTTCCCCTTCCAGGAAAACGCCGACGTGATGTTCAACTCGGCGCTGGGGTACGAGTTAGCCGCGCTCAAGCCGCACATCGAGCCGCTGCTCCTGCAGATCGAGCCAGGCAAGCCGGGCTACGTCGAGGCCAAACGCCTGCTGGCGTTCCTCCAGTGGTTCGAGCCGATCGCGGCCGATCCGATCCCCGGCAATTCGATCCTGCGCGAATTCCTGGGTGGCGGCAACCTGGAACATTTCGAGCCGTGGCGCGCCCAATAGCTTCCGGCCGAGGCCGTGGCGCGATTTCTCAGTCCAAGCCAGGAGAAACGACCATGTCAATCCGAACGCGCTGTCTCGCTATCGCGCTGGCGACCCTGCTAGGGGTGACGCTGGGGACCGCGCCGGTCGCGGCGCGGACCGCGCCGCCGCAAGGCCGCAGCGAACCGCGTCTGATCACCGTGACCGGTGAAGCCCAGGTGAACGTTGTCCCCGATGAGGTGATCCTGACCCTGGGCATTGAAACCTCAGACCGGCAGCTCCGCCTGGCGAAGAACGCCAATGACGAGATCGTCAAGGCGTTGTTCGCCGCGGCCGAGAAGCACGGCATCGCCGCCAAGAACGTCCAGACAGATCACATCAACATCGAGCCGCGCTATCGCGACAGCTACCTGCAACGCGACTTCGTCGGCTTCTTCGTGCGCAAGACCGTTGTCATCACCCTCAAGGATCTCGCGGCCTTCGAGAGCCTGCTCTCGGACCTGCTGGACGAGGGCGCGAGCCACGTACACGGCATCCAGTTCCGAACCACCGAGCTGCGCCGGCACAAGGACGCGGCTCGCGCACTGGCGATCGGGGCCGCGCGCGAAAAGGCGCTCGCGATGGCAAAGGAGCTTGGCCAGGCGGTGGGCCAGCCCCATTCGATTCGTGAGGAGCAAAGCGGCTGGTGGTCGGGCTACAGCGCCTGGTGGGGTAGTTCCTGGGGGGCCAGCATGACCCAAAACGTCATGCAAAACGCGGCCGGCGCCCCCGCGCTGCTGGAGGGCGCGCTTGCGCCGGGCCAAATCAGCATCATCGCCAAGGTCACAGTAAGCTTCGAGCTGAAGACTCAGTAGATCAGAACTGCTCAAAGCGCCTTTCGTTCTTCGCCTTTGGCGTGGCTAGAACGCCAAGCCCGACGGTCGGGCGGTTGAAAACCGCTGCCACCACTGCAAGGCCGATCCTTCGGCAAGCTCAGGACAGGCTCTGCGTCGGCTGGATCTAGTACGGGAGGGCTGAAGTATCTCCACGGTTTGTAGTAACGACTTCAGTCGTTTCGCAGCGCCGACAACGACTGAAGTCGTTACTACGAACCCTTGCCGTACTTGCGTTCAGTACCAGGACCAGACCAATGACCACAGCCACAGGCAGGATGACAAACCAACCGCTCTCTACGAGACGCCTGGCAATAATGAGCAATCTGCGAACCATTCGGTTGCGACTCCTTCACATCAACGGGTAACGCCGGAAACGCTCGCAGTCCACACAGTCCTCGGGAATGCTTCCATCGGCTTTGAGGCGCGCCTGCCAGCAAGGAAGGTCCGGCCGCTGAGACGCTGGACACGCGGCGCGCACAGCCTCGCTGCACGATTTGGCATCCCAGCAATACCTCGGCAGCACGGCGGCCGCCAGGCCGGGCTGTGGCTGCTGCCCAGGGCGGATCGCAGGTTGAGGGGGCGGAACCCAGGGAAGCTGTGGAGCCGGCGCAGGAGCGCGGCCGGCCGGCGGTCTGCGCTCAAGAGGCGGCGCGGGACGCTCGACCGGCTGCTCGGCTGGCGGACGAGCGCCAGGCTGCGCCGCGGCCTGGGCTCGTTGTTCCGCGCGCGCCTCCTCCTCCCACCGCTTGTCGAGCCGCTTGAGCAGGTATACCAGGCCGGCTGTGATCGCCAACGGAATGCCGATGCGCACGGCAAACAGACCGATTACGGCCAGAAGGTCGACAGGAATGATCATGGCAAGTCCTCCCAGGCAAAATCAGGAAACTGGGGCGACCGACGATGGCTTCGACGCCACCCGGCTCTGGTCCCACGCCAGCAACCGGCTGCTGCCCCAGAGAAGCAGAGCGAGCGGCAAAGCGATGCGTACAGTTACGCCGACGACAAGAGCAATCAGTTGCATGGCATCCTCCTATGATGTAGGATAGCACTTCTCGCATGACACAGCCATCGGGTGTTTGCACCATCTTCGTGTGGGAAGTTTGCCCATGCCAGGACGGCTGCCCATGCCGCGGCCGGCGCCACGGCCAGTGAGAAAATGTCCCGGTTTGGAGGCTTCAGCTGGTTACATTGTTGGCGAGAGTGACCGGCTGATCCTAGCTGATCCTAAAGGAGGGTTCGCACAGCCTCGAGACCAGAGCGTTGGGCGGCGATTTTCAGGACCGAGCCAGAGCGCGCGCGGACTACCCGCCCACATCATTGAGATGACAGGACTTACGCAGTGGCGCCGAAAACCAGCCACGAATGACACGAATTGACACGAAAATGGGTTGACCAGGCGGCTGAATTCGTGAAATTCGTGCAATTCGTGGCTACTCCGCACGGCACTGC
>Ga0194111_10010354_pt1 | contig 10023 bp, 9 predicted proteins | sample TA2KigC300mmetaG_FD_146194 | JGI IMG/M metagenome (GOLD analysis project Ga0194111, IMG submission 146194) | Freshwater microbial communities from Lake Tanganyika, Tanzania - TA2015033 Kigoma Deep Cast 300m | ecosystem: Environmental > Aquatic > Freshwater > Lake | place: Tanzania: Lake... | reverse complement strand
CGCGCAGAATGCGGATGACGTCGCGCACGGCCGCGCCCGCGGGGCTCGTCACCACCCCCACGCAGCGGGGGAACCGCGGCAGCGGACGCTTGCGGGCCGGGTCGAACAGGCCCTCGCGCTCCAGCCGCTCCTTGAGTTTGCGGAATGCGACCTCCAGCGCGCCGGCGCCGCGCAGCCGGATGCTCGATACGTAAATCTGGTAGTTCCCCTGCCTGGCGAACAGGCTGAGGTGGCCGCGCACTTCCACCTCGACGCCGTCAGCAACGTCTCGCGGCAGGCGCGCGGCGGCGGACTTCCACAGAACGCACCGGATGGCCGCTCGCTCGTCCTTCAGCGTAAAGAAAACGTGGCCGGACGTGTGGCGGTTGAAGTTCGATATCTCGCCCACCACCCACACGTTCGGGAACTCGTCCTCCAGCACGCCCTGGATGCGAAGGGTGAGTTCTCCGACCGTCTCTGGCCCTTCCGGCTCCGGCACGGGTATGCTCGCGGGGTCAAACAGCGTGCTCATACCGGCATTGATACCGCGTACGCCTGGGCGATGCAACGGGGAATCCCCCGCACGGACAGCCGGTCGCGCGGCAGCAACGCCGAGACCCAGCGCAAAGACGCGAACAGCAGGGACTTATGAAGATCATTCTTTGGCACTTTGCGGCCTAGCGGCCTTGCGTGAGCGCCTTCTTGCCGTCACTCAGCACTCGCGCAGGAGTTCCAGGAACTTGCGGTCCAGTTTGCGGCCCTTGAAGTCCTCGTACTGGATGTCGGCGCGGCCGGAATCGACGATGCCGAACGAGCCGCGCAGGTTCCACAGGGCCCAGCCCCAGCCGGCCTCCTTCACCAGGCCGCCCACGTCGCGGGCCCAGTCCAGGACCACGGCGTGCGGCGTCTTGTTGAAGCACCCCCACTCGCCCACGTTGACGCCCACGCCGCGGTCGGCCAGTTCCTTCCAGGGCTTGATGCGCGTGTCGGCAACCCACTGGCGGTCCAGCGTCTTGTCCTTCTGTTTGAGGGGCCAGGTGGGCTCGGGCCACTTGTCGCTGCCGCCCACCCAGGAGGCCTTGTAGTGGGTGACCTGCGCGGGCATGTAGGCGTGCATGCTCTGTGCGATGCCCAGGTCCGCCAGTTCCAGGACGGGCTGCTGGCCGACGCTCGCCCCGTCGGCGATGATGAGCCGGTCGGGGTCCTCGCGGCGGATGGCCTCCACTGCGCGGCGGCAGACGGCAACGTAGCGGTCAACCCCCGGATACCGGGCCGGCTCGTTCACAAGGTCGAAACTCAACTGCGCCGACGGCGTGCCCTTGTACCGGCGGGCCAGCATCGCCCACTGCGCATCAAACTGCTTCTGCGCCTCGTCGTCGGTCCACAGGTTCAGTGCCTCGGCCGGGGGGTTGATGCAGAAGCCCGGTGCACGGTGCAGGTTCAAACTGACGTGAACCTTGTGCCGCTTGCCGAACTCCACGGCCTGGTCGATTTCCTTCAGGACCTTCTCATCGTACTTGTACGGGTCGGCGGAGTCGGTCCAGCAGCGGTAGTCCATCGGCAGGCGCGCAAAGTCGAACCCCCAGCCGGCCGTCCACTCGAAGTCCGATTCGACGAACGGCTTGTTGCCGCGCTGCGTGAACTTCTCAAGAAGGTTGAAGCCGCGCCACCGGGGCAACTTGCGGGCAAGTTCCCTGGCCGCGCGCCCCTGCGCGGCCGGGCCGGCCGCCGCACCCTCTGCCCTGCCCGGCGGGGCCGCTCCCATCAGGGCCGCCCCGCCCGCCACCGCCACCGCCTTCAGCCAGTCGCGCCGATTCATCGGAGGTATCCTTATAGAAGGACCACAGCGCATACAATGCGGCGCCGCCAGAGAGCAGCACCTTGCTCCTACAGCGACCCCAGCAAGTCCGACCACGCTCTACGATGCACTATGTCCGACCTATACACGTCCAACTGGCATCCAACCTCGCGCACAAACTCACGGCGACCCGGCTCGCCGAGCAACGACAGTGCCGTCGCGGCAAGGGTAAGAACGTCGGTGATGTAGACGTTGTGGCCCCCGACAAACTCACGTGCCACGTGTTCAAGAACAGCCTGCCGATCCGACGCGGCAATTCCCTGCTGGGCCACAAAGAATATCTCCGAGACCTGCTTCTCGCGGATGTCCGCCATCTTGCTTCGCACATGGGTAATGGTCACGTCACGGTCCTTGACCTCAACGACCAAGACTGTTTCGCCCGCCTGGCTTACGCACTCCAAGTCGGCCGACAGGCCTGTGGAAGCATCGGCGGCTGTGATGTTGCCGCGCCGCACTTCGGCATACAGTCCAAACCTCCGGCCCAATACCGCAGAGAGGGCAGAGGATACCGCAAGCAACCTGTCTCCGCCGGAAGCGGCGGCGAGGAAGCCGCGCAGAATCCCGACGGCGGCGTCCAGGCTGACCCGCTTGGGGGCGGGATAGACCACGTGTACCTGCGCCAGGCGCCGATAAACCTCCATCAAAGCCTGTCTCAGGACGGTCCGGGTGAAGTCCGCGCTGCCCCTCTCCTGAACGGCGCCCAAGACCTCGCACAGGGCCGCCCAATCTTTTTTGTTCTTCTGCTGGCCGGCGAAACGAGCACTTACTTCCGGAACACGTAGCGGATTATTAACGTAGGGTTCAGGCGAACCTCCAAGCACACTGTTGTTGAATTGGTCAAAAGCCACCACGACTTCGTGGGCCACCGTCCGGGCGTCGAACGCGCCTTTGCCGCCGCGTGCGGCCTGGAGGCAGCGACAATCCAGCGACGCGTCGGCCAGTTTGGCCGCCAGTTGCGTCGGCAGGACGTAGCGGTAACTCTTGGTCGGGGAATTGACCGCCGCCCTGACGCTTTGCAGCAGCGCGCCTTCGAGGCAATCCAGCAGCGTGGTTCCGCGGGCCTCTTCGCATACGTCCTTCCAGATCCCTTCGAGGATACCGCGGGCTTGGGCCACAAGATCGGCTGGGGCATGTCGAGCGGGCGGCATCAATAGTTCATCCAGAGGGCTTCCGCACGCGGCTTCTTGACCGAGTGGCAGTTCTTGGCCGAAGCGTCCACCCGCCGCCATCCCTTGTACAGTGCGTCCATCAGGGCGCAGCGGTAACCCGACACGGCCGCCCTTCCTTTGATTCGCGTGAGCACGGCAGCCAGCGCGCGGTGTTCGTCGTTGGACATCTCGAAGCCGTACGCCTTCGAGTCGCCGCGAGCCTCGTGTGGATACGGCGGGTCGCAATAAAAAAGCGTCCCGGGCGAGTCGTAGAGTTCGACAACCTCGATGGCGGGCCTGTTTTCAATCTGTACGCGCAGAAGACGCCCCGCCACCTCCGACAGTCCTTCGACGCTGCCCAGCCACCGCGACACGACGCCGGACATGCCGTTGCGGGTGGTGTTCTTGCAGTTCGCCCAGCGGCCCAACGAGGCCGTCTGCGCCAGACCCGTTCGCACTTGGCGGGCCCGGACAAAGAAGCGTCTCGCTCGTTCCAGTTCGGTCAGGTGGGGACCGTAGTCCCGGCACGCCAGGTAAAACTCTTCTCTGGAGAAAGGCGTAAGCCCGATGGCCTCGATCAATCTGTTCTTCTGATCCCGCAGGATACGGAAAAAATTGACGACCTCGCCGTCGATGTCATTGTAGGTTTCCACATCGGACGGCTCGCGATTCAACAGCACTGCCGCCGACCCGCCGAACGGCTCGCAATAGTGACACGACTTTGGCAGAAGCGGAAGGAGCCAGTTGAGATGACTGTATTTTCCGCCGTACCAACCGAAAACGATCTTCTTGCGCAGACCATTTCCGCCATTGCTCGGGATCGCTTCGCCTAGCGGGTGCTCCCACAGGTAAATCTCGGATACCTTCTTGCCCATTACTGCGGTTCCCGAATGGCCGGCGCAGCCAGCCTCATCCCTGTCCTTTATGCCACGGAATCGCTCTCTTTGCAAGAGCCTTGTATGCGAAGTGTGACCTCTTGAGATGGCACGGCGCGGCGCTACGGGCACTCCAGCGAGTCGCCGGACTCCGCCGGTTCGGGGGGTTCCGGCGCTTCGGCGGTTGGGGCCCCGGCCGGAGGCGGGGCGGCCCTGGCGGCCGGCTCGGGGATCGAGACCATGACCCGCTCTATGGCCAGCGCGCGGCCGGTCTGCGTGTCGGCCGTAACGACGGCCCCGCAGACGCGAAGGTCGCCCACCGCTACGTCGAAATACGTGGGCATGCCCGTGACGACGGCCGAGAGCACCTTCTCCTTCTTGCGGCCGAGGATGCCGTCGTGCGCGCCGGTCATGCCCAGGTCGCTGATGTGGGCCGTGCCCCTGGGCAGCACGCGCTCGTCGGCCGTCTGGACGTGCGTGTGCGTGCCGACCACCGCCGTCACGCGGCCGTCCAGGTGCCAGCCCATGCCCACCTTGTCGCTGGTGGCCTCGGCGTGCATATCGACGAAGATGAGTTTCACCCGCTCGCCCAATTCCGCCAGGATGCGGTCCGCGGCGTGGTACGGGCAGTCCGACGGCTTCATGAACGTGCGGCCCAGGAGGCTGACGACGGCAAACGGGAAGCCCGACTGGCTCGCCAGCACCGTGTAGCCGCGACCCACGGCCTCGGGCGCCAGGTTCGCCGGCCGCAGGATGCGGTCCGACTCGGCCAGCAGGGGCACGGCCTCCTTCTTGCGGTACACGTGGTCGCCCATGGTGACGCAGTCAACGCCCATGGCCCTGAGTTCCTCGAAGATGGCGGGGGAGATGCCCGAGCCGCCCGCCGCGTTCTCGGCGTTGGCGATGATGACGTCGATCGGCCGGGCCGCGAGGATCTGCGGCAGGGCGGCGGCCACGGCCCGGCGTCCGGGCTTGCCGACGATGTCGCCGATGAACAAGGCACGGAAATCCATATAATCCTCAGAACGGCAATGACCAAGCAGCGGCGCGTCCTTGGCCATCGGGCATTCTTTACCGTGCGTATTCCACCACGCGGCGCTCGCGGATAAGGGTGACCTTGACCTCGCCGGGGTACGTCAGTTCCGCCTCGACGGCCTTGGCGATGTCGCGGCAGACCTTGACCGCCAGGTCGTCGTCCACCTTGTCGGCGTTGACGACGACGCGGACCTCGCGGCCGGCCTGGATGGCGTAGGCCGTCTCGACACCCTCGAAGCGGCGGGCGATCTCCTCCAGTTTCTCCAGGCGCTGGACGTACTTTTCGAGCGTCTCCCGCCGCGCGCCGGGCCGCGAGGCGCTCACCGCGTCGGCCGCCGACACGATGATCGTGTACAGGGCGTCCTGGATGTTCGCCTCGTGGTGTCCGCCGATGGCGTGGACGACCTCCTCGCACTCGTTGTAGCGGCGGGCCAGGTCGGCGCCGATCTCCGGGTGTCCGCCCTGGACCTCGTGGTCCACGGCCTTGCCGATGTCGTGCAGCAGTCCCGCGCGGCGGGCGAGTTGGCCGTCCAGGCCCAGTTCCTCGGCCAGCATGCCCGACAGGTGCGCCACCTCGACGGAATGCTGAAGCACGCTCTGGCCGTACGAGGTGCGGTACTTCAGGCGCCCGAGCAACTGCACTTCCTTCGGGTGCAGGCCGCGAACCCCCGTGTCGAGGGCCACCTGTTTGCCGGTCTCGTTTATGTCGGCCTCGACTTCCTTGCGGCACTCCGAGACGACCTGCTCGATGCGCGGGGGCTGGATGCGGCCGTCGGCGATGAGTTTCGCCAGGCTCCGCCGCGCAATCTCCCGCCGCACAGGGTCGAACGACGACATGACCACCACGCCGGGCGTATCATCGACGATGACGTCGACGCCCGTGACGCGCTCGAAGGCGCGGATGTTCCGTCCCTCGCGGCCGATGATGCGTCCCTTCATCTCGTCGCCGGGGATATCCACGGTGGCCACGGTAACGTCGGCGGTGTAGTCCGAGGCCAGGCGCTGGATGGCGCCGGCGAGGATTTCGCGGGCCTTCTGGTCGCTTTCTTCCTGGGCGTGCTCGGCTGCGCGCTGGATGAGCGCGGCGGCCTCGTGCTGGACCTCGCCCTCCATGCGCTCAAGCAGCATCTGCCGCGCCTGGCCGGCGTCCAGGTTGGCGATCTTGAAGAGCGTGCGCTTTTCGTCGGCGATCTTCTGGTCGAGGTCGGCGTGCTTTGCGCGGAGGCTCTTCTCCACGTCTGCGGCGCGGCGTTCGGCGGCCTCGACGGCCTTCTCCTTCCTCAGGAGGGTCTCCATCTTGGCCTCGATGCCGTCTTCGCGCTTGGCGACGACCCGCTCGCGTTCCCGCAGTTCCTCGCGTGTCCGGGCGGTCTCTTTGTCGAAGGCCTCGCGTGCCCGGATGGCCTCTTCCTTGGCGGTGACCCGGGCTTCCTTGACGACGGCGTCGGCTTGCGACTGCGCCTTGGCGAGGATTTCGTCGGCGGTGCCCTTGGTGCGGCGGGCCCTGCGGGTGGCCAGAAGCCACGCCGCCGCAAAGCCGATGCCGCCGCCGAGCGCGAGCGCGACGATCTCCGCCAGCGCAGCCTCCCATCCCGCCTCTACGGCCAGGAATGTCATGGCGCCGGCTCTCTTTCGGGGGGAGCGCCCATGCCCGGCACATATACACAGCGGGCATGGTCACACGAAGACTGGATGCCCCAGGCGGGATGGCCCCACGGCTACCGGGCCGGCTCGCAACCGGAAACGATGACTGTCGGCAGGCCGATTATCCAGCGCGGTCTTCTCCGGAAACCCGCATGTTGGTTCCAAGAGCGCCGGCTCGATCCTGCATGGTTCGACCTGCCTTTTCCGTCACCCCGTATCAGAAACTCCGGTTTGACGGAGAGTTTTTAGCCCCGCCTGCCCGCGGTTGCGGGGGGAAGCGGGCCAAAAAATCCCGGTTCACGCACCAGCCGACCAGTGTGTCCTGCAAGAACAGCACGCGCCGGACTCGGCCCCCGGGCACTCCACCGCACCGGGGCCTCACCCGTCAGCCTTGGGCACATCCCTCACGGAGCGTTTTCCAGCCCCGCTTTTCACTCCCTCGGTTCTTGTGGTCTCCTTGCGGAGGCGCCCGCGTTGGGCGCCTCATCTATGTTATCGGTCGGAACGACCCGCCTTCTAGAGCATGATTAGCCAAAGACGCGCCGCTGTCAAGCGCGAAAATCAACTTTCTTGGTTACCCACCACGCACTCCGGCACACCGGTATGTTGCGGAGGCAGGGCGCAAGCCTGCGGCGCGGGCAGACCCGTGCACGGGAGCGCAGGCGAGCAACCGACTGCCCTGCCCCAGCCAATTAAAGGAGAGGTGCTATGAGAAGGTACGCAGTCTGGGCAATCGTGGGCATCGTCGCGGTGGGAGTCTGCGCGGCCCTGGTCCCGGCAGCCGCGCCCGCCCCGGCTGGCGGGCCGATGCGGGGTCCCGGCCCGGCCGGAGTAGCAGGCCCCCCGTTTTCGCCGCGCGAAGGTATGGCCCCGGGCGCTGGGCCGCAGGCCGGCCCCGGCGGTCCGGGTCAGCGTCCGGCCGGCCCGCCGCCCCTCTTGCCGCTCATCGAGCGGGCGCTGGGCAGCCCCCTGACGGAAGAGCAAAGGGGGCAGGTCCGTGACGCCGCCAAGGCGATGCACGAGGCCGTCAAGGCGGCACACGAGGCGTTCGTGACGAGGCTGGCGGCAATCACGGGCCTTCCGGCGGATCAGATCCGGGCGATGCTGCCGCCGCCCCCGCCGCCCCCGGCGCCGGGCGGACCGACGCCGGGCCAACCGGGAATGGGTCCCGGCGGGCAGATGCCGCAGCAAGGCCGCCAGCCGGGCGCCCCTGGCCCGGGGCCGGGCGGACAGATGCCGGGCCGTCCCGGTCCGGGTCCCGGCGGACAGATGCAGCCGCCGGGCCGCCATGCTCCTCCTGCGCCGCCGCCGCCTCCGCCGCCGCCTCCGCCGGCCCAGGAGTAATCCCGCGGGCCTCGGTTCGCCCCGAGGGGCCTGACCGCGGCAGCGCGGAACGTGCCGCAGCGCGGGGGACAGAAACCCCGCGCTGCGGCCAACGGACCATGTGGCACGGCCTGCCCGCCGGCAGGCCGGCAGGCGGGGCCGGCTTGCCCGGCCGTGGTTACGGCACCGCTCCCTTACAGTCGCGGCTCTGATAAAGCGGCGTGCACTTGGCGCGTCTGTGGCACGGCCGGCTTGCCCGGCCGTGGCGAACGGCGCAGGCGGATGCCCACGGCCGGACAAGCCGGCCGTGCCACAAGCCGCCCGCAGAGCGATAAAGGCGCTAGAGTTGGCCGCCGGCGTCACGACGATGTACAATACCCTGACCGTGGACGATGCGGATCAGCCCGACATCGCGGCGGCGCTCGGGGGCGACGAGGCGGCCTTTGCGCGGCTCATCCGGCGGCACGAGGCGGCCGTGGGGGCCCTGATGTGGCGGTTCACGCGCAGCGCGGCCGATCGCGACGAACTGGTGCAGGACGCCTTCGTCGAGGCATACTTCGGCCTGCGGCGGTTCCGCGGCGAGGCGCCCTTCGGGCACTGGCTCAAGCGCATCGCCACGCGCGTCGGCTACCGGTTCTGGAAGCGGCGGTCGCGCCGCCCGGCGGCCGCTGCGCTGGCCGCCATCGACCTGCCGGCCCCCGCGGAAGACCCGGAGCCGGGCGCTGCGGGCGCGGCCGCGCACGCGCTGCTGGCCCGGCTGCCGCCCAAGGAACGCCTTGTGCTGACTCTTATGTATTTCGATAACTGTAGCGTGCGGGAGATCGCCGTGCGCATGGGCTGGACGCGCGGCATGGTCAAGATGCGGGCATTCCGGGCCAGGCGGCGCCTGCGCGCCGTCGCCCGGCGCGAGCGCCTTTCGGAGAAACTCGGATGGACGAGTTAGAAGCCGTCGAGCGCCTGGTGCGCCAGGCGCGGCGGGAGGCGGTCCCGCCTCCGGCCGGCGCGGCCGAGGGGGTCCTGGCGCGGCTGCGCGCGGGTGCCGGCCGTCCCCTGCCCATTCTGCCGCTCTCCATGCTGGCCGCCGCAGCGGCCGTGGCGGCGGCCGTCGTCCTGGCCCTTGCGATTCAGGCCTGGACCGCCGGGGCCGACCCGCAGGCGGCCCTTTTCCCCACGCTGGAGGTGGCAACGCTATGAGCGACGAATCCACTTTGCCGCGCGGCACGGCCGCGGGCGGACACCTTCCGCCGCCCGCCCGAAGCGCCTGGCCGCTGGTGCTTCTCGGCCTGGTGCTCCTGGTGTGCGGCGTAATCATCGGCGCCGGCGTCGTGGCGCTGCTGGCGTATTACGTCTGGTCGGCCTCTCCGGTGACGCCGGCCGACCGCGCGACGCCCGCCGTCATCGCCTCCGACCTGCGCGCCCGGTACGACCTGACGGAGGAGCAGGCCCGCCAGGTCGGCGACATCATGGCCAATCGCATGGAGGCGCTGGACGCCATCCGCCGCGAGGCACAGGAAAAGTTCGAGGCCGAACACGAGAAACTCCGCAGCGAGATGAGAAGCGTGCTGACGCCGGAGCAGTACGCACGGTGGCAGGCGCAGTTCGAGGCGCTGCGACATCGGCCGCCGGGGCCGCCGCCGGGGGTCCGGCCGCCGATGCCGGGCTATGCGAGGCCGGGCGGGCCGACTCCGCCCGGCGGGCCGACTCCGCCCGGCGGGCCGGTTCAGCCCGGCGGACTGCCGCCGTACGGCCCGCAGCCGCCTTTCGTTCAGCCGGGGCCGGGGGGCGCTCCGCGGCCGGGCGGTCCCGGCCCCGCGCCCGGCCCCCTGCCGCCGGGCCCCGGCCCGGCAGGGCAGGCACAGCCGCCGCCCCCGAGCGTGCAGGAACTCTTCCGCCGCTTCGATGCCAACGGCGACGGCAAACTGGCAGCCGAGGAAATCCCGGCGCCCGAGCGCCCGCGCCTCATGCGCGCCGACGCCGACGGCGACGGCGCGGTCACGCGCCAGGAACTCCATGCCGCCCGCGAGCGGCCTGAGTTGCTCCCACCCAGGCCCAAGGCTGAAGGCCCGCCCATGCCCAAGTAGCCCCTGCGCCCGAGCGCCGCAAGGAATCCGAAAACCGCGTTGACGGGCGCCGCGGCCCTTGCTAGATTCGGCGCTTGGGG
>Ga0194111_10010351_pt1 | contig 10023 bp, 10 predicted proteins | sample TA2KigC300mmetaG_FD_146194 | JGI IMG/M metagenome (GOLD analysis project Ga0194111, IMG submission 146194) | Freshwater microbial communities from Lake Tanganyika, Tanzania - TA2015033 Kigoma Deep Cast 300m | ecosystem: Environmental > Aquatic > Freshwater > Lake | place: Tanzania: Lake... | reverse complement strand
CTCGCCCAATCCGCGCGGCCCCTTAGGGGGCACCGCGGGAGCAGACCCGGCCGGGTCGCCGCCCGGGAGAAGCGCCGCCCTCGCCATGGCCGATGGGCCTACGCCGCCCCGCCCCCTACCCTGCTCCGCCATGCGCCTGCCCGCCGCCCTCGCCCTGGCTCTCCCGGCCCTGATCGCCGTCTCCTGCTCCGGCTCACCGGGTGCCGATGCTTCGCTCCCGGTCTTCGACACCGCGCCGTCCACCACCGCGGCGCCGCCCGCTTCGGACCTCCCGGCCACCACCACCGCCCCCACCACCACCGGCCCGGGCACCGCCCCCACCACCACCGACGCGGCCCCGACGACCACCACCACCCTCCCGGCCGATGACTTCCGTCCCGCCCTGGTGACCGTGGCTTCCGGTTTCAACCAGCCGCTGTTCGCCACCGCTCCCGCCGGCGACGACCGCCTGTTCGTGGTGGAGCAGGACGGACGCATCCAGGTGCTCCGCCGCGGCGAGCGCCTGGGGGTCTTCCTAGACCTCTCGGCCCTGGTCTCCTTCGGCGGCGAGCGGGGCCTGCTCGGCCTGGCCTTCCCCCCCGACTACCCCGCCGACCCCCGCTTCTACGTGAACTACACCGACCGGACGGGAGCCACCGTCCTGGCCGAGTACCGGGTGTCCGGCGACCCCGAGCGCGCCGACCCGGCGACGGCCCGCATCCTCCTCACCGTCCCCCAGCCCTACCGCAACCACAACGGGGGCATGATCGCCTTCGGCCCCGACGGCTACCTCTACGTCGCCCTGGGCGACGGCGGGGGCTCCGGCGATCCCCTGGGGGCCGGCCAGGATCCCGCCTCCCTGCTCGGCTCCATCCTGCGCCTCTCCCCCGACGGCGACCCCTACACCGTGCCTCCCAACCACTGGGTGGACGCGGGAGGCGCCGCCGAGGTCTGGGCCAAGGGTTTGCGCAACCCCTGGCGCTTCTCCTTCGACGGGGATCTCATCTACATCGGCGACGTCGGCCAGGGCGCCTGGGAGGAGATCGACGTGGCCCCGGTCGGAGCGGAGGGGCTCAACTTCGGCTGGTCGATCATGGAGGGGTCCCATTGCTTCCGCGACCCGGGGTGCGACCCGGCCGGCCTGCAACTCCCGGCCCTGGAGTACCCCCACGAGGGCGGGAACTGCTCGGTCACCGGCGGCTACGTCTACCGGGGCTCGGCCCTCCCCGAGTTGCACGGCGCCTACTTCTACGGCGACTACTGCTCGGGGATGATCGCCTCGTTCCGCTACGACCTCGAGGGCGCCTACGACCTGCAGGATTGGACCGCCACCCTGGGGGCCCATCCCGGGCTGACCTCGTTCGGGGTCGACGGCTTCGGCGAGTTGCACGTGGTGACGGCCGAGGGGGCCGTCTACCGCCTCGAGCGGGGCTGACTCACCCGGGCCCGGCGGGCAGGTCGAGCCGGGCCAGGAGCGCCTCCGGGTCGGACGGCGACAGGGCCAGGCGGCGCACCCGGCGCCGCAGCACCGCCCTCACCTCGACGGCCGGCTCGAGCACCAGCTCCACCACGCCGCGGCCGCGCCCCACGAAGCCCGCGGCATCCCATCCGTACCACCGCACCCCGTAGCCGCGCCACCAGGACCAGGGGATGACCCGGGCCGACCGCACCACCGCCAGCGGGAACCGGGCCGCCGCCAGGGGGCCGAAGGAGGCGGCCACTTCCCGGGGCCCCACTTCCACCCAGCAACGCGAGGGTGACCCTCCGATGAGCCAGCCGAACGGTGCCCAGGCCGGGGCCCAGACCAGAGGCCAGCGAAGCGTTTCGGGTCTGCCGTCCACCACGCCACCGAGCCTACCGGCCGCGACCAAAGGCTGCGGACGCGAACCGGCGGCCGCGGGACTCGCCCGGGCCGCCGGTCTGGTCTGGTTGGCTGGGCCTAGCGACCGCGGTCGCCGTAGCCGCCGCGATTGCCCCCGGGACGGCCGCCGCCCGGACGGCCGCCGTAGCCGCCGCCGCCGTAGCCGCCGCCGCCGCCCCGGCCGCCGCCGCCGTAGCCGCCGCCGCCGTAGCCGCCGCGATCGGAGGGGCGGCGCTCGGTGCGCGGCCGCGCCTCATTGACGGTGAGCCGCCGGCCGTCGATGTCGGTCTCGGCCAGGGCCGCGATGGCGGCCCGGGCCTCGTCGTCGGAGTCCATCTCCACGAAGCCGAAGCCCCGCGAGCGGCCGGTGGTGCGGTCGGTAACCACCTGAGCCGAGGACACCGTGCCGTGCTTGGTGAACAGTTTCTCCAAGTCGGCCGACTGATAGCTGAAGGGAAGGTTCCCCACGTAGATGTTCATTCGGGCTGCTGCCTCTCGACCGTTCTCGTCCGTCCGCCCCGCAACGGTCACCGCGGGGCGGCTGCGGGGCACCTAACGAGGTCAGGTCTACATCGTGCCTTCCGGGTCGGCAACCAAGCAGCCCGAGAGACCCAGCGCGCATCAGCCCCGCGCTTTCGTTGCGGAGTGTAGCGGGTGCCGGACGGCTCGCCGCAGGCGCGACCGGAGGCGGTCAGCGCGCCTGCAGGTCGGGGACCCGGCAGGCGTCGTCGTATTCCACCAGGGCGGGCACCCGGCCTTCGTCGGCGCAGGCCGGGCACGAAGGGTCGCGACGCACCCGCAGGGTGAGGAACTCCTGAGTCAGCGCGTCGTAGGTGAGCAGGCGTCCCACCAGTGGCTCCCCGATGCCCAACAGCAGCTTCAGGGCCTCCGCCGCCTGTATCGAACCGATGATGCCGGGCAGCACTCCCAGCACCCCCACCTCGGCACACGACGGCGACCACCCCGGGGGAGGCGGCGCGGGGAAGAGGCAGCGGTAGCAGGGCCCCCGATAGGGCAGGAACACCGTGGCCTGCCCCTCGAAACGGAACACGGCCCCGTGCACCACCGGGCGCCGCAAGCGCAGGGCGGCGTCGTTCATCAGATAGCGGGTGGGGAAGTTGTCGGCGGCGTCCACCACCAGGTCGTAGTCGGCCATGAGCAGCAGGGCGTTGTGCGCCCCGAAGCGCACCGGGTGGCGCACCACGGTGACCTCGGGATTCAAACGCCCGATGGCCTCCGCCGCCGAGTCCACCTTCAGGCGCCCCAGGTGCTCCCCGTCGTGGATCACCTGGCGCTGCAAGTTGCTCTCCTCAACCACGTCGGCATCCACGATGCCCAGGGTCCCTACCCCGGCGGCGGCCAGGTACAGGGCCACCGGGGAGCCCAGGCCGCCCGCCCCCACCAGGAGCACCCGCGAGGCCAGCAGGCGCCTCTGCCCGGCGGCCCCCACCTCACCCAGCAGGAGGTGGCGGCTGTAGCGAGCGAGACGGGCAGCGTCGAAACCGGCCGGAGGTTCCCACGGCCTTCCCTCGGCCCTCCAGCGATCGAACCCCCCGGCCAGGGAAGCAGCCCTCCGGTAGCCCCGGGCTCTCAGTTCCCGGGCGACGGGGAGCGAGCGGACCCCGGCCTCGCAGACGAGCACGACCTCGGACTCCCGGTCGGCGACCAGCCCGGCCACCGCGGCCTCCGGCCCCTCGGGGTCGACCCGATGGGCCCCGGGGAGGACCCCGAGGGCCAGCTCCGCCTCGAGGCGCATGTCGGCCACCACCGCCCCGGCGGGCAACCGGGACTCCAGTTCGGCGGGGGTGATTTCGAGCGGAGGCTCGCCCGGCCCCGCACCCTCATCGCCGCCTCCTCCCGCCGCGGCGGGGAGGATGACCAGAACCGCTCCCTCGGGGACCGGCGTGTCGAGGCCCTGGAGGTAGCGGACGTCCTCGTCTCCCATGAACACGTTGAGGAAGCGGCGCAGCGACCCATTGCTCTCGAACACCGCCCCCCCGAAGCCGGGGTAGGCGGCGGCGGCGTGCCGCAGAACCTCGCCTACCGTTTTCCCTTCGGCCGTCATCTCGGCCCGGCCCTCCACCGCCGCCCGCAGCACCGCCGGCACCCGCACGGTGATGGTCACGGCAGCACCACCACCGGTTTCTCCACCGCCTCGACCAGAGCCTCCTCCTCCACCCGGCCCTCCCTGATCCAGAAGCCGCGCACCTCGGGAAGGGCCGGGCCGGCCAGGCCGACCACCACATAGAGCCAATCCGGCTCCAGGGCCTGCGCCACATCGGTGGGCGACGGGTAGGCCCTCCCCCGAGGATGCGAGTGGAACACCCCGGCCAGGTGCCATCCCTGTGCCTCGGCGTGGCGCATGGCCCGGAAGTGCTCGCCCGGGTCCAGGGTGTAGGCCGTCGGGGACGGGGTGGCGTTGCTCAGGCAGTAGGCCAGGCGCAGACGCCCATCGGCATCGGCAGCCAGCAGGCCGCAGGCCTCCCCCGGGAGGGAGAACACGGCGTGGGCCACCATCGCCCGGCGCATCTCGGCGGGCAACTCCATGTCCGGCTCACCGTACCCGCCCGGCGTCCGTATGGCCACCGCCCGCCCCGGGCCACTAGCCTCGGGGATCGATGACCGAACCTCCCGCCGCCCGTCCCCGCACCGTCACCCTGCAGTCCGCCGGCGGCACGCCCGTGCTGACCGTTCCCCTCCTCCCCGCCGCCCTGGCCGCCGGCGCCGCCCTGGCGCTGGCGCCGCGCCTCACCGCCGCCGCGGCCCTGCTGGCCCTGCTGCGCCGGATGTCTCTCTGCCTCGACGGGGACACGGCGGTCCGCCGGGATCCCGCCGCCTGAGGCGAAACCCCCGGCCCGCCCGGCCTCAGCGGTGCGGTTCGATGAGCAACCCGGCAACGAACACGGTCTGTGCCGCCAGCGCCGCCCCGCCCGCCAGAGCGAGGCCCACATCGGCCGGGATGGAGATGCCCACGGGCAGGACCGCCCCAATCACCCAAGCCAGTTGGAAGAGGGTCTCGGCGCGAGTGAAGGCGCCCCCGCGCCGCGCCGGGTGAACCACCAGTTGCAGCAGGCCGTCGAAGGCGAACTTGGCCGTGCCCCAGGCCAGGCCGGCCGCGCCGGCCAGGCCGGCGGCTGCCCCGATGCTGAAGAACTGGGCCGCCACGAACGCCGCCGCCGCTTCCAGAGCCAGGGCGGCCACCACCATGGGCTCCTCGCGCACGCGCCGCGCCAGCCACGGCGAGAGCACCGACGCCAGCCCGAAGCCGATGCCGGCGGCGCCGATCAGCGCCCCGAAGTCGAGGGCCCGGCCTCCGTCCTTGAACTCGAAGGCCAGCAGGGCCAGCAGGAACCCGTTGAGCAGGCGCACCACCGCCGTCGCCAGGCGGGAAAGGTGCACGCTCCGGCGGTACTGGGCGAGGGTGGCCCGCGACGGGGCCTCGGCCGGGGCCGGTGGGACGACGGCTCGCGGGTCCGGCAGCCCCAGGCTGGTGAAGGCAGCGAGCAGGAAGCACACCAGGGCCGCCACCAGGGCCAGCACGGGATGCAGGCGGACCAGTCCGGCCCCCAGTGCGGCGGCCAGCAGGCCGGCATAGATCCCGAAGCGGGCGAGCACCGCGTTGGCCGCCACCAGGGCCACCGGCTCGGGGAGGGCCACCGGCAGCATGGACGCCTTGCTGATCCCGAACAGGCGGGAGAGCACCAGCATGCTGAAGGCCAGGGGGAACAGCCACAGGGTCTTCAGGCCGAACGCCATCACCACCACCAGGCCGGCCCGCACGAGCGCCGCCAGCGTCAGCGCCGCCCGGTAGGCGCCGGGGAAGCGCCCGAACACGGCCCCCAGCACCGGGGCCACCACGGCGAAGGGGGCGAGGGTGAGCAGCAGGTACAGCGCCACCTTGTCCCGCGCCTGTGCCGAAGGAACGCTGAAGAACAGGGTCTGCGCCAGGGCCATCGCCACCAGGGTGTCGCCGGCCACGTTGGCCGACCAGGAGAGGGACAGCTGCTTGAAAGCCGGCCCGTTGCGGCTGAAGGCGGCGTCGACCCGCACCAGGGCGGCGCGCGCCGTGCGGCGCACCACGCCCGGCGGCACCAGCGGCCGGCGCGGAGGGGGGTCGGGCCGGCGAGTCACGGGCCTGACGCTAGCCGCCGCCCCGCCCGATCGGCATCCCGCGTCGGGACCGCCTACAGCAGGTGGGCCGCCATCTCGGCCAGGGGGCTGCGGACGGTGCGCTCCAGCGTCACGTGGCCGAAGAGGTGGTGGCCCTTGAGCTTCTCGATGAGAGCGGCGGTGCCGCCGAATGGGGAGACGTAGGGGTTGTCCACCTGGGTGAAGTCGCCGCAGAGCACCACCTTGGCCCCCGAGCCGATGCGGGTGAGGATGACCTTCAGCGTGGGCAGTTCCAGGTTCTGCGCCTCGTCGATGACGACGAACTCGCCGGTGATGGAGCGGCCTCGCAGGTAGGTGATGGCGGCCATCTCCAGGGCGCCGCGCTCCAGCAACTCCTCCAGCGCATGGCGGGCGGCGCCCGGCCCTCCGTCGGCGAAGAGGGCGAACAGGTTGTCGTGGATGGCGGCCATCCACGGCGCCAGCTTGTCATCGAGGTCGCCCGGCAGGTAGCCGACCTCCTGGCGCCCCACCGCGATCAAGGGCCGATACACCGAGACCTTGCGGTAACGCCCCGCCTCGAGCACCTGCTCCAGGCCGGCGGCCAGCGCCAGGAATGTCTTGCCCGTCCCCGGCGGCCCCATCACCGACACCGCCGGGATCTCCGGGTTCAGCAGCAGGTCGAGGGCGAAAGCCTGGCGGAGGTTCTTGGACTCCACCCCGAACGCTCGGCGCGTCCCCGGCACCCGCACCACCACGGTCTCGGGCTCGGCCTGGACCACCTGGCCCAGCGCCGAATGCGAGATCCCGTCCTTCAACACCACGTACTGGTTGACCAGCAGGCCGCTCTCGGGCAAGCCGGCCTTGCCCTCGGCGTAGAGACGGTCCACCACCTCGCGGGCGGCGCTCACCTCGGCCACCCCCGAGTACGACTCGTCCACCGCCACGGTGTCGGCCCGGTAGTCCTGCACCGTGACCCCCAACTGGGCCGCCTTGATGCGCAGGGCGGCATCCTTGGTCACCAGCACCGTCGGGGTCCCGTGGTCGGCCAGGCTCAGGCAGGTGGTGAGCAGCCGATGATCGGGAGTGCGGGGATCGAGGATCTCGGGGAGCCGGTCCGACGCCGCCCCGTTGGGCTCGATGCGCAGCGTCCCCCCCGACGGCAGGGTGATGGGCCGGCGCAGGCCGCCGGGGCGGGAGGCGCCGTGCTCCTCCAGGAAGCGGAGGGCACGCCGCGCGTTGGCTCCCACCTCGTCGACGCGGCCCTTCTGGCGGTCGAGTTCTTCCACCACCACCAGCGGCAGCACCACCTCGTGCTCCTCGAAACGCAGCGGAGCCGTCGGGTCGGCGAGGAGGACACAGGTGTCCAGCACGTAGGTTCGGGGCGAGGCTGCGGCGGCCACTCGCCCCAAGACTCATCGTCGCGCTCGCGAAAAGCAAGGATCACCGTGCCGCCCCTTCCGCCGCAGCGTTCCCACGGCGGGTACGGTGGGGCTCGCCGAGCCGGAGCGGAGTTGCGGGTAGCGATCGTGGGAGCCGGATCCTGGGGCACCGCCCTGGCGCGCCTGGCCGCCTCCCGGGCCGAGGTGCGCCTGTGGGCGCGCGAGCCCGAGGTGGTCGAGGCGGTCCGTCGGGGCGGGGAGAACACCCTGTATCTGCCCGGGTACCCGCTGCCGGCCGAGGTCACCTGCACGGGGGATCTGGCCGAGGCCCTCGTCGCCGCCGACCTCGTCGTCATGGCCGTTCCCTCCCACGGCTTCCGCGAGGTGCTGCGTTGCGCGACTCCTTTCCTCCCCGCCGGCGCCCCGGTGATCAGCGTCACCAAGGGCATCGAGCAGGACACCCTCAAGCGAATGACGGAGATCGTCCTCGAGGAGACCGGGGGCGACCCGCGGGGAGTGGGGGTCCTCACCGGCCCCAACCTGGCCCGGGAGATCGCCGCCGGGCAGCCGGCGGCCACCGTGGTGGCCGTGCCCGACCCGGAGCCCGCCCTGGCGGTGCAGCGCCTCTTCATGGGCCCCACCCTGCGCGTCTACACCAACCCCGACGTGGTCGGCTGCGAAGCCGCCGGGGCGCTGAAGAACGTCATGGCCATCGCCGCCGGGATGGCCGGCGGCCTGGGCTACGGCGACAACTCCACCGCAGCCCTCATCACCCGCGCCCTGGCCGAACTCACCCGCCTCGGAGTGGCCATGGGGGGGCGGCCGCTGACCTTCGCCGGGCTGGCCGGCATGGGGGACCTGGTGGCCACCTGCATCAGCCCCCAGAGCCGCAACCGCCGGGTGGGAGTCGCCCTGGGCAACGGCCGCCGCCTGGACGAGGTGGTAGCGGAGATGCGCATGGTGGCCGAGGGGGTCAAGACCACGGCCGCCGTGCTGGCCCTCGCCGCCCGCCACGGCATCGACATGCCCATCGCCGCCACCGTGGGCCGGGTGCTCTACGAAGGCTGCAGCCCGGCCGACATGGTGGCCGCACTCATGGGCCGTGAGGCGAAGGCGGAACTCCACGGCATCGCCTGAGAACCTGCCCGGAGTTTCTCCGGCGGGTCCCCGGCGGGACATTGGGGCGGTGGGCTTCCACCACCCCCCGGCCCGGTGACCCGCCCGGGCGGCGCAGGCAACCCGGCCCGTTAGGGTGGGCGCTCAAGGAGGCGGCCCGCCGCGGCCGACATAGACCCCGTGCCCCACGACGCCCGCCTCGTCCTCGCCCCGGCGGTTGCGGTCCTCCTCATCGCCCTGCTCGCCTCCGGCGCCCCGGCCGCGGCCGCCGACCTCTCGCCCCGCTACGCCTACGGCCAGGTGGTCGACTATCCGCTCGTCTTCCCGGTCGCCGAGCCTCACGTACTGGGTAACCGCAGCCACTTCTGGGACCACCGGCCCATGGGCACCCACCAGGCCCAGGACATCATGGCCGACAAGATGACCGAGGTGTACGCGGTGGCCTCCGGCACGGTCACCTGGATCGGGACCCGGTGCTGTTCGGTCACCATCGGCCACGACGACGGCTGGGAATCCCACTACGTGCACCTCAACAACGACACCCCCGGCAGCGATGACGGGATGGGCTGGGGGATCGCCCCCGGGGTCGAACGCGGCGCCCGGGTGGAACGGGGCCAACTGATCGGCTGGGTCGGAGACAGCGGCAACGCCGAGGGCACCGCCCCCCACCTCCACCTCGAACTGCGCGCCCCCGGGCGCATCCCGGTGGACTCCTTCGCCTCGCTCCGGGAGGCCGCCGCCGCCCAGGGCGTCACCTGCGCCGGAGAGAAGGCCACCCGCGTGGACACCGACGGCCACGGCAGCATCACCGGCACCGAGTTCGACGACGTCATCGTGGGCCGCGGCGGCCCCGACGTCATCCGGGGACGCGGCGGCGACGACCTGATCTGCGGCCTGGGGGGCGACGACCGCCTCTTCGGCGGACCGGGGAACGACTCCCTTCTGGGTGGGACCGGAGACGATGTCCTCTCCGGAGGGACGGGCGACGACACCCTGCAGGGCGGGCCGGGGAACGACGACCTCACCGGCGGGCCCGGCGCCGACCTGCTCGACGGAGGGACGGGCGACGACACCCTGCGGGGCGGGCTGGGGAACGACCGCCTGCGGGGCGGCCGGGACCGGGATCTCCTCGTCGCCTCACCGGGGCGCGATATCCTCGACGGTGGGCCGGGGCGTGACACCGCCGCTTTCGGCGCCGCCGCCTCCGGCATCACCGCCGACCTCGCCGCCGGCACGGTGTCGGGCGGGGTCACCGCCACCCTGGTCGCCGTGGAGGTGATACGCGGCTCGCCCTTCCGCGACCTCCTTCTCGGCGGCCCGGGGGACGACACCCTGCAGGGCCGCGGCGGCAACGACCTGCTGCGCGGCGGCGCGGGCGACGACGATCTGTTCGGCGGCCCGGGGAACGACACTATGGGCGGCGGGCCCGGCGACGACCTGCTCGACGGAGGAGACGGCGCCGCCGACGCCGCCTACGGCGGCCCCGGCTTCGACACCTGCCTGGCGGACCGCACCACCGGCTGCGAGGCCTGAGCCGGGCGTTCCCTCCGGCGGGAGCCGCCGCCGCGGCCCGGCCCT
>Ga0194111_10010345_pt1 | contig 10028 bp, 9 predicted proteins | sample TA2KigC300mmetaG_FD_146194 | JGI IMG/M metagenome (GOLD analysis project Ga0194111, IMG submission 146194) | Freshwater microbial communities from Lake Tanganyika, Tanzania - TA2015033 Kigoma Deep Cast 300m | ecosystem: Environmental > Aquatic > Freshwater > Lake | place: Tanzania: Lake... | reverse complement strand
GTGCCCCCCGGCGATATCCTCAAAGCGATGGGCGACTGGTTCAAAGCGCAGGCCAAGGTCAGGCCGGAACTGAAGGTCGTCAAGGCCACGCCCAGGCAGCTCTGCATAGAGTTTACCAGGTGCCCGCAGTATGACGTCTGCAAAGAGGCCGGCCTCCCCGAGCTCTGCCAGAAGTACTGCGACTCCGATTACGCGGTGGCTGCTCTCCTGCACCCCAAGCTGAAGATGGTGCGGGACAAAGAGCTCGCCTACGGCGCCAAAATCTGCAACCACTGCTGGGTCATTGAAGAATGAAAAAGACCAGGATTGGCATCATCAACGTCACCGGCTATGCCGGCATTGAGCTGGCGCGGATTCTCCACGGACACCCGGGAGCCCAGCTGGTCTCGGTCACCGGGCGCAGCGCCGCGGGGCAAAAGCTGGGTGCGGTTTTCCCCCACATGAGCACCCTCGGGCTCACCATATCCGCCGAGATGGGCAAGGTCGACCTCGCCTTCTCCGCCATGCCGCACAAGGAGAGCGCCGAGGTCATCCTGCCCCTGCTGGAAAAGGGCATCAGGGTGGTGGACATCAGCGCCGATTTTCGCCTCAACGACGCTAAAGATTACCCGCGCTGGTACGGCTTTGAACATCCCTCCCCGGAACTTCTGGCAAAGGCCGCCTACGGCCTGCCCGAGCTTTACCGCACGGATATCGCCCTGGCCAGGGTTGTGGCCAACCCGGGCTGCTACCCCACCGGCGCCATCCTGGCCCTGGCGCCAGCGGTCAAGGCTGGAATCATCACCAGGGACATCATCATTGATAGCAAGTCAGGCATCTCCGGGGCGGGGCGCAGCCTCAACCTGCAGACGCATTACGCCGAGGCCAACGAGGATGTATCTGCCTACGCGCTGGGCGGCCACCGCCACCTGCCCGAGATAACGCAGGAGCTCAAGAAGCTCGGACTGGCCAGGCCATCGGTCACCTTCATCCCGCATCTGATACCGATGACCCGCGGCATACTGACCACTGCCTATGCGCCGCTGGTCACAGGGAGAATCGGCAAGGGCGAAAAGGGCAAGGAGGAACTTCGCCAGCTCTACCTTGATTTCTATCAGAACGAGCCGTTCACCCAGGTCACCGAGGCGCCGCCCCATACCAAGCACACCTGGGGCAACAACCTCTGCCTGGTCTACCCCACCATTGATGAAAGAACTGGCCGACTCATTGCCATCAGCGCCATCGACAATCTGGTGAAGGGGGCGGCGGGGCAGGCAGTCCAGAACATGAACCTGATGCTGGGGCTGCCCGAGACTACCGGGCTTGAGGCGCTGGCGATATATCCGTAAGGAATCGGCTACCCGGTTTCCCGTGCCACCATCTGCCGAAAGGCTCTCATAAGCTGTTTGGTTATCTCGCCCGGCTTTCCTGAGCCGATATTGACCATTTTACCGGCACTATCCCTGATGGCCACCAGCGGCATTATCTCCAGCACTGAGTTGGTCAGGAAAGCCTCGTCAAAGCCTGATATATCAGATACCCTTAAATCAGCCTCAATGGCCCTTATTTTTGACCCTGCGGCGAGTTCCAGCACCGCTTCCCGGGTGATGCCCGGCAATATGCCACTCGCCACCGGCGGCGTGACCAGCTCGCCCTGTCTTACGAAAAAGACATTGCTGATGCTGCCCTCGGCAATATTGCCGCGTTCGTTGAGGAGCAGCGCCTCGTCCATGCCGGCGCTCTCCGCCTCTCTCTTTGCCAGCAGGCTGAGCAGGTAGCTGGTGCTCTTCAGCCTGGATAGCAGCGACTGGCTGTCACGCCGGAAGCTGGAAATAAGCGCTTTATAGCCCTTTGCGTAAGCTGTGTCTGGCAGCGGGGTATAGGCGCTGGCCGCCACCAGCACAGTGGCGGCGCTCTGTTCCCTGCCCGGAAACGGGCCGGCTTCTCCCCCGGCAACGGTCAGCCGCAGGCGTGCCTCTTTCAGTTTATTGGCTTTCAAAGTATCCAGACACGCCTGCGCAAGGTTAATACCAGCCAGCGCCTCGCTCATCCCGAGCCATTCCGCGGACTGTCTGAGCCTTTTTACATGCCTGTCCAGAAGGAATATCTGCCCATTATAGGCGCGCATGGTCTCAAACAGGCCGCAGCCGTAGAGGAAACCATGGTCAAACGCCGCGACTTTTGCTTGAGGACGGGGAATGAGAGCACCATTGAGATAGACGATTTCCGCCATCACTTTACCCCGACCGCTTCTTTCTGATGCCTGGGCAGGCTCAGGAAGTTGGCCAGTATCTCGTGGCCCTTCTCGGTCAGTATGGACTCAGGATGGAACTGAATGCCCTCCACCATATCCTCCCGGTTTCTCACTCCCATTGTCTCCCCTTCCTCGGTACGGGCCGAGACTTCAAGCGTGTCAGGCAGCTTATCCGAGTCAATCACCAGCGAATGGTAGCGGCCGCCCACCAGCGGCGAGGGCAGCCCCTTGAAGACGGTATCGCCATCGTGGTAGATGAGCGAGGTCTTGCCGTGAACGGGCAGCATCGCCCTTCTGATGAGGCCACCATAGGCGTAACCGATGCACTGGTGCCCCAGGCATACCCCCAGAATGGGTATCTTCCCCCGGAACTGCCGGACAACGTCGTTGGAGATGCCTGCCTCCAGCGGCGTGCAGGGGCCGGGCGAGATGATGATGTGGCTGGGCGCCATTTCTGCTATCTGCGCCAGCGTGACGCGGTCGTTGCGGAAGACAACGGGCTTCCAGCCCAGCTCCCCGAGGTACTGGACCAGGTTGTAGGTGAAAGAATCGTAGTTATCTATGACCAGAATCATGGTGTTGTCTCCACCGCCACCCGCGAGGACAGCTTGAGCGCCTGAACCAGCGCTTTGCCCTTGTCCAGCGTTTCCTGATATTCGGCCTCTGGCTCGGAATCAAAGACAATCCCGCCGCCCACCTGAAAATAGGCTTTCCCGCCCTTGACGATTATGGTCCGGATAACGATGTTCAGGTCCATGCCGCCGGCGAAACTCAGGTAACCGATTGAGCCGGTATAGACGCTGCGCCTTGTCGGCTCCAGCTCGTCGATAATCTCCATGGCCCGCACCTTTGGGGCGCCGGTAATGGAGCCGCCGGGGAAGGTGGCTTTCAAAAGGTCAACCCGGCCTTTATCCGGGCGCAGCCTGCCCACCACGGTTGACGTCAGGTGAAAGACGGTGGGAAAGGTCTCCAGAATGGCCAGCTCGGTCACTCTGACCGTGCCGTAGCGGCATACCCGGCCGATATCGTTGCGCTCCAGGTCAACTATCATCACATTCTCGGCCTGGTCTTTAGCGCTGGCGAGCAATTCCCGCGCCATAGCCCTGTCCTCAACATCGGTCTTGCCTCTCGGTCGTGTGCCTTTGATGGGCCGTGTCTCCACCCAGTCGCCGCTCACTTTGAGAAATCGCTCCGGCGAGGCGCTGACGATGCCCACCTCTTCAAAATTGAGATAAGCGGCAAAGGGCGCCGGATTAATCTGGCGCAATCGTCGGTAAAGCTCATAGGGTGAAACGTTCAGACTGGCCTCAAAGCGCTGCGACAGGTTCACCTGAAAGATATCACCAGCGCAGATGTATTCCCGGGCTGCGGCCACCGCTTTCAGGTATTCTTCATGGGTGAAGTTCGACCTCAGTACAGTGCCCTCATCAACAACCACCAGTCCTGATTCTTCAGCAGGTCGTCGGGCGTCTGTCAAAATGCTCCGCAGACGGGCCAGCGTTTCTTTCGCCTTCCTTACCCTTCTTGCTTCCTCCAGCTCGGGGAATCCCGTGGCTATCAGGTAGGTCTTGCCAGTCAGGTGGTCAACGGCGATGGCGGAGTCATAAAAGGCGAGGTAGCACTCGGGAAGCTGCAGGTCATCAACCGCCGTGGTGGGCAGGCGCTCAATAAAATGGCACAGGTCATAGCTGAAATAGCCAACGGCACCACCCGTAAAGGGTATATCAGCCAGACAGCCATCCAGGGCATAAGTTTTCAGCAGTTCTCCAACGACGTCAAACGGATTGCTCTGCCTGACTTCTTTTTTATCTCCCCGCAGGAGAGTTATTTCATCGCCACGGCTCTTGAGAACCAGAAAAGGGTCGCTGCCGATGAACGAGTAACGGCCCAGCCTCTTCGGGTCCATGCCGCTGTCCAGAAAAAAGCTGTAGGGCTGGTCTTTGAAAATGTGGCAAATCTGAGGCGCGGTGAGCGGGGTGCGAATCTCTGCAACCAGCGGCTGCCTTTTCATTCTGCCCCTGATTATACAACGCACCATGAACTTGATAAAGTCAAATCGCGTTATCAATATTATGTCAAATGCTGCCACGATTGCCTGTTAGCGTCGGCTCTGCTATGCTTTAGGACAATGAAGGATGAATTCGGCCGTGCCGATTACATCAAGATAACCATCTATGGTTTTGCCCTGGCCGCTCTCTGGAGCAGCCTGCACAGCATTGTCCTCCCCCTCAGGTTGCTTGACCTGGTACCTGAGGCAGAAAAAAATGCCCGCCTTGGCTGGCTCACTTTTGTTGGGCTTTTGCTGGCCATGCTTGTCCAGCCAGTCGCCGGCGCCATCAGCGACCGCTCCGGCTTCAGATGGGGGCGGCGGCGACCCTACATCCTGATAGGCAGTCTGGTTGGTATCCTGCTCCTGCCGGGAATAAGCCTTGCCCACAGCTATATCGTCCTGTTCATCATCTACTGTCTGCTCCAGATGTCCACCAACACGGCGCAGGGCCCCTATCAGGCATTCATCCCCGACCTTGTCCCGCAGGACCGGAAGGGGCTCGCCTCCGGGGTCAAAAGCCTGCTGGAGATAATCGGCGGCATCGCCGTCGTCAGGCTCATCGGCTACTTTATGGGCAACTACGCCCCCGGCGCAGGCGCTCACTGGCTGTGGCTGGTGCTGGCGGTGCTGGCCGCCGTGCTCCTGAGTGCCCTGCTGGCGACGATAATAATGGTGAAAGAACCGCCAGGCCGCGCCGCCACAGCGCCATTGTCCGTATGGAAGGTGCTGGCCCGTAGCTTCAGTCTTGATATCAAAGCAGACCGCGATTTCATCATATTTATTATTTCGCGCCTGCTTATCTTCATGGCGCTGGCGACTATCCAGACGTTTGCTCTTTTCTATCTGAAGGACGTCATCGGGCTGGCCAATCCGGCAATGGCCACCGCCGACCTGCTCATTGCCGCCGGCGTCGGGATGCTGCTGGCCGTTTATCCCGCGGGGAGGCTATCCGATAGAATTGGGCGCCGTCCTGTGGTCATCTCTGCCGGCCTTCTTGGCGCCGCCGGCATTCTAGTCATCTTCTGGGCCAGCAGCTACAGCACGGTCATTGCCGGTGGTGCCATTATCGGTACGGCCACGGGAGCTTTCATGAGTTCCAACTGGGCGCTGGCCACCGACCTGGTGCCCGGCGACGAGGGGGCGCGGTATCTCGGCTTAACCAATATGGCGACCGCTGGCGGGGCGGCGCTGGCTCGTCTCATCGGCCCGGCCATTGACTATTTCAATCGCTACGGTGCCAGCCTGGGCTACCAGGTGATGCTGGGGGCCTGCTTCGCCTATTTCCTGGTGGGTTCACTGCTGCTTCTGTGGCTAAAAGAACGGCGCTAGCCGAAGGCAGGCAGCAGCGCCCTCCAGCCCAGGGCCGCCAGTGTGACAAAGATGATATAGAGTATCGTCCGGCCCAGTCCGCAGAAGAGAAGGAATCTCCAGAATGGGAAACGAAGTATTCCGGCGGCAATCCCCACCAGGTCAAAGACAAACGGTATCATGGAAAACAGGAATATAGCCAGTGCCCCCCACCTCTTCACCCGCCACTCTATCCCATAGTACATCTTTCTTCTTTCCACGATTTCCCGCCCGCTGTAGCCGGCAATGTAGCCGGTGGTCTCCCCTATGGCTGCCCCCACTCCGCCGACCAGCCCAACGATTACCGGGCCCCATAATCCGGTGCTGCCGTAGATCAGAATCCCCAGATTGGAGAGAACTACAATGACCGCGCCCGGGAAAAGAATGGTGGCGTTGCCGATAAGGCTGATGAGGAAAGCCCCCAGGTACAAATGTGCTTTTAATTCTTTCAGCCTTTCCGGGTGAAGACCATAGATGAGCTGCAGGGCCACCGTAACGGCAATGACCAGCAGCAGGGCGATTACGAAGATTAATCGTCTCCGCTTTGATTTTTTCTCCGGCACCGCCGACTGCTTTTCCATAAGCGCCTGACTCGTTTCCAAAATAGAGAACCGGGCAGGACTCCATTTGCCTGCTGAGCCTGTTTCTGCTATACTTGGCCCGTGTGCCCCCATCGTCTAGAGGCCTAGGACACCGGCCTTTCAAGCCGGCAACAGGGATTCGAATTCCCTTGGGGGCATTTTACTTTATCCTGTATCAGACTGGCAAGAAACCGCCTGTTTCATAGAGGAGGCAGCCATGGAATTAGGGTTAAGGGGAAAAGTGGCCATCGTCACTGGCGGCGCCAGGGGCATCGGGGGGAATATCGTGGAGGGGTTTGTCCGGGAAGGCGCCAGCGTGGTGATAGCCGATATTTTATACGATAATGCCCGGGAACTGGCGCAGAAGCTGTCCCGTGGTAAGGCAAAAGTCAGGGCGGTCAGGACGGACGTGACCAAAAAAGCCGACGTTGATAACCTGATTGCCACGGCAATGAAGGAGTTTGGCCGGATAGATATCCTGGTCAATGCCGCCGCCATCACCCAGGACAAGTGGATGGTCGAGATTGAAGAGGCGGACTGGGACCGGATGCTTGAGGTCAACGCCAAAAGCGTGTACCTGACCACAAAGGCGGTGATGCCCCACATGATGGCCGCCCGTTATGGCAAAATCATCAACATCTCTTCCCGTTCCGGCAAAGAAGGCATGCCCGGCCTGTCCCACTATGCCGCCTCCAAGTTTGCCGTCACCGGCTTCACCCAGGCAGTGGCCAAAGAGCTGGCACAGCACGATATCAATGTGAATGCGGTCTGCCCCGGCATCCTGCGCACCGACATGTGGGAGAAAATCCTTGACGCCCGCTCGGCACGCACCGGCCTGCCCAGGGAGGAAATCTGGGCGAAAGCCATGGAGACCATCCCGCTGAAGAGACCGCAGCTCCCCGAGGATATCACCAACGTGGTGCTGTTTTTAAGCTCAGACGTTTCCCGTAACATCACCGGGGAATCGGTCAACGTCAGCGGCGGGGCACGGGTGGACTAAATTTTCAAGACCCGATTACCAGGTGTGGCTTATGGCATCCCTGAGACATGCCTTATGACAGGTTAGCACCAGTTTAGCGGAACAGGCCCCGTATCCGGGGCACAGCAGGGCCAGTCTCTTTCTAGCCTCTTCCTTCACCCTTGCCTTCAGCTGCCCATCTTCTGCAGCGGCGATTTCAAAGATGCCGGAGGGGCATGCTGGCAGGCACTGACCGCAGCCATCGCAGCGGCCGGCATCAATGGCGATGAAGTAGTTGCCTGTGCCATCGCTGTAGCCATACTGCACCTTTGCTGTTACGGTGTCGGCCCTGCCCTGACACCTGTCCCGGGCAAAGAGCGCCGCCCCCAGCGCGCCGATGAGCTGCGGGTCCTCACAGAGAAGAGGAACAAGCCCCACCTTTGCCTGCAGCTGCGCCACCATCCCCTTGTTTTTGGCAATGCCGCCGGTGATGGAGAATTCCTTCTGGATGGAGACCCGCTTGAGCAGGTTGAGGCAGCGAGTGGCAATCGCCTCATTCAGGCCGGCCAGGATGTCCTCCTTGCTCACTCCCTTACGCAGATAAGCAATAGCTTCCGACTTGGCGAAGACGGCGCAGATGGTGTTGAAAGGGATGGTCTGCTTAGACCTCAGTGCAGCGGCGCCGATTTCCTCCAGAGGGATATTGAGCACCTCGGCTATCATCTCCAGAAAGCGCCCGGTGCCGCCGGCGCATTTATCGTTCATGATAAAGTTGTTCACCCGACCGTCAGCATCGCAGTTGATGGCCTTGCAGTCCTGCCCGCCCATGTCCAGAATAGTCCTGACCTCCGGGAAATACCAGGTGATGCCGCGGGCATGGCAGCTTATCTCGGAGATGTTCTCGCTGGCAAAGGGCACCAGCACTCTGCCGTAGCCGGTGGCGACCACATATTCAATATCCTTCATAGAAAGGCCAGTGCCATCCAGCACCCGGGCCATCGTCATCTGGGAAGTCTTGATGCTCTCCGGGCCGGTATCGCAGATGACCGACGAAACGATGTTGCCGTCATTCATCACCACTGCCTTGGCGGCGCGGGAACCGATGTCTATACCAGCGACAATCATCGGCCAATGCCTCTTTCAATGTTTTCCTGGGCGACCACTGCCGCGCCGAGCGCTGCCACCAGCTGCGGTTTCTCCGGCACCAGGACAGCCAAACCGAGCTCGCTCTCCAGAATCTTGACTAGCCCGCGGTTCAGCGCCACGCCGCCGGTCACGGCCACATCACGTTCAATGCCGATTCGCTTGCACAGCGAGACGACACGGCTCACCACGGAATAATAGATGCCGGCAACGATGTCTTCCTTTGGTGTGGGCGGCTCGCGGTGGACGTGGGAAATCACCTCGGACTCGGCGAACACGGCACAGGTGCTGGAAATATCGGCCCTGCCCTTGGCCTGCAAGGATAGCGTGGCCATCTCCGCCAGCGGTATCTGCATCAGCCTGGCCATCTGCTGCAGAAAGATGCCGGTGCCCGCCGCGCACTTGTCCTGGTTCACCCAGTCGTTGAGGCGTCCACGCTCATTCACCCTGATGACCGTGCTGCTCTCGGCGCCCATGTCTATGGACGTGCGGACAGACGGGAAAAGACGATGGATACCACGGGCGAGGCAGGTGGTCAGCGATTTGGACTGCTGGCCCGGGAATAAATCCTTGATGCCGACGCCTGTAGAGACAATGGCAACGCCACCGTCAAGCTTCAGGCCAGCCTGCTTCAGCACTTCATTGACGGCGGTCCTGGCGCTTTGCTCGGCCTCTTCGCCGGTGGCAATGACGCTTGAGGCGATAATCTGGCCGCTGTCCAGAATGACCGCCTTCGTGGTCAGGCTGCCGATATCTATACCCAGCGCTTTCATATCAAATTCAATGCCGCTAGCGGTCTTCCAGCAGCTCAAAGAACTGCTCCAGTTTGCCGCGTATCTCCTCCTCCGAATTGATGGTCGGGTCAACGATATCGCAGTCGATGGTCAGCACCGGCACATCGACCTCATTGAGCACATCTTTGAATAATTTCACCGTGGCGCAGGTATGCCGGCAGCCCATGAACGCCCAGTAGACAGCACCGTCAACTTTATACTGCTCGGCACAGTCAATTAAGTCCTGCAATGCCTCTTGTCCCAGAGGGCCGTACATGCTGCGCCGCTCCGGTATCATGGCCGCCTTCCGGGCCACGCTTTCCAGAGGTTTTGACGGGTCCAGCCTGCTCTCCGCCCAGCGGGTAAAGAGCGGCTCGACCACGCTCACCACGCCGTATTCATGCCCTAGCTTCTCCATGAGGCCCATCAGGTACATGGGCGGCACAAAGAGGGTCATCAGGCGGAACCGCTCCGGAGAAACGGCCCCCTTTCCCTGGCGGACCATCTCGGCAAGCTCGTCGCGCAGCGTCTCCAGATAGGCGATGGCTTCAGGCTGGCCGGGACAAAGGTAGTCCACCGTCAGCAGCTGTAAAAAGCCGCGATTCGGGAACGGGGACGGCACCGCTTTGCGCAGCTCGCCTATCTCGCGGAAAAGCTCTGTCTGGTAGTCCATCCTGGCCACAATATCGGAGAGCTTGTCCCAGTCCATCATCCGCCCCGATTTCTCCTCAAGGAAATGAATCATGTCTTCCAGCTCGCTGACCAGGTATTTGTCTTCCGCCTCGCTGCGCTGGAAGGGGTGGTCCAGGAAAAACCCGGGGCATTTGTTCAGCTCCATCACCAGCTCGCCGCTCTTGGCGGTGTTATCGCAGATAAGATTTGACCAGAGCATGGCATCAGGTCGGGGCAACACGCCCAAAGAGAAGGCGCCGGCAAGTCCACG
>Ga0194111_10010339_pt1 | contig 10030 bp, 8 predicted proteins | sample TA2KigC300mmetaG_FD_146194 | JGI IMG/M metagenome (GOLD analysis project Ga0194111, IMG submission 146194) | Freshwater microbial communities from Lake Tanganyika, Tanzania - TA2015033 Kigoma Deep Cast 300m | ecosystem: Environmental > Aquatic > Freshwater > Lake | place: Tanzania: Lake... | reverse complement strand
TGCCGAGTTTTTTCTTTCCCACGGCCCTGAAGCAGCTTTCCTATCCGTAGCCCAATTAGCCCAGCAAGTGAAAACCAGCCAGGCCAGTGTCGTCCGGTTTGCCCGGGCCATCGGTTTTAAAGGTTCTTCCGAACTGCAGCAAGAACTCCAAAACTGGGTCCGACAAAAGCTTTCTCCCACCAAGGTTCTGGAAAATATGATGAGCAAACAGCCCAAAGAGAAGGCCTATGCCCGAATCTTCCAGATGGATATGCAGAATTTGAGGGAGACCGAAAAGGCTAACAGTCCGGAGACCCTGGACCGGGTAGTAAATGAGATCATCCGCGCCCGAAGGATCGGCTTTATCGGCAACCGTACCTCACGTGCCATTGCCTATCTCTTTTATTACTTCCTCAGCCGCATCCGCAAAAACTGTGAACTTCTGGTCGAAGATAATCTGGCCAACCAGCTCATCAATTTTGGCCCGGGGGACCTTCTGATGGCCATTAGTTTTCCCCGATATAGCCGACAGACCTTCGAAGTTCTAAAGTACGGGAAAAAAGTGGGGTGCAGGATTATTACCATCACCGACACTATCATATCTCCTCCTGGTCAGGTTGCCGATATTGTCTTACTGGCCGAGCGGAAATCAGCCACCTATTTCAATTCTTTCACCAGCGCCGTAACTATGGTCAATTGCCTGACGACCGGCGTATCTGTGAAAAGTAAGAGTTCTCTGGAAATATTCAAGGCCTTTGATCAAATCGATAATGAGTGGAAGTCTCTCTTGATTTAGCCGGCGTGCAAAAATAAAAACAACCCCTTTTCTTCGATGGGAGAGGGAAGCATATTCACCTGGGTTCATGCAAATCCAGCAATAATTTAAAACTTTTCCGAAGGAGGGAGGAGCAACTATCCTTTCAATCATCCGGCCTGCAGCTCGTGGATGCAGGGAAATCATCTCTTTTGGCCATGTACGGGGAGCATCGCTCCCAAAGGAATATCCAAGACGATCGTCCAAAAATGCCATGGAGGATTCAGAGCAAATCGGGGAACTGATGCAAAAATTGCTTTTCCTCGGCCGGACATTGGACGGGTCGTTCAGAAACTGTAAAATACATTTTTAGTAGCATGGAGAATTTAAATACAGGAAGGGTTGAATCAGCATAAATGGTTTTTATCTTGCAATAGAATCTTAAACTTTTAGGAAAAGTTAAATTGAAAATGGGAAGTAATAAACTTAATCTCATCATTCTTTTCCTTTTCCCTTTGGCCTTCTATCTAAATTCCTCCCTCTCTGGCCAAGAAGAAACCTTCCTATCCGTCGAAATTCTCAAGGAAAAAAGAGAAAAAGTCTTCCATATAAGGGTAAAAGAAGATTCAACTCTGACCCTTGCTTATTTACATTCCTTATATCGGACTCCTCAAGAGGAAATTTATTCGGTCCTGACTGAAAATCTCCTACTCCAAGAAATCCATTTTGGCAACTTGGAAGCGGCTGGATATTATAATCCCAACCCTCCTGGAGGGATCCAACTTGAGGGGAGTTTATGGAAAATCAAACTTTCTCCCCCAGTTCATTTTTCGGCCATTCAGATAAGAATTCCCTATCTGGGCCCTTTGGATCTTTCTCTCGATGGTTCGCCTATCTGGGCTCCCAGAGAGAATGATAGAGGATCCCTTTTGATCGTAGCAACTTCACGAGAGGGAATAAAAGGTGGGCGGGGCCAAGAAGCAAGCTGGTTGGGAAGACATGACGGCTATGCTGGAAAAGATTAAATCAAAAACTGCCTCATAGACGAGGGGCAATTTTAGTTTTGAGGGAGAAGATGAAATTTTTCCAAAGGAGGCCGAAGCTATGAGATTTACTTTTACGGAAGAGCAGAACAAGTTTCGTCAGGAGGTTCGCGATTTTCTCCAAGCCGAGCTCAAGGCGGGCACTTTTGTGCCGAAGAGTGGAGGGCTGGCAGAAGGGAATAATCCGGAATTCTCCAAGAAGATGGCCCAGAGGGGTTGGATTGGACTGACCTGGCCGCAAAAATACGGGGGACAGGGGCGCAACTATGTGGAAAAAGCCATCTTGGTTGAAGAGCTCTTTAAAGTTCAAGCCCCCGTGGGCTACCATTTCTTGGGGGACCGCCAAATCGGGCCCTCGATCATCCATTTTGGATCGGAATGGCAAAAAGAATATTTTTTACCCCGTTTCGTTAAGGCTGATGAAAACATGAGGTTTTGCCTTCTCTTCAGCGAACCTAATGCCGGGTCGGATCTGGTGAATGTAGCGACGACCGCCACCAAGGAAGGAGATTTTTACATCCTGCGCGGGCAGAAAGTCTGGACTTCGGGTGGACATCAGGCGGATTACGGGTGGCTGTTAGCCAGGACCAAAATCGACAGTTCTGTCCCCAGACATGAATCATGTTCGCAGTTTATCGTCGATATGAAAGCCCCTGGAGTAACGGTGCGGCCCATCGTCAATATGGTCGGTTACCATACCTTTAATGAAGTATTTTTGGATGAAGTAAAAATCGATAGAAAATTCATGGTAGGTCAGGAAAATGATGCCTTTAAACAGCTCATGGCCCAAATGGATTATGAGCGGGCGGGAATGGAGAGACTACTGCAGAATTATCCGGTTTATGAGAAACTCATCAATTATGTAAAAGAGATGGGGAAAACCCGCAAAGGCGATCCCTTCTATAATTGGGTAAAAGATTCAGTGGCCCAGCTGGAAATCGAGTTTAACATCGGCCGGCTCCTCTGCTATTACACCGCCTGGACTATCGACATGGGCCGAAAGCCCACCAGCGAAGCAGCTTTAACTAAGGCTTATTGCAACCAATACGAACAACGTTTGAGTGATATAGCCACCAAGGTCCTAGGACCCGCAAGTCAAATCCGCGAAGGAAGACCTTGGGGGCTTTATGGCGGCGAGATTGCCGATTGCTACCTCTGGTCCCCCAGCTATTCCCTGCAGGGCGGCAGCGTGGAGGTTTTGAAAAACATCGTAGCCTTGCGAAGATTGGATTTGCCCAGAAAGTAATTTCTTGGAAAAAACTTCTAAAGCGAACCATTCTAATTAAAAAAGGAGCGCAAAAATGGAATTTAGTTTAAGTGAAGAAACCAAGATGCTTCAAAGCAGTGCAGAAAAATTCTGCAAAGAAAAGAGTCCCAGCTCTTTTGTGAAGAATATGATCAAGGACGAAAAGGGATTTTCAGCGGCTCACTGGAAAGAGATGGCCGAGCTGGGTTGGTTAGGATTGATTTATGACGAAAAATATGGGGGGAGCAGCGGAAGCTTTTTCGACCTGTTCATTCTATTTGAAGAAATCGGCAAGACCCAGTTGCCCAGCCCCTTCCTTTGCAGTGCGGTTTTTGCCGGCCAGTTGATTAACGAAGATGGGGACGAAAACCTTAAAAAAGCTTATTTATCAGCTGTGATTAAGGGAGAAAAGATCTTAACCATCGGACTCCGCAATGAGCAAGGGCAATATGACCATGCTGCCCCTGCCTTAGAAGCCATAGAGACGGGAGGAGGTTTCTATGCGATCAAGGGAACGCGGATTTTGGTCCCCTATGCCCATGTGGCAGATGAAGTCACAGTTTGCGCCAACCTGAAAGGGGCAAAAGGTTCTGGCTCCACTTTATTGAAAGTGGCTGGCAAAGCCCCCGGGTTGAAAAAGACTCTTCTGAATACCCTAACCGGAGAAAAAACTTTCGGGGTGGTTTTTGAAGACGTGAAGGTTTCCGAAAAGGATCTCGTGGGAGCCATTGGGAAAGGGACTACCTATGTGGATAAAGTCCTACCCAAAGTGATCACCCTCAAGTGCGGGGAAATGGTCGGAGGTTTGTCGAAAGTTCTGAACATGACCGTGGATTATGTCAAACAACGCATCCAGTTTGGAAGACCTTTGGGGGCCTTGCAGGTTGTCCAGCACTATTGTGCCGATATCGCTACTTTTTTAGATACCAGCCGGCTGATTGCCTATCAGGCCGCTTCCCTTATAGATATTGGCTTCCCCTGCACCAAAGAGGTAGCCATGGCCAAAGCCTGGTGCAGCGACGCCTATAAAAAATCTACTCAGATTGCTCAGCAACTCCATGGCGGAATTGGTTTCACTGAGGAGCACGATTTGCACCTCTACTATAAACATGCCAAGGTATCGGAATTAGATTTGGGAGATTCTTGGTCTCATCGGCAAAAAGTTGCTGAAGAGATGGGTTTCTAAGTGAGAATCCCGACTTTTGGAAAAGCCCCGGGGAATGGGACGAAAGATGTCGAACCCTTTCGCACGGCTTTCTTCAAGAGGAAAAAGGGTGAGGGAAAAAATTTTAATACAGGTTTTTACACTCATTCCGACCCAATTGTGGGTTTTCGGTTCTGAGAATTCAATTTTGCCTTACATTCACTTAAAAAGAAAGGGGGGGGCAATACCATGAAAGTGATTAGATTTGGGTTAGCAGTATTGCTGGTGCTGGCGATGGTGAACACGGCCGAGGCGGCCAAGAAGAAGTATTTTTCCATCGCCACCGGGGGTACCGGCGGCGTCTACTACCTTATCGGGGCGGGTGTGGCTAAACTGATGAGCAAATACGCACCCGATATTGAAGCGACTTCGGAGACGACGGCAGCAGGGGCGGAGAATACCCGCCTTTTGGGTACGAAAAAGGCGGAAGTGGCGCTCATCGATGAAACATCCTTGCGGGAAACGGTAAAAAAGACACCCGGGCTAAAATTGGAAGACTACCGGGCCGTATTTTCTGGGCATCCCATGTTCACCCATATTTTTGTGCCGACGGAATCCCCCATCAAAGACATTCCCGACTTCAAAGGCAAGAAGGTAGGCGTTGGCGCTCCTGGCAGTGGCAACGAGATTGGCGCCAAGATTATCCTTGAGGAATATGGCCTTACCTACAAAGACCTCAAACCCCTATGGCTATCTTTTACGGAACAGGTCAGTGCCTTTAAGGATCGAAGCACCGATGTGGGGTTCATTGCCGCCGGGGTGCCTACTTCCTCGATCATGGATCTTACGACGACAGTTTCGGTCCGTTTCCTCCCTTTGCCGCTGGACAAGCTGAAGTCCATTGAGAGCAAGCACCCGGCATTCTTCCCTTCCAAACTTTCGGCTAATGTCTATCGGGGCCAGACGGCGGAGGTCAGCGGAATGGGTTCGGCGGGGACCATCACTGTTCACAAGGACTTGGACGATACGACTGCCTATTGGCTTTGCAAAGTGATTGCCGAGCATTATAAGGAGCTTGCCGAGATTCACCCCGCCGGCAATTTCTACACCCTGGATCGCGTTTATGAAGGAATCGGGATTCCGTTCCATCTGGGCGCCATCAAATACCTAAAAGAGGTTGGCGTCTGGGACAAGCGGCCGGCTCGCTTCAAATAGTTTTGAACACCCGTAAGAACAATTAAAATCGCACTTACACAAAGGAGGGAAGGTTTTGCGCCAATTTCGAGGAGTGATGGCTCTTTCGGTCATGGCCATCGGCATCCTGTGGTCGACCTTTCAACTCTGGACTGGTGGCATCGAAGTGATGGTGGCCATGCGTCAGCGGGCGATTCACTTGATGTTTACAGAGGTCTTGATCTTCCTCCTTTTCCCCATGCGCGAGGCCTGGGTCAAAAGCCGCCTGGCCTTTGCCACTGACCTGGGACTCGCGGGGCTTTCCCTCGTAGCCGGTTTATATGTCTTCGTGGAGTACGAAGTTCTGACCACGCGGATTGGGATTACCACCACCGCGGATATTCTATTAGGCGCTTTGGCCGTTATCCTTTTGCTCGAGGCCACACGGCGGGCCATCGGAGCCGTCATGCCGGGAATTGCAGTCGTCTTCCTGCTCTATGCTTATTTTGGACAATACGCTCCGGATGTATTTGCTCACCGGGGCTATGATATCGACCGTATTCTTAGCCAAATGTACTTGACGACAGAGGGAATCTATGGCCTCGTCCTTGGAGTATCGGCCACCTTCATCTACCTCTTCGTTCTATTTGGCGCCTTTCTGAAATCTTCCGGGGGCGGACAGCTCTTCATCGACATCGCTTATGGCCTGTTCGGGCGGGTGCGGGGTGGTCCAGCAAAAGTAGCGGTCGTCGCCAGCAGCCTCTTTGGCACGGTTTCGGGAAGCGCTGCGGCCAATGTGGTGGGTACGGGCACCTTTACCATCCCGCTGATGAAGAGCATCGGCTACAATTCCAAGTTTGCCGGCGCTGTCGAAGCCGTGGCTTCTTCTGGCGGCCAACTGATGCCGCCCGTTATGGGGGCTGCGGCCTTCATTATGGCTGAGATCTTACAGATTCCCTACCTCCAGGTCTGCATCCACGCTGTTTTACCGGCGGTGCTCTATTATTTTTGCTGTTTCATCATGGTCGACCTGGAGGCAGCCAAGACGGGCTTAAAAGGGGTGCCGGCTGAAGCGTTACCGAAAGTTTGGTCGATCTTGAAGGAAAGAGGACTGCTTCTTCTGCCCATTCCTGTTCTCATATACTACCTGGCCGTGATGCAGGCGACGCCAATGAAAGCGGCCTTCTGGGCCATCATCACCACTTTTGGTCTGATCGCTTTTCAAATCATCCTGAACTTGCGCCGCGATTTTGGGGATCAGCAAGGCATTTTCAATAGCTTATCCAAAGCTGGGGCAAAGTTGATCCGCCAAACCGGCAAAGCCATGCATGAAGGGGCGACGGGAACACTCATTGTGGCCACGGCCTGCGCCACCGCCGGAATCATCATTGGGGTCACCAATCTTACCGGACTGGGCTTGAAACTTTCAGGCATCCTCGTGGACTTATCCCAGGGTAACCTCTTAGCCCTCCTGGTGCTGACCATGATCGCCTCAATCATCTTAGGAATGGGACTGCCTACGACCGCTTGCTACATCATCCTCGCAATTCTTTCCGCGCCGGCCTTGGTGAAAGTGGGCGTCCTTCCCATTGGCGCCCACCTCTTTGTCTTCTACTTTGGGATTATTTCGGCGGTTACCCCACCGGTAGCTGGGGCCGCTTTTGCGGCGGCGCCATTAGCCGGGACAGGACCGATGGGGATCGCTTTTACAGCTTGCCGTCTGGGCGTTGCTGCGTTTATCCTTCCCTATATGTGGATTTATGGTCCCGCTCTGCTCTTGATTGGCGAACCCCTCACGGTGATTTTCGTTGTCATCACGAGTACCCTTGGAATTGCCGCCTGCGCTATGGGGATTCAAGGCTATCTCTTCCGCCCCATCAGTAAACTGGAGCGGGGAATGTTGTTGGCTGCCTCCTTGCTGCTGATCAAGCCAGGATGGATAACGGATATCATTGGCCTGGGGTTGCTCATACCCGTCCTCATTAATCAAGGGTTATTGGGCAAGCTGGCGGGCCTTATGAAAAAACCCCAACCCTCGGGGTCAATGGGAGAATGAGATGGGGAAGAAAAGAGCAAGGGTATATCAAGGCAAGGCAGGGTAAGGGGAGGTTTAGGGGATCGAGGGGAAACGAAGCATGTGGTTTGCTTGCTTGAGTAATATCAATCGAAAAGGCTTTAGGAGGAAAACGTGAACAGTAGCGCAGAATTCCCCAACCTTCTGGCGGGAATAAAAGTTTTAGACTTGAGCCATGTTCAGTCAGGTCCGACCTGCACTGCCATGCTGGCGGATATGGGGGCGGAAGTTTTAAAAATTGAGCCTTTTGCCGGCGATCAATTTCGGGAACCCATGGAAGGGGCCCATTTTTTTAATTTCAACCGCAATAAGCGGGCAATGGCCGTGAACTTAAAAACCAAAGAGGGGAAGGAAATTGTTTTAAAATTGGCCAAAGAAGCTGATGTCCTCGTGGAAAATTTTGTACCCGGAGCGATGGACAGATTGGGATTAGGATATGAAGCGCTCAGCCAGCTCAACCCTCGAATTATTTACTGCTCCATCTCGGGATTCGGGCAGAGTGGGCCTTACCGGGATCGGCCAGCCTATGAGCCCACCTTGCAGGCCATGTCCGGAATCATGGATTCCACTGGCGAAGCGGACCGCCCCCCGGTCAGGATACGCCCAGCAATGATCGATTATTGCACAGGCGCAAACTCTGCTTTTGCCATTGCCGCTTCTTTATTCGGACGGGAGAAGACCGGCCGGGGGCAAAGGATCGACGTGGCCTTACTGGATGTGGCCCTCTTTTCTATGAGTCCCTATGTAACCCAATTTATAAGGAGGGGAGAATTGCCGGAAAGAGCGGGTTCCGCTCAACCTTCCGGGGGTGCCATCCAGAATTTTGAGACCTGTGACGGTTTAACCTACATCGTGGCCGGTACGGATCATATGTGGAAAAATCTTTGCACGGTGCTTAACATCCCGGAGGTAGGCAACGACCCACAGTACGCGACCCGACAGCAAAGAGCAGAACGCAGGGTCAAGATCGCCGAGATCATCAATAACGAAACCCGAAAATATACGAGCCAGGAGCTGGAAACAAAACTCTTGGCGGCCGATGTGGCTTGTGCAAAAGTCCGCAATATTGGGGAGATCGTTCAGGAATCCCATGTGCAAGGCCGGGGAATTCTGGAAGAAGCGGATTATCCTGCCCTGGGGAAGATCGTGGCCGTTAAAACGCCTATATTTTTCTCCGGAAAAGTAGCACCTTTCCGCAGGCGGGCCCCCCTGCTTGGGGAACATACCAGGGAAATCTTGAAAGAGCTCGGTTACGGTGATTCAGAGATTGAGAATTTGATCAAAGGTGGGATTGCCCTACAACAAAAATCTAAATAAATGAGGAAAGGCTATTGCTATGAGGTGGCCTTCCTGGAAGATAGGGGTCTAAAACGGAGGGAAGAGAATGGAGCCTAAAGAATTGATTTTAGAGAAAGGGGGCCATATCGCGATCTTAACCCTGAATCGACCGGATAAAATGAATGCCATCAGCGCCGAAATGCGGGAATATTTTCTCCTGGCCTTACAGGAAGTCCAGGAGGATGACAACGTAAGGGCCCTCATTATTACCGGTGCGGGTCGAGGATTTTGTTCCGGCGCCGATGTCGCTGTCCAGGCCGCCCGCGATGCCGGGCAGGTGGCGGAAACCAGCCGTAAAACCATTCTCGCGCTGGTGGGTAACTTAATTCTGGGTTTTGAAAAGATCAACAAGCCCATTATTGCCGCCATCAATGGGATCGCTGCCGGCGTAGGATTGACGATTACCTTGGCCTGTGACATCCGCATCGCTTCAGCGCATGCCCGCTTCTCGGCTATCTGGGTCAAAAGGGGTCTCATCGCCGATGGGGGGGCAACCCTCTTACTGCCTTTAATTGTGGGTATGGAAAAAGCCCTGGAGTTATCATTTACAGGGGATATCATCGACGCCCAAGAAGCGGAAAAGATTCGTTTGGTCTCCAAGGTGGTTCCCCATGAAGAATTGATGAACAGGGCGAAGGAACTGGCCCAAAAAATCGCCAGCGGGCCGCCGATCTCTGTAGAATTAGTGAAAAGATTAATGTGGGAAAAAATTCGTAACCAACTACGGGAGCAATTACTATTTGAAAGCTATGCCCAGAATGTTTGCCGCACAACCCAAGATCAAAAAGAGGCGGTGAAGGCTTTTATGGAAAAACGCGAGCCGCAGTTTATAGGTCTATAGGAAAGTTTTTTTAACCAGTGTCTCAAAGTAATTGTCAAATACCACCCAACGCCTTCCAGTAAGTGGAGGAAAAAGATAAGGGAAAGGGCGTGAATGATTATGATCATCAGCCTTTGTCAAATTTCCAACGGCCAACAATGAGTAAGGAGGTTCACAGTTCATGCGACAGAAACTTGCCGAATTAAAAGCCGAACGAGAAAGAATCATTAATTTAGCCAGCTCCGAAGCCGTTAAAAGGCAGCATAGTCGGGGAAAGATGACGGCGCGAGAACGAATCAACTTTTTTTACGATCCGGGCACTTTTGTAGAGCTCGGCCTTTTTGCCAAACCCCGGATCACCGGCTTCGATATTGATCAACAAGACTTAACCGGCGATGGGGTCATCACCGGGTCTGGGAATGTCAAGGGTCGTCCCGTTTATGCCTATGCCCAGGACTT
>Ga0194111_10010328_pt1 | contig 10035 bp, 9 predicted proteins | sample TA2KigC300mmetaG_FD_146194 | JGI IMG/M metagenome (GOLD analysis project Ga0194111, IMG submission 146194) | Freshwater microbial communities from Lake Tanganyika, Tanzania - TA2015033 Kigoma Deep Cast 300m | ecosystem: Environmental > Aquatic > Freshwater > Lake | place: Tanzania: Lake... | reverse complement strand
CGCCTCCCACATGAGCGCCCTGTTGCCGACCCAGGCGGCTCTTGATCGTGCCCTCCCGGACGCCCATCACGCGGGCCGCTTCCGCACCGGTGAGGCCGTGGTAGAAGCCAAGCTCGAGCGCCTCTCGTTGCTCGCTGTTGAGCTGAACGTCCTGCAGTAGCTCGTCGGCCACCATCCTCTCGCCAACCTTGCCCACCAGGTAAGCGAGCACCTGGCGGCCATGCCGCTCGTAGAGGGCCTGCAGAGCGGAGCAGTCGCCCGCCGCGACCGCGCGCAACAGGATGAGGTCTGGGTCATCGCTATGCGCGCGGAGCGCCTGGGTTGCTTGCGACATAATAGATGCGTGGGCCCTCTACCAGAGTAGTCGCGACGATGTGCCTTTCGGTTCCATGCCGGCTGTTTGACAGCCGTCCGCCCACAGTCTACACTCTTGCGCAGATCTGTGGAAACGAGCGGCATCGGCATGAGCGAGCAGCAACCCTCCGAGTCAACCGCAAACCAAGAGCCCAGCCACTGGCGTGGCCTGGACTTTTCCGGCGTCACGGTGGTCCTGGGCGCGGGGACTGGCAAGCTCGCCACGCTCTTGAGGGAGCAGGCGCTCACTTCCGGCGGCGTGCTCGTGGTGATGGACTTTGGTGGGAACGAGCTCAGGCGCCTGGCCGCCGCTTGGGACGGAGAGTGCCACGGCGCGACCATGCTCCGCGCCCGGGTACGCCAGATTCCTCTCCTATCCGAGAGCGTGGACCTGTTAGCGCTCAACGGGGTGCTGCGCGAGGTGCCCGGCGAGCGCATGAACGCCCTGTTCGACGAGGTCTGGCGTGTGCTGGTTCCAGGGGGACGGCTCCGCGTGTCGGACATCATCGAGCCGACTGAGGCGGAGTACGACCGCGCGTGGGTTGAGCGCAACCGCATCGTCCGCAAGTTGGGGGAGGCGCTGGATTTGCCCACAGCTCTCTCCGTGGACATCAAGGCCGCGGCCATGGCATTGCAGTCGGCGGGCTTTGAGAGAGTCGGCATCTCTCTGCTGCCCGGGTATGCTCTGACGGACGCCTGGCTCGAGGAGACGGTCAACTCGCTGAGGACCATGTGCACTCGCGTGGCCAGCCGGCGGCTTCGCGACGAGCTCCTGAACGAGGATCTTCCGCGATTGATCGCGGCGTATGCCAGTGGAGGACAGCGGGCGGCAGAGCGGTTTGTACTGCGAGCCGCCAAGGTGGGCGATCTGGCGCTCGACATGGAGGCCTCGTTCACCGAAGACGACCTGGTCGAGCCCGACTGGGCGACATGAGGGGCGTCCCGGTCTCCTGCGAAGCGCGAGGCGCCCCGTGATCTACCTCGACGTGTCGAGCGCCGTCCATGGCAAGGCGGGGCTCAGCCGCTACGCGGAGAGCCTGGCGCATGCCCTGGCAGCCCTCTTGGGCCCGCGTCTCGGCATCTTCCAGAACAGCCTCGGGCGCCGCGGGCCCCTGGGTGGATGGGAGGCAGTTGGCGTCTCGTCGCCTCCGCCCACCATCGGTGTGCCCTATGGCTACAGGGCGTGGCGAGCGGCGGTGTTGGCCCGCAGCCTGCTGCGTCTGACGATGGATCGGCAGTTCCCAGGCGCGGAGCTCTTTCATGCCACCGAGCACCTGTTGCCGCCCCTGCGTCACATCCCGACGGCCCTCACGGTGCATGATCTCGTCTGGGAGCACTTTCCCCAGTACCACAAAGCCAAGAACTACCTCTACCTGAGGACGGCCATGCCCCTGTACTGTGCGCGAGCCAGCGCGATCATCGCCATCTCGGAGAGCACGAAAGGCGATCTCGCTGCGCGTTTGGGGATTGCTCCTGAGAAAATCACCGTGATCCCCGAGGCCGCCGCGCCGCACTTTGGGCCGCAACCGCCCGAGCTGGTAGAGACGGCGCGAGCGCGCTATGCTCTGCCCGGACGTTATCTTGTCACCGTCGGCACGATCGAGCCGCGCAAGAACCTTGCGCGCCTGGTTGATGCCTGTGGGCCACTCTTTGCCGAGGACCTTGTCGACGCGCTCGTGGTTGTTGGCAACAAGGGTTGGCTGTACGAGGGCTTTTTCCGCCACCTGGCCGCCTGCCCATGGCGCGACCGCGTCATCTTGCCAGGCTTTGTGCCGGATACCGATCTTCCCGCCGTGTACGCCGGCGCTATGCTGACGGTGCAGCCCTCGCTCTACGAAGGCTTTGGGTTGCCGGTGCTGGAGGCCATGGCCTGCGGATGCCCGGTGTGCGCCAGCAACGCTTCGAGCTTGCCCGAGGTGGGAGGCGACGCCGCGGCCTACTTTCGCCCGGAGGAGACCGAGGACATCACCGCGTGCCTGCGCCGCGTGCTCTCGGATGAGGCCACACGTCGCGACATGGCGCAGAGAGGCTTGCAGCGGTCCGCTCGGTACTCGTGGGCCGCAACAGCCACAGCGACGATGCGAGTGTACGAGCGGGTCCTGGGCGAAACGCTCCTAAGCGACTAGCACGGAACCGGGAGGCACTTGAGGATGCAACACCCTGCTGGCATGGAGAGCAAAGCGCTCGGACGGCCGATCCTATTCGACCCCGAGGAGGGCAGAACGGTTATCGCCCCGCCGGGCGAGGGGCCGGGCTACTGGGCGGGCGCACCAAGCGTGGTCTACAATCGCGAGACGTCGCGCTTTTACCTCTCATACCGCGTGCGCAAGCCGAGGCCCGTTCGCAGCGGCGAGTGCTACATCGCCGAATCCGAAGACGGCGTCGCCTTCCGCACTGTGTGGGCCAGCACCAAGGAGGCCTTCTCCTCCGACTCGATCGAGCGCTTCTGCCTGACCAGGGCCCTCGATGGCGCCTGGCTCCTCTACCCAAGTTATGTAGATCCGGCAGACGGTCGGTGGCGCATTGATGTCATCGAGGCAGCGCATCCGAGCGAGTTCGACGTGCGCCAGCGGCGCAAGGTCTTCACGGCTGGCGACGTAGGCGCGCAGGGCGTCAAGGACCCGTGGGTCCTGATCGTCAATGGGCTCTACTACATGCTCATCAGCTATGCGGTCACGCTGCCGGTGCCCGAGTCACGCCGCGCGGAGATGCATGCCACTGCGGATGTCTACAACACGGGCCTGACTCTCTCCAGCACGGCCCTGGCCGTCAGCGGGGATGGTCGCCACTACGAATGGATGGGGGATGTGCTCTCGCCGCGAGAGGGCGCCTGGGATGCTTACGCGGCCCGGCTCGGTTGCCTGGTGCCCACAGAGAACGGCTGGCTTGGATACTATGACGGGAGCGCCTCCGTCGCAGGCAACTATGAGGAGCGCACGGGCCTGGTGCAGACCTGGGACATGCGGAACTATTACCGGCTAAGCCACGATGGCCCTCTTCTCGTCTCGCCGCACGGCAGCGGGAGCCTGCGCTACCTGGAGGCCATCGTCTTTGACGACCAGATCTGGTTCTACTACGAGTACGCTCGCGCGGACGGCTCGCACGAACTGCGCATGAACAGGGTGGCGCGTCCGAGGCAGGAGGCCTTCCCCGCGCCCTCAGCAACGTAACGCACATAGGGAGCAGACACCATGTTGACACTCAGGGACAAGATACGCGGCTGCATTGCGGGATCCTGGGTTGGCTCGGCAATGGGCGCGGCCGTAGAGGGCTGGTTGCCCGAGCGCATCGAGGAGACTTATGGCTTCCTCCAGGAGCTCAAGAGCTACCGGCACTATGCCGGCTACACAGACTGGCAGCGCATGCCCGGCACCACCGAGGATGGCATCGAGCGACAGAAGCTGATGAACACGGCCATCATCGAAAAGGGCGATCGCATCACGGCGGATGACCTGGTCGCCGTGTGGGTGAGGGATCTCGATCCGGACAAGATGATCTACAAGCAGGAGCGCTTTGACAAGAGCCTGCTGGAGATGGCGCGGGCTGGGGTGCCGCCGCGCGAGCTGGGCCGGCTCTGGCCCTTTAACAACGTGGTCTCCATGGCCCGCGCGAGCCACTCGCTGGGCATCATCAACGCGGGCGATCCGCTCGGCGCGGCGATGGACGTCTACGACGTCGGCCTCGTCTACTCGGGCGAGATGACCTTCGCCCTCCGCTGGGCGGCGCTCTACGATGCGGCCATCGCCGAGGCGCTCAAGCCCGAGGCCACCGTGGGATCGGTGTTGGACACGGCCCTGGCCTTTGCGGACTATCGCGGCCAAAAGGGCACCCCGTACGGTGGTTACGACACGATCCGCGCCGAGATCGAGCGCGCCCTGGAGATCGCCGCCAGGCACGACGAGCCGATGGCCATGCGCGACGCCTTTTACGAGCTTTACAGCGGCGGCCGGTACATCGTCTACAGCGCCTCCCAGGCGAACGAGGTCGTCGCCAAGGGACTGGCCATCTTTGCAGCCAGCAAGGGCGACACGCGGCAGGCGCTTCTGTCGGCGGTGAACTTTGGGCGCGACACCGACTGCCTGGCCGCCGTCGCCGCGGGGCTGGCCGGCGCGCTGAGCGGCGCGGAGAGCCTGGATGCGCAGTGGATCCAGCAGGTGAACCAGGCCACTGCCGCGGACCCGTACACGAACAGCAAGCGCAACATAGACGAGACGACCAGCGGGCTGCACGCGGCGGTACTGAGCAAGCTGGCCCGCGAGCGCGCCCGGATCGAGGCCATCGCCAGCGTCCAAGGGTACCTAGCGCACTGAGCGGGTGCTTGGCCGCGCGACCGTCTGGGGGATGCGCACATTCAAGCGACTGGCCTGCGCTCGTGTTGACACGCATGGCTCCAGGTGCTATGATGGCGCTCATTGCGCCGCAAACCGCGGTCAACCATCCGTGTCCTGCTGCCAAACGGCGCAGAGCGGAGCCCATCTCGCTCGGCCAACCCGTGAGCTCGAAAGACGCAGAGGCGACGACGGACCGTCGCCTCTGATCTTGATGAACAGAGTGGACACCCGACGGGCCTACCATGCGTGATCGTTGGCGACGCTTTCTGGCCATGCGCGATGACGAGCGCGCCCGCCTGCTGGCCAAGGTGCTGGCTTGCGTCATCCTGGTGCTGTTGTATGCCTTGGGCGGCGCCAGCCTGTGGTTGCGGGAGCGGTATCTCAAACCGCTGCCCAGCCCAACCGTCGCGCCCACCGTGGCAGCGTCGGTGGAGACGCCAGGCCCAGCGGGCGGCGCCCCTGGAGCCACCGCGACGCCCAGCCTCTATCCGACGATCACACCGAACCTGACCAAGACCGCGCTGGCGCTGCAGACAGCAGAAGCGGAGCACACAGTGGCGCCGGCGCCATAGATCGCCCAATCCCGCAAGAGATGGGGAGATGGGCGGGGTAGCCAGCGCGAACGCAGGCAGTACGATCGAGGAGTGGACATGGATTCGGTTCAGCTCTTGCGCGAGCTCAGTCAGGTGACCGGCGTCTCAGGCTATGAGGCCGAGGCCCGCGATGCGGTGCATCGGTTGCTGGAGCTCTACGCCGACGAGATCCGCACGGACGCGCTCGGCAACCTGATCGCGCTCAAGCGGGGCGCCTCGGGGGCGGGGAACCGGCGCGTGATGCTGGCCGCCCACCTGGACGAGTTGGGACTCATGGTGACCGGTGTGGAGCAGGGCTTTCTGCGGTTCACGACGGTGGGCGGCGTGGATGTGCGCACCATCGTCGGGCAGGAGGTGACCGTTCACGGCCGATGTCCGCTAAGCGGCATCGTCGCCAGCCGACCGCCGCATGTGGTCCCCGCTGAGGAGCGCGACAGGCCCGTCCCGTTGACGGAGCTCTTTATAGACGTGGGCCTCCCCGCCGAACAGGTGTCGGAGCTCGTGCGCGTGGGCGACCTGATCACCATGGCAGCCCGATTCGCGGAGCTGGCCGATGGTCGCGTATCAGGCAAGGCCTTTGACGACCGCGCCGGGGTCGCCTCTCTCGTGCTTTGTCTGGAGGCGCTGGCCAGTGTCTCGCACACATGGGACATCTACGCCGTGGCGACCTCCCAGGAGGAGCGAGGCCTCCAAGGAGCCGCCGTCAGCGCGTACGGCATAGCGCCCCAGTTGGCCCTGGCTGTCGACGTGACCTTTGCCACCCAGCCCAGCGTGGGCGAGCACGAGGGAGTGGCCCTGGACGGCGGGCCGGCCATCGGCGTTGGGCCGAACATCCATCCGGTCATTCAGCGCCGGCTGTCTGACACCGCCAAACGCCACGAGATCAAGCATCAGAGCGAGATACTGCCGGGGCACTCGGGCACCGACGCATGGGCGATACAGGTCTCCCGCGATGGTGTGCCGACGGGCCTGCTGTTTATCCCTCTGCGCTACATGCACACGTCCGTGGAGACGGCTAGCGTGCGCGATGTGGATCGCACCGCTCGGCTGATGGCCCGGTTCGTCGCCGAGCTCGATGATCGCTTTGCCGAGGAGCTGGGGCTATGACGGAGGGAAGGGGCATCGTGCTGCTGAAGGAGCTTTCGGAAGCGCGTGGGGTCTCTGGCAACGAGCAGGTCGTCCGCGAGCTGATCGCGTCGGCGGTGCGGGAACACGTGGACGACACCCGCACGGACGCCCTGGGCAACTTGATCTGCCGCAAGCGGGCTGATGACGCAGCCGGGCCAGAGCCTCTGAGGGTCATGGTTGCCGCCCACATGGACGAGATCGGCCTGATGGTCACAGGCGTCAACAGCGATGGCACGTTGCGCTTCGGCAAGGTGGGGGGCATAGACGACCGCATCTTGCTCTCCAAACGGGTGCTCGTCGGCGAGAAAGCGATCCCCGGCGTGATCGGATCGCGCCCGATCCACCTGATCCCGCGGAACGAACGAGAGCGCACCGTGGAGGCGGACAAGCTGGCCATTGACATCGGCGCTGCGGACAAGGCCAGCGCCGAAAAGCTCGCCAGCCCGGGCGACTATGTCTCGTTTGACACGAGCTATGCGGTGCTCTCCGAAGAGGGTCTGCGCAGCGTCAAGGGCAAAGCCTTCGACGACCGCGCCGGGTGCGCCATCCTCGTCGAGCTGCTTCGGGAGCGGTACCCCGCGGAACTCTGGGCGGCCTTTACCACACAGGAAGAGGTGGGCTTGCGAGGAGCCACCGTCGCAGCCCATAGCATCAACCCCGACGTGGCCTTGGTGCTCGAGGGCACCATCTGCGACGACCTGCCCAAGAAGAAGGACGAGAGCCCCGTCACGGAGGTGGGCAAGGGACCGGCGATCACCTTCATGGATCGCTCGTTCATCGCGGACGCCCGGCTGGTCAGGCTGCTTGTCAAAACGGCCGAGCAACTGGGCATACCGTACCAGTTCAAGCGCGCCGCGGCCGGCGGTACCGACGCGGGTGCCATCCACCTGGCCCGCCAGGGAGTCCCTTCGGCCACTGTGGCGGTCCCAGCGCGGTACATCCACGCGCCGGTCAGTCTGCTGAGTCTGCGAGACCTCGATCACACCGCCGCCCTCGTGAGCGGCGCGCTCAGGGCGCTGCCAGCTTGGTGGGCCGGCCCCGAGAACGCCTGAAGGGAGACAAGAGCTGTGAAGGAGCTCATCAAGACGCTCGTGGAAACCTACGGTCCCGCCGGCCATGAGGGGGCCGTGCGCGCGCTGATCTCGGGCATGGCCCAGCCCAAGGTGTCAGGCGGCTTGGGGTCGGTCCGCGTTGACAACATGGGCAACCTGATCGTTCACCGCCGCGGGGCCGGAGGCGGTAAGCGCGTCATGATCGCCGCCCACATGGACGAGATTGGCCTGATGGTCACCCATGTAGATAAGAACGGCTTCCTCCGCTTTGGGATCGTCGGAGGTGTGATGCCGCTGACCGTCGTTGGCGCAAGGGTCCTTTTCGCCAATGGCGCCATGGGCGTCATCGGCTGGGAGAAATGGCTGCAGGAGAGCTCGCTCCCCAAGTGGGAGGAGCTCTTTCTCGATGTGGGCGCTACCTCCCCCGAGGACGCCCCGGTGGGCGTGGGGGACATGGGCGCCTTTGTGCGGCCCTTTGCCGAGCTGGGGGCCCGGCTGGTGGCCAAATCCATGGACGACCGCATCGGGTGTGCGGTGGCTCTCCAGACGCTCCTCGAGCTGGAGGGGTCGCCCCATGACCTCTACTTTGTCTTTACGGTACAGGAGGAGGTGGGGACCCGAGGGGCAGCGGTCTCCGCTTTCGGCGTGGAGCCGGAGATCGGCGTGGCCGTTGACGTGACGACTGTGGGCGACACGCCCGAGGCCCGCCCGATGAATGTCTCGCTCGGCAAGGGCCCGGCGATCAAGGTGATGGACTCGGGCATGCTGGCGCACCCCGGCGTCAAGGACTGGATGATCCGCACGGCCGAGGAGGCCCAGATCCCGTATCAGCTCGAAGTGCTCGAGCGCGGCGGCACCGATGCCCGCGCCATGCAGACCTCGCGCGAGGGCGTGCCAGCGGGGTGCCTCTCCGTCCCCTGCCGATATGTCCACACCCCATCCGAAATGGTGGACTATGGCGACGTGCTGAACGCCGTCAAGCTGCTCAAGGCCATGCTGGCAGGCCCGATCGCTGTGTAGCGTCAGGGCGGGCGCGGCGCCCGCCTCAGTGCGCGCTGGCAGGCGCTGCTATGCGAGCGCCTCTCGCCAGGCAGCTATCAGCGCCGGAAGATCGCGGAAGATGGCGTCCGGCTGGACCACATAGTCGGCGGCCTCTTCCGCGCTCGAGATGCCGGTGAGCACCATGATCGTCCGGATGCCCGCGCGGTGCCCTCCCAGGATATCGGTGTCGAGCCGATCGCCGAGGATAGCCGTGTCCTCTCGCGTAGCGCCCAGCGCGCGCAGACACTGCTCGATGATGATCGGCTCAGGCTTGCCCACCACGGTTGGCTCCACATCCGTCGCAGCCACGAGATAGGCCAGCGTGCTGCCGTTCCCAGGGATGATGGCGTCCTCGAGGGGATAGGTCTTGTCGGGGTTCGTGCCGATAAAGGTGGCGCCGTCGCGTATCGCCAGGCACGCGATTCTCAGCTTCTCGAAGGTGAGCCCCCGGTCCCAACCACAGACGACATAGTCGGCGTCGCGGCCGGCGATGCGAAACCCTCGTTCGGTAAGCTCGTCTATCAGCCCCTGCTCGCCCACCACGTGGACCTTTGCGCCGGGCGGCGCCACGCTGAGCAGGTACTCTGCCGTGGCAACCCCCGAGGTCATAACGGCGCGCGCGGGCACCTCGATGCCCATGCGGAAAAGTCGCTCGGCGAACTGGGCGGGCCTCAGCGTCGAGTTATTGGTCACGAGCAGATAGCGTATGCCCTCTTGCTCCAGAAAGGCCAGTAGCTCTGGGCCGCCGGGCAGGCCCGTGTGTCCCCGGTAGAGGACGCCGTCCATATCGATCAGCAGATTCTTTGTACTACACAGAACAGAGTTCATTCCGCACTCCATGGGTTAATCGCGGTATCCACCATCGAGAACTCATGGCGCGCGACCCGTCGCCGCGTTAGGCGAGTCGGTCGCGCAGATCCCGGGCGTATCCTGCTGCGGCTTCAACCACCGCCCGCTCGTCCATCGAGCGGATGACGCCGTGTCGCATCAGCACCTGGCCCGCCACGATGGTCGTGTCCACGTGGGCATGCCCCATGCCCAAGACCAGGCGCGTAGCGAGCTCATTGGGTGTGAGCAGCGCGGCAAAGGGCGCCCTCACCAGGATGATATCGGCGACGGCGCCGACCTCGATCCTCCCTATTGGCTGGCCGAACGCGCGAGAGGCCAGCCCCGCCCCATGTACCAGAGCCATCTCCAGGAGATCCTCGGCGCGGATGGCTCTGGGATCGCCCGGATGATGGCGATGGAGCAGATAGGCCGCCTGTATCTCGTCGAACAGATCGGGGGCGAGATCGTCCGTCCCGAGACAGACGGGTATGCCATGGCGCAAGAGCTGCGCCGCATCGGCGGCCTCTAGCTCGTGCAGCGCGCTGGCGCGGGGCGCATGGGCCACCCAGGTGCCCGTCCGCTTGAGGGTGTCCATCTCGGCGGAAAGCAGGCGCGTGCAGTACACGGCGAGCGTGCGCGGGCCCAGAACGCCGAACTTGCGCAGGCGATCCACAACCCGCAGGCCATATCGCGCCTGCGTGTCCCTCA
>Ga0194111_10010319_pt1 | contig 10040 bp, 6 predicted proteins | sample TA2KigC300mmetaG_FD_146194 | JGI IMG/M metagenome (GOLD analysis project Ga0194111, IMG submission 146194) | Freshwater microbial communities from Lake Tanganyika, Tanzania - TA2015033 Kigoma Deep Cast 300m | ecosystem: Environmental > Aquatic > Freshwater > Lake | place: Tanzania: Lake... | reverse complement strand
GGGGCGTTCGGCGCCTACGAGAAGGTGGACCTGGACACGGTGAAGTTCACGCTGCAGCCGGCGGCGGGAGCCAAGGAGACGTTCCGCTACGTGCTGACCACGCGCCACGGCCGGCGGGCGGAGTGAGCCCATAGCCGAGCACAAGGTGGCCCGCGACCTTCCGTCTATGCCCGGAAACTCCGGCGCGACAAGCCGGGCGCGGGCGGGCGCGGGGGCAACAGGCAGGGATCATTCCCGGAAGAGCTTGAAGGCGATGTCGCGGGCGAAGGGCGGCACGGGCAGGCGCAGGTTTCCCGCTGAGGAAGCGGCTCGGACCGCGCCCACCGGAACGCCGGCGGACGTGTCCCAGAACTCCGCGCGGAACGTCCCGTTGGTCATGCCGTCCAGCCGCAACACCAGATTGGTCATGTCCGGCGTATCCGACGGGTCAAGGCTCTGGAAACGGGCGGCATCGTAGATCCACCCCGCGCCGCGCCGCTCGTTCTTGAACGTCAGGCAGCGCATGTTCGGGAGCGGGACGTCGTCGGCCAGCAGGACGGCCTGTCCCATGAGCAGACTGGGGTCCCGCCGGTCCTCGTTTTGCATGAAGCGGCTGAAGGCGGCATACAGCGGATAGAAGTCCTCTTCCTCGACCACCTGCCACCACCAGAACATCGGCGTGCCGCCCAACGGCAGAACGCCCGACGACCATAGCGCCGCATGCAGCCCCTGGCGCAGGTGCGCGACGCTGTGACCGAGGTGTGAACCACCGAACTCCGTGATCAGCACGGGCTTGTAGAACGGATTCGCGAACTGCGCGGTGCCGGTCAGAAGCGCGACGATGTGCAGCGGGTCGCCGCTGCCGTGATAGGCATCGCCCGCGATGACATCGATGTCCGGCAAGGTCAGCAGGTCCGGGTTCATGTGCGTGTAGTCGCCGCAGACGTGCGTGGAAACCAGGTGATCGAAGGGATCCGTCTCCTTGACGAAGGCGCTCATCTCGCGGTGCCAGGCCGCAACTTCAGGTTGCCGGTACAGGTCCCTGCTGGCGCCCACCAGGTCCAGCTCGCTCCAGAGTCCCCAGGCGAAAATGCGCCGGCTGTAGCCCCAGCGCGCGATCATGTAGCGCATCAGCTTGCGGAACGACGCCCTGGCGCGCTCGTCGGTAAAATACTCGTTGGGCGAAGACAGATACCCGCCGTTGCTCGCGTTGAAAGGATTGAACCGCCATTCGGGGTCGCTGAACGCGCTGAACTTGCCGTGGTTGTGAATGATCAGGTTCACGTATATTTCGTGACGTTCGGCCAGATCCATGACCTGGTCGAGCTCCCAGGCATGCTCCAGGTTGAATTCCCCCACACCGTGATAGCCGGGATGATTGGTGGACCATTCCAGTCCCAGGGACCACGGCGCGGTCCAGACCTCGGCCCAGTTTTCGCCGCTGCGCTGCATGTCGCGAAAATAGCGCGCGTACGCGTCCGAGCCCTCCGGCCAGCGCTTCCGCCAGGGAAAACGCGAATCCATGCGCGTGTCGAACGGCGAGCGGGTGTTGTGCCCGATCGGGAAGTAAAACGCTCCGTCGTCGAACTCGAAAAAACGCGGATCGGTCCGCGAAACGCGGACGAACCCGGGGGCCTGCGAAGGGACGACGTTAAACGCGCCCGGTCCCCAGCGCGCGGCGCCCGCGCGGTCCTCGACGACCAGCGTGTAGCGGTGCCGCCCCGTGACGTCGGGAGGATAGCGAATCCGCCAGTACGGCCGGCCCTGCGCCTCGATGCGCTCCCCGTTCTCGCCCGGCACGCGGAAGTAGCTCCGGGCATAAAAACCTTCGACGCGGTTGGTGCGGCCGTCGGGCGTTTCGACGTGCGCCCGCACGTGCACCTCGGAAGCGTCGAACGGATCGGCATAGCGGTCGGGCAGCTCGAAAGTCGCCTGGAAAAGGCCGTAGCGCGGCACGCTTACGGCGTTGGCCTGCACGGCGCGGATGGACGGCGGATCGCGGTAGGCGCGGCGCAGGCCGGCGACTTCGACCTCGGCGGTCACGCCCCGGGCGCTTCCGCGGCAGAGGATGCGGAACCCGACTTCGTCCGGCGCCGCGAGCGCGCGAAGATGCCAGGCGGCATGGTGGCCCACCGGGATCCAGGCCTCGGACGGGGACGCGAAGCTGACGCGGAAGCGGTTGGTGCGCGCCGGCTGCAGGTATCCCGGCAGTAGATTCTGGTACCAGCGGTAGTCCCAGTCTTTGACGTGGAAGAGCACCTGCGCGTTGGTAGGCGCGTGGGCGGGCCAGAACACGTCCATCTCCACGGCGCTCAGTTCAACCCAGCGCGAGGTGGGCGCGTGCAGATAGAAAGAGGTTTCACCCGGACAGGCGGCGGACACCGAGACACGCGCCGACGGCGCATTCGTGGCGCCGTCCGACACGCGCAGCGGAACGTGCTCGGACGACGCGCCGGCGGCCGCGGCGCGGCCGAGCAGCAGCGCGGCCAGCGCCGCGGCGGCAGGCGCGGGCCGGCGGTTGACGACATGCGCAACGGTCTTCACCGCGAAGAAGGCTTTCGGTTCCCGCTCATCGGTTTGCGGCTTGCGGGCCGGAATGCGGCGCGCATTGAGATTCCTCTTTCTTTCGGGCACCGTCGTCACCGCCGCCTTGCCGCCGCGTTACGGCGGTTCGCCCCCCGGCGGCGTCTGCGGCGCGGGACCCCCGCCCTTCCTTGACAGCTCGGCCCGCAGCGCGTCGTTTGCGGCGCGCAGCTCGCCCGATTTCCGGCGCTCCTCCGCCAGGGCGTCCCGCGCAAGCTTCTCCGCGGCGCGGGCCCCGACCAGCTGCGCGGCCAGTCCATCGGCATTGCGTGTGGCCTTGTCCAGCGCGTCGCTCAGCTCCGCGGCCCGGCTCGCGGCTTCGGCCAGTCGGGCCTCGGCCTCCGCGATCCGGCCGCTGAGCTTCTGCGTCCTTTCGTCGACGGCGGCGGTTCTCGAGGCGGCCTCTTCCAGCTCCCGTTCCTTGTCGCGCAGCGCCGCTTCGCGCGTCCGGCTCTCGGCCAGCAGGCTCTCGATCTGCCGCCGCAGGGGATCATGCGTTTCGCGTTCCTCCGCCAGCGACGCCTCGGCGCGCGCGGCGCGGTTGGACATCGCGGCCAGCGCCTCTCGCAGTTGAACGCAACGCTCTTCGAGGGCGCGCGTTTCGACGTCCAGGCCGTTGACGCGGTTGCGCAGCTCTTCCGCGCGGACGCGGTCCTCCGCGCGCGCCGTCCTGAGCCGCCGGCCTTCCACGGCCAGAACGGCGATGACGACGGCGGCGCAGAGCAACGCAAAGGCAAATCTCTTCTTCATGGCTCCCGGCTCCCTTCGGCGCCTCCGGCGATCCCCACCTCGGGCAGCACGCGCGGCGCCTGGATAATCTCGAACAGCCGCCACCCGTCCCAGTCTCCGTCGTACAGCGTGCTGCGGACGCCGTAGAAGAACATGCCGCCGTACTTCCAGTGAATGCTGTCCATGGCGCTGCGTCCCTCGGGCCGGTGCACGAGCACGTACAGCGCGTGTCCGCGGTAATCGCGCGCCTCCTTGTTGAACTCCAGGTTGAAATCAAAATCAAGCGAATGCCGGAAGGTTTCCGGGGGCCGCGGTCCGAGCAGCGCGAAGCTGTCGTAGCCGCAGGCGAACACTTTCACGAAAGGCGACTGTTTCTTCACGTGCCGCTCCAGGCGCGCCACCCACGCATCGCTCGCGGCCGCCGCGGCGGGACCGCGGCCTCGCGCGCCTTCCGCGGACGACGGCGGGCCCGTGATCCAGGCCGCCGCCGCCAGCGCCGCCGGAATGAAGCTGCGCGCCGCCCGCGACGCGTTCCGGAAACGACCGGAGTCCCAGGCCGGGTGGGCCAGCGCCAGCGCGCCGAACGGGAACAGGCACGGCAGGAGCCGATCGCGGCCCCACAGCCGGTCGGCGCCGGCCAGGCCCAGCGCCAGGACCGGCAGACCCAGGCCCAGCAGCGCGAGCGCCGCCCCCGAACGATGCCCGCGGCGCAGGGACACGGCCGCCAGCAGCGCGCAGACCGCGGCCGCGATCCAGTCCGCGGACCCGAACGGCGCCAGCGGGTTGCCCCCCGGCAGGCGCTCGCCGGCCATCCACAGCGAACGCAGGAAGTAGACGGGGTCGCCCATGATCAGCCAGTTCATCAGCACCCACAGGGCCGCCGCGTAGAAAGCCGGCAGCACGCCCAGAATCATCACCGCCTCGCGCCGCGCGCGGCTGAAGCCCGCGCGCGCGACGTCCAGCCCCAGCAGAAGCACGCCCAGCCCCGTCCACAGGATCAGATCCAGCCCCATCAGCGTGAGCAACGCGCCTCCCGCGCCGAAGTAGACCAGGTACCGCAGACGCCGCGCGTCGGCCCACTGCATCAGCCCGTGCGCGGCCAGCAGCGCCAGGAAAAGCGCCATCGTGCCCGTGCCGCCGCTGCAGCTCGCCCGGATGAACTCGGGATGGGCGGCCAGGGCGCCGGCGATCACGCAGCGCCCGGCGCCGAGCGGCGCGTCGCGCAGCATGCGCGCCAGCAGAAAAAGGTCCGCCGCCCCGAACACGGCGCTGAGGATCAGCGAGGCCACGGGATAGGTCTGGCTCCCCGTCAGGGCCGCCGCCGGCAGACGGGCCAGGAACGCCAGGGGGGGCCACCACACCGAACTGACCAGCGCCTGGCGGCCGACCGTGGTCTTGAGCAGCAACTGCCGGCAGACCGCTTCATAGATCACCGCGGTGTCCGTCAGCAGCTCCGGGCGGAACATGCCCGCCGCCACGAACGCGGCGGACAGCACGGCGCCCAGCCCCAGCAGAAAGGCGCTACGTTTGATTCCCCGTCGAAAGGCCATGCCGCGTTTTCTCCCAGTGGAACGGGTTGGAGAAGAACTGGAAACACGCCCGCCAGCCGCTGTAGCTCATCATCGTCCAGTACGCCGGCGCCAGCAGGGCGTACTTGACCAGGTCGTAGTAGCCGCGCTGGTAGCAGCCGATCGCGCCGATATAGGCAAAGGCGAAATTGCCGGCGAAGAGACACAGCGCGCCGCCCACGAACACCAGGCCCGGGAAAAGGTCCGCCAGGATCTCAAGCCGCAGCGTGAACCACAGCAGGGCCAGGAACCAGAACAAGGGGTTGATCAGGAAGCAGAACACGATGCCCCCGATCAGCATCTGAAAGTGCATGAAATTGGCGGGGCCCAGGTCGCGCAACAGGCGCCACGGCCGCCGCATGTGCACCAGGTACGTCTGTATGTACCCCTTGAGCCATCGCGTGCGCTGGCGGATCCAGAAGGGCAGGCTGCCGCAGGCCTCCTCCCAGGTGGTCGTGGCCAGCATGCGGGAGCGGTAGCCGGCGCGATAGATCCTCACGCCCAGGTCGCAGTCCTCGGTCACGTTGTAGGCGTCCCAACCCATGAGCTCCTCCAGCTTGCGGGTCACGAAGTGGTTGGAGGTGCCGCCCAGCGGGATCACCGCGTTCATGGCCGACAGCCCGGGCAGGGAGAGATCGAACCAGGCCGAGTACTCGGCCGTGAACCAGCGCGTCAGCAGGTTGAAACGCGGGTTGTAGAAGTTGAGGCGGCACTGCAGACAGATCACATCCGGCCCGGCGCGGCGGAAACCGGCCACCGCCTTGCGGAGCTGGTCGGGTTCCGGACGGTCCTCGGCGTCGTAGATGACCAGGTATTCGCCGCGCGCCTGCGCCAGGCCGATGTTGCAGGCCTTGGGTTTCGTGCGCGGGAAGGACTTGGGAACAACCGTAACGCGGAAGCCGCGCGGCAGCGTCAGCCGCGCCGCGGCCTCGCGCGTCGCGGCGTCGTCCTCCTCCAGCAGAAGCTGCACGTCCTTGCGGTGGTCCGGATAGTCCAGCGCCACCAGGCTTTGCACCAGGCCGGGCAGCGATTCGGGCTCGTGGTACAACGGAACCAGGATCGAGTAGACCGGCAGGTCCGCGTCCTTGAGCCCGGCCAGCTCGGCCGGCGCGATCCGGATCTCGGCGCGGCTCACGACGGAAAGCCGCACCAGCAGGAGCTTGTAAAAGGTAAACAGCAGGTAGAAGGCCGTCGCCAGCATGACGCAGCCCTGGGCCGTCTGCCAGGGGCGCAATACCGAGAGAGCCATCAGCGCCAGTGAAACGGCGATCATGACGATCTTCTGCCCCGGCAGAATGGGCACGGAGGCGCTGAGATCCGGCCGGCGGTGCGCAAGCGCCAGGGGATCCACGTTCATGCCGGATGACTTGTCCATCTTGCCGCGCCTGCCGTTAGCTTGCGTCAAGCCGTTCTTCGCGCTATTCCTGCAGCAATGCCCGCGCGATGAGCTGCGCGGTCAGATCCTGTCCGGCCCGGGTAAGCGCCGTTTCTTCGCCCGACAGCAGCTTTCCGCGCCGCCCTTCGAGGCCCTGAAACGCCGTGAACAGATCGGCCACCGGCACGCGCCGCGCTTCGGCCGCCCGGCGGATCGCGGCCGCCAGCGGGCGGATGCGATCCGGGTCGGGCCGGTACGGCGGAGGCGTGACCCACAGCACGGGTCGGCCCATCGTGGCCGATACCAGGTCGGTCAGCGCGGCGGCCTGCCGTTCGAACATGTCCGCTCCGGTCCGGTAGGGCATGTCGGAGAGTCCCACGCTCAGAATCACCACGTCGGTGTCGTCCTCCACGGCCTCGACCGCGCGCGTGAATTTGCGCAGCGGCGCGTACACGCCGGGCACGGCCTCCGGCGCGGGCAGCGTCACGCGCGTCACGAACGGACGGTCGGGGCCGTCCACGATGCGGCCCAGAATGCGGTCGAAGGGCGGTCCCCGGCCGTCTTCGTCCGCGCCGGGGACGGCCAGGAAATCGTCCAGGCACACCAGCGATCCGAAGGCCTCCGCGGTGGTGATGGCGGGCTGCGCGAAAACCCCGGCCTCGGCGAAGGGAACCAGCACGATGATGCGTCCTTCCCGGTCGAGAAGGTGATCGCCGCGCGCCGCCACGGGAAGCGATTCGAAAGGCGGCGACAGGAAACGGATCGCGCCGCGCTCGAGCACGGCGCCCGCGTGGGCCAGGGACCAGGTGATTTCCGCGACGTCGCCCGCGGCCATCTCGGGAAGCGACAGGAACTGCGCTTCCAGGCCGGGGAAGACGGCGGCGCGGCCCTCCGCGCTGACGCGCCCCGACGGCGCGCGCACCTGCCACATCGCGTCCAGGCCGATCCCGCCGGCCGGCGTGCCGGTCAAGCGCAGCCGCGGCGCCACGCGGTCACGGGGATAGCACGCGGAAGGAAGATCCAGGACTTCGCAGGCGAAGGCGTATTGATCGACGGGGACGCGGCGGCAGTCAACGCGCCGTTCGCGCTCCGCCTCGAAGCCGAGCGCGTCCCGGACGCGCAGGCGCACGCTGTGAACGGCCGGCGCGCTGAACACATGCCGCGGGTGCCGCGCCTCCGACTCCGCCGGGCCGCCGGCGGCCGCCGCCGCGCCGAACTCCCACGCGAAACGCACGTTGTCCGCGAGCCAGTTGCGGCTCTCGTCGCGGAACTGCACGGGCACGAAAGTCAGCGGCCGCCCGTAGAACGAATACGCGCGCTCGACCTTGTACGTGAAAAACGGATGCAGCGGGGTGTCCATGCGCTCCAGCCGCGCTTCCTGCGGCTCGCCGCCGGCGATGAGCTGCGCCGTTTCGATGGAGACGATCGCCGCGCGGCCCGGCCGCTGCCAGCCCAGGCGCATCGCAAACCAGTTCCGGGACATGTTGAGCATTTCGAGACGATGGACGCCGGCGCTCAGCCGGAACGGCGGGCCGACGCGCCAATCCCCGCCGCCGTGCTCGCCCGGCCATTCCACGGCCGGCTCGCCGTCCACGAGCAACACGCCGGCGTCGCGGCAGTCGAGGGCAAACCGGTATTCGCCGTCTTCGGGACAAAGCAGGTTGCTGACGGCGCGGACGATCCAGCTTCTCGAGGCGTTTTTCTTTTCGGCTTCGCTGCCCTCGCGGTCAAAGAGATCCGTCATGGGGTTCGAAACGGCGCGCAGTCTCTTGACGGGCGCGTCGGCGACGGCGCCGAGAAAGAGCAGGCCGGACGTCGTCGTCGGCACGTTCGGGCTCCCCTGGAACAGCACCGTCAACTCGATCGGCGCGGGGTCCTTCAGGTCCGGGCGCGCGCGCGGCCCCGGCGTATCCCCGCCGTAGTAGACGGCGACGGTCTCGTTCGTGGCGCCCTCCAGGCGCACCAGCACCGCCGCCCGGCCGGCGCCCTCGTGCACCACGCGGTATTCCAGCGGTCGCCCCGCGGCGTCCAGGGCCGCGGCCTTCAGCGGGGCGGCCGCGACGCCGCCCTCGAGCGGCAGCTCGGCCAGCACGCACTGCGCGTCCGCGCGCTCGAGCTTCATTACGGCGCGCCACGGATGCTCCGGGGCAAACCAGGCGGGCTGCGCATGCGCCAGGCCGCACAGCGCCAGGACATACACCGCCGCCGATGGTATTCGCCGATACATGCCGGCCCGACCCCCGTCCGCACCGGCGGGACGCGAACCGCATCCCCATGCCGGGCAGCGACTGAAACTTATGGATTTAGCACGCCCCGTGCCAACGGGGAACAGAAAACGGCGGACGGAAGCAATGTGCCAGGGCTGATCGGCGCCGATTCTTGCCTGCCGGGGATCATCCCATCCTCGGATTTCGTCATTCGGCATTCATTCGTGCTTGGGTGTTTCGTCATTAGACATTCAGGGCAAAGGTGTTGTGACCTCGAGAGAATCATTCATGGCAATGTGCCGGTCATGCGGCGTCGGGCTGGCAGGGCGGCGGCGCGGCGCTGCATACCGGCATATGCGTTCTGAACCGCGAAAATGCGTACGTCAGTGCACAAACGCGCCGGCCGCGCCGTCCGCCCGGAAACGGATTCCGCGGGTTGCGCCCCCGCGGGAAACGGATGGCACGTTTTGTGCAGCTCAACCGGTACGCTCCGGCAGGCGCAGACCTGCCCCCTCCGCGGTCAGGGGTTGCCGCCGCCAAAGCGGGGGCCGGCACGGACGGCATGGCGTCGGGCATGAGGAGCAGGCGCGCGGCGCGGCGGAACCCACCGCCCTGGCCGGCGCGTCCGCCGCATGACCGGCCGCATGCGACGGAACGCTTTTTCGGGTTTGCAGTACCGGGTTGACTGCCCTAGTCTGAGACTCACAGGCAAAGAGACAACGCAGGGCCGGCGTCCGAACGCCGGCTGGAGAGCAGGCCCCTATGACAGGAATCGCGCTTCCTCGCGCAAGGCGGCGCGCGCGGCGCGGCCGCCGGCCTGACCTGCCCGCCTTCACGCTTGTGGAGCTGCTCGTCGTCATCGCCATCATCGGCATCCTGGCCGGATTGCTCTTCCCCGCCATAGCCAAGGCGCGCGCCAAGGCGCGGCAGAGCCGCTGCATGAGCAACCTGCATCAGTTCAGCATAGCCATCGTCATGTACAAGAACGATCACGACGAACGCATGCCGGCCTGGCTGTCGTCCCTCTATCCGGGCTACGTGGGAAACAGCGGAGTATTCGTTTGCCCGTCGGACGGATCTCGCGGCGAAGAAGGTTCGAAGCCGGACTCGAGCACGGAAAATGTCGGCGACCAGTATGCGGAGACCGATGACACGCATTCGAATCCCCACGGCCCAGCATACCGTGACCGCAACCAGTCCATAGAGGTATGCAGCTATCTCTACGAGTTCTGCAACGCGCAGTGCTCCTGGGCGCCGGCTGGAGCGTCGGACCTGGACGCGGACGGCGTCACGACCTGGTACGAGGTCAAATTCTGGCAGATGAGCGGCGGCGACACGAACCACGCCGCGGCCTACGACGAGACCGTCTTCCCGGTAGTCAGGTGTTTCCAACACCATGAAGAGATCAGAAGCAGCGACAATCCCACGCTGAACATGGCCTACGCGGGCAATGCCTTCCGCGCGCCTTATCGCTGGGAAGACCTGCAGGAATGACGGCGCGCGGCGATCAGCGTTCGGGCTGCAGGAACAGATCCGGGCGGTAGGCGGTCGGGAAGTTCGGATTGTACTTGTAGGCCGCGTAGCAGGGCTGCGGGCCTT
>Ga0194111_10010316_pt1 | contig 10044 bp, 8 predicted proteins | sample TA2KigC300mmetaG_FD_146194 | JGI IMG/M metagenome (GOLD analysis project Ga0194111, IMG submission 146194) | Freshwater microbial communities from Lake Tanganyika, Tanzania - TA2015033 Kigoma Deep Cast 300m | ecosystem: Environmental > Aquatic > Freshwater > Lake | place: Tanzania: Lake... | reverse complement strand
AGCGGTGGTTGATAAATAGTACCGGCGGGCCTACACTGGCGGCTATCTGGTTTGTAAGGAGATTGTCCATGAAGGATCGTTTCAAGACCCTGCTGCTCGGGGGAATGATCGCGACGAGCGTCCTGGGCCTGTTTGTGCCTCTGGTGTACGGCGGAACCGAGGCCCGCGCCAACCCCGCTTTGAAGGAGAAAGACTCTTCCATGAAGTCGAATTCCGCGAGTCCGTCGGTCTCGGAGTCGAACCCGTTGCTGAGCCAATGGGAGACGCCGTTTGGCATTCCTCCGTTCGACCGGATCAAAGAAGATCATTATCTGCCGGCGTTTCAGGAGGCCATCGCCCGCACGCGCGGCCAGGTGGATGCGATCGTGCAGGAATCCCGGCCGGCCACGTTCGCCAATACGATCGAGGCGCTGGACGCCTCGGGTGAGGTGCTCGACCGGGTCGGCGGCGTCTTCTACAATCTCCGCTCCGCCGAGACGAACGACCGGCTCCAGGAGATCGCCCGGGAGGTGGCCCCGCTGACCTCGGCCCTGGAGGACGATATCCTGCTGAACGAGCAGCTTTTCGCCCGCGTCAAGGCGGTCTGGGAGCAGCGGGCGGCGCTGCCGCTCGACGCCGAGCAGCGCCGACTGGTGGAAGAGACGTACAAGGATTTCGTCCGGGGCGGAGCGAACCTGGCGCCGGAGGAGAAGAAGCGCCTGCGCGCGATCAACGAGGAGTTGGCCGTCCTGCAACTTCAGTTCGGCGACAATCTCCTGAAAGAGACCAACGCCTACCGGCTCGTGCTCGAGAAGAAAGAGGATCTGGCCGGGCTGCCTGAGACGATCGTCACCGCGGCCTCCGAGGCGGCCAAGGGGGCCGGCCTGGAAGGCAAATGGATGTTCACGCTGCACGCGCCGAGCCTCTGGCCGTTCCTGTCGTACGCCGACAATCGGGAGCTGCGCCGCCAGATGTTCACCGCGTACATCCAGCGCGGCGACAACGGCAACGAGCAGGACAACAAGGCTACGCTCCTGCGGATCGTGGTGTTGCGGGCCGAGCGGGCGAAGCTGCTGGGCTACGCGGACCACGCCCGCTTCGTCCTGGAGGAGCGGATGGCCAAGACGCCGGAACAGGTGTACGGCCTGCTGAATCAGCTCTGGCCGCCCGCCCTGGCGGTGGCCAAGAAGGAGGCCGCCGACCTCCAGGCCCTGATCCGACAGGAGGGCCACGACTTTGCGCTGGAGCCCTGGGATTGGTGGTACTACACCGAGAAGATCCGCAAGACCCGCTACAACCTCGACGAGAACGAGCTGCGGGCGTACTTCACGCTGGAGAACGTCCGCCAAGGGGCGTTCCAGGTGGCCCAGCGGCTCTACGGCCTGACCTTCACCGAGCGGACCGACCTGCCCAAGTACCACAGCGAAGTCCGCACCTTCGAGGTGAAGGACGCCGACGGCTCGCACGTAGGCGTTTTCATGGTCGACTTCCATCCGCGTCCCGGCAAGCGGGGCGGCGCCTGGGCCAGCGGCTACCGCCGCCAGCATTTCCGGGACGGTCAGGATATCCGGCCCATCGTCGTCAACGTCTGCAACTTCACGCGCCCCTCGGGTGACACACCGGCTCTGCTGCGGCTGGAAGAGGTCGAGACGCTCTTCCACGAGTTCGGCCACGGCCTGCACGCGCTGCTCTCGCGCATCCACTACAAGAGCCTGGGCTCTGTGCCGCGTGATTTCGTCGAGCTGCCTTCGCAGATCATGGAGCACTGGGCCCTCGAGCCGCAGGTGCTCAAGATGTACGCCAAACACTGGCAGACGGGCGCGCCCATCCCGGACGAGCTGATCGCCAGGATCAAGGCCGCCGAGCGCTTCAACCAGGGCTTCGCCACGGTCGAGTACCTGGCCGCCTCGTTCCTCGACATGCACTGGCACACCGTGGAACACGTGGCGCGTCCCGGGGACAGAGGACAGAGGACGGAAGACAGACGACAGAAGACAGAGGACGGCCGACCTCCGACCTCCGATCTCCGTCCTCCGGTACCGGACGCCACGACCTTCGAAAAGGCGGCCCTCAACAAGATCGGCCTGATCCCCCAGATCGTGTCGCGCTACCGTAGCCCCTATTTCCAGCACATCTTCTCCGGCGGCTACTCCGCGGGCTATTACAGCTACATCTGGAGCGAGGTGCTGGACACCGACGCCTTCGGGGCCTTCAAGGAAAAGGGCATCTTCGATCCCGCGACCGCCCGGTCCTTCCGCATGAACATCCTCGAAAAGGGCAACACCGCCGACGCCATGGAGATGTACAAAGCCTTCCGCGGCCGCGAACCCTCCGTCCAACCGCTCTTGGAGAAGCGCGGCCTGAAGAACTGAGCACGCTACAATCTCGGGTCGCACGGCTCGCTCTCCAGCGTCAGAACCCCGAACACGCACTCATGGACCCGCCGCGGCGAACAAAAATAATTGCTTTCTCTGTTACCGGACGGGACTTTGGGGCCTTTATGAGGTAGAAAGGACAGGTGAAGACAAGGAAAAAGGAAAAAGTAGAAAGGCAAAAAAACACAGTGGCAATGCGGCTGAGGCAGGGGATTTGGCTTTGGGCTTTTTCCTTTTTACCTTTTACTTTTTCCCTGGTCCAAAAACCTTAAGGCCTTGAAAACAGTAGAGTTATATAGGGCAGCGTGATGGACGGGAAGGCTGGAGTATCGCGGCGCTGCAAGGGAGGGTGGAAGGTTCGCCCTCTCCGATATTCCGGATGCGTCCTTGTATCCTCCTGCCCGGGGGTAGTGCCATGTTGACGAAGAAGTTAGCCAAATCGCGAGCGGCCGTGGTGGTGGTGATGGCCTCGGTGCTGATCTCGCCGCTGGCGGGCGGCCGGCTGCTGGCGAGCTCACCCAGCATGCAAAGGGCGCTGACGGGCCGTTCCGGCTCGTCGAGCGGCTCCAGCGGGTCGACTTCGTCGATCCGGCCCAGCGCGCCGAGTCCGTCCATTGGTGCCAGCCGGCCGAGTCCTTCCATCAGTCCGGCCAGACCGGCCCCGACGATGCCTTCAAGCCCCTCGTTGAGAGCAGGGGCCCCAACGCAGAGTTCTGCTCTGCGCGGGCTCTCCCAGATGCGAGATAGCGGCTCTCCCAGCCCGTCGGCTCCGAGCAGGTCGTTTTCGACCCCTGCGCCGAGCCCGGCTCCCGCGCCGGCGCCGAGTCCGGCGCCGAGTGCTCCGAGCCCCAGCACCTTTGGCTCGAGTCTGTTCTCCGGACGGACCTGGCCGGGTCCTTCGGCGTTTCGGGCCCTGCCGCAGCCGTCCGAGGCCAGCCGGCCCGGTTCTGCCGGAACAGGCGATATCGGCAGCCGGATTGGGGCCGAGAGTATCACGAGGCCGGCGCCGCCTGCCGTGGAGAGTCCTCGGATCGAGCGACCGGTACCTTTCTCCGCACCCGGCGTTTCTTCGGGAAGCGCCCTGTCGCGGGGCTTGACCGACCGCCTGGCGGAACAACGTCGGAGCGAGGCGCTGTCGAGACCGAGCCCGCCGGCGGGTAGCTCGGAAGCGACCGGTCTGTCGAGGCGTGCAGAGCCGCCAGCCGAGTCGGGTGCGCCTTTGACCCCCGGGAGCTCGCAAACGTTCCGGCTCACGCCCCGGCCGGCACCGGCGCCGCAGAGCCCGTCTGCGGATAGGCCGGCCCCGGCGCAGCAGGCGACCGGGTCAGCTCCGGCGGCGCAGGCGGCTGGGCCCCAGCAGGATGCCTCCGCTCTCGGGCGATCCTGGTCGCAGCGCGGCACGACCACCCCTCGATCCGGATTGGCAGAGCGACTCCGCGAGAGCCGTGAGCGTACCGCCGGCAGCGCTTCCCCGAGCGCGGCTGAGCCGGGCACGAGGCCCAATGCCGTAGCGGGTGTGCGCGAGCCGGGTGCGGTGTCGACGCCGTCACAGCCTGACGGAGTCCGCGCCGGCAGTTTGAGGCCGGCCGGTCCCGGTGTGAGCGCCGGCAGGGGCACGGCAGCAAGGATCGGCTCGCTGACCCCTGAGACGCGGACCCCGAGCCCCGGGAGCTCGACCGTGCCGGCGAGCGGGATTCGCCCGCGGACGCAGGACCAAGTGGTGGCGGCCGCCCGGCCGCAGGTCCAGGCCCAGGTGGCAGAGGCCGAGGTTCGCCACCAGAGCCTGAGTTCGCGCCTGACCGAGCAAAGGTATCGCACGGGCGTGCAACGATTGCCCTATCTCCTGCGGGATGCGAACGCGAGGACCAGCATCGGCGACAACGTGCCTGTCGGGACGTCCCGGCCGACCTACCTGCACGCGCGGTATTATGACCGGCCGGACCTGGTCCTGCACACGCGCCGGCACATTCACATGTACTATGACCCCTATCATCGCCTGCGCCATCGCGTGATTTGGCCCAGTTATTGCTATCCCGTCTACTACCCGTTCGGTCCGCACGTCCATGTTCGCTACGTGTGGCCGCACCACCACCGCAAGTATGTCTTCATCAGTCTGGGCGGCTGGTGGCCCTACGACTACGCATATACCCGCTACTACTGGTACGGTTATCACCCCTACGTCTGGTACGGGTACTATCCGGTTGCCCGCGAAGTAGTCGTGGGAGGCGACAACTACTACACCTACAACTATTATTACGACGACGACGGCAGCTACACGAGCTCGAGCTACAGGTCGAGCACGCCGATGCCTCCCAGCACCCAGGCCGATCTCCGCGCGCGACTCGAGCAGGGCAAGGCCGTCGAGCCGGCGGCGCCGACGCTGACCGATACCCGGTTCGAAGAGGGCGTCAAGAGCTTCGAGGCGGGCGATTATGGCGCGGCCGCGGTGAGGTTCGAAGAGGCGATGCGGTTGGCACCGAACGATGTGATTCTGCCCTACGCCTATGCCCAGGCCCTGTTCGCCGATGGGCATCACGACAAGGCGGCGGACGTGCTGCGCGAGGCCTTGCAGAAGATCTCGCCGGAACAGGAAGGCGTCTTCTTCCCGCGCGGTCTGTATGCCAATGACGACGTGCTGTTCGGGCAGATCGAGAAGCTTCTGGACCGGATCGACCGCTCCGCGGAGGACGCGGACCTGCGGCTGCTGCTCGGTTACCAACTGCTGGGCGTCGGCGAGATCGGCCATGCCCGCGACCAGTTGGAGCAGGCGCGTCAGGATCCGAGAAATGCCCGGTTGGCCGGTGTCCTGCTGACTCTGGCCGAGCGGATGGAGAAAGAGGCCGGCCCGGCGGTCAAGGCCGGTGGCGCGGCCGCCGAGACGCCGGCGGCGGCGGCGAGCCTGGAGGCCCCGGTCGATCATGGGGCGGCCCCGGAAGCCCCGGCAACGCCGGACGCCGCGGAATCCGCCGGGACCTCCGGCGCTCCCGCGCTGCCAGCGGGAACCGGCGCGACCGCTCCGACGTGGAACCGGCTCGTGGCGCCGGAAGACGCGGGCGTGGCCCCTGGGCCGGACCTGGATGGGCCCGCCGAGGATAACGACAGCGAGGGCCGGGCCGCGGCGATACCGCCGGATGACGCCCGTCCGCCCCTGGAGACGGCCGGACTTCTCGACGGTACGGCCGCGGCCGGCCTATGGCCGAGCCTGGCCCGGCTGGGGCGCGGTGACGTGCCCAACGTCAAAGCCGACATGGTGATCTTGGCCTCGATCCTCTCGTTGGCCCTGACCGGCCTGTGGATCGAATGGAGGGTTCTGGGCCGCGGACCGGCATGATTCCGATCCGGAGCGGTTGTATTCTTCATATCTCCATGATAGCATAGGACCTTACGGGCCATGTCGCCCGTACCGGCCGTCGCGAGTCCACCGGCGGCGCGGACCGAAGCAACACGATGGGAGAATGAAGGAACCGGATGGACAAGCCGCTGCGGAACGTTTTGAAGCAACTGACGGCCTCGGATACGGAATCGCGTCGCCGGGCGATGGAGCCCTTTGTCCGGGCGACGTTCGCACCCTTCATCCGGCATTTGCATCGCTATCTGGGCAACGAGGTGGAGTGTGAGGATGTTCTGGAGGATGTGTACGCGGATATCTGGGAAAACCCGGAGCACTTGCGGGCCATCGAGAACGAGCAGCAACTGCTGCGAACGGTGTATCTGTACTACATGCGCAAGCGCCTCCGCGAGGTCTATCGAAGGTTGAATCGGAGTTCCCATTTGTGTCAGAACGACGTGCAGAACCTGGTGGCGCCGGAATTGAGCTTATGCGACCTGATCGCGCAGTCGGAGCTCAAGCAGGTTCTGCATAAGCTCCTGGGCAAGCTCAAGGCCCGGGAGCGCAAGGCCATCGAGCTGTGGATGGAAGGAATGTCGAACCGGGCCATTGCCACGCAGCTCGGCACGACGGTCGGCGCCGTGAAGATGTTGGAGTTTCGCACGATCTTGAAATTGCGGCACATGTTCAAAGAATACTGCGAAGAGGACTGAGGAGCTGTGTCCATGCCAAGTCAGGACAACACACATCGAGAGATTCAGGAGCTGCTGGCCGACTACGCCGGGGCGCTGCGGGACGGGTGTCTGCCCACCTTTCTCAAGTCGCTGACCCGGGAGGAGGCCAAGCGGATCAGCGAATCCGAGGATTTCCACCAGGCGGCCGAGATCGTGCGACTGATGAACAGCGTCGGCTTCGGGGATAGCGTGGTGACGCCCAACGTAGGTCTTTTTATCTCGCGCGTTGACGCGGCGATCGCGCGGCGGCTCAAGAAGGCCGGCGCGTCAACGCGGGAGCGCAGCCGCAACGCGGCCGCCGCGGGGCGCACCGCGGTGACCCAGTGAATTTACGAATTATGAATTATGATTTATGATTTGACACTGCAGGAGAGCGGGCCTGTCCCGAGATCAATCGTGAATCGCGAATCGTGAATTTGCTGGAGTAGCGCTGGAGACCGGGGCCTTCGCAGGGAAGATCCTGAAATCATGAATCATAAATCGTAAATCATAAATTTGACATGATCCTGGATTCCTATCAGTGTTCGTCGTGCTATTTTGAGGACAAGGAGCCGAGCACGCGGATCGATCCCTCCACCATCTCGCCGCCGCAGCCGCGGGTGTCGTTCAATGATGTGCTGGTCGTCTTCGTCTGCGTCGAGCGGTATGACGGCCGGCAGGAGATGGAGGAGGTGGCCAACGAGTTCGGCGCGCTGGCGAATCTGTTGGGCAAGCGCCCCATCGTGTTGTGCCCGAACGTGCACCTGTCGATCGACAAGGCCCCGGAGAAGCAGGCGATTGCCCTGATCGGGGAGCTGGAGAAGATGCTGCGGGACCGGGGCTACCAGATCCACCGGCTGTCCTTCGGCTACCACAAGAAATACGGCCTGGAGTGCCAGGGCAACGTGGGCAGCGTGGTCGGCCGGCGGTTCTACGGCTCCGAGCACAAGCAGTTCTTGCGCCTGATGACCCGCTTGGGCGTCTGTCCCCCGGAATCGCTGCCGAGCGACATGCCACCCTGGGCCCAGGTCCTGTCGGAACGGCAGTTGAAAGTGCTGGGCAACCGGCGCGAGACCTACAACGCCGCCAAGCGGATGCTCCAGGACCAATTGGACGCCACCGGTCACGGCGAGTTGTGGACGTGCATGCTCTTCGAGGGCGAGCGGCAGCCCATGGAGGACTATCTCAGCCAGCTCCAGACGATTCTGGAGGAGTACCCTGATGTCCGGGTGCATCGGGCGATGAACCTGAGCGTCCCCGGGTTCTCGAACGCGGCCCGGCATCTGTTCCGCCGCTTTCCGGAGGCCATCGAATCGGGCCGCCTGCGCATCTACAACAGCCAGGTCTCCGACCTGGAGTTCCTCTTGTCGCGGGATGCCGTGCTGCTGGCCTTTCCGCAGATGCCCCGCAAGGCCGGCTCCCATGCCGGCGAGATCTCGTTCGGGATCTACTGCAAGGACCACGACTTCGCCAAGAACCTGATCGAATGGTACCGCACGTTCCTGGTTGACGCCCGGTTCGGCTGGATTCGCACGGAGACCGGCCTCGATACCGTCATCAGCGAGTTGGAAGAAGAGACGTTTCAAGAGGGACGCGGAGCGTGAAACCGCCCCAGGCGGGAATCCGAAATACTGCCGGGCGGAAATCCGAAATTCGAAGCACGAAATTCGAAACAAATCCCAAATGGAAGAAAAGGCAAGAAAATCCCAAACGGGCAGAGCCCGTCCGTGGTTTTGGTCATTCGAATTTTGAGTTTTGAATTTGTTTCGGATTTCGAATTTCGAGATTCGAATTTCCGTGCCACGCGGCTGTAGTGGAGATCAGGTAACGACGTGGATGCGTTCCTCTCAACGGTGCTGGTTCTCGGCTTCTTTGCCCTCTTGGCCTTCGTCGCGTATCGCGCCCGGGCGGCCCGCGAGTATACCGAGTTCTCGTTGGCCAAGCGGTCCCTGCCCCTGGCGCTGATTTTCGCCAGTCTGTGCGCGACGTATATCGGTCCGGGCTTCTCCCTCGGGTTCGTAGGCCGAGGTTTTCAGAGCGGCCTGCTGTTTCTGTGCGTGGGCCTGGCCTACTGTGCCCAGAACATCCTGGTCGGCCTCTTCGTCGCGCCCCGGCTGCGCTCCCTGGTCGATTGCCACACCTTGGGTGATGCGATGCGGCACAAGTACAATCGCGCGTGCCAGGTCCTCACCGGGGTGATTTCCGTGGGAGTCTGTGGCGCCTTATCGGCGGTCATGGCCAATGGCGCCGGGAGCGTCGTCGAGCAGGTCTTTGGCATTCCGCTGTGGCGGGCCGCGATCTTCAGCGCCGTCCTCGCGGCGCTATATACGAGCTGGGGCGGCCTCAAGACCACCATCATGACCGACGCGCTGCAGTTTGCGGTTTTCAGTATTCTGATGCCGGCCATGCTCTTGTTTGCACTGGTTCGGGACGGGGGCCGCGGTGCCGCGGTTTTTTCCGTGGAACTGGCGGCGGCGAGCTCGACCGGATTCCAGTCGACCTCCACCCTGGAAATCGTGGGCCTGATCGCCGCCTGGTTCCTGGGCGAGACGTTGATCCCGCCGTACGCGAACCGGGCTCTCGCGGCGCAGTCGAGCCGGGCCTCCCGCAACAGCTTTGTCCTGGCCGGGGTCTTCAGCTTCCTCTGGTTTGCGCTGATGATCGCACTCGGCACGGTGGCCCGCACGGAAGTTGCGGCAGAAACGAAGGGAGACCACGTACTCCTGTCTCTCGTTCAGACCACGTTGCCGGTCGGGGGGCGCATGCTCCTGCTGATCGCGTTGCTCTCGGTGATCCTGTCGAGCCTGGATGCCCTGCTGAACGCCGGGGCGGTGGTCTTCACGCAGGATGTCGTCAAGCCGCTGGCCCGGATCTCGGATCGAACGTCGTTGACCTGCGGCCGGCTGGCGACGGTGGCCCTGGCGCTCGTGGCGGCAGTGGGGGCCACGGCGGTCCCGGAAATCATCACCGGCCTGCGGATCTGCTACACGGTCTGGGCGCCCGCCATTCTGCCGGCGGCGGTGTTCGGCTTGTGGTTGCCGCGGCCGCGACCGCTGGCAGGCATCCTGTCGATGATCACCGGAGCCACCGTGGCGGTGACGCTGGAAAGCGTGCAGCACGCAGGGCCGAAGGCGGCGACGGTCCCCCCCATCCTGCTGGCGCTGGCGGCCTCACTCGCCGCGTATTTTCTCGGACACGTCCTGGTCGGTTTTCGGGGGCGACGGTAATGGAGGCAGTCATGCTCATGGCGGCAGTTCTGGCGGCGGTCCTGGTCATGGCGTGCGGGGTCTGGGTGGTCACCGTGCTGATTGCCACGATCGCCCGCGCCAAGCCGCCGGTCGAGTCGGCCGCCGACCGCCGGACCCCCGAAACCACCGGTCCCTAGTGCTTCATGCCAATTGACTTTCCAGGTGGGTGGCAGCGGCAAGCGCAGCTTGCCGATGGTTTGCCTATCCGCCATCGGCAAGCTCCGAAGACTCCGCTTGCCGCTGCCACCCGTCGCCTCTGCCCGGAGGTTCAATTGTCATGAAGCACTAGCGCATGTTTGACAACTGGGGCGGGGTTTTTGCGGTTGAATCTGAGTTCTTGAGGGCAAGAACGCGGTTTCGGGGCTGGGCTCCCGCCTAAACATAGTGACAAAGTATTTTCG
>Ga0194111_10010309_pt1 | contig 10048 bp, 10 predicted proteins | sample TA2KigC300mmetaG_FD_146194 | JGI IMG/M metagenome (GOLD analysis project Ga0194111, IMG submission 146194) | Freshwater microbial communities from Lake Tanganyika, Tanzania - TA2015033 Kigoma Deep Cast 300m | ecosystem: Environmental > Aquatic > Freshwater > Lake | place: Tanzania: Lake... | reverse complement strand
CCTATCTCCTGGAGGCCTGGCTCTGCGTCCCATTCTTCGACTTCTACGGCTCAGGCCGAAACGGCGGCTTCAATGCCGCAATCTACGACTTTCTGGACCCCGATCTTCGGACTCATCTCGAAGGGCTGCGCGAGCGCTACACCGACCATGTGGTTCGCAAGGCCCGCGCCATCTGCACGCAAACCCCCGTCGAGAGCCTCTGCATCGGCTGCACCTGGAGCAACAACTCCCTCCTCGGCCCCAAGCTCTGGCGACAGTGGGACAAGCCGCTCATCAAGGCCATCGCCGACGAGGCCCACCGCCACGGCCGCCTCGTCCACCTTCACTTCCACGGCCGCTGCATGGAGACCGTCGCCGACTTCGCCGAGCTGGGCCTCGACTGCGTCTGCCCCTTCGAGCGCCCCCCGGCGGCGACGTGGCGGGCCTCCCCGGCCTCCGCCAGGTCGCCCGACTCCTCAAAGGCCGCACAACCATGAACGGCAACGTCCACACCGTCGAAACCCTCATCCGCGGCACGCCGGCAGACGCTCGCCGCGAGGTCCGCGAAATCCTCGAAGCCTTCCGCGGCAGCCCCCGCCTCGTCGTCGGCACCGGCGACCAGGTGGGACGCGAGACCCCCGAGGCCAACCTCCACGCCATGATTGACGAAGCGCGACACTTGCCGTGAGTGGCCCCAGGCGCTACAATCCCGCGGCCCGGCATCTTCGGGGATGTGGGAGGCCGGTTCTGAGGAGCCTGCTCGCATGCCGATCCGCGTCACAGAGAAACGGGTCCTGCGCGACCTGGCGCGGCGGGTGGCTGAGGTGGCCAGTCTGCCCATCATGGCCGAGCGGCGGGCGATGTGGAAGCGCCACAACTCGCTCCAGCGCGTGAAGCCCATGATCCTCGTCTTCCCAGAGGGCTCGTGGGGCGAGCTGGTGCCCGACCCGGCACTCAAGTGCAAGGACGAGAAGGCGCGGAAGATCGAGTGGCAGCTCCGCAGCCGACTCTACTACCACGAACGCCTCCACGACGATATGGTGATCGAGAAGGAGTGGGTGGTCGGCAAGGCGATCAAGCACACGGGCTGGGGCCTCGAGCCGAAGAACATCCCCTCCACCGCCCCGCGCGGGGCGTGGAAGTTCGACCCCGTCCTCAAGTCGCACGACGACCTCAAGAAGCTCACGTTCCCCCAGGTCGGCCACGACGAGCGGGCGACCGCGCGGGCGCTCGAAGAGGCACAGGAGCTCTTCGGGGACATCCTGGACGTGAAGCTCAAGGGCATCTCGCACATCTCCTTCCACCCGATGGCCCTCTACACCCGCCTCCGCGGCCTCGACGAGGCGATGATGGACATGGCCGCCGAGCCGAAGCTCGTCCACGACGCCATGGCCTTCTTCGAGGAGGGCTACCGCCGGACCATCCAGCAATACGAGTGGCTCAACCTGCTGAGCCTGAACAACGACGCCACGTACCACTCGTCGGGCGGCAACGGCTACACGGATGAGCTTCCGAAGCCGGGCTTCGACCCCGCCCGCGTCCGCCCGTGCGACATGTGGGCCTCCGCGGAGGCCCAGGAGCTGGCGCTCGTCAGCCCCGAGATGCACGAGGAGTTCGCCCTCCAGTACGAGCGGCGGCTCCTCACCCCCTTTGGCCTCAACGGCTACGGCTGCTGCGAGGACCTCTCGCGCAAGCTCGGCCGCGTGCTCACCATTCCCAACATCCGCCGCGTGAGCATCTCACCCTTCGCCGACGTTGCCCGCTCAGCCGAGAGGCTGGGGGCCAAGGCGATTTTCTCCTGGAAGCCGCACCCCTCACACCTCGTGGGCGAGTTCGACGCCGCCCGCCTTCGCGCCTACGTCCAGCACACCTGCGAAGCCACCCGCGCCTGCATCGTCGAGATGATCCTCAAGGACACCCACACCTGCGAGCACCACCCCGAGCGGTTCACGCGCTGGACCGAGGTCGCCCGCGAAGTGGCCGAGAGGTACTGATTTTTTACTTGAACCCCAAACGCGCGTTGGCTACAATTCATGACAGGGTGGGAACACACTGGTCTCTTGAGAGGAGAAGGCGATGGAAGAGACAGCCACGCAGCAAGAGGTCAAGGAGCTTGGGGCGAAGGTTGCGGACCTCCGGCACGACCTGGCCGACGTCTTGAGGCTCACGAAGGACAAGGTTGTGACCGGCACAACGGAGTGGACGAAGGCCCATCCGCTTGCGGCGCTCGGCATCGCGGCTGGCCTGGGGGCCAGCATCGGCTTCGCCGTCGGAATGCTCGTCGGCCGCAACCGAGGCTGAGCAGGCCCTGTTGCGGGAGGTCCCGGTCTGTAGTGCGGCCCTCAGGCCGTCCTCTTGTTGCCCCTATCGCAATCGTCCCCCGTCCTTCGTCCTCGATTCTCCTGGCTCGCGAGGACAAGAGTCGAGAACGAGGACGATGGACGAGGGCGAGGACGATAGGAGGGGAACACACGCTTGACCACGGACATCGGCGAAGACCCTGCCCCTCCTGGCGCCACCGGGCACCTGCGGCGGGCGCTCGGTCACGCACTCGAGGCGTCGCGGTGCGCCGTTGCGCTCATCCTGGGCCAGGTCGAGCGTGGCGCCTCTGCGATCGTGCGTCAGGCCATCGTCGGCTTCCTCCTTGTGGGCATCGCCCTCCTGGGCATCGTCCTCTTCGCGTGCGGGCTGGCCGCCTTCCTCGAAAGCCGGCTCGGCGTCCCAGGCTCCGGCCCCATGGCCATCGGCGGCACGCTTCTGGCAATCGTCAGCTTCATCGTGTTTCTGCGGTCCAAATGGACGCGGAGGTGAATCCCTCGCGGCAAGAGCACGCCCAAGCGCAGCTTGGGCGTGGCACCCCTTGTTCCCTCCGCTCCACCCCGGGTGCCACGCCCAAACTCGTTTGGGCGTGCGGGAGCCTGGCTCGATGAGCAGCAGCCCACCCCCTGAGGTGCTGGACAGCCTCCCGCCGGCGGAGCTCGAGCGCCGCATGCAGGAGCACCTGGACGCAATGTGGTCCGAGCTCCAGGCGGCGGGCGAGGAGTTGCGCGCCCACTACCACCCGCTCAACGTGGCCGCTCGCCACCCCCTTGCCACGGCAGCGGCCGCAGGCGCACTGGCCGCCCTCGGCCTCCGCGCCCTTCGGCGCGCCGCGGCGCCGCCCGCCCCTCCCGCGCCCGCGGCCACGGAACCCCTGGGCCGCGGCATCGTTCGTTCCCTCCTCAGCAGCCTGGCCTCGGCCGCCGGCCGCGCCCTGCCCACCCTCGCCGCCGCCTGGGCCAGCCGCGCCGGTCCCAACGAGCAGCAGCACACCCCTATGTGAACCATCACGATCGGAATGGGTGGCACCATCAACGGCTTCCGTTGAGGGTGCGGACCGGGCCAGCCCCTGAAGACACCCTCAAGCGAGGACGCTTGAGGGTGGCACCCACCAGTGTTGTAAGATCCCATTTGCCCTGTTGCGCTGGCCGGCCTCGGCGGGTAGAATCCGTTGGGCCGGGCCAGGAGAGCCAGCATGCGCCTGTGGGTCTGGCGCAACATCCGCATCGAACTGCCCGACGACTGGGAGATGCTCCAGTTCTCGCGCGACCCGCAGGCTGGGCGGTGCGCGTTCGCCGACAGGTATCAGTTCCGTGCGGAACTGAGCTGGCAGGCCGTCCCCGGTCCGCCCGACATGGCACGCCTTGCCTCCGACTACCTCGCGAAGCTCACGCGCGATGGCACGCGCCCCGCGTCCCCGACGCGGCAGGATTCCGCCCCGGAGGGGCGGGCCACAGCGGTGTCCTTCGGGGAATGGCGCGGGCTTCGAGGCTCCGAGAATGGGCTTGCCACCTCACGCTTCTGCCGCTATCTTGCGGAGGAAAGCTGCATCGTGGAGCTCGTGCTCCCCTGGCCCGAGGCCCTCGATGCGCGGCTCGAAGAGGCGGTGCTAGGGAGCGTGGCGGCAGAGCCCCAATGGCCATGGGGCCTGAGGCGATGGCGGGCATTTGGCATGGACCTCCTCGCCTCGCATGGCCTTGCGCTGCACGAGTGCAGCGTGGAGCCGGCGGCGGCGCGCATGACCTTTGGAGATGAGCGGACGGGGTGTTCCGAGACGTTCCAGCGCCTCGGCATGGTGAGCGAGTGGCTCTGCGGCACAGTGCGCGACTGGCTCTGCCGCCAAAAGCCCAGCGGGGTGGCCTGGGCTTCTGAAGCATCAGCCCAGGTGAATGGGCACACGATCGAGACGCGGGCCGGGATGGTCAAGCGCGGCCTGGCGCGGCGCGCGCTCCGTTACGAGGCGACCGCCTGGCTCTGCCCGGCTGATGGGCGCCTCTACTGTGTGAGCGCTGCCGGCTCCGATGGGATGAGCGCCTCCGAGCTCGCCGGCAGGCGCCTTGCCTGCTGCGGGAGCATGGCTTCCCGCTTTCCCCTCTCCCTCTGGGAGAGGGCAGGGTGAGGGCGCTGGGAGCGGGGGGCGCAGGAAGATTGCGGAGTTGCACAACTCTGCAATCTTCTCACTGCCTCGAGAGTAGGGGCCGCGCCCAGTCCGAGGCCCGTGATCCCCACCCTCTCCCAAAGGGGGGGTGGGAAAGAGATGCGAGATGACAACGGCTGCTGGGACAAGCTGGCGGGCGGTGCTCGCGGCGCGGCCCGTGCGCAACGCCGCTGGAACTGCGTCGGCGGATCCGACCGGCGAAGTGGCCATTGCGGTGCCGATGAAGCGGCCGCGCTGGCTCGTGCCGCCGCTGTCGTGGCTCGTGCCGCTGAGGCCGAGCCGCACGGTGCGGCTCGACAACCTGGGCGCCCAGGTGTGGGAGCTGTGCGACGGGGGGCGGACCGTGGAGGAGATTGTGGACGAGTTCGCGCGCCGCCACCGCCTGACGTTCCACGAGGCGCGCGTGGCGGTGACGGGCTACCTGAGCCAGCTCGTGCGAAGGGGCGTGCTGGCGATGGCAATCATGGATGGATGGATGAATGGATGGGTGGATGAATGGATGAATGAAAGAGGCCCAGGCCCGCTCTGGCAATCATCCAGTCATCCACCCATCCATTCATCCCCTCCGAGATAGCAGGAACGCCTGATGCGGTTGCGGGCGATCATCATCGGCCTTCTCTCCGCGGCGGCGGTGTGCGCCTTCGCGTTCTTCAACGACTTCATCATGAAGCAGACGTTCCTGGTCGGCAACTACATGCCGATCTCGGTCTACGGCGGGCTGCTGGTGTTCCTGCTCGTCGTGAATCCGCTGCTGCTCCGGGCGTCGAAACGGCTGGCCTTGACGAACCGCGACCTTGCGGTGATCATCGCGCTCACGCTGGCGGCCTGCTACGTGCCGGGCCGCGGGCTGATGCACTACTTCGGCACGTTCCTGATGCTGCCCCACAAGTACGAGCGGACGACGCCTGGCTGGAAGGCGACCGGCGTGGTGCAACTCGCCCCAGAGCGCATGCTGGCGGACATCTCGCGGAACGAGAGCGTGTCGCTCAACGGCTTCGTGCAGGGCTTGGGCGAGGGGAGCCGGCACATGGCCTTCTCGCGCATCCCCTGGTACGCCTGGCGGCGGACGCTCGCCTTCTGGCTGCCGCTGCTTCTCGTGTTCTCGGTGGGGATGATCGCCCTGGCGCTCGTGGTGCACCGCCAGTGGTCGAGCCACGAGCAGATGCCCTATCCCATCGTGTCGTTCGCCAACGCGCTCCTGCCGCAGGAGGGGGAGGCGCGGGGCGGGGTGTTCCGCAGCCGCCTCTTCTGGATCGGCTGCCTCGTCGTGCTGGCCATCCACCTGAACAACTACGCCGTGGCGTGGTGGCCGCGGTATCTCATCAGGATCGAACGCACCTTCGATTTCCGCACCCTGTCCGAGGCCATCCCAGCCTTCCAGCGGGCGAGGGACTACATGTATAACCTCACGAACCCGACGATCTACTACACCGTGGTCGCCTTCGCGTTCTTCCTCTCGACCGACGTGTCGTTCTCGCTGGGCATAGCGGGCGCCGTGTACGCCTATGCTTTCGGGACGCTTGCTGGCTACGGCATTGATCTCGGCGGGGGCGGATTCCTGTCGCTGAAGCGCGAGACTTTTCTCTACGGGGGCGCGTACTTCGGGATGTTCCTGGTGCTCCTCTACACCGGGCGGCACTACTACCTGAACGTCTTCCGCCGCAGCCTCGGCCTCTCGTCGGGCGAGGCGGTCGAGCGCGAGGCGGTCTGGGCCGCCAGGGTCTTCCTGGCCTGCTCGGCGCTCTTCGCCATCCAGTTGTGCATAGTGGGGCTGGACTGGTATCTCGCCGTCCTCTACACCCTCGGGGCGGTCATCATCTTCACGGTCGTCAGCCGCGTGGTGGCGGAGACGGGGGCGTTCTACATCCACGCCTACCACTTCCCCTGCGTCATCCTCTGGGGCTTCCTGGGGGCGAAAGCCATCGGGCCGAAGGGCATGCTCATCATGTTCATGGTAACGTCCCTCCTCCTCATTGACCCCCGCGAAGCGGTCATGCCGTTCATGGTTCACGCCTTCAAGCTGGTGGATTCCGCCCGCGTGAGGCTGGGCAAGGTGGCCGCCTGGAGCGCGGTGGCCCTGGTGCTCGGCTTCGCTGTGGCCGTGCCCGCCACGCTCTACTGGCACTACGACCAGGGGATGGGCAAGACGACCGACGGCTGGACCCACAACGTCCCGAAGATGGCCTTCGACGCGACAGTGAGCGCGATGGAGAAGCTGAAGGCGCAAGGGAACCTCGAGGCCGCGGGACGGCTCTCGGGCTGGGAGTGGCTTCGGAACCTCGCCCCGACCGGCTCGTGCGTGCTCTCGTTCTGCGTCACGCTGGGGCTTGTGCTCCTCTTTGCGGCGGCGCGGCTGCGCTTCCCCCGATGGCCGATCCACCCGATCATGTTCCTCGTGCTCGGCACCTGGCAGAGCCGGTGCTTCGGCTTCTCGTTCCTCATCGGCTGCCTCGTCAAGGTGGCCGTGACCAAGTACGGCGGGGCCTCAGCCTACCAGAGGGCCAAGCCGTTCATGATCGGCGTCATCGCGGGCGACATGCTCGGCGGCCTCCTGCCCATGCTCATCGGCCTCGTCTACTGGTATTCCGCGGGCGAACCGCCCAGACAGTTCCTGGTGTTTCCGTCATGAGACCCGCCGAGGTTGGTGGGCAACCCGCGTTTTCCTCGTTCCCACGCTCCGCGTGGGAACGCGCCTGTGCGACGCTCCGCGTCGAGGCGGGACGCAGGAGCGTCCAGGACATGCGTTCCCACGGAGGACCGTGGGAACGAGGAGAATGGTTCCTGGTGTTCCCGTCGTGAAAACCATCGAGATTCGCGAGCAACCAGTCCTGAGCTTCCGCCGCACGGTGCAGATCACCGCGAACGGCGTGCGCTACAGGCTCTTCCGCTCGCTCGTCACAGTGGGCGTGGTGGCCGTGGCGGTGGCCTTCCTGATGAACATCCTGAGCGAGAGCCTGATTCGGCGGGCGATTGCGGCGAGGGCGTCGAGCCGCATCGCCGAGCTCCGCCGCGCCGCCGCCTGGGTCGCGCGTCTGACCAACCCCCCGACGGTTGAGGAGGCCCTCCAGCAGCTTGCCGCGGCCGACGGCGAGTTCCGCGAGGCAGCGAAGCAGGCCACCGCGTATCTCAGCTTCTTCACCGCGCTCGACTACGCCCGGCGCCGCGCGCTGTTTCACGGCGCCGCAGGCACGGGAGCCTTCGACGCCCTTCAGGACGAAGCGGCACTCTCACGCTTCCGCGATGGCCTCAAGGTCATGCGCTCCGTCCGGCTGCCGTCCTCGCTCCCGTCCTTCGAGGAGTTCGTGCGGGGCTGGCCGAAGCTCAAGGAGGCGGCAGAGGGGGTGCGCCGCAAGCAGGCGGAAGGCATCGCCAGGGTGTCGGACGCCCTCCGCGGCAAGCCGCTCCTCGATGCGCTCGCGGACGCCGACGGCGCCTTCGGAGAGGCCATCCGCTCCGCGGGGTTCGCCCTCGAGCCCGCGGAAGCACAGCGGGTCGCCCAACACGCGCGCCGCGTGCTCGACACGCAGCTCGTCGAGCGCTCTGCGACCGCCCCGCAGATGCGGCAGGCTGTGGCCGGCTACCTCGACCTGCTGCCGAACGACGTGAGCGCGCGGGTCGTCTGGCGCCTCCTCCGGAGCCACAAGGGCGCGTCCTGGTACCTCGCCAGACAGGGCGAATCCCGCGGCGAGGCGGCCGGCCTTCCCGCAGACCGCCTGGTGGAGCTCGCCAGGGTGCAAGACGAGGCCGAGTCCATAGCCCGCGCCGAGCGGATGACGCTTGCCTCGGGCGGCTTCACGGGCAGCGGGGAGCGGATGGACTGGCTGGTCGTGGCCTCGATGCTCGTCTGCGTGGTGGGCATCTCCAACTCGATGCTGATGTCGGTCACGGAGCGCTTCCGCGAGATTGCCACGCTCAAGTGCCTGGGGGCGCTCGACGGCTTCATCATGCTGATGTTCGTCCTGGAGGCCGCGTTTCTCGGCGTCGTTGGTGGCCTTGTGGGAGCCGTCCTCGGCACGCTTCTGGGCTTTGCACGAATGCTCGTGCCGTTCGGCTCGCTCGTCACCGCGTCGTTTCCCATCGCGCAGGTTGCGCTGGCGATTGTTGCCTCATCCTTCCTGGGCGTCATTCTCGCCGCGGTCGCAGCGGTCTACCCTTCATTGAAAGCAGCTCGCTTGGCGCCTATGGAGGCGATGAGAATCCAGTAGGTCGAGGACGAGGACGAGGGACGAGGACGAGGACGATAGGATGACCAACACGCAGGATCGAAGGGTGATCATCCGCACGGTGAACCTCAAGAAGCACTACGTCATCAAGAGCGTGCTGACGGAGGCGCTGCGCGGGGTGGACGTGGAGATCTACACAAGCGAGTTCATCTCGGTCATGGGGCCGTCGGGCTCGGGCAAGTCCACCTTCTTCAACATGATCGGCGGGCTCGACAGCCCGACGAGCGGGCGAGTGTTCATTGACGAGGTGGACGTGGCCCAACTGACCGCCATCGAGCTGGCGTTCCTGCGCTGCCGCAAGATCGGCTACATCTTCCAGGAGTACAACCTGATTCAGTACATGACGGCGCTGGAGAACGTGACGACGCCGATGGCGTTCGGGGGCGTGGCGCCCGACGAGGCGCGGCGGCGCGGGATGGAGCTCCTCGGGCTGGTCGGCCTCGGCGACCGCTGGTTCCATCGCCCCATCGAGATGTCGGGCGGCCAGCAGCAGCGCGTCGCTATCGCCCGCTCGATGGCCAACCGCCCGAGCGTGCTGCTCTGCGACGAGCCGACCGCCAACCTCGACCTTCACACTGGCCGCGAAATCCTCGAAATCCTCCGCCGACTCAACGACGAACGCGGCGTGACCATCATCTGCGCGACACACGACCACCGGATGATGGACATCTGCGACCGCCTGATGTGGATACGCGACGGGCGGATCGAGCGCATCGCACGACGCGACGAGGTCCACGTCGAGGTCGGCTCCATCGCCGGCGAGAGGGAATGATGAAAGACAACCGCCCATATCTCTGCCAACCGCCCGGTGTGCTAATCGTCCTCGTCCCTCGTCCTCGTCCCTCGTCCTCGATCTTCCTGGCTCGGGGGGAGAAGAGTCGAGGACGAGGACGAGGGACGAGGACGATTGAAGAGGGAAGATGGCCTCCCCACAACCGGGGAGCTATACTCCTTCCGCTCCTCCTCCTGGCCTTGCCCGCCTCGGCAGCGGAGGGCCGGTTTGCGGCGGATTGCGCGGCGCTCACGCGCGCCCCCCACCGCCTCAGCGGCACCCCCGAGCACGGCGCCGCTGCCGAACACATCGCAAAGCGCCTCCGCGAGATTGGAGCCGACGAGGTTCTTGTCCAGGGGTTCCCCAGCGCGCAGGTTGCCGAAACCTGCTCCATCGAGATCGCCACTTCCCCCGACGCGAAGCCCCTCCTCGCCATGAGGCCCAATGGCATCGTCCCGCCCGCGAGCCCGCAGGAGGGCATCACCGGGCCAATCCTCCACGCGGGGGCAGGCGAGCTCGACTCCTTCGGCGAGCGCTCTCCGCAGGGCAAGATTGTGGTGCTGGACTACAATTGCGGGCGCGGCTGGCTGAGGGCCT
>Ga0194111_10010308_pt1 | contig 10048 bp, 8 predicted proteins | sample TA2KigC300mmetaG_FD_146194 | JGI IMG/M metagenome (GOLD analysis project Ga0194111, IMG submission 146194) | Freshwater microbial communities from Lake Tanganyika, Tanzania - TA2015033 Kigoma Deep Cast 300m | ecosystem: Environmental > Aquatic > Freshwater > Lake | place: Tanzania: Lake... | reverse complement strand
ATCACCCGCGTCTCCGGCGCGGTCCGTTGATGCCCCTGGCCGTCGCCGCCGCTGGGATCGTCGCCACCGGACTGCTGATTCGCCTGGCCGGGTACCCGGTGAGCATGGTGGGCGTCCCCGGCCTGGTGCGGCAGAACACCAGCCCGCCGACCGTGGCCCTGGTGATGTTCGCCCTGGGCCAGATCGGCCTGCTGCTGGCGGCTCGGCCGGCGGTGGAACGGTGGCTGCGCCGGGACCGCGTCTACGGCGTGGTGGCCCGGATGGGGAGCGTGGTGCTCACCGTGTTCCTCTGGCACATGACCGCCCTGATAGCGGTGGCCGCCCTGCTGCACCCCATCGGGTTCTGGCCCCGCTTCGAGCGCGTCGACGGCGGCTGGTGGGCCCTGCGCCCGCTGTGGATCCTGCTCTGCGCCCTGGCCCTCATCGGACTGGTGGCGTTGTTCCGGCGCTTCGAGATGCTCGACGAGCCCTTGCCTCACCACGGCCGGCTCCGAGCGCTCGCCGGTCTGGCCGCGGCCCTCATCGGCTTGGCCATGGTGATGGTCGACGGGATCTACCGGCCGTACCGCACCTGGAAGCTGCCTCTGGGCGCTCTGGGCTTGCTGCTCCTGGGCCTGGGGAGCCTGGGAGTGCTGCGTCGGGGGCGGGCCGCCGCGGCCATCGGCGGCGGCGATGCCCCGGCCTCAGGCGGGCGCTGACGGGCGTCGCCTGGTGCTCCCCGGCGGGCTCGGGCCGCTACATGTGGCGCCAGACGATCCGGCCCCGGGTCGGGTCGTAGAGCGACACCTCGATTTCGACGGCGTCACCCGGGAGGATTCGGATCTTGCGACCGCGGCGCATGCGGCCGGCCGCCCGGGCGATCACTTCCAGCCCCTGCTCCGTCTCGACCAGGAACTTGGCATCGCGCAGCACGGTCTTGATCGTCCCGCTGGTCCGGTAGGTCTGCGGGGCTCTCTCCGGCGCCGGCTCCCGAACCGGGGCGGGCTTGCGCCGGGCCCCACCGGAACGCGGCCTGGGCCGCGGCGCGGGGCTCAACTGGGGCGAGCCTTGGCCAGGCTGACCCTGAGCTGGCGGCCGTCGAGGGTCTTGCCGTCGGTGGCGGCGATGGCCTTCTGCGCCTCCTCGGCCGAGCTCATCTCGACGAAGCCGAAGCCGCGCGACCGGCCGGAGTCGCGGTCCTCGACCACCTGGGCGCTGGTCACCTCTCCGTGAGGGGCGAACAGGGCCCGGAGAGCGGCGGAGTCGGTGGAGAAGGCGAGGTTGCCTACGTAGATCTTGGTGGGCAAGGCGATTCTCCTTCAGAGGTGCACCGTCGTGGGGGATACGCCCCGCAACCCCTTCGCCGGGAGGCCGCCTCGGGTGGGGACGGCAGCGGCGGGGCTGCGGCGACTTCGCTCGACGGAACCGAAGGAGCAAAGACCGGCGCCGCACACCGGTCGGTGTGCGCAGGCTTCACGGTAGCCCATCTCCGAGCCAAGGCCGGGCTTGTCGCCCCCTGCGGCGCTGCCGCCGGGCGACCTCCCTGCGGCCCTAAGATCGCCCGCGCCGGCCGCCCAGCAGGGGTCTCCTCCGTTGCATGAGTTCGCTCTCGCCGATGCCGTGGTGAAGGCTGCGGTGCGTGCCGCCCGCGAGGCCGGCATCGACCGGGTGGAGGCGGTTGTGGTGCGGGTCGGGGAGTTGCAGCAGATTGCCACCGACTTGTTCGAGTTCTCCCTCTCTGAGGTACTCCCCGCCGGCGATCCCCTCCTGGAGGGGGCCCGCTTCGTGGTGGAACGGGAGGCGGTGGTCTTCCGGTGCCGGGTGTGCGGGCGGGAGTTCGGGACCGGCGACCTCGGGGAAGCGCCCGGTGCCGATGAGGCGGAGGCGGTGCACTTCATCCCCGAGTTGGCTCACGCTTTCGTGCGCTGCCCCGGGTGCGGCAGCCCGGACTTCGACATCCTCGCCGGCCGCGGGGTCACCCTTGAGCGTATCGAGGGACGCGGCGGCGACCTGCCGGGATCCCCCTAGCGCCGTGGACCCCCGAGCCGCCGCCATCGAGGATCGCCTCGCCGGGGTGCGGCGCATCGTGGCCGTGGGAGGAAGCAAGGGGGGCATCGGCAAGAGCGTCGTCGCCGCCGCTCTGTCCCTCGCCTGGGCCGACGGGGGCCGGCGGGTGGGCCTGTTCGACCTCGACTTCACCTCGCCCACCGGCCACGTGATCCTGGGAGCGGGGACGCGGTTCCCGTCGGAGGAGTTCGGCATCGACCCTCACGTCGTCGCGGGGGTGGCGATGATGTCGGTGGCTTTCTTCTCGGGGGAGGCACCGGCGCCGCTGCGCGGGGGGGAGGCCACCAACGCCTTGCTCGAGCTCCTGGCCATCACCCGGTGGGGCAACCTCGACGTCCTCGTCGTCGACCTGCCGCCCGGCCTCGGGGACACCACGCTCGACGTGGTGCGCTTCCTGCCCGGCACGGGGTTCATGCTGTTGGGGACCGCCTCCATCGTGGTGCTGGAGAGCGTGCGACGGGCCCTCCGCCTCCTTGGGGAAGTGGGGGTACCCATCGTCGGGGTGGTGGAGAACATGCGGCGCGACGGGGGCGACCTGGTGGAGGGACTGGCCCGCTCCGCCGGGGTGCCCTTCCTCGGGAGCGTGCCCTACGACGCCGGGCTGGAGAGCGCCCTGGGAAATCCCGGCCGGCTGCGCCGCACCGGCTTCTTCGACGCCGTGCGCCGCCTGGCCGGCCGGCTGGACGGCTGATGCGGGAGTACGGCCGGGGGCGTCACCGCAGCGCGCTACTTCGGGGGTCCCCAGTTGAGGCTGGGCATACGCAGCTCGTTCTCGCCGGGTATGCCGAAGCGGGCCAGGAGCAGACCGAGCAGGACGACGGGAAGGGGCACGGGGGAGTGGCAGACCCCGCCGAACGGCCGCCGGGTGAAGCGAGCGACTACCTGCTCCCCGTCGAAGAGGTGCCAGAGGCGGGCGCGCCCTAGTCCGCCCTCTGCCGGGTTCAGGGTGTAGGCGTAGTCGCGACCGTTGACCCCGTAGTTGCCGGCCGCCGCTCCGGGAGCGGCCATGGCCAGCCGCCGGCCCTCCTCATTGGCCACCACCGCGACCAGGCTCGGGCCGCGAGGAAGGGAGGTGAGACGCCAGCAGATTCCCCAGGGCAAGGCGATCTTCTGGCCGGGCCCGAAGAAGTAGATGTTGAGGGCGGAATAGCGGGCCAGGCCGACTTCGAGATCAGGTGCGGCGGTCAGCCGGTACGAGGGAAAGCACACCAGGCGGGCCCGGCCCACCGTGACCCGTCCCGAGACCAGGGGAGTGGGCGGAGGGGCGGCCACGGCGGGTACCGTCGCCGCTTTTCGCCGTCGCATGGTGGGACCTCCGCCTACAGGCTACCGGCGCCGGCCGCCGCCACCTCCAGGCTTCCGGAGGACTCTCAGGACCGCTTCAGACCGCCGCGGCAGATGTCTCGCACCCGGACCGGGCCTTGGGCCGAGGAGGTGGGCCCGTGTCCCCTCCTCCACCGGAAGGACTGAGGAGAGGAAGCAGCAATGAACGCCCTGAGGGTCTCCGCCCGCGCCCGGTGGGCGGCACCCGGACGAGCCCCGTCACGCCGAAGCCGGCCTTCCGCGGCCTCAGCCCCGGGCCTGGTCGACGCGGGCGATCAGGTAGTCGCCCAGGGAGTGGAGCACCCGGTTGATGGGCCCCGGCGGCAGCGCCTCCAGGGCGGCGGCGGCCGCCGCGGTGTGGCGGCGAGCCACCTCCAGCGCCCGTTCGGCGTGTCCTCCCGAGCGGGCGCGGGCGATGACCTGCGCCACCGACTCCGGCGGGTAGGGGCGGCCTCCGGCCAGCAGGAGTCGCACCTCAGCGCCGTCGGGGCCTTCCAGCGCGTAGAGGACGGGGAGGGTAAGGGTGCCCTCCTTCACGTCGGAGCCGGCCGGCTTGCCCAGGAACTCCTCGGTGGCCACCAGGTCGAGCACGTCGTCGGCAATCTGGAAAGCCATGCCCACCTCGTGCGCCCAGCGGCTCACCGCTTCGACTTCGGCCGGCCCGGCCCCGCCTGCCATCGCTCCCAGCCGCGCTGAGGTGCGGATCAGGCTGGCCGTCTTGAGGGCGACGACCCGGAAGTACCCGTCGGTGCCCTGCTCGGTGTCGCCCATCAACTGCAGCTCCAGGATCTGGCCCCGGCAGAGGTCGGCGTAGGTGCGGGCCAGCAGGGTCACCGCCTCGATGCCGAGGGGCGCCGCGGTCTCGCTCGCCCGGGCGAGCAGGAAGTCCCCCGCCAGGATGGCCACGGTGTTCGACCAGTTGGCGTTCACCGAAACCGTCCCTCGCCGGCTCGAGGCCTCGTCGATCACATCGTCGTGGTACAGGCTGCCCAGGTGGACCAGTTCCACCGCCACCCCGGCGGCCACCGGCCCCTCGCCGGGGGCGGCCCCGAGTTCGGCGGCCACCTGGGCCAGGAGGGGGCGATAGCGCTTGCCGCCGGCTTCGAGGAGGTGCTGGGCGATGCGGGTCAGGAAGGGATCTTCGGAGGTGGTGGCCCGCCGCAACCCGGCTTCCACCGCCTCAAGGCGGACCCAAACCCGTTCGATAGGGATGAGGTCGCGAACGACGGGGCGATCCATGAAGGGCCTCTGCGCCGGGTGGCCGGGGATGGTAGCGGCGGGCTGCCGCCAAGCCCCTTCCTGCCGCGGAAGCGGGGTGGGAAGATGACCCCCGGCCCGAGTCGTGCCGGGCGCGCCGAGGGCCCGGCGAGCCACGGTTGGGTTCGACGGACCCACCGCTATGATCGACGAGGCGCCTCCGCATCCGGAAGCGCCGTTGCTGCATCAGGAGACTGAGAGCCTTGTTCGAGAGGTTCACCGACCGAGCCCGCCGGGTGGTAGTCCTGGCCCAGGAAGAGGCCAGGCTGCTCAACCACAACTACATCGGCACCGAGCACATCCTCCTCGGCCTCATCCACGAGGGCGAGGGGGTGGCCGCCCGGGCCCTGGAGGGCATGGGCATCAGCCTGGAGTCGGTGCGCTCCCAGGTGGTGGAGATCATCGGCCAGGGAGCGCAGGCTCCCAGCGGCCACATCCCCTTCACCCCGCGGGCCAAGAAGGTCCTGGAACTCTCCCTGCGCGAAGCCCTGCAACTGGGACACAACTACATCGGCACCGAGCACATCCTCCTGGGACTCATCCGCGAAGGTGAGGGAGTGGCCGCCCAGGTCCTCCAGAAGCTGGGCGCCGAACTGCACAAGGTGCGCCAGACGGTCATCCAACTGCTCTCCGGGTCCCAGTCCGAAGAGGGGTCGGGCCGTGAGGCCCCTTCCGGAGGCCGGCGCGGCGGCCACGGCTCGGGCGCCCCGGAGGCGTCGGGCTCCGGGTCCACCGTGCTCGACCAGTTCGGGCGCAACCTCACCCAGTACGCCCGGGAGCGCAAGCTGGACCCGGTGATCGGCCGGGAGCGGGAGATCGACCGGGTGATGCAGATCCTCTCCCGCCGCACCAAGAACAACCCGGTGCTGGTGGGGGAGCCCGGGGTGGGCAAGACCGCCATCGTCGAGGGCCTGGCGCAGCGCATCATCGTCGGTGAGGTCCCCGAGACGCTCAAAGGCAAGCAGATCTACACCCTCGACCTGGGAGCCCTGGTGGCCGGCTCCCGCTACCGCGGCGACTTCGAGGAGCGCCTCAAGAAGGTGCTCAAAGAGATCCGCACCCGCGGCGACATCGTGCTCTTCATCGACGAGATCCACACCCTGGTGGGCGCCGGGGCCGCCGAAGGCGCCATCGACGCCGCCAGCATCCTCAAGCCCATGCTGGCCCGGGGCGAGCTGCAGACGGTGGGGGCCACCACCGTCGAGGAGTACCGCAAGCACCTCGAGAAGGACTCGGCCCTGGAGAGGCGCTTCCAGCCGGTGCAGGTCGACGAGCCCTCGGTGGCCGAGACCATCGAGATCCTCAAAGGGCTGCGGGAGAAATACGAGACCCACCACGGCGCCCGCTACACCGACGCCGCCCTGGTCTCCTCGGCCAACCTGGCCGACCGCTACATCTCCGACCGGCATCTGCCCGACAAGGCCATCGACCTCATCGACGAGGCGGGGAGCCGCATGCGCATCCACCGCCGCCCCTCCTCGCCCGAGCTCGACGACCTCGACCGGCGGATAGCCGCGCTGCGCGGCGAGAAGGAAGAGGCGGTGCAGGCCCAGCAGTTCGAGCGGGCCGCCCAGGTGCGCGACCAGGAGCGGGCCCTGATCTCCGAGAGGCTTCGCCTGGAGGGCGAGATCTCACCGGGAGAGCCCTTCTCGGTGATCGACGAGGAGCAGATCGCCGAAGTGCTGGCCCAGTGGACCGGCATCCCGGTGCAGAGCCTCACCGAGGAGGAGACCTCGAAGCTGCTCCGCATGGAAGACGAGATGCACCGCCGTATCGTGGGCCAGCACGAGGCCATCGTGGCGGTGAGCCGGGCCATCCGGCGCACCCGCGCCGGGCTCAAGGACCCCAGGCGCCCCGCCGGCTCCTTCATCTTCCTGGGCCCCTCCGGGGTGGGGAAGACCGAGACGGCCAAGGCCCTGGCCGAGTTCCTGTTCGGCAACGACAGCGCCCTCATCCAGCTCGACATGTCCGAGTACATGGAGAAGCACACGGTGAGCCGGCTGGTGGGCTCGCCCCCCGGCTACGTGGGCTACGACGAGGGCGGCCAGCTGACCGAGGCGGTGCGCCGCAAGCCCTTCTCGGTGGTGCTCTTCGACGAGATCGAGAAGGCGCACCCCGACGTCTTCAACACCCTGCTGCAGATCCTCGAGGACGGGCGCCTCACCGACTCCCAGGGCCGCACGGTGGACTTCAAGAACACCGTGATCATCATGACCTCCAACCTGGGCACGGCCGACCTGCGTCGCAAGTCGATCGGCTTCGTGGCCGACGGGGCCGAGGTCGGCTACCAGCAGATCAAGGACAAGGTGACCGAGGCCCTGAAGCGCTCGTTCCGGCCCGAGTTCCTCAACCGCATCGACGAGGTCATCGTCTTCCACGAGCTGACCATGGAAGAGGTGGGCCAGATCGTGGACCTGATGATGGCCCGGGTGCGCCGCCAGTTGGAGTCCCGGGCTCTGGAGCTGATGCTCACCGACGCCGCCAAGGACCTGCTGGCCCGCAAGGGCTACGACCCCCAGTTGGGGGCCCGGCCGCTGCGGCGGGCCATTCAGCGGTTCCTCGAGGATCCTCTCTCCGAGAAGGTCCTCTTCCACGAGTTCCCCGCCGGCTCCACCATCCTGGTGGATGTCGACGAGGAGGGCTCCGGCCTCACCTTCGTCCCGGTGTCGGCGCCCGATCGGCCGCCGGTCGAGATGGCGCAGTCGCCCGAGGGTTAGGGCTCCTCCGCTCGGCGAAGCAGCCTCCACTTGGTATAGACTCCGGCCAAGGCCTCTGCAGGCCTGGAAGTGGGACGGAGCGAAGAGGAGCCAGATTCCATGACGAGAAGAAGGCTTGCCCTGGTCGCGCTGTTGGCAGTGTTCGGGCTCGTAGTCGCCGCCTGCGGCGACGACGCGGCCACCACGACTGCTGCCCCGACGACGACCGCGGCCCCAACGACAACCGAGGCGCCGACGACCACCGAGGCGCCGACGACTACGGCCGTTGTCACCACGACTACGGCCGCGCCCGTGGCGTACAAGATCTGCCAGGTCACCGACGTCGGCGGCATCGACGACAAGTCGTTCAACGAGACCGCTTGGAACGGGATGCTGCTGGCCCGCGACCAGTTGGGCGTGGAGATCGCCTTCCTGGAGTCCCAGGCGGCCACCGATTACCGGCCGAACATCGAGTCGTTCGTGAACGGGGGCTGCGACCTGATCATCACGGTCGGGTTCCTGCTCGCCGCCGACACGGCGCTGGCGGCCTGCGACTTCTCCCCGCAGATGTTCGCCATCATCGACCAGGCCCCCTACCCGGGCGCTCCCTGGGCGAATGATGCCGGTGAGTACAACTGCGACTACTCGCACTTGCGCGGCCTGACCTTCGCCACCGACGAGGCGGCCTTCCTGGCCGGGTACCTGTCGGCCGGCATGTCGACCTCCGGCGTGGTGGGCACCTTCGGCGGCATCAACATCCCGCCGGTGACCGTCTTCATGGATGGGTTCGTCAAGGGCGTGCGCTACTACAACGAGATGAACGGCACCGCGGTGCAGGCGCTCGGCTGGAACCCCGACGACGGCACCGGGCTATTCACGGGCAACTTCGAGAGCCTCGACGACGGCCGGGCCTTCGCCGAGAACCTCAACGACGAGGGCGCCGACATCATCCTGCCGGTGGCCGGCCCGGTCGGCCTGGGCAGCGCGGCGGCCTGCGTCGACCGCGGCTGCCTGATCATCGGCGTCGACGCCGACTGGTACGACACCGCCCCCGAGTTCGGCGGCATCCTGCTGACCTCCATCCTCAAGAACATGGATGTCGCCGTGCTCAACACCGTCACCAACGTGGTGAACCTGGGCGCGGTGGGCAACCTGTACGTGGGGACCCTGGCCAACGATGGCGTCGGCCTGGCCCCGTACCACGACCTGGCGGCGAGCGTGCCGGCCGAACTGGCCGCCGCCGTCGAGCAGCTGAAGGCGGACATCATCGCCGCCGGCGGCCTGGCGGCCTTCCTGACTCCGTCGGAGTAGCAGGGCTGCCACCGTCGCATCGACTGAGGATCCCCCCGGCCCCGCCGGGGGGATCCCCTTTGCGCCGCCCCCGCTCCTTTTGAGAGGGTCCGGTTCGGTGGTGTAGTGTGCGGCCTGCCCAAGAGGGAATGAGGGAGCCGGGTTGGAACTCCAACTGCGAGGGATCACCAAACGGTTCCCCGGCGTGCTCGCCAACGACCAGGTCGACCTGTCGGTGCGAGCCGGCGAGATCGTCGGCCTCCTGGGCGAGAACGGCGCCGGCAAGACCACCCTCATGAACATCCTCTACGGCCTGTACTCGGCCGACGAGGGCGAGGTCCTCATCGACGGCGTCCCGCAGCACTTCTCCGGCCCGGGGGAGGCCATCGCCGCCGGCATCGGCATGGTGCACCAGCACTTCATGCTGGTGCCGGTCTTCACCGTGGCGGAGAACGTGGTGCTCGGCGTGGAGCCCACCCGGCGGATGCCGGCCTGGCTGGCCCCGACCCTGGCGGGGGCGTTCGGGGCGATGATCGCCGGGTCCTCTTTCTCGCTCTCGTGGTTCGGTTGGCACACCTGGTTGTGGGCGATCCTGATGATGGCGGTCGGAGGTGCCGTCGGCCTCCTGGGGCGCCTGGCCTGGCCTTTCGTGACCCGGTCGCACCGCCGTTCCCGCCGGGGCGGGTCCATCAACCTGAAGGAGGCCCGGCGCGAGGTGGCCGAGATCTCGGGGCGCTACGGGCTCGAGGTGGACCCGGAAGCGGTTATCGAGGATCTCCCCGTCGGGGTGCAGCAGCGAGTGGAGATCATCAAGGTGCTCTTCCGCGAGGCGCGCTTCCTGGTGTTCGACGAGCCCACCGCGGTGCTCACCCCCCAGGAGGTGCAGGAGTTCTTCGGCATCGTGCGCTCGCTGCGCGATGCCGGCAAGGGGATCGTGTTCATCACCCACAAGCTGGGCGAGGTCCTCGAGATCGCCGATCGCATAGTGGTGCTGCGGGACGGCCGGGTGGTGGGTGAGGCCGCGCCCGGGGAGGTGGACCAGAGCCGTCTGGCCGAGATGATGGTGGGCCGCCCCGTGGAGTTGACCGTGGCCAAGGGCCCGGCTCGGCCGGGCGACCCGGTGCTGGAGGTGGCGGACCTGGTGGTGCTCGACGAGCGGGAGCACGCCGCGGTGAACGGGGTGTCGTTCCGCGTGCGGGCGGGGGAGATCGTGGGGATCGCCGGCGTCCAGGGCAACGGCCAGACCGAACTGGTGCGGGCCCTGACCGGCATGCGGGCGCCGCTCTCCGGGTCGATCAAGGTCGGCGGGCGGGAGGTGGCCGGGGCCAACCCGCGGCACATCCACAAGCTCGGCGTGGCTCACGTCCCCGAGGACCGCCTGCGCCACGGGCTGGTGACTTCCTTCACCGTGGCGGAGAACATCATCCTGAACTCGT
>Ga0194111_10010294_pt1 | contig 10056 bp, 12 predicted proteins | sample TA2KigC300mmetaG_FD_146194 | JGI IMG/M metagenome (GOLD analysis project Ga0194111, IMG submission 146194) | Freshwater microbial communities from Lake Tanganyika, Tanzania - TA2015033 Kigoma Deep Cast 300m | ecosystem: Environmental > Aquatic > Freshwater > Lake | place: Tanzania: Lake... | reverse complement strand
ACCCTTAATTTTTTTACCGAAAACCGAAGACCGAAAACCGAAAACCGCATTTATCAGGCAGAGAGACGCCGCTTGGCGATTTCCTGGATCACTTTGCCGTCCGCCTGGCCGGCCAGCCGGGCCATGGCGGCTTTCATGACCTTCCCCAGATCTTTGGGACCGGAGGCCCCCACCTCCTGGATGATCCGGGCAAGTTCCGCTTCACATGCTTCGGGGTTCAGTTGCGGGGGCAAAAAAGAGAGGAGGACCTGTAGTTCCTCCTCTTCTTTTTTAGCCAAATCGGGCCGCCCGGCCTTGGCGTATTCGGCCATGGCTTCGCGGCGTTGTTTTGCCTGGTTGGAAATTACGGCCTGGAGCTCGTCCTCCGCCAGGGGGCGTTTCAGTTCCACCTCCTTATGGCGGACTGCGGTTTTGAGCATCCGCAAGGTGGACAAGGCCACGGCCTGTTGGCTCTTCAGGGCCTCTTTGAAGGCCTGTTCGAGCCGCTCATTAAGTGAGCTCATGAACCCTCAATTTTCCGGAGCTTTTTAAGGGCGCGTTTCTTGGCCGCCAAGATTTTCTTTTTCCGCTTTATGCTGGGTTTTTCGTAGTGTTCCCGTTTGCGAATTTCCGAGAGTATTCCGGCTTTCTCGCACTGCTTTTTAAAGCGTTTTAGGGCGACCTCGAAAGGTTCGTTGGCTTTCACCCTGACGCCGGGCATTCATTTCGCCTCCCTCCCATGGGCAGATCCACCTAACAGGGGGATTAGGTGACACTTCCACAAACGACTAGTTTTTAACATCTATTTTGGAACTGTCAATAGTTTTTAAAAAAGCAGTTGTCAGCAGTCAGCAGTCAGCAGTCAGCTTGTGCCGCCCTATTTTATAGGGTAATCAGTCAGTTATAGTCATTATGGAGCATTGCTTAATTGTCGGTTCAAAAAAATAAAAGTAACGAAAGTTAAAAAAAACGGCACAAAGATTCTAACAAAACGGCAAATTCTCCTTTGCCCCTCGGCCCGGGAAATGAGCGCTCAGTTATTTTGCCTCATGGCGGTCAACAACAAGGGCAGCACTTCCCCGGATTTCCCTTGAAGGACCCAGTCGCAGTAAGGGGTCAGGGGAGTAGGGTCGGGATTGATCTCCGCCAGGCGGGCGCCATACTCTTTGGCCCACAAGGCGAAGGAGGCGGCGGGCTGCACCACCCCGGAAGTCCCCGCCACCAGCATCACCTGGGCCAGGCGCAGGGCTTCGTGGGCCATCTGTAGCCGGGCCGGGTCCAGGGCTTCTCCGAACCACACCACGTTGGGCCGGAGCAATGCCCCGCAATTCCGGCACCAGGGCATGAGGGGCAGAGGGGTCCGGCGGTCCTCATCAAGGCCCCCGCACCCGGTGCAGCGCACTTCCCAGATGCTGCCGTGGATTTCCAGGACGTTTAAGGACCCGGCCCGGCGGTGGAGGCCGTCCACATTCTGGGTGATGAGGAGGAACTCCGGGATCAAACCCTCCAGTTCCGCCAAGGCCAGATGGCCGGGGTTCGGGCTTACTTGGGCGATGAGGCCCCGGCGCCAGTCGTACCATTCCCACACCAACCGAGGGTCCCGGGCAAAGGCCTGGGGAGTGGCCAGGTCTTCGGCCCGAAAATCGCGCCACAATCCTCCGGGCCCCCGGAAGGTTGGAACGCCGCTTTCCGCGGACACTCCGGCGCCGGTGAGCGCCACCAACCGCTGGACCTGGCCCAGGGTTTGGGCCAGGCCGATCAGGGGTCTGTTCTTGTCTGTATTAGGGTTGTCCGACATGATGCGCCTGATCTTTTTAACTCCTTAACATTAAGTTCAGGAAAATTAAATCCCAGCGCAGCTATTTTTAGATGACGGTTCACCCTTACTCTGCCTTTCCCCTTCAAAGGCAGGGAAATTTCATTTATAGGGGTTGCCCAAAGTAATTTCCCCGTAGGGGCACAGCACGCTGTGCCCCTACGTCAAAAAACCATCGGAAAAAACTTTTGGCAATCGCTATAATCCTGGGTGAGCTGAAAAAGCGGCTCCATGCTTCCCCCGGGGTCGGACGACCCACCCCCTCCCGGGCGGGTCACCCGGCGTCAGCGGTTTTGTCCAACCGAGGGGTGCGATTGCCAGGGTCCGATTTTTAATTTATAAAGTAATGAAAAAGCTGGCAGGCGAATTATGGCGCTAAGAATCCGCGACCGGGTGATTTTGGCTGGAATGTCGCTATTTCTGATGGCGGGCTGCGTCACCGTCAAGGTCTCCCTGTTTGAGGAGCCGGCCCCCTTGGAAGAAAAGGCGGTCTCCGGCAAGGGCCGGGACAAAATCCTGTTGATGGACATATCCGGCATCATCGTGGAGGGGCCCCGGGGGAATAGTATCTGGAGCATGAAGAGCTTCACCCGGCCTGACCGGATTAAAGAGGAGTTGGAGAAGGCGGCCAAAGACGACCGGGTCAAGGCGCTGGTGCTCCGGATCAACTCTCCCGGGGGCACGGTGAGCGGCTCGGACGTGATTCTCCACGAAATCCGGACCTTTAAAAAGGAAAAGGGAATTCCTGTGGTGGCCTGCCTCACGGGAGTGGCCACCTCCGGCGGCTATTACGTGGCCCAGGCCGGGGATGACATTGTGGCTTATCCCACCTGCATCACCGGCTCCATCGGGGTCCTGGCCATGAAGCTCAACATCAAAGGGCTGCTGGACAAGGTGGGGGTGGACCCGGAAATGGTTAAAAGCGGGGAATGGAAAGACTTCTGGTCGCCGTTCAAGCCCGCTTCCCCGGAAGAAAAGCGAATTATGCAGGATATCACCGACAGCTTTCACCGGAGCTTCGTGGAGGTGGTGGCCAGGGGAAGAAACTGGAGCCCGGCCCAGGTCCGGAAGATCGCGGATGGGCGGATCTTCACCGCGTCCCAGGCCCTGGACCTGGGGATGGTGGACTGGGTGGGCTACCTGGATGACGCCATCAAGCTGGCCCGGGAGAAAGCCGGGTTGGAGGAAGCCCGGGTAGTGCGGTATAACCGCCCGGGGAGCCACCGGCCCACTATTTATTCCTGGCTGCCGGACCTGGAAATGGCAGGACCCCAGTTTCTTTACCTGTGGTGGCCGGGAGAATTTTAAGAGAGAAAATTCAAGCTTTCCCCGAATCAACCGATAAGAAAAAAAGAAGGGGGCGGGACAGAATTTTTCCCCGGTGTGGATGGTATGAACAACAACGAACACCAGCCCCCTGATGCCCCAAGACCGTGCGGCCAGGATCGTCCGGTTCAGCCCCAGCCGGAATCCAGCCCTCCGGAAGGGGTAGGCCATAATCCGGAGACCCAGCGCTTGGTAGATATGGCTAAGCAAATAATTGACGCCACCCCCGAAGTTCGGACGGAAAAAGTGGCGGCCTTGAAAAAGGCCATTGAGAATGGAACGTATAGCGTGGACTCCCGCAAGCTGGCCAACTCCATCCTGGCCCAAATCCTGAGCGGTATGGAGTGAGAGTTTTTCAATTTTCGGTAATAACTTTTGCTACGCCCTGCCGGAAAAAAGATTCACCACCAAGGCGCTAAGACACCACGATTCACCGAGGAAAAAATTGGCGGCGTCCCGGACTTCCGGACGCCTTAATTTTTGGTGGTTTTGGGTGTCTTGGGACTATGTGGTGTCATATGACTTTATTATACCATTTTCTCTTTCAAGTGCAACAAACTTAATCTGTAACTTATTGATAATCCATAATTATCTTAACCGAAAACCGAAGACCGAAAACCGAAAACCGTATTAGGAGCATGGCCGGGGACTCCTCCACTTCTCCGGGGCGGCATATGGCCCCACGCTGAGGCGCAAAGCCCGAACCGGAACTGTCCTGCGGGGATGGCCTCCGCCGATTCCTCTTGACGACCGCCGGGGAAGGTTCTAAAATAATTAAAAAACTTCGGGAGGAAAAACCGATATGACCATTTCTAAAACCGGATTCGCGGTCATCACGGTAATGGCGGCCTTAGCTTTGCTCCTGTTTCAAGTCAATGTCAGTCAAGCTGATAATAGTCTGAAACTTCAAGTCCTAGGCCCGCCGGCCGGGGTTAAGGTGGGGACTCAATTTAGCCTTACCATTAAAGCTTATAACTTTCAGACTTCCGCTGTTACCTTCAACCGGGTCGTGGTAGGTTATGTTAACCCGGATTTAAGCGTCAAAGGGCCTCTTTTGGTGAGCTCCGTCTCTCGCACCGTCCCGGCAGGCACCCGGCCAAATCCGTGGGACCCGGTGACCCCCGGCGTCCTTACCTTCGCCGTGCCTTTTACCATTGTCCCTACCGAACCCCCGTTGCCGGCAAATACCATTCTCCCCATTATGGTCACGTTATGGAACAACGCGTATACCGCCGGTAATGAGAGAGGCGCGGGAGCGGGAGGGGTCAAGATAATCGTTCCTTAGCCTGTGTAGGGAAATGCAAGCCTATGGCTTTTACCCTTGGCAGGGATAAGACCTGGCGGCTGCTGGGGCTGCTGGGTATTCTCCTGATGGGCGCCGGCTGGTGGTGGGGCGCGGCGCTTAGTCGGGGTCCGGCCAGCCTACCGGCCGGCGAAACCGGCGCACCCGCGATGACCGGGGTGCGCCTGTTTTCCTGGCAGGACTCGCAACGCCGGGGCAGTTTGGAAATCGGCCGGATAGAGATGGTTCCCAAACGCTGGGGGATCTTTAAACTGGCCGACTTCAAAGACGTCCAGGCCTTTGATTGCCGGGTAAAGTTTGAAGCCTCCGCCCTGGACTCCATCTTCCAAGAGATGGGCGCCGTCCTCTTTCACCTGGCCCGGTCATCCCAGCCCAAATCCCCGGTGATGAAGAACAATCCTGAGACGGGAGACGACAAGCCGGGACCCCCCATCCTGGTGGCGGTGCCGCCCAACATTACCGCCCAGAGCTTTTCTTGCGAAATAACGTATCCCCGGGCCCGGGTTCTCGGGGTGGCCGCGTCTGTGGCCACCCTCGCTCCCCCCCAACGGCAATTAAGTCTCTCCGGAGAAGTCAGGGTAACCTCCGGCCCGGGACAGCGCCTGAAAGCCGACCGCCTGATTTGGGACGTGGCGGCGGAGAGAATGCAGGTTCAGGGACCCTTTGAGTTCAACTCGGGGAAACGCCGGCTTAGCGGAATGGATGGTCAATTCTCCTTGGCCCGGGGGAAGATTTCTCCGCTCCCCGCCCAAGCTAAGATTGCCGCCGCTGAGTCCTCCTCGGCCTCTCCCCTCTCCCTTTTCCCCTTTATCGCGCCATTTGTTAAAGGTTCGAAGAAAAACGCCCTGATGCCTTTTATGCTCCTGGCCATGGGGCAAGCCCAGCCTGGCGGCGGCAATGACCCCCTCCCTTTTGGCAACCCTTTCGAATCCATGACCCCGGCGATTCCTGCGGCGCCGCGATAACCTTTGATACCAAGATGCAATCAAAAAGGTATTATTGTAGCGCAATTTATTGCGCATGAAAGGCGGGCGTGATAAATCACGCCCACAACTGTTGCCTTTCGACTGCGACTTGGTATGAGGCGGGGTAATCTCTGCAAGGGGCGCGGCTCCGCCTTACCGAAGTCTTTGGGTAATCGCCGCGGTAAAATTGTTTTATACCAAGTTCAGTTTCAGATGTAACTAATTCTATGGCTAACTTATTGATAATACAATTTCTTTTAACCGAAAACTGAAAACCGAAAACGGTATTAGCCGGAGGGGCTGCGGCTAAAGGCCAAATGGCGCACCCGCGCGGTCAGCCAGGCCGCGGCCTCCTCCACTTCCGGCCGGGTGGAATAACGCCCCACGCTGAGGCGCACCGCGCCCCGGGCGATTTCCGGGGTCAGGCCCATGGCCTGGAGCACGTGGGAGGGCTTTTCCTCCCCGGAGTGGCAGGCGGCCCCCAGGGACGCGGCCAACTCCGGAAGGCCCTCCAGAATGGCGGCGCCGGACAGCCCGGGAAAGGAGACGTTCAGGGTGTTGGGCAGGCGCTCCATCTCCGGGCCGTTTAACACCAGAGCCGGGAATCCGGCCTTAAGCCGGGCATGGAGCAAATCCCGCAACTCCTGTAAATGGGCCATATCCTGTTCCAGGCCCTCCCGGGCCAGGAGGCAGGCTTCCCCCAGGGCCACGATATAAGGCACGTTTTCCGTTCCGGGCCGGCGCCCACCTTCCTGCCCGGCGCCGTGGAGCAGGGGGGTGAACAACGCTCCGGGCCGGACATACAGCGCCCCCACCCCCTTGGGGGCGTAAAATTTATGTCCCGCCAGGGTCAAGAAATCCACCTTGAGCTCATCCACCTGGACCCGGACCTTGCCTACGCTTTGGGCCGCATCGGTGTGGAACCAGACGCCGGCCTGCCGGGCCAGGGCGCCGATCTCCGCCAGGGGCTGGAGGGCGCCGGTCTCGTTATTGGCGTGCATGATGCTGATGAGGATGGTGTCAGGGGTGACGGCCCGGCGCACTGCATCCGGGTCCACGAGGCCGGCGCGGTCCACGGGAAGGAAAGTCACCTCAAAACCACGGCCCAACAGGTAAACGCAAGGGTTGAGCACCGCGGGATGCTCGATGGTGGTGGTGATGATCTGGCCCCGGCCGAAGTGCTCCGCCACCCCTTTGAGCACCGCGTTGTTGGCCTCGGTGGCGCCGCTGGTGAAGATGATTTCTTCGGCGCGGCAGCCCAGGAGCAGTCCGGTTTCCTCCCGGGCACGGACCACGGCCTCCTGGGCCCGGCGGCCCAGGGCATAGCCGCTGCTGGGGTTGCCGAATTCCCCGGTGAGATAAGGCCCCATGGCCTGCATCACTTCCGGGGCGATGGGCGTGGTGGCGTTGTAGTCCAGGTAGATCATGGCCGGGTCCGCCTTTCGGTAGTGTATCAGTTTGAAAATTTGAGGACTTGATTTTCTCTCCGATTCAGGCATAATCCAAGTATGCCTGAACAGTCAAGCAAGAAGCCAAAGCGCCCATGTGATCTAAGTCTTCTAGCAAAGAAGATTGTGGAGATCGCTACCGAGGGCGAACCCACCAAAGAACCTTCCTCAAAGAATATCCACGCCGTTGAACTTGGCCGTCTTGGTGGCAAGAAGGGCGGCAAGGCCAGGGCCGCAAAACTCTCCCCGGAAGAACGGAAAGAGATTGCAAGAAAAGCGGCTAAGGCTAGGTGGGGAAAGTAAGCCAAACTACTTAAGAATTTTTTCAAATTCCATTAGCAATTCAAGGTGAACCTCTGTTTGAAGGGGGGCTACTGAATAATAACGATTTTCTGTAAATGGAATTTCGCCTGCTCGTTCAAACCTGAAAGGGCCTGGGGGTAAAGTTATGGTTGGATTAGTCCAAAAAGCTATTCCATAAGTTTCAAATGCAATAGGGTGATGACTATGGCCCTCAATTAATGAAGTTAGTTTTTTTGCAAATTTTTCTAATTTGGGATTGAGATTATTTAATGACTTATCAGTTTGAACCCATAACTCACTAACATAGGATTTTGACCTGAGAATATTCTGATATGAAACAAAGTCAAATTCCTCAGCCATATAAGTAAGAAAGTCATCAAGAAAGGCATCAGAATCTTCGGTAGATGACCGGGTATCTCCCAACAAACCATCATTATAAATAGTTAGATCGATGCTTATTTCAAACTGCTGATTTTTCTGAAAGCTACCCAATTGAAATTTAATCCCTTTGCTTAAGTCTAATTCCTCAGGTTTAGTTGGGAATAATGAGAATTTATATCTATTAACAATATTTGGAATCAAGAAAAGCAAATTGCGTCCACGCGGATTAAGATCAACCAAATTGACAAGCCAAATAGAACGTGCCTGTTTAACTGATAATAATTTCATAGCTGTTCCCCCGCTCTTATTGGCCCCCTTGGTCCTATTTCTTCGGTTTGTGGTCTAATTTTACCTCTTGCTATTCTAGCCGCAGCCATATCAAACACATTTGCGTGTTCTATATATCTGAGCGTTTCATTATATGCGTTATTGGGCAAACCAGTTTCTTCTTCTTTTCGTTCTGCAAAGACAGGGTCGTCCTTAAACGATAATCTCTCCAAAGCCTTGCGGCCAAATCGTTCAATATCATTTATCCGTGTTCCAAAGCTTTCAAAAGAAACTCTCAATGTTAAATCGAAAGCCTCAGCTAGTTCTCGTAATATCTTGATGCTCCAAGACGAATAATTCACATTCTCCATTACAGAAATTCTTGGCTGTTTCATTTTGGCATAATCGGCCAATTCCTTCTGGGTCCAGCCGCGCTGTTCTCGAAGAACCTTAATCTGTGTGGCTATGCTCGCGTTTAAAAATTCATCGACATATCCATGCCGATAATCTTTGTCTTTAAACGCTTGTTTTAGAGAATCTCTCATGTTTTTTTCTTCCTTGTCTTCCTCGTTTCAATAAATCACAACGGTTCCCTTCTGCCCTTTCTGGGGCATCACGGGGAACATACCTTCTATCTCTTTCAACCGCTCCCAACAGAAAGGTAAATTCACGTTGCATGTCAAAGGGGCCACGACAAAGGAGAGCGCGTAGGGCTACTTGTCCGTTTACCCTAATTTCTTTAATGTGGCTACACCGCGTATCTTGTAATAGACCAGGAGGAAGATTGTCTCCTTCTTTGCCCAACATATCAATTTTGCTATCTAATCTACCACGGTCTCGTTTGCTCATGGGTAAGCTATCTGCCCATAATTGCATTACATTTCTACCATGAGAATCAATATAATCAAAGCGCCGCCATTTTTCAAGAATAATTATCATAATTTTATTATATCTGAGGAGAAAAGGGTTGCGGGAATATAATAATTTTATTATATTGTCAAAAAAATGGCCTACCGCCTGGGTTAAGGGCCGTAGCGGTAAGCCATTTAGGGGCCGTAGTTCATCGGAGAGAACGGCGGACTACTAATCCGCTTGCAAGGGGTTCAAATCCCCTCGGCCCCACCTTGTTCTCAGCCTATTTAAATTTTTTTTTAATGTCAATCATTTTTTTCTTGACAATGCCTTACCGCTCAAGCATAATAGTCATTAAGAGGTCAGGCCATGAACAGATTGAGCATAGAGCGGCGGGCAAGGATAATCGGTTGTCTGGTAGAGGGCAACAGCCTTCGGGCTACCGCCCGCATAACCGGTTCGGCCATCAATACCGTGGTTAAGCTCCTGGTGGATGCGGGCAGGGCTTGCTCAGAGTACCAAGACAAGGCCCTACGGAACCTTAAGAAATGCAAGCGCCTTCAATGCGATGAAATCTGGTCATTCTGCTATGCCAAACAGAAGAACATCCCGGAAGCTAAAAAAGGTCAATTTGGCTATGGCGATGTCTGGACCTGGACGGCCATTTGTGCTGATACCAAGTTGGTTCCTTCTTGGCTGGTGGGGAATAGGGACGCCGAAACCGCAGAGATGTTCATTGATGATCTGGCCTCCCGCCTGGCTCACAAGGTTCAGCTAACCACAGACGGCCAAAAGGCTTATTTAGAGGCAGTAGAAGGGGCTTTCGGGGCTGATATTGATTACGCCATGCTGATTAAGCTTTATGGAGAGAGTGCGGAACAAAAACTACAAAAACGGTACAGTCCGGCCAAATACACCGGATGTAAGGTTGAGGTTATCACCGGGAACCCAGAGCGCAAGCACATTTCTACCAGCTATGCGGAACGCCAGAACCTCACCATGAGGATGGGCATGAGAAGGTTCACCAGGCTCACCAATGCCTTTTCAAAGAAGGTGGAGAACCTAGCCCACGCGGTGAGCTTACATTTCATGTATTATAACTTTGTCCGAATCCATAAAACCTTGAGGGTATCCCCGGCGATGGAAGCGGGTATAACTGACCATCTTTGGGAGATAGAAGAAATCGCCGCGCTGGTGGATTCAAAATGATACACTACCCGCCTTTCTGGGTCGTTGACGGGACAAGGGAATTTTGGTATTTTAACCCAACCGTAGGAGGGTGATTTTCAAAACTTAATCATACAGAAACTTTTTATCACCCCCACCCTGACCCTCCCCCCTCAAGGGGGAGGGATTGTAAAAATCGCTTTCTGATGAGGCTCTTGCAAAACTCGTTTTGTTGTCATCCTGAACGCA
>Ga0194111_10010293_pt1 | contig 10056 bp, 4 predicted proteins | sample TA2KigC300mmetaG_FD_146194 | JGI IMG/M metagenome (GOLD analysis project Ga0194111, IMG submission 146194) | Freshwater microbial communities from Lake Tanganyika, Tanzania - TA2015033 Kigoma Deep Cast 300m | ecosystem: Environmental > Aquatic > Freshwater > Lake | place: Tanzania: Lake... | reverse complement strand
GTTTTTCCTCATTAAATTTTCCCTGATTGAAAAAACCCAAATCTGGCGGAGAATGACGTCAAACCTCCTCACCTTTGCATGGCCAGAGGCAAAAATGGAGATCGACCTTAATTCCGCTGGGGCACTTATACCAAGTTGCCGTCAAACAGGTAGGGGCGGGGTCACCCCGCCCGAAGGAATGCCGCAGCGCCAATCACGGGCGGGCTCCCCGGCCAGCGGCCCCGGCCCCCGCCCTTTTGTTGATCCCCGACCCGGCAGCTCGCCCCGGTCTCTGCCCGTCCCCCTCTTCCCAACCCCATGGGTAAACCCGGAGACGGGACTCCTTCCCCCCTGGTCTATATTTTGACTTCAGGGGTCCTTAAGCTCTATCGGAATGAGGTATCCGGGTTCTGAGGGGCAGTGCCAAAATTTTTGCAAAAATTGCTATGTCCGGCGGTTTAGTTGACAATACAAGAAAAATCATGCTATCATCGCGGTCGTCATAAGATGCTGGCATGGATGCCCAATTCAAATCTCTCCGAGGAGGAAACCGATGAGGAAACGAGTTATCGCGGTGATGCTGGTGGCGGCTTTGGGAATCCTGGGGCCGGCTCTGACGGCCCAGGCGGAAATTTACGACTTCAGATTTTACGCCTTCACCCAGCGGGACCCCGCCCCCGCGCCTGATCGCGTCTGTTTGCAGGTCAATTTAGAAGATAGCCGTTTTCGCCCTCCCGAAGCCATCAATTCCCTGACCGTAACCGCACCGGATGGCACCGTGTTCGACCTGACCAAGCATTGCTGGCTCGACTTGGGCAAGATTTTTTGGCTCTCGCCCACGGCGGACCAATTCAACTCCAAGACCCAGCCGGCTGGGGCATATACGGCCAAGGCAGTGGATAAATCCGGTAGGACTTTCACCAGCGCGGTGAACCTGGCGATTAAATTCCTTGAACCCCCGGTCATCACTTTTCCAACCAATGGGGGTGTCATAGACATAAGCGCCGCTCCTCCAGTCTTCAAGTGGACCGCCGTCACCGGCGCCCAGCACTACCGCATCTTGCTGAAAGACCTTTCCTGGGGAGAGCCGGTGTATTGGAAACCTGCCGGCATTAACGAACACAGGTCCTACAAGACTTCTTACCGGGTCCCCCTGGGAGATTTGATGCCCGGCAAACAATATAGCCTGCGCATCGAAGCCCGGGATACCGACAAGGGTTTGAATAAGCGCTCCCATAGCACCTGGGTTAACTTTTCCACTGCCCCGCTCCCTTAATACGGTTTTCGGTCTTCGGTTTTCGGTAAAGATAATTACGGATTATCAATAAAGTAAAGATTAAGTTTGTTGCACTTGAAAGAGAAAATGGTATAACCTGCGGTCTGCGGACTGTATTGGGCTGAAAAAAACTGCAGCCGGAGGCGTCCCCTCCGGCTGCAGTTTTTTGTTGAGTAGTTCACCGGGTTTTGCTGGCCGTCAGGCTTTACCGTGAAAACTGCACCCCCCCCGGTGAGGGGATAATTGTCGAACCTGGCAAGTCATCAGCGCATCCGTCAATAATATCTGGCCACTTTGCTTTACCAATACCGGGCGTACTGGCCTGGGGTTCTTAGGCTTCCCAGCAAAGAGGTGTCCTGGTTCTGATGGTAAGGATATGTCCAAAATTCAATAAATATAAATAAAAATAAAAAATATTTTTTCCGCGAAATTTGTGCTATCGCGCCATCACTGAGAGAATTAGGCGTCAAGAACAAAAGCGTTGGGGGATTTTCCCCGGGCCAAGAGACCCCCAAAACCAACTTTTGACTGCGGTGGCCAAGGCCGCCGCATCATCCCGCCTAATACGAATGCCATCAGACGCTTGCACCGCCATGAGGAGGGCGTTATGAAAAGCAGCACCCTTCGGAACTCCGGTTTTCTCTTTGGGTTAGTTTCAGTTGCCGCTCTGGTCATTCTCGGTTTAGGCCTGGCTTTCCCGCCCTGCCACGGCTTCCAGGAAGAAGACGCTCTCACCGACCCGCTCACCGACCTGATGTGGCAGCAGGCGGACGATGGGGTGGAGCGCACCTGGGAGGAAGCCGTCCGCTACGGCAACGAACTGAATCTGGGGGGGTATGGCGACTGGCGTCTCCCCCGGGCCGGGGAATTGCTGCTGCTGCCGGCGGACCTGCAGCGTCCAGGCAAGGTCTATTGGTCCGGGAGCACCGTACCGGCAGACCTGGAACAAGCCCAGACCTATGCCGGGTTGGACGCCGGACTCCGACCCCGGAAGAAAAGCCAAACCGCCCTGGTGCGCTACCGTCCGGGGTGGCCGCTACGGCTCCTTTGACCCCCTGGAGGGGCAGGTCAGGCACGTTCCCCGGGACTACCCCACCATCCAGGCGGCCATTGACGCGGCTCATGACGGGGACCTGGTGCTGGTAGCCAACGGCGTCTATCAGGGCGCCGGCAACAAGAACCTGTCCTGGGACGGCCGGATCAAACACCTCACGGTGAAATCGGCCAACGGACCTCTGTGCGCCGTCATTGACTGCGAAGGCGATGGCCGGGCCTTTGTCTTTGCTGACACCCTGCAGAACCACCTGGACGTCATCGATGGCTTCACGATGCAAAACGGCAATTCCCAGGCGGGGGGGGACTCTACTGCCGCCGGGCCTCGCCGCTGGTCCTGAATAATATCTGGCAGGGGAACGCCGCCGTGCACGGCGGGGCCGCCTATGTTCAGGAGGCCGCGCCCTATCTGGCTAATAACGTGATGGTCAACAACCAGGCCTCCTTCGGGGCAGGTCTGTGCTTCATGGAGGCGACCGGCGCCCTCATCCACCTCACCCTGACCGGCAACGCCGCGACCTTCGGCGGGGGCGGGATCGCCTGCTACCGTTCGGCGCCGGCGCTCACCAACAGCATCCTGTGGGGCAACCGGGTGGGGACCCGGGCCAACCAGGTGTATGTGGACGACCCGGCCAGCAACCCGGTCCTGGCTTACTGCGACGTGGAGGGGGGCCGGGCGGCCATCGTGGCGCCCCAGGGCCTGGAATACTACACCGGCTGGCGGGAGAGCAACCTGGAACAGGATCCCCGTTTTGCCGGGGCGGCGGCGGGGGGAGCGGGCCTGGCCTGGCAATTCCAGGACCAGAGCCCCTGCATCAAAGCTGGAACCGGCCGGGGTGCGCCGGCCACCGACATTCTGGGCCTGCCCCGCCCCCAGGGCGCCGGCCCTGACCTGGGAGCCTGGGAGTGGCAGGGCGGCCAGCCCGCCACCTGCTGCGGGGACCTGCCGGCCGTGGAGCACGGCCCGGCCCTGGAGCGCCTGCATAACCTGGCCCTGGAGCGCCTGCATAACCAGGCTGCCGGCGAAGCCGCCCGGGCCGCGTCCTCCCGCCGGCCCCGGGCCAGGGGGGCACTCAAGCCCGGGGAAAGAACGTCTACGAACGGAGTCTCATACGTGGGGGTGAACAAGGTCCATGTGAATTACTACTACGATCAAGACCCGGGACCGAATGTACCGTTTACAATGTATCTTGTCGCTGAAATGGACGGCAAGAGGGAGGTTCTGGTTTCAAAGGACTTTCAAGCAAACGATAATGTTATTTTTGAAGGGCCCTTTTTACATACAAATGTGCCTAAGACCAAAAGTTGTCAATATTTAATGACTTCCAGTTTGGGTTGGGAATATAGTGTGGGGCTTCCTATAGAAATCGATAACTTTATTTGGGGCGAGCTCCAATTTGACGATACGATAAATGGCATGGGTACGGTTAAACTAGGCTGGGACGGTGTTAGCGGTAGAAATGTGACGGTGCCTGAGGGAATAACCTGGACCATTGAAAATACGCAACTTGATGTATCAACCAATAATCCTGAATTACGAGTTTATGGGAGTCTTCAGCTCAATAAAGATACCTGTTTTACAGGTTCTTGGGTTCATCTGACCTCCATGCTGCCTAAAGGAGCAATAGTATTAGATCAGGTGACCTTCGACCCCTTGTGTCATGTGACGGTAAGAGCCTGGAGTTCCTTCAATGCCGATAAATGTTTTTTTTACTACCAGGTAAGCGTGTACGGGTTTGAACCCAATTTCACCGATTGCGAATTTGATTGGTGGTTGGTCTTCTGGGGCCGCAATGGCGGCGGATATCTCAACAATGTCTTTGCCATGGGCGTGTTTTTCTCCAACTCAACTTTGGCCGAGATTCCGAAGTGGGACCTAGCCGCCGCCCCCAGCCCCACCCTCGCCGGCAACAGTTTTGTGGGGAGGTATGCTCTATTTTATGCTCCCTCGGTGGCGCCCACCGCACCCATCCCTATCGGCCGCAACTATTTTGGGGGCCCTGGGGACCCCATTATTGGCACAACCTTGCCCGGTTTCCTCGACCACAGGCCGTTTTGCTATTCTCAGTCGGGGCTCCCCTTTAAGATCGAGACCCCCCTGGTTGCGGGGAAGCACCGCAGCCTCCAGAAGACCTTGCCCCGCTTCTGGTCCAATGTGATATACGGCCAAAACACCATCGACTGGAATACTAAAACGTCTCCCTCGTTAATAAAAAACCGTGAAACGCTGGTGTCCGTCGATGTGACCTCCACGGACGAAGCCGTGTCGGGGGCTAAGGTCTGGGTCTATGTTGACGGGCAGGATGTGACCTGGACCTGTGACCAAGCGCCTCCGACAATTTACCGGGACCTGTCTCGTTATTATGGTTCTCCCCAGCAAGGCGGAAGGAGTCCTTCTCCTGAAAAGATTGGCCTCGGAGTTAGCACCTTCAATTTCTACCTGCCGGCCACAGACAAAGATGCTGTCACGCTGAAAGTCGTCCTGGACACCACCGGGGTGACCGGTTATGCCAAAGAGGTACCGCGCGGGGAGCAGACGTTGTTTGAGTCTTCGGTATTGTTTAGGCCGGAACCGCGGCGTGTTAATGTCAAGGTGGTTCCCATCAGATTTATCTCGGATGTGGTGATGGAGGGGGGCACAACGCCCGATCCTGTCGTGATGAAGAGCGCCCTGGCAAACCTCATGCCGGGCATGCTGCCGCTCTGGCGTCCCAACCTCTATTGTGGGCGGCCGAGGCCGTATCCCTTCAGTGGCACCATAATGGATAACCCCGTAGGCGAAATCGCACAGGGTTTAACCTTGTTACCTCTGGCCGCCGCACTGCGCGCCGACATGGGACTGGCCAATGTGTTGAACTGGGTCGTGAGCCAGGAGCCAATCGACCGCCTGGTGGCGGTGGTCCCGGCAGGCACTTTTCCGGGAAACGCCGAAGGGGTGAATTACCTCGGTTCGAATATTTTATTTGTGGATGAACGATATCCAGTGGCGGTGTTGCATGAGTGGGGCCATTCCCTGGGCCTCTGGCGCGGGAAGGGGGAGGAGCAATACGAAAAGTATCGTGAAAACGGGTTGCCCCTGGTGGGTTGTACGGCTTTCAATCCTGATCCGTTTGGGGATGTGAGTTCAGCAAAAGGGGTCGGCCGTTTCTACCATTTCGCCCGGGCCGCGGATATCTGGTTTAGAGGCCCACCAACCGCTTATGACCTGATGGGCAATAAACGAGAAGCCTGGCCCATTTACCCAACGCTCCAGGCTTTTACCACATATTTCCAAGGTTTAACCAAAACCTCGACCTCCGCGGCCGCGGAGAAGGCGGTGACCGCCGGCCCGCCTCCCCTTACGGCCGCCGGGGAGGCGTTCGCCGCCGGCCCGCCTCCGGCGGGGACCAAGCGCCTCCTCCTCACTGCCAGGACCCAGATCCTTCCGGCGGCGGACGGGAGCAGCAGCCACTCCCAAATCCTGAAGCCGGAGACGGTGCGAGCCCTCAATATTACTGCGGTGGCCCAGAATGCGCTGCCGCCAGACGTATCTCCGGGGACCAGTTACTATATACAAGCTCTTTCCCCTAGCGGGGGGCAGCAAGTGGAGAATTTTACCGTCCCGCCGTATGATGACCCCACCGGCGGTAATCCGCCGGAGGGTCAATGGCAGGCCACCTTTGACGTGCCGCAGGACACGTACCGGGTGGAAATTTATCAAGGCGTCTCTCCTGCTGGGGAGAAAATTATGGAGTTCGCGCCCAGCGGCGGTGTCGCCACCGAGATCACGGCGCCGGTTGGCGGCGCCACCCTGGGTGAAGAGCTCCAGCTGACCTGGGAGAGCACGGTGCAGGGGACGCCGGCCCTGCCCCTGCAACACCTGGTGCTCTGGAGCACGGACAACGGGGCCACCTGGATGGGCGACGGCGCCATCTTGGACGCCCCCAACTGGAAGGGCAGCACCGACTTCCTGCCCGCTGGCGACCAGATCAGCTTCAAGGTGCTCTCCAGCGACGGCCTGAATACGGGTATCGCCCAGGTGGACGGCCTCAGACTGCCTCCGCGGCCACCCCGGCACGTGGCCATCAGCCCGTACCTGGATGGCGATGTGGCCCAGCCGGGGACCCGCTGGTTTTTTAAGGGCCAGGCCGTCGATGTGGAAGACGGCCTGATCACCAGCGGCCAGTGGAATTCCTCCCGGGACGGGTCCCTGCAGGTGGCCGAGGGGGTGGTGCTCAGCCCGGGCCAGCACGACATCACCTTCACCGTCACTAACTCCAAGGGCCTGAGTGGGAACGCCAAAATCCGGGTGACGGTCGAGGACATGACTACGGTGGATGTGGGGCTGAAGCCCCAGGACCTGGTCATCGTCGAAGGCCCGGGAAGGTCCCAGGGGGAGTCACCCTTGAGGCTCACCTATGGCAAGAGCAACCAGGTAATCCTGAAATTCCGCAACCAAGGCCGGGACACCAGCCTCACCGCGGTTCTCCAGGTCAAACCCCCCGGAGGCGCGTGGTCCACGCTGAAGCTGAAAAGGAACAAGATGACCCTCCTGCCCTTCGAGGAAGGCAGCATCAGCGCGCCCTATACACCGGCGGTGAAGGGAACCTATAAGTTCCGGGGGATCTTGGAGGTGAATACGCCCTCCGACAGCAACCTGAAGAACAACCAGCGCACCTGGGAGGCGGTTGCAGGCGTCACCGCGACCCCCGTCCTGGGGCCGCCGAGCGGAACTTATACCGGGGAGCAGCAAGTGTTCCTGTGGTGCCGAGACCGGGATGCCACCATTCGCTATACCGTTGACGGCACTACCCCCACCCGGGACCTGGGCTTCGAGGTGGCCAACGGCACCGTCATCACCATCAACCAAAGCACCCTGCTCCGGGCCGTGGCCTATACCTCCGACAAACTGGTTTCCCGGCTGGCCCAGGCCGCTTACACCATCAAGAACGAGTGAGACCACCGTTCAGCGACCAGGGGGTTCCTCTTGAGCCTTTTGCAAAAGTCTCTTTAGGGTTGATTTATTGACAATTTAAGCCTCATCGGCGTTCCGGTACTTTTTTGAGAGAAAAACCATAGGCTTAGGGGGCGCCGATGCAGTTTAGGGAAGCAGTATCATGGGCCATGGGGACCTTGCAACGGAATTTAATCCCGTGCCTGGAAGAATGTGGGGAGCGGCCGTTAACTGAGAAAGAGCGGCAATTAGTCAGCATCTTGGCAGTGCTCCAAATCGAGAAATTTGTCGGTCGGCCCTGCTGGGTGCGGTCATATAGGGCACAAAAAAAGGCAGGGCCACGCCGGCCCCCGGTTTGGTTTGTCCTATGAGAAAAATGTGGTTAACCTTTTTTAAGTTTCCTCTATCCGGCCAATCTAATACGGTTTTCGGTTTTCGGTCTTCGGTTTCCAGTTTTCGGTTAAAAGAAATTGTATTATCAATAAGTTAGCCATATAATTTGTTGCATCTGAAACTGAACTTGGTATAATTCCTAATCCCTATTCCCTGCCTCAACATTTTCTGGCTTTATTACTCAATTATGGGTATACTTAAAAATTAAAAATTAAAAAAACTCTCCTTGGTGATCCTCGGGGGAGGAGGATATAAGGAGGAGATGGAATATGGATAGCCGCAAGGTTGCCGGACGTTTGCTGCCCCGGATCAGCGGTCCCCAGGCCTTAAAAAAACTGCCCCCGGAGCTTCTGCCCCAGGTGGCTCAGGAGATCCGGGACGTCATCATCGAAACCGTGTCCCGCACCGGCGGCCACCTGGCCCCCAGCCTGGGGGTGGTGGAGCTGACCGTTGCGCTCCACTACGTCTTTGACACCCCCCGGGACAAGATCATCTGGGACGTGGGCCATCAGGCTTACGCCCATAAACTCCTCACCGGACGCCAGGACCGCTTCCACACCCTGCGACAATACGGCGGCATCAGCGGCTTCCCCAAGCGGGCCGAAAGCCCCTACGACGCCTTGGACACCGGGCACAGCTCCACCTCCGTGTCCGCCGCCCTGGGGATGGCTTCGGCCCGGTGCATCAAGCGGGAAAGCGGCCGGGTCATCGCGGTCATCGGCGACGGGGCCTTGACTGCCGGCATGGCCTTCGAGGGCCTGAACAACGCCGGCGATCTGAACAAAAACCTCATCGTCATCCTTAACGACAACGGCATGTCCATCGCCCCCAACGTGGGCGCGCTTTCTTCTTTCTTCAGCCGCAAGCTCACCGGGCGCACCATGGTCTTCCTGAAAAAGCAGGTGGAGCACATGCTGCGCTCCTTCCCGGCCATCGGCGACGACCTGGTGGCCTGGGCCAAAAAAAGCGAAGAATCCGTCAAGGCCTTCTTCACCCCCGGCATGCTCTTTGAAGCCCTGAAATTCAACTACCTGGGGCCGGTGGACGGCCACCGCCTGGACCACCTCATCGAGACCTTAAACAACGTCAAGTACCTGACGGGCCCCATCCTGGTGCACGTGCGCACCATCAAGGGCAAGGGCTATGAACCTGCAGAAGTAAACCCCACCGGGTTCCACGGCCTGGGGAAGTTCAACGCCGACACCGGCGAGCCTAAGAAAAGCGTCAGCGACATCCTGTCTTACACCGAAGTTTTCGGGGAAACCCTGGTGCGCCTGGCCCGAGAGGACAAGCGTATCGTGGCCATCACCGCGGCCATGCCCGACGGCACCGGCCTGGTGGACTTCCGCAAATACTTCCCGGACCGCTTCTTTGACGTGGGCATCTGCGAACAGCACGCGGTGACCTTCTCCGCCGGCCTGGCCCTGGAGGGCCTGCGCCCCGTGGCCGCCATCTACTCCACTTTCCTCCAGCGGGCCTATGACCAGGTGCTCCACGACGTCTGCCTCCAGAACCTCCCCGTGGTCTTCGCCCTGGACCGGGGCGGCGTGGTGGGGGAAGACGGCGAAACCCACCAGGGGCTGTTCGACCTCTCTTATCTGCGCCACCTGCCCAACCTCACTCTCATGGCTCCCAAGGACGAAGACGAGCTGCGCCACATGCTGTTCACTGCGGTGCACCATCCCGGGCCCGTCGCGGTGCGTTACCCCCGGGGCCAGGGCGCGGGCGTGGCCTTTTCCTCCACCCTGAAAAAATTGCCTATCGGCAAGGCCGAAGTGCTGCGGGAAGGCCAGGACCTCCTCATCCTGGCGGTGGGCGCCTCCGTCTATCCCGCCCTCCAGGCCGCCCAGGAACTGGAACAGCAGGGCTTCAGCGCCACCGTGGTCAACGCCCGGTTCATCAAGCCCCTGGATGAAAACCTCATCCTCAACCTGGCGGCCAAACACGGCCGGGTCCTCACCGTGGAAGAAAACGTGGCCCAGGGCGGCTTCGGCAGCGCGGTCCTGGAACTCTTCGCCGACTGGGACCTCACCGGTGTGGCAATAAAACGCCTGGCCATCCCCGACGTCTTCCTGGAGCACGGCTCTCCCGCCATCCTGCGGAAAAAATACGGCCTGGACGCCCCCGGCATCCTCCAGGCCGCGTTGACCCTCCTGCAAAAACCGGCTCTTCCCAAGAATGTGGTGTGGGGGAGCTTCAGTTAAAAGACAGTTTTCGGTTTTCGGTAAAAAACAACAAAGGCAGGGGCTAAACTCCCTGCCTTTTTATATCCTTACAATATCTTGCTAATGATTCATACCAAGTTGCGATCAAACGAGTAGAATTGTCATTCTGAGCGCAGCGAAGAATCTAGATTCTTCACTCCGCTTCGCTCCGTTCAGAATGACAAACTCAATAATACCTCTTTGAATGCAACTTGGTA
>Ga0194111_10010289_pt1 | contig 10058 bp, 8 predicted proteins | sample TA2KigC300mmetaG_FD_146194 | JGI IMG/M metagenome (GOLD analysis project Ga0194111, IMG submission 146194) | Freshwater microbial communities from Lake Tanganyika, Tanzania - TA2015033 Kigoma Deep Cast 300m | ecosystem: Environmental > Aquatic > Freshwater > Lake | place: Tanzania: Lake... | reverse complement strand
GCCGGAGATGCGTCCGGCGGCGGGGGCGTCGGCGCCCCGCGTGCGGCCGCGCGGGCCGTTTCCGCGGCCTCGAGCCTTTCAGGGCTTCGGCACGAGTTCGCGGCTGCGCATCCAGTCGGCGCAGCGGTCGGGCCAGGTGCGGATGTCCTGCGGGATGTCCTTCATGCCGAAGCCGTGGCCGCCGTCGGCGTAGACGTGGAGCTCGGCCGGCACGCCGGCCCGCTTCAGCGCGAGGAACCACGCGATGCTGCCCTCGGGCGTGATGCGGTCGTTGGCGGCGTGGATCATGATCGCGGGCGGGGTGTCCTTGCCGGCGGGCAGGGTGAGGTCGGTGCCGCCGGTGGCGTTGGTGGTCGTCAGGTAGGCGGGGTAGACGAGCACGGAGAAGTCGGGGCGACACGAGGCGTCGTCCGCCGCGTCGACGCGCGCGTAGGTGCGCGGGCCGGTGTGGGCGGAGACGCGGGCGGCGAGGTGGCCGCCGGCGGAGAAGCCGAGGACGCCGATCCGGTCGGGCCGGAGGCCGAGGTCCTTCGCGCGCGAACGGACGAGGCCGACGGCGCGCTGGGCGTCCTGGTAGGCGCCGTCGCGCTGGTTGGGCACGCGGTAGATCAGCATCGCGGCGGTGACGCCGAGGCGGTTGAGCCACTCGCAGACGGCGAGCCCCTCGTGCGTGACGGCGAGGATGCTGTAGCCGCCGCCGGGGCAGACGACGACGGCGGTGCCGTTGGGCTTTTCCGGGCGGAAGATCTCGAGGCGCGGGTCGGTGACGTTGGTCAGGCGCTTGACGCCGTCGCCCTTGTCCGGCTGGTACCGTTCGGTGTCGATGCCCTGCGCGAGGTCGGGGGCGCCCGCGGGCCAGAGCTTCACGACCTCGGGTTCCGCCGCCATCGCCGTTGCCGCTGCGAGTCCCACCGCCGCCATCCACACCTTCATGCCACGTCCTCCGGGTTTCAGCCGCCCACAATGCCACGGGGGCGGGACGGAGGGAAGCGAACTCCCGTCCGGGCTGGCGCCGGCGGTGAAACCCGCTAGACTCGGCGCCATGCGAACGGCCCTCGATACGCACGTCCACCTGCACGCGTTCTACGATCTCGCACCGGCCTTGGAGTCGGCGCGGGATCGGCTGGTGCGTGCGGCGGGGCCGGGCGGGGCGGCCGGGCTGTGCCTCACCGAGGCGGCCGGGTGCCGCGCCTTCGACGCGTTGTGCGACGGGAGCCTGGCGGCGCCCGGCTGGACGGTCGTCCCGGCGGCCGGCGGGCTGGCGCTGCGCGTGAATCCGGCGGCGGGCGGGGAGGGCCTCTGGATCGTCGCCGGGCGGCAGATCGTGACGCGCGAGCGGATCGAGGTGCTTGCGCTGGGGTGTGGTGTGGAGGTGCCGGACGGTCTCGCGGCGGAGGATGCGGTCGGGCGCGTGCGCGAGGCGGGCGCGCTGCCGGTGCTTCCGTGGGCGCCGGGCAAGTGGTTCGGCGGCCGCGGACGGCGGGTCGCCGCGCTGATGGACCGGTTCGGTCCGTCCGTCCTGGCGCTGGCCGACACGGCGCTGCGTCCCCTCGGCTGGCCGACGCCGGTCCTGATCCGTCGCGGGCTGCGCGACGGCCACCGGGTGCTGGCGGGATCCGATCCGCTTCCGCTGGCGGGCGAGGAGCGGCGGATCGGGTGCTTCGCGAGCGTCGTCAACGGCGCGCCCGCCGCCGCCGCGCCGGCGGCCTCGATCCTCCGGATGCTCGGACCCGGCGGGCCTCCGCTCCGGACGGCGGGCCGCCGCCCCTGCGCCGTCGCCACGGCGCTTCGCCTCGTCCGCCACGCTCGCGCGAAGAAGGCCGCCCGACAAGGTCTCGACAGGCCCGTAGCCTGATGGCATAGTGGACAACATTGCGCTCCGAACGCGGGGCGCCGATGAGAGGTACGCATGAAGAAGATGCTTGTTCTTACGGCGGTGCTGGCAGGGGCGGTGGCGACGGGCGTCGTGGCGCAGCAGGGCACGCACGTTCTCGACCAGGCGGTGGCCTCCGAACTGCTCCGCGGAGCGGTGGCGGGGCAGACGGTCAACGCCCTGGCGTCGAGTCCCGACCTCCAGCGCAACTACGTCATCAGCGTCATCGAGCAGGAGCTCGCGCAGGAGGCCGCGCGCCGCGGCCTGAACGAGCGGCTCGACGTCCAGCGCGCGCTCATGCAGGCGCGCTTCCAGATCCTCCTCCAGGCGCTGCAGCAGGACGTGGTCCGCCACGCCGCGCAGCCGGCGGATGCGGAGATCCAGGCGTCGTTCAAGAAGGAGAAGGACCGCTGGGTCATGCCCGAGGCGTACAAGCTCGACATCTTCGCGTCGGACAGCGCCAACGCCTCCGCCGTGGCGGCCCTCAAGGCGGCGGCCGGCCTTGCGGCGCTCGATGCAACGGCCCTGCAGACCGCCGGCGCCCGGCAGCTCGTGTCGGCCGCGGGCGATGTGTGGGTCGCCGAGAAGGAGATCGTCCCCGAGGTCTGGAAGTCGCTTGCGTCCCTCAAGGTCGGCGAGAGCCGCACGTTCGGCGTCCAGAACGCCGTGTGGCTGGTGCGCCGCGCCGACTACCGCAAGGCCGGCCCGATGACGTTCGAGCAGGCGCGCGAGCGCGTCCGCGCCGAACTCGTCCAGGCCAGCCAGCGCAAGGAGTGGGAGTCGTTTCTCGAGCAGCGCCGGAAGTCGCTCGGGCTGTAGGACCGGGCCGGCGGAGTTTTCCAATCCTTGGACGCCCCGCGAGCCGGGGTTTCCAAGGATTGGAAGTTTTCAGGCCGGGCATCGCCCGGCCGGGCGGATGACATGACCGACAACACGGGTTCCGACACCATCCCGGCGCTCCGCGGCCGGGCCGTGGCCGAGGCGGCCGCGGCGGCCGATGCCGCCGCCCTGGAGGCCGTGCGCCTGACGTACCTCGGGCGGAAGGGCCTGATCCCGGCGCTGATGGGGCGCCTGAAGGACATCCCGCCCGAGGGCCGCCGCGACTACGGCCGCTCGGTCAACGAGCTGAAGGATGCGGTCCAGGCGGCGGTCGACGCGCGCAAGGCCGCGCTGGAGGAGGCCGCCGCGTCCCGTCCGGCCGAGGGGTTCGACGAATCGCTGCCCGGCGAATGGCGCGCGCTCGGCACGCGGCACCCGATCAGCGCGATCATCGCGCGCGCGACGTCGATCTTCCGCTCCATCGGTTTCACCGTGGCCGAGGGGCCGGACATCGAGACCGTCCGCAACAACTTCGACGCGCTCAACACGCCGCCGGACCACCCGTCGCGCGACGCGCAGGACACGTTCTACCTCGCGGGCGGCGACCTGCTCCGGTGCCACACCTCGCCCGTGCAGGTCCGCTACATGGAGGCCCACGAGCCGCCGGTCCGCATCATCGCCCCCGGGCGCTGCTACCGGCGCGACACGCCGGATGCGACGCACAGCGCGAACTTCCACCAGATCGAGGGCCTGTTCATCGACCGCGAGGTGTCGCTGGCGGACCTCAAGGGCGACCTGACCCACTTCGCGCGCGAGATGATGGGGCCGGGCGTCAAGGTCCGGTTCCGTCCGCACTTCTTCCCGTTCACGGAGCCGAGCGTCGAGGTCGACTTCTCGTGCCACGTCTGCGGGGGCGCGGGCTGCCGCGTCTGCAAGCACAGCGGCTGGATCGAGATCGCGGGCGCGGGCATGGTGCACCCGAACGTGCTGAAGGCCGTCGGCTACGACCGCCACGGCGTCTGCGGCTACGCCTTCGGCATGGGCATCGAGCGGATCGCGATGATCCTCTACGGCATCCCCGACATCCGCATGCTCTACGAGAACGACGTGCGGTACCTGGCGCAGTTCGGATGAATCCGCACCGGATCCGCCGCGCCGTCGACGCGATGTCGGGCTACGTGCCGGGCGAGCAGCCGAGCGAGCCGGGCGTCGTCAAGCTCAACACGAACGAGAACCCGTATCCGCCGGCGCCGGCCGTCGCCGCCGCGCTGCGCGGGGCGACGGCGGACGTCCTCCGCCTCTACCCCGACCCGGTCTCCGCCCGGCTGTGCGAGCGCATCGCGGAGATCCACGGCGCGCGGCCGGACCAGGTGTTCGTCGCGAACGGGTCGGACGAGATCCTCGCGCTCTGCGCGCGCGCCTTCGTCGAGCGCGACGGCGCGGCCGGCTGGTTCGAGCCGTCCTACTCGCTCTATCCCGTGCTCGCGCAGATCGAGGGCATCGGCTGCCGCCCGGTCGACCTCGGGCCGGAGTTCGAGTGGCGCGATCCGCTCGGGTGCGGCGCGTCGCTGTTCTACCTGACGAACCCGAACGCCCCGACGGGCATGCTGCATCCGGAGGAGGCCGTGCGGGCCTTCTGCGCGCGGTTCCCCGGGGTGGTGCTGATCGACGAGGCCTACGTCGACTTCGCCCCGCGCTCGCTGATGGACCTGGCGCTGTCGTCGGACCGGGTCCTCGTCGCGCGGACGCTGTCGAAGTCGCATTCGCTTGCCGGCCTCCGCCTCGGCTACGCGGTCGGCCCCGCGCCGCTGATCGGCGCGATGATGAAGATCAAGGATTCCTACAACGTGGACCGGCTCACGCAGGAGCTGGCACTCGCGGCGCTCTCGGACCTCGGCCCGATGCAGGCCAACGCCGCGCGGATCGTCGCCACGCGCGACCGCACGGCCGCCGCGCTGGAGGCGATGGGGGCCCGCGTGTGTCCGTCCGCGACGAACTTCCTCTGGATCCGCCCGCCGCGCCGGCCCGCGCCGGAGGTCTACGCGGACCTGCGCGCCCGCGGGATCCTCGTCCGCCACTTCGACCTGCCCCGCACCGCCGGCTGGCTGCGCGTCACCGTCGGCGCCGACGCCGACATGGACCTCTTCCTCGCCGCGATGCGCGACGTGGGATGAGGCCTCTCCGGCGGCGAGGTCGCCGGCCGTCGAGCGGTGGGTCGTCTACGGCGGCGGGGCCCCGGCATCGTCGCGGGCCTTGAGTTGGCCGCGCAGGCTCGCGATCTCGCGTTCGGCCTCCGCGAGGGCCTGGTGGACGCGCTCCGCCTCGGCGGCGGTGGCGGCCTTGTCGCGGGCGATCGAGGACGCCCGCCCGTGGGCCTCCCTGGCCTCGCGCCGCGCGGCGTCGAGGTCGTTGCCCAGGGTCAGCACCTCGGCCTCGAGCGTCCCGCGCTTCGTGAGGGCCTTCTCGAGTTCCGCGATCCGCCGCCGGGCCGTCACGAGATCGAGCCGCGCCGCCTCGAGATGTTCCTCGGTCGTCGCCTGGAGGAGGAGCAGCGTCTTCTTCTCGTCCTCGAAGAGCGCGTTCATGCGGTTCCGTTCGTCCGCCGACAGCGCGGGCGCCGCGGGCTGGGGGGCGGGAAGGGGCGCCTCGGCGACCGGCGGCGGCCCGGGCATCGGGGCGGGCGCGCCGGGCCGTGTCAGTTCGTCGAGCTTCGTCTCGAGTTGTCCGAGGCGGGTCTTGAGCGCGAGGTTCTCCCGGGTCCGCGCGTCGAGGGCGGCCTGGTAGTCGCGGAAGGCGGCCTCGGCCGGACCCTGGATGCCGGCCGGCGCCGCGGGGGCGGCGGCGGCGTCCTCGGCCCGGGACAGGGCCTTCCGCAGCGTCTCGATCTCGGACTCCAGGGTCTTCATGCGCCGCGCATCGTCCCGGGACTGGCCGACGAGCGTGACCAGTTGGGCGTCCGAGGCGGCGGCGGCCTGGGTGGCGGAGGCGAGCCTGGTCAGGGCCTGCTCGAGCCTTCGGGCGTCGCCGTCGCGCGCCTTCGCCGCCGCGGCGGCCTCGCGTTCGCGGTCGGCGGCGATGGTGCGCAGGGCCTCGGCGGACTCCTCGGCGGCGGCCAGCTTCATGCGGAGATCCGCCGTCTGCTTCCCGGCGACCTCGGCGCGGGCCGCGGCGCGCGCCGCGTCGGCCCGGGCCTCCTCCATCCCGGCGCGTGCGGCCCGGGCCTCGTCTCGGGCCGTCTTCGCATCCTCGCGCGCCGAGGCGGCCTCGGCGCGTGGGGCGTCCGCCGTCGCGCGCGCGTCGTCGGACTCGTCGGCCCGGGCGGATGGGGGGGCGGCAAACGCGGCGGCGGCGGCGATGAGCGGGAGGATGCGCATGGCGGGCCGCGGCCTACGGGGCCGCCAGCTTCCTCTCGATCGAGGCATCCTTCGCCTCGCCGAGCTGCAGGGCCTTCTCGTACATCGCCCGCGCCTCGTCCTTCGGCGGATTCCGCTGCATCAGGAGCAGCGCGGCGAGGTTGAAGTGAGCCTGCCCGTCGTTGGGGGAGAGGCGGACGACCTCGCGGTACTGCTCCGCCGCGTCGTCGGCCCGGCCGAGGGCATAGAGGGCCACGCCGAGATCGCGGTGGTAGACCGGGTTGTCCGGGGCGAGGTCGACGGCCTTCTGGAAGCCGCGGGCGGCGGTGCGGCGGTTGCCGGCCTTGACCTCGGCCATGGCGAGGGCGTGTTGCGCGGCGGCGGACTCCGGCTGGAGCCGGACGAGCCGGGCGGCCGCGCCGCGGGCCTCGTCGGTGTCGCCCTTCCGCAGCTGCGCGACCGACCAGCCGAGGAGCGCGGCCGTGTCGTCGGGGTTCGCCAGAAGCGCCTGCTCGTAGATCGCCAGCGCGCGGTCGACCGCGTTCGACGCCATCGCCGCGCTGGCCTCGGCCTGCCACGCGGGCGGAGCCGCCGGAACGGCGGGCGCGGCGGGCGCGGCTTCCGGAGCCGGCGCGGGAGCCACGGGCGCGGCCTCCGCGACGACCGGCGGCATCACCGGGGCGGCGACCGGGGCGGGGAACGGGGGGAAGGGCTGGGCGATCGGGGCGGGCATGACGATGGGCGCCGGCTGGGGCTGCGGCGCGGGCGCGGGTTCCGGTGCGGGCGCGGGGGCCGGTATCGGTGCGGGGGCCGGCTCCGGCTTCTCCGGGGCCTGGGCAAGCTGCTGCTCGAGGGCCTCGATCCGGCCGGCCTGCCTGGCGGCCGCGGCCGTCAGTTTCTCGCGCTCGCGGAGGAGGTCGCGCGTCTCGCGCGTCAGCGCGGCGACCTGCCGCGAGAGGTCGTTCTGGGCGGCGTCGGCCTGGTCGGTGGCGGACCGGGCCTTGTGCGTCTGCATCTCGAGCTTGGCCGAAAGGGCCTGCATCTGGGCCTCGAGGTGGGCGCGCTCGTCGCGGAGCTTGGCCAGTTCGCGGTCGGTCTCCGTGGCGTTGGGGGCGGCCGGGGCGGCCTTGAGGGCGGCGTCCAGTTCGGCGCTCCGCGTCTGCAGGTCGGCCACCTGTCCCTGAAGGCCGTCGCGCTCGCGCGTGACCTTCTGGACGTCGAGCAGGGCGCGATCGCGGTCGCGGACGGCGGTGTCGAGGGACGCGGTCAGGGTGCGGACTTCCTCGCGCAGCGGCGCGGTGGCGGCGTCGGCATCGCCCGCCTTGCGGGCCGATGCGAGGTCCTCCCGCGCGGCGACGAGCATGGCGGCGAGCGACTCCGCGCGCTTGGCGGCGAGGTCGGAGGCCTTCTTCTGCGCGGCCAGGTCCGCCGCGAGCGGCGCGGCGGCGGCGGACTCGGCCTGGCGGGCGTCGCGGAGGGCGCGGACCTCGGCCTGCGCTTCGTCGATCCGGCCCTGGAGGCCCTCCATCTTCCGTGCCGTCTCCTCCGCGCTCCGCGCGGCGGCGTCGCGGGCGGTGGACGTCTCCTGCAGTGCCTTGCGAAGCTCGGCGGCCTCGGCGGCGGGGACGGTGGAGCCCATCCCGTCGAGCCGGGCCTTCAGGTCGCGGACCTCGGCCTGGGAGGCGTCGAGCCGGCCCTGGAGCCCCGTGATCTGTTCCTCGAACCGCGTCGTCCGGCCGGTCGCGGCGTCACGGTCCTTCGCTGCCGCGCGGACCTCGTCCTGCATGCGCTTGCGCTCGCCCTCCATCTGGGCGGCGGCGGCCTCGAGATCCTTCAGTCGCGCCTGCATCGACTCGGCGGCGGCGGCGCTGGCGGTGAGGCGGCGGACCTCCTCGCGCAGCGCGGCGGCCTCCTCGGCGGCGCTCGGCGCGGCGGGGGCGGCGGGCGCGGCCACGGGGGCGGCCCCCTTCAGGGCGGCGATCTGGCGGCGGCAGTAGTCCATGCGGTAGTCGATCGCGGCGGCCTTGTAGTCGGGCCGCTCGGCGCGCAGGGCGCGGAAGAGATCGAGCGCCTTCTGGTAGCCCTCGACCGCCCCGGCGGTGTCGCCCGCCTCCTTCGCGCGGTCGCCCTTGAGCATCTCGACGTAGGCCGGCTTCTCCGGGAGGTCCGCGGCGCGCGGGGCGACGGGCGCGACCGCGACGAGGCAGGCTGCGATCAGCAGCAGGCCGGGCAGGCGGCGCGCGGGGAACCGGTCAGCGGACCGGGGAGATGTCGGGCGGGATCGCAGGGGAGCCGAGGCGTTTCTCGATTCGTTCATCGCGGGATTCTCCGAGGCGCAGGGCCTTTTCGTAGTACTCCAGAGCTTGCTTCCGGGGCATCGGGTCGAGCATGAGCAGCGAGGCGCAGGCGTTGAACCACGACTCGCCGTCGTGGCTGTCGATCTTGGCGACGGCCACGAACATGTCCGCGGCCTCGCGGTGCTTCTGCTGGTCGAACAGGACGGCGGCCAGTTCGCGCTTCACGTCCGCGTTCTCGGGGGCCGCCTGCATCGCGCGGGTCAGGAGGTCGAGGGCCTCGTCGTTGCGGCCGTCGCGCGCCGCGGCGCGCCCGGCCAGGAAGATCCGTCGCACGCTGGCGGGGTCGGCGGCGAGGAGCGCCTGCGCCCGCTCGCGGGCTTCGCGGGTCTCGCCGATCTGCATCAGGACCTCGGTCAATCCCACGGCCGCCACGGGGTTGGCGGGATCGGCGGAGAGGACCTCGCGGTAGGCCGCGCGCGCCTTCGCCCAGTCGCCGGAATCGAACGCGGCGGAGGCATCGGCCAGAATGCGGTCCGTGGCGGACGGCGCGGGCCGGACCGGATCGGGTGCGGGGCGGTGCCCGTGGGTCAGCGGATCGGCCGCCGAGATCAGCCCCGTCGGCGGGGCGTTGCTCAGGATGGGGTCGGGGATCGGGGGTGCCTTGGACGAGGCCGGGACGACGGCCGTTCGGGTCGGAGGCGGGGCCACCATGGCCGCGGGCGGCTCGGGCGCCGGCTTGGGGGCGAGTTGGAGAGCCGGGGAGTCCACGACCGAAGGGGGCCTGACGGTTTCGGGTTCGGGGGCGGGCTTCGGCGGCTCCGGACGCTGGGCCGCCACGGGTTCCGGCTTCGGCGGCTCGGGCGTGGCAGGTTCGGGCTTCGCGACCGCCGGCTCGGAGGGGGCGATGGTGCCGGTGATGATCTCCTTCAGCCGGGTCTCCAGGCCGTACAGCGACTCCCGGGCGCGGTCGCGCTCGCGTTCGGCGGCCAGCATGCGTTCGCGGGCCTTCTCGGCGTCCGCCCGGAGGGCGTCGCGGTCCTGGGCGGCCCTGCGGGCCTCGCGCTGCGCTCCCGCCACCTTCTCCTCGAGGTTCGTCACCGTCTGGAGCAGCCCCGCGATGGTCTCCTGCGCATGGGAAAGATCGCCCTCGATGCGGCGGTTCCGTTCCCGGAGCATGTCGCGGTCGGCCTCGACCTCCTTCGCCCGCGCCTCGGCCAGCCGGGCCTGGGCCTCCGCGGCCTGCTGGGCGGAGATCGCCTGGCGCAACTGCCGCTCCTTCTCCGTGAACCGGAGGCGGATCTCGTCGTAGCTGGCCCGGATGCGGCCGACCGCCTCCTCGACGGCGCCGAACGACGCGGGAAGCGCGTCCCCGCCCTCGGCGACCGCCGACTGCGCGTGGCCGGCCGCACAGGCGACGACCCAGACGGCCACGACCGCAACGTGTCTCGAGTTCATGGTTTGGCTTCCCAGTCTTCCCAAAAACGATTCCAACCGATCGGCCGGGATGCTATAGGAAGACCCATGCGACATCAACGGGAAACCCCGGACTCCGGCGGGGACCTTCTCTACGGACGGCAGGCCCTCCTGGAGGTGCTCCGGGCGGGCCGGAGGGATCTCCGCCGCCTCCTCGTCGTCGAGGGCACCCCGATGGCCGGGACGCCCGCCGAGATCCTCCGCCTCGCCCACCACCGGAAGGTGCCCGTCACCGCCTGCGCG
>Ga0194111_10010288_pt1 | contig 10059 bp, 7 predicted proteins | sample TA2KigC300mmetaG_FD_146194 | JGI IMG/M metagenome (GOLD analysis project Ga0194111, IMG submission 146194) | Freshwater microbial communities from Lake Tanganyika, Tanzania - TA2015033 Kigoma Deep Cast 300m | ecosystem: Environmental > Aquatic > Freshwater > Lake | place: Tanzania: Lake... | reverse complement strand
AGCGGGCCGGCGCCTTCGGTGATGCCCGGGGTATCATACAGGAATCGCCGCGCCGGTCAAGCTCATTGACACGGCCCGGCGGGGCGGCTATAATCGCCGGCGCCCCCCGGAGCCGAGAATGTCCCTGTCCAGCCCCAGCGATACGACCGAGGCCCTCCACGGCACAGTGGAGCGGGTGGTGTTCGCCGCGCCCGACGGCGCGTACGCGGTGGTGCGCCTGCGGGCCGAGGGGCAGCGGGACCTGGTGACGGCCCGCGGCAAGCTCCTCGAACTCAAGGAGGGCGAGGCACTGCGGCTCGACGGGCGCTGGACCGTTCACAAGAAGTACGGCCGCCAGTTCGAGGTGGACCACTACGAGGTGGTCACGCCCACGAGTGCTCGGGGGATCGAGCGCTACCTCGGCTCGGGCCTGGTGCACGGCATCGGGCCTGAGCTGGCGAAGCGGCTGGTCCGCCGCTTCGGCGACCAGACCCTCGCGGTGATCGAGCGCGAGCCGGGCCGGCTGCGGGAGGTGGACGGCATCGGTCCGAAGCGGCAGCAGCAGATCGTGGAGGCGTATGCCGCGCAGAAGGGCCTCCGCGAGGTGATGGTGTTCCTCCACGAGTACGGCGTGACGCCGGGCGTGGCTGGCCGCATCTACAAGGAGTACGGCAGCTCCACGGTGAGCGTGGTGCGGGACAACCCGTACCGCCTGGCGTCGGACATCTTTGGCGTGGGCTTCCGCACGGCGGACCGCATTGCGCAGAACATGGGCATCGCGCGGGACTCGCCGCAGCGGGCCGCCGCCGGCGTGGTCTACGCCCTTCAGGAGATGGGCGACGAGGGGCACGTGTGCTGCCCCCAGGAGCCGCTCGTGGCCGCGGCGGCCAAGACGCTCGAACTCCCGTCCGAACAGGTCGAGGCGGCCGTCGAGGCCCAGGTGGCCGCGGGCGAACTCGTCCGCGAGGACGGCCATTCCGTCCGCCCCGTCTACCTGCCCGCCCTCCACGCGGCGGAGACGGATGCCGCCCGCTCCCTCCGCGCGCTGGCGGCCTGCCGCGCCGCGTTCCCCGCGATTGACGCGGAGCGCGCCCTCGCCTGGGTCGAGGGCAAGGTGAGCATCGAGCTGTCGGAGGGCCAGCGGGAGGCGATTCGCAAGGCCGTGGCCGGCAAGCTCACGGTCATCACCGGCGGGCCGGGCGTGGGCAAGACCACGGTGCTCCGCTGCCTCGTGGAGATCTTCCGGGCGCGCAAGCTTCGCGTCGCGCTCGGCGCGCCCACTGGCCGCGCGGCCAAGCGCCTGGCCGAGGCCACCCGAGCCGAGGCGATGACCCTTCATCGCCTGCTCAAGTACCAGCCCCGCACCCACGAGTTTGAGGTGAATGAGCGCAACCCGCTCCAGGCCGAGGCCGTGATCGTGGACGAGGCTTCGATGCTCGACATCCTGCTCACGTGCCACCTGGCCCGCGCGTTGCGGCCGCAGACGCTGCTCATCCTGGTCGGCGACGTGGACCAACTGCCCTCCGTGGGGCCGGGGAGCGTGCTCCGCGACGTCATCGAGTCGGGCGTCGCCGGCGTGGCGCGCCTCACCGAAATCTTCCGCCAGGCCGCCGCCAGCCTCATCGTGGCCAACGCCCACCGCATCAACTGCGGGGAGATGCCCCTTCTGAAGACTCCGCGCGATGAAGCCGAGCGCGACTTCTTCTTCCTCGAGCGCGAGGACCCGGAGGCGGCGGCGGAGACGGTGCTCGACCTGTGCGCCCGCCGGCTGCCCGCCCGCTACGGCCTCGACCCCATCGGGGACATCCAGGTGGTCGCCCCCATGCACAAGGGCACCGTGGGCGCCCAGGCCCTCAACGCCCGCCTCCAAGAGCGCCTGAACCCGAGGGGCCAGCAGCACGCCCTCGGCGGCCGCACGTTCCGCGTCGGCGACAAGGTGATGCAGATCCGCAACAACTACGACAAAGAGGTTTTCAACGGCGACCTGGGCCGCGTGGTGCACCTCGCGCCTGAGGCGAACCAGATGCTCGTGCGAATGGACGAGCGAGAGCTGGCCTACGGCCCCGAGGAGTGGGCCGAACTCGTCCCAGCCTACGCCGTCACCATCCACAAGGCCCAGGGGAGCGAGTATCCCGCCGTCGTCGTCCCACTCCTCACCCAGCACTACCTGATGCTCCAGCGGAACCTGCTTTACACGGCGGTCACGCGCGGCAAGCGCCTCGTGGTCCTCGTGGGCACGAAGCGCGCCGTGGCCCTCGCCGTGCGCAATGCCCGCATCCGCGAGCGGCACTCGCTCCTGCACGAGCGCCTCGCCGCCTCACCTGTCAAGGGGAAATCGCACCATGGCTGAGCCCGCCCCACGCCCGCCCGACTACGTGATGCAACTGATGGCCCGCGCCGCCACCCTCAACGAGCAGGACCCGCTGCGCCGCGGCCGCCTCATCGAGCTGCCCGAGGCCGGCGACGTGATGTTCACAGGCGACCTCCACGGCAACATGGCCAACTTCCAGCGCATCGTCCGCCTCGCCGACCTGCCCCACCACCCCCAGCGCCACCTCATCCTCCAGGAAGTCCTTCACGCCATGTACAGCGACACCGCCGACCACTCCTATCGGCTCCTCGAGGAGGTGGCGATCTACAAGACCGTGTGCCCGGCCCAGGTGCACATCCTCCTGGGCAACCACGACCTGTCGGAGCTTTACGGCCTCGAGATCATGAAGCAGGGGCGCTCCGTCCTCCGCGCCTTCGATGCCGCGCTGGAGGAGGCCTACCAGTTCAACAAGGACGTCGTCCGCAAGGCATATAACCGCTTCCTGCGCTCCTTCCCCTGGGCCGCCGCCACCCGGACCGGCCTCTTCTTCTGCCATTCGCTGCCCGATGCCCGCTACGTGGACCAGTTCAGCCGCGAGCTGTTCACCGAGGCCTCGCCCGACATGGATATGGGGCGCGGCACCCCGGCGTTTCATCTGGCCTGGGGCCGCGACCTCTCGAGCGGCGTCACAACAGAGTTCGCGCAACGCCTGGGCGCCGACCTCATCGTCACCGGCCACCACCCCTGCCGCCGCGGCCACACCGAGCCCAACCCCCGCCTCGTCATCCTCGACAGCAAGGACGCCCACGGGGCCTACGTCATCCTGCCCCTGGACCGCAAGCTGACCCAGGCCGAGGTGGTCGCCCGAGTCAAATTCCTGAACTTCTGACGGAGTTGGCTGCGCCCTGGGCATCCAGCGCATCGGCCATGTCGCGGGCGCGGCGGGCCTTCGCCGGGTCGCGCAGCCGCGTCGCCGCCTCCTCGAGCAGCGCCTGGCCACGGGCCGGCTGGCCGAGCTTCTGCCCGTAGAGGACGCCTGCCGAGTAGAGCGCGTGCGCCGCCTGCGCGTGCTGCGGGTGGGTGCGCGCGAAGTGGTGGAACGCCGCGGCCGCCTCCGACTGCCGACCCGCGCGCAGGAGCCAGTTCGCCAAGGCGATGTGCGGGGTCTCGTTCAGCGCCTCGCCGGGGAACGCCTTGAGAAACGCCCCGTACAGTTCGCTCGCGGCGGCGAAGTCGCCTGCCTCGATCTGGGTCTGGAGGGCGGCCCGCATCCGGTCCGCGGCCGCCAGCTTCTCGGCATCCGCCTCGCTCACGGCCGCGGGCTGGACGCCCTGCTTCCGCGCAAACTGCTCCGCCAGGCTCGGCCCCCGCCTGCCACGCAGACGCGAGAGCAGGTCGTACTCGTCCCGTTCCACCCAGTCCCGCGACAGCAGCAGCATCCCCAGCCCGGCCCCGACCCCGAAGCCCGCCAGGTGGGCCATCACCGCCACCGCGCCGTAGCTGCCCGCCAGAGCGTCCCAGAGATCCCACGCGACGTAGAAGCCAATGATCCAGAAGGCCGAGCAGCGGAACGTGCCGGTGACGAAGACCAGGAAAAAGAAGACCTTCACGTCGTTGATAGGATAGAAGGTGAGATAGGTGCCGATGACGCCGTAGACGGCGCCCGAGGCGCCGATGCAGGGCACGTCGGCCATATTGCCCGTGGCCAGCAGCGCGTGCGCGAGGTCCGACAGGTACGCGAATGCCAGGTAGGCCCCCAGGTAACGCAAGTGCCCCATCCGGTCGTTCACGTTGTTCCCGAACGTCCACAGGAAGAGCATGTTTCCGAACAGATGGAAGGGCCCGGCGTGAAGGAACGCCGAAGTCAGGGGCTGGTACCAGTGCAGATCGGCGGGCACGGTGCCATAGACATCCAAGGGAATCGTGGCAACGATGCCAAGCCGCTCGCCGAAGTACACCGCCACGTTCGCCGCGATGAGCGCCCAGTTCATCCACGGCAGCCGGCCCATCGGATTGTCCACGCCGTACGGAATCAGCACGGGCCGCCTCCATAAGTGGCACGAGGCAATCTACCCCCATGCCCCCCTGCTGTCAAGGGCGTCGTCGCCGCGCCCCATCGCCTCCCTCAGGTCGTGCGCGGCCGGCCGGGGGGCAGGGGCCGGAGCCGGCGGCCGAGGTCGCGCTCGAGGGCGGCGAGGGCTGCGGGGGCCATGAGGGGCCAGCCGCGGCGGGCGTGGGTCTCGAGCCGGGCCACGAATGCGTCGTCCGAGCCTTCCCGCAACAGCTCCTTCCAGCGCCACGCTCGCCAAGGCACCATCAGCTCGGTGGGATAGAGCAGGCCGGTGCTGGGCGCGAAGCCGACCCGCTCGGCCGCGCTCGACGCCACGCACTTCCACGGTGAGCGGGCCACGCCGCAACGAGCAGGGGCGGACTCCACGTAGAGCACGGCGCCGGGCAGGTGGGCGCGGTCGAGGGCGCAGATGAGCGGCTTGCCCGCCCAGCGTGCTGCGGCTCGCCGCTTCCATCGGTTGAGCGAGGCCGCATGCAGCCGATGGGTCTGCTGCAATGCTCCGAAGAGCGCCGCCGGCGAGGGCGGGAGCAGGACCAGGTGCACGGACATGGGGAGCAGGCAGTAGGCAGCCACGCGGACTCCGAGGCGCTCCGTCGAGGCCCTCAGGTGCGTCAGATACGCCGCCACGCACGCCTGGCTGACGAAGAGCCGCTGGCGCGCCGCGGCGTGGTGGATGACAAGGTGGGGGTAGCCAGGGACAACGATGCGGCGGCGGTACGACATGGCGGCAGCATAGCGTGGGGAGGCCCGGGAGTCAACTCGAAAAAACGTAACACTTCAGCCGAATGAAGTGGAGAGCCAAGCGTGACCCCCAGATGGTGCGCCGGGTTCGGAGTGCGGGCTTTAGCCCGTATCTGGGGCGCAGGATACGGCCTGAAGGCCGCACTCCAAACTTCCACTTCATTCGGCTGAAGTGCTACGAAAAACGGGCGCTGATTGGCGAAAAATGTGCGCGGTGCAACTCGTTACGCAGCAAAGCGTTATGGAAATCGCCCCACGCCTCGAAAATTTCCGGGCACACATTTTCGGGGGGGAAAGCCTTTGTAAGGGTGGAGGGAGAGGAGGGAATGTGGGGGCGCTGGCGGTGGACGCTCTGGGAGCCTGTGAGGAGATGAGCGATGCGGAACTCAGTGCAGACGGACTTCGGCTCAGTGGTCGAGCCTGCGGAAGCGAAGGCGGTTCTGGTGCCCCTCGATGAGGTGGAGGCCGAGGGGGTGGAGTGGCTGTGGCCGGGGCGTGTGCCGCTGGGGCGGGTGACGCTTCTGGCTGGGGAGGGTGGAGTTGGTAAGTCCCTGGTAGCATTGGACATAGCGGCGCGGGCGAGCCGAGGGGGTCCCTGGCCGGAGGCCAGGGAATCCCAGATTCCAGATTCCAGATTACAGATTGGGGAGCCCAGAGGGGGCGGGGAGGCGGGATTGGGGTCCCAATCTGGAATGTGGAATGTGGAATCTGGGATGGCGGCCAGCGTGGTGCTCATGGTGCCGGAGGACGATCTGGCAGGGACGGTGCGGGCGCGCCTCGAGGCGGCGGGGGCGGACCTGGCGCGGGTGGCCGAGGTGCGGGTGGCCGAAGCGACGCAAGTGCTGCCACGACGGACATTTGCGTTGGAGGAATGCCTGGGGGCGGTCCGCCACGCCATCAGGATGAACGGGCCGGTGAGGCTGGTGGTGGTTGACCCCGTGGAGGCGTTTGTGCAGCGCGACACTCGACGAACCAGAGGGGGCGTCGCAGGGGTCTTGGCCGCGCTCGGCGAGCTGGCGGAGGAAACGGGCGCCGCGGTGCTCGCCGTGGTGGGCAAGCGCCCCAGGTCGGCGGCGCGGGCGGTCTGGGAGGTGGTGCCGGATGCGGAAGTGTCGGAACGGCGGGTACTTATGCCGACGAAGAACACCCTGGTGGCAGAGGCGGCGGGCCTGGCCTTTCGCATCGAGGGCTGGCCAGGGCGGCCGGACGTGCCCAGACTGGCCTGGGAACCCTCGCCCGTGGAGGGCGTGTCGCCCGGGCATGGTCGGGTGGCCGAGGCCGCGGCCTGGCTCCTCGAGGTCCTGCGCGACGGGCCGGTGCCGGAGAAGGAGGTGGGGAGGCGGGCGCGCGGCGCCGGCCTGTCGCTCGCCTCGGTGAGGCGTGCGAAGCGGCGCCTCGGCGTCGTGCCGTCCTCGACGGGCTGGCAGGCCGCGTGGCACTGGCGCCTGCCGGGGGGGAGGGGCCGGGCGGCGCGTGGCGCACTGTTGAGCCACTTTGAGCCACATAGGGAAGCTCGCCCGCCGGAGGGCGAGAACGGCCCGATCCGCAATTGAGCCACTTTGAGCCACTTTGAGCAACATTGGGGCGCTGGCTCTCCTTCTCCCTCCCCCTCGGGGAGGTACGTGTTTAGCGAGAGGGAACTCTCCCCCCTCCCCCTCGGGGGGAGGGTAGGGGTGAGGGTGCCTTCTGGGGTGCCCGCGGGAACCCAAGCACCCTCACCCCGCCCCTCTCCCCGAGGGAGAGGGAGAGGCAGAGGGAGAGGGAGAGGGAGGGGAGGGGTGAGGGAGAGGGGCTGTCGCAGTGTGCGGGCGGCTCGAGTTTTTCCTGTTGACAGCGCGGGCGGCTCGCCTATAATCAAACCGGTGGGCGAGTTCTCCCCCTTCCCCGAGCGAGGCAGCGAATGGCGAAGTACGACGTGGTGGTGATCGGGTCCGGGCCGGGCGGCTACGTGGCGGCGCTGCGGGCGGCCCAACTGGGCAAGAAGACCTGTGTGGTCGAGCGCGATGCCCTGGGCGGCGTGTGCCTCAACCGCGGCTGCATCCCCACCAAGGCCCTCGCCCACGCGGCAGAGGTCTGCTCCCTCGCCCGCCACGGGGCCGACTTCGGCATCCAGACGGGTGCGGTGTCCGTGGACTTCGCGAAGGTGCAAGCGAACAAGGACGCGGTGGTGAAGAAGCTCACGGGCGGGGTGGGCTTCCTGCTCAAGCGGGCGAAGGTGGACGTGGTGGCGGGGACTGGCCGCCTGGCGGGCCGCAAGCAGGTGGCGGTGAAGCTCAACGACGGCGGGGAGGAGACGCTTGAGGCCGAGAAGATCATCATCGCCACGGGCTCGGAGCCGGCGAGGCCGAAGTTCGTCCCCTTCGACGGGAAGCGAATCATCACGAGCGACGAGGCGCTGAGGCTCGACCGGCTGCCCGCCAGCGTGCTCATCCTGGGTGGGGGCTACATCGGATGCGAGTTTGCATCCGTCTTCGCCCAGTTCGGCGTCGAGGTCACGGTGGTCGAGATGCTGGAGCGGCTGCTGCCCAGCCTGGATGCCGATGTGTCGGCGGAGATCACAAAGGCGCTCAAGAGGCTCAAGGTCAAGGTCCACGTCGGCACGAAGCTGGAATCGCTCGCGGCGACGGAGGGTGGTGTGACGGCCACGCTGTCGGGCGGGGCGACGGTTGCGGCGGAGCTGGCGCTCATCTGCATCGGCCGACGGCTCCTGAGCGACGGCCTCGGCCTCCAAGAGGCGGGCGTCAAGGTGGAGAACGGCGCGGTCGTGGTGGACGAGCACTGCGAGACCACCGCGGCAGGCGTCTACGCCATCGGGGACGTGACGGGGAAGCTGCTGCTGGCCCACGTGGCGAGCGCCCAGGGCATCGTGGCCGCGGAACACGCGGCGGGGCAGAATGCGAAGATTGACTACCGGTGCGTCCCCGCCGCCGTGTTCACCAACCCCGAGGTGGGCACGGTGGGTCTGACGGAGGCCGAGGCGGCGGCAGCGGGCCGGAAGGCGAAGGCCGCCCGGTTCCCGCTTCAGGCGCTGGGCCGGGCCGTCGCGATGGGCGAGACGGCGGGCTTCGCAAAGCTCGTGGCCGATGAGGCGACCGGGCAGGTGCTGGGCGTGCACCTGGTGGGGCCGCACGCCTCGGACGTGGTGGCCGAGGCGGCGATGGCGGTTTCGCTCGAGGCCACGGTGAAGGAGCTGGCCCACACCGTCCACGCCCACCCGACGCTGCCCGAGGCGATCATGGAAGCCGCCAGGGCGTGGCTGGGCCATGGCATTCATGCGTAGCGACAAGCGTCCCGCTTGTCGAGACCCCGGAGAGCCCGCAAGCGGGACGCTTGCGGCTACGTTCCCCTTCCCCGTGACCCCGGGCGGGTCAGGATAGGCGTGGAGTGCGCTGGGTTCCCTTTGTTCTCGTGGCCGTGGTCGCCGTGCTGATTCAGGCGACGCTGATGCGCCTGGCGAGGTTCGGGGATGCGTTCCCTGACCTGCTTGTGGCGCTGCTGGCGACGTTCAGCCTCGGCGTAGCCCCAGCGGAGGCGTTCATCGCGGGGGCGGTGCTGGGGCTGGGGCGCGACCTGTTCTCGGTCGGGCCGTTCGGCTTGTGCACCGGGGTGTTTGCGGTGGTGGGGTGGGCGGCGTCGCGGCGGCGGCCTGGGACGCTGGGCGGGCACTTCCTCACGCGTGCGGCCTTTGCGTTCGGCTGCTCGGCCGCGACGAGTCTGGCGCTGGCCGTGCCCGAGGTGGTGAGCGGGAACGGCCTCGCCGCTGGCCTTCTGGCGCGGCGGACGTTTCTGACAGCGGTGAGCGCGGCGGCCATCGCGGCAGTCGTCGGTGGCCTGGTCTGGCACAAGGCCCGCTGGTTCGGCCTGCGGGGGCGGTCTGAGTTTGCAGGGGTTGGGTGAATGGGTAAGAGGATGAATGGATGGGTGGATGAGTGGATGGGTGTCAGAGACCATGAGCCGGCCTCTTTCATCCATCCATCCAATCATCCATTCATCCCCTTGCACGCCGCGCAGCGTGCGTTGTGTCATTGAGGCGTTGGATATGTTCAAGGTCCGAATGCGCGTCATCCTCATCCTGCTCTTCGGCGGGTTCCTGATGGTCGCCACGCGCCTGTTCTACCTCCAGATCGTGAAGGGCGAGGAGTACCGCGACTACGCGGAGAACGTGTGCGTGGAGACGCGGGCGACCGAGGCGAACCGCGGCACGATTCGCGGGGCCGCGGGCGAGCTGTTGGCGTTCGACGAGCCTGGCTACAGCGTGGCCGTGGTGCCGTCGGAGCTGCCCGATGCCCAGGCGATGTGCCGCCCCATCCTGAAGCTGTATGCCCTCGCGCGCCGCGAGCGCATCACGGGGGTGCGGGACGTGGCCGTGGTGGTGCGGGAGGGCTCGCGGGGCCAGGGCTACGAGGTGAGCTTCGGGGTGGCGGCGACCTTTCTGCGGCTGAAGGGCACCGAGCTGGCCGAGCGCGAGGAGCACGGCACGGCGATGGTCGTGGTGCCGCGCGGAACGGCGGCGGTCGTGGATGCGGTGGCGGCGCAGGTGAACGTGCCTGCCGCCGAGTTGCTGCGGGAGCTGTTCAAGGGGCTGGCGCTCGTCGGCCGCGGCTGGCAGCGCCTGAGCGACCCTATCGTGGTGGCCAGGGACGTTGGGTTCCTGCCCGCGGCCGAGGTGGAGACGCATCCCGACCGCTATCCCGGCTTCCGCGTCACGGTCACGGCTCGGCGCAGCTACCCCTGCAACGCGATGGCCAGCCACGTCCTGGGCTACGTCCAGCGCATCTGGGCCGACGAGTACGACCGCTGGCACGAGTCCTACGGCGGCTCGAAGGCCAAGCGGTTCCTGCCCGACGATCTGATCGGGCGGAACGGGATCGAGCGGGCGCTCGACTTCGAGTTGCGGCCTGCCCGCGGGCAAGTGACCGTGGAGGTGGACGCCGCGCGCCACACGCAGAAGGTGATC
>Ga0194111_10010286_pt1 | contig 10060 bp, 9 predicted proteins | sample TA2KigC300mmetaG_FD_146194 | JGI IMG/M metagenome (GOLD analysis project Ga0194111, IMG submission 146194) | Freshwater microbial communities from Lake Tanganyika, Tanzania - TA2015033 Kigoma Deep Cast 300m | ecosystem: Environmental > Aquatic > Freshwater > Lake | place: Tanzania: Lake... | reverse complement strand
TCTTTACTATCATAAAGAACATTTTTGGGCAAGAGTTGAGGGGGAGATAGTGACCGTGGGAACAACTGATTTTGCCCAGAAATTGGCAGGCGATATCGTCTTTGTGGAGATGCCTTCAGTTGGCAAAACCGTTGAGCAGGGGAAGCCCTGTGGTTCTATGGAATCCGGCAAATGGGTAGGCAGGATCTATGCCCCTGTCTCCGGAAAAGTTCAATCTTCGAATGAGGAACTCGAAGACTCCCCTGAACTGATCAATACCAGTCCCTATGAGAAGGGTTGGATCATTAAGATCAGTTCCTCCAGTCTCCAGGAAGATCTCAAGGGCTTGATGAAGATTGGCCAAATGGGCGATTTCATCAAATCTGAAATCGAACGGGTCAAGAAGACAAAAGAGTAGAAAGACCCCGGCGAGCCGACATAGGTCTAAAGGCTTGACCATCGTAGAAATAGATAGGCGTTCCATTCGAACGCCTTTTTTTTCGCAAAAATACAACTCCTGCACAAATGGTATATTGGTCTTACCTTTTAGATTTGGTTGACAATCGGGAACTCGTTTGTTATAGAAAAAAGTAGAAAGGCGATTTAGGCAAATCGTATATTGAGTTCTGGTAGATTCAATTAGACCATCTTAAACGCCGTGGACCTCACTAAACTATCTCCCAAACAACTATTGGAAATCGATGCCTGCACCCGCTGTGGCGATTGCCTCAGGATCTGCCCAGTTTACACCCAGAAAACCGAAGAAGGGATCAATCCGAGAGGGAAGATCCAAGCGATGAAGAAATTTATCCGGGGGCAGTATGGCCTCTGGGCAAGGATATTCGGCAAAAAAAGCTTAAGCGAGTCGGAATTGGAGAAATTTTCTGAAATGGTCTATCGCTGCACCCTTTGCGGCGAGTGCGGAACACAGTGTCCTGTTTCGATCGATTCAAGAAACCTCTGGCTTGCATTTAAAGAGGTTTTAGTCGATCAGGGGCATTATCCCAAACAGCTGAAATTGATGATGGGAAATATCCTCAAAGACCATAACATCTCCGGCCATGATAATGACCAGAGAACGGACTGGCTCGAAGCCATGGAGGATTTTCCGGCAGACCGTTACCAGAAAGAGAGGGCGGACGTCGTCTATTTCATAGGATGCGTCTCCGCCTATTATCCGATGGCTTATAAAATACCCCAGAGCTTTGTCAAAATCCTCGAGCGCGCAGGGATTGATTTCACTCTTCTCGGAGGGGCAGAGTGGTGTTGTGGATTTCCGCTACTGGTCGGGGGTTTCAGAAAGGAAGCCCAAGCACTGTTTCAACACAATATCGAAACGGTAAAACAGAAGGGAGCTCACACGGTCATCTTTTCCTGTCCTTCCTGCTATCACACCTGGCTGGAGGATTATCAAACCGATTTGAAACTCTTCGACTCGACACAATTCATCCTGAGTCTGATTAGAGAGGGGAAGGTCCGATTTGATGAAAAGAAGATCAGGGTCACTTACCATGATCCATGCGATCTCGGAAGGGCAAGCGGCGTCTATGAAGCCCCGAGAGATATTCTGAGGTCGATGCCCGGCGTGGAGTTCGTCGAACTGCCAAACCACAGAGAGCGTTGCAAGTGCTGCGGTGGAGGCGGCCTTCTTGAGATGATCGAACCGGAACTGGCCGCTTCTCTCGCCAAGGAGAAGATCAAAGAGATCCAGGCAACAGGAGCGGATCTGCTCATCACTTCCTGTCAGCAGTGTCTTCGGAACATTCAATCCACTGCCAGGAAGATGAAGATTCGTTTAAAGACGGCCTCGATCGCTGAGTTCGTCCTGACGCATATGGAGGAAAACGGAGTTAAAGCAGAGGGGAAAGAAATTCCGTTCATCCCTGGGTCATTCATCTCATGAATAAACACCTTATCTTTTACGTGATGTTCATCCCTTCCATGGTCCTCTTTTTCTGGGGGATGTGGTTTCGTATCCGTCTCTACCTTCAGGGCACGATCGAAGGCGCGGAGAACGCGACCCCATGGCGGAAGCTGACAATCCTCACGGATAGAAGTTGGCAGGGTTTCTGGAAGAGACCCGGTTGGTATATCAAAATTCTCATTACGGATGTCATCTTTCATAAGAGACTCTTCGGACAATCTTTCTATCGCTGGCTTGCCCACACCTTGCTCGTCTTTGGTTTTATCGCCACGTTTATCGTTGACATGATCAAGGGATTTACGACAGGCTATCTTGTCGAATTAAGCCATTCCATTCCCTTCTTTTCCTTTGCCCATGTTTTTGAAACAGGAGCGATTCGCCCCTATCTCGACTTTTTTCTCGAATTTTTCAGCTTTCTTATCCTCATCGGCTGTATTTTGGCCATTGTCAGGCGTTTCTTTATTCGTCCTCAACAACTCAAAACAGAGGAGGAAGATATTGTCACACTCCTCTTCATTCTATACTTAGAACTGTCTGGTTTCTTCATCGAGGGATACCGGATTGCTCATGCCGAAGTCGTGGCCAACCGAGTCTATATGGCCAATTTCACTCCCCCAAGCGCCAATAACTGGATCTCATTCTTTGGATATTTCCTGTCGCTTTTTCTGAAGGACATCACGATCAATCCTCACTTCCTCTGGTATGCCCATGTCATTCCCAGCCTGGTTTGGTTTGTTTACATTCCCCATTCCAAGCTCCTCCATATCTTCACCTCATCGGTAACTGTTATTGCGGATAGAGCAAAAGAGAAACCACACAAATAAAAAGATTGACACCGATTCTGTAAATTCCTTAACTATCTGAAATGTCAACAAAAAAAACTGACTCTTGACAAATAAATACAATGATGGTAAAGAATGTAAAAATTATCACAAGCTAATATAAGATTATCTCCCTATTTCCTCTTATTGCGGGATAATAGGGAAAAAAGGAGGGGGATATGACAATCAGCAAATGGATGACTGCAGGGACGATTCTGAAGATGATGGCAATGCAAAATCCGGATAAGATTGGCGCTGCTGATAAAGTCCGAAAGATGACATTTAAAGAATGGAATGATCGAAGTTGCCGTTTTGCCAACGCCTTAGATCGGTTAGGGGTTAAGAAGGGGGATCGTTTTGCCATTCTTGCGTATAACTGTGTGGAATGGCTGGAGTTCTATGCAGGCTCGGCAAAGAGGGGACAGGTGACAGTACCAGTGATGTTCCGGCTTGCTCCTCCTGAAATCGAGTATGTCGTCAAGCACTCCGATTCCAAAGCCTTCATCGTAGCAAAAGAGTTTGTTCCTATGGTCAACTCCATTCGTAATAAACTGACCAATATACCTCCGGAAAATTATATCTACTTCGGAGATGATCAGATCCCTGAGGGATATCAATCCTATGAATCACTTCTGGCGAAAGCCTCTCCTGCGGAGCCGGATGTAGAGGTTGATGCAGACGACATGTGGAATATTATGTATACCTCAGGCACCACAGGAAAACCAAAAGGAGTGGTGAGAACACACGAAGGGAACCTGTCCCAGTATATTTTAAATGGAATCAATATGGGGTTGAGGCCGGATGATTGCGTGATGCTGGTCATGCCCATGTGCCATATCAATTCCATCTACTACTCCTTCACCTATACCTATGTGAGCGGGAGGGTATTTGTTTATAATATGGTCAGTTTCGATCCTGTGGATCTGTTGAAGACGATTGAGAAAGAGAAGATTACCTTCACCTCTCTCGTCCCCACCCATTATATTATGATGCTCTCACTTCCTGACGAGGTAAAGAATAACATCGACGTCAGCTCGATTCGGCAGCTTCTCATCTCTTCGGCTCCTGCTAGAAAAGACACCAAGATGGCCATCATGAACTATTTCAAGAATGCGGAGCTCTGGGAGGCCTATGGTTCAACAGAAGCCGGACTGGTAACCCTACTCAGGCCTGAAGAACAGTTTAAGAAACTGGGCTCCATTGGAAGAGAGATCTGGGGAACGGACAGGATCAAGATTCTTGACGAAAACGGCAAGGAAGTCCCCAGAGGACAGGTGGGGGAACTCTATTCACGAACTCCTCATGTCTTTAAGGAGTATTGGAAAGATCCTGAAAAGACCAAATCTGTTTTTCAGGGGGAATGGTTTTCGGCAGGGGATATGGCTTATCAGGACGAGGATGGATACTTTACTCTGGTGGATCGAAAGGCCAATATGATCATCACCGGCGGTGAGAATGTCTTTCCTTCGGAGGTGGAGAATATGCTTGGGTCCCATCCTGCCATTAAGTATGTGGCTGTGATTGGTATTCCAGACCCGAAATGGGGTGAGGCTGTCAAAGCGATTGTGACATTAAATCAGGGCAAGGCAGCAACGGAAAAGGAGTTGATCGATCATTGCAGAGGGAAGATCGCAGGATATAAGATTCCTAAAACAGTTGATTTTATTAAGGACGAAGAGATGCCCATGACTCCCACCGGAAAGATTCTCCACCGGATATTGAGAGAAAAATACGGTAAATGGAGCGACACGAAGTAAAGCGCGGTCAATGAAAAGGTTCCAGGCCCAAGTGAACCTTTCGACTCTCTGGCGTGAACGCCCGGGCTTGCTCAAGGTTCACCCTGAGCCGCGCCATTCGATCCCGTGCTTCACGCAACTCATAGCCTCAAGTCTATCGAAAAGTTTCCTTCCCCGCCTTTAAAGACAGAACTTCGCGCGGTCGAACGGGTGAATTTCCCTTGGGCCTTTTTTTTATTACTTTCCCTCTTGAAAAAAATCGAATGATAGGCTATGTTTTTGAAATCCAAGGGTTTAGAAACCCTTGGATTCATTTTGTGAGAGCTCTGAAAATACCTTTGCTCTCTGATTTCAAAGATTTTAAAAATGATTTCACAGATTATATAGATATAGAGATTTCTTGGCCTTTGTAGAAATCTCTTTGTGAGGGTTTGATAACTATGTTGAGAAACCTGAAATGGCGTTTGATCGTCTATGCGGCAGTATCCCTTTTTGCTGTCCTGCTTTTTCTGCCAACATTGACTCCCGAGCTGCCGACCTTGTTTTATAAAATCATTCCCACGGAAAAGGTCCACCTTGGGCTTGACCTACAGGGTGGAATGCACCTCATCCTGGAGGTGGAGGCGGAGAAGGCAGTCGAGAGCTATGTGGAAAGGATTAAAAATAATCTGAGGGATGACCTTCGGGATAAGGCCATCCCCGTCGGAAAATTGGAGAGGGAGAAGAGCAATCAGATTGTTCTCGAGGTTTCAGGCGACAAGGCTAACTGGGAGAAACTCCTGAGCCAGCGTTATAGCATCATGCAGGAACTTTCCACCACTTCTCTGGATAAAGGGATCTGGAAGGTTGTTCTTGTTCTGGACAGCCGTCAGGCCGAACAGGTCAGAAAAAGCGCCGTTGATCAGGCACTCGAGACCATCAGGAACCGGATCGATCAATTCGGTGTGGCAGAGCCTGAGATCACCCTTCAGGGAACAGACCGGATTCTGATCCAACTCCCAGGAATCAAAGATCCCCAGAGGGCGATCGAACTCATCGGAAGGACTGCTTTATTGGAATTCAAACTGGTGGATGAAGATGGCAATCTTGAAGAGGCATTGAAAGGGAATCCACCAGAAGGGAGCATCATCCTCTATCAGAGGTTTGTCGATCCGAAGACAGGAGGGGTGAAGAAGAATCCCTTCCTTTTAAAAGAGAAGACATTGATGACTGGAGAGGTGTTAAAGGATGCCCGGGTTACCCTCGACACCCAGTTCAATGAACCCTATGTGGCGCTCGAATTTGATGATATCGGAGCCAAACTCTTTGAGCAAATCACCGGAGCCAATGTGAAGCGGAGATTGGCCATCATTCTAGATGACAATGTCTATTCCGCTCCAGTCATTCAGGAGAAGATCGCAGGAGGAAGGGCGCAGATCACTGGCCGATTTGATATGAAAGAAGCAGGCGACCTGGCCATCGTGCTCAGGGCAGGCGCCTTGCCCGCACCCGTGAAGATCCTCGAACAGAGAAGCGTAGGACCGTCGCTTGGGCAGGACTCCATCCGAAAAGGGATCATTGCTACACTGATCAGCGCTGCTCTCGTTGCGCTGTTCATGATTTTCTATTACCGTGTCTCAGGTGTGATTGCTGATGTCGCTCTCATCCTCAATATCATCTTGGTGATGGGGGCGCTTGCAATTTTTCGGGCCACGCTCACCCTTCCTGGCATTGCAGGCCTTGTCCTTTCGATTGGAATGGCAGTGGATGCTAATGTTCTCATCCATGAAAGGATCAAGGAGGAGTTGAGATGGGGGAAGACGATTAGGGCCGCCATTGACGAGGGTTATCGGCGGGCCTTTGTCACCATTTTGGATTCGAATGTTACCACATTAATTGCTGCCCTTTTTCTTTATCAGTTTGGGACAGGTCCAGTGAGGGGGTTTGCCGTCACTTTGTGTATCGGTCTTTTATCCAATATCTTTACAGCTGTTTATGTGACCCGATGGATCTTTGATTTTCTCACCCTGAAGGTGAATGTCAAGCGGTTGAGCATTTAAGTGAGTGAATGCTATGGAGTTAATCAGACCAGGGACGAAATTTGACTTTATCGGAAAGAAGAAGATTACGGTCTGGATTTCAGGGATCGCTATTCTCTTGAGCCTTGGATCCATCTTCCTTCACAATGGCCTGAGGTACGGGGTTGATTTTGCAGGAGGCATCCTGCTCCAGATCAGATTTGCTCAGAATGTGGATATCTCCGAAGTTCGCAATGCCATGGAGGCGATAGGATCAAAAGATGCCATGGTTCAGAAATTCGGAGGAGAGAATGAGTTTCTAATCCGGATTGAAAAAGGCGAGGATGATCTCGAGAAAATTTCAAAAGAGATTCAAGCGGATCTTCAGCAGCGATTTCAGGGTAAAAACCTGGAAATCCGGCGAGTGGAAGTGGTTGGCCCAAAAGTGGGAAAAGATTTGAAGGCCAAGGCTCTCTGGGCGGTGTCTCTCTCTTTTATCGCCATCCTCATTTACGTGGCATGGAGATTCAGGCAAATCTCTTTCGGATTGGGAGGAATTGCCGCCCTGGTCCACGACATCATTATCGCATACGGAGCCATATCCATTTTCGACCTTGAATATTCCCTGCCCCTGATGGCTGTTATCCTGACGATCATCGGATTCTCGATCAATGATACCATTGTCATCTTCGATCGGGTTCGGGAGGATGTCAAGAAATACAGGAAAGAGAACCTCGAAACGATCTTTAACACCGCCATCAACGAGACTCTCGGACGGACGATCCTCACATCGGGAACCGTGATGATGGTTGTACTGATTCTCTTCTTTTTCGGAGGGCCAGTAATTCACGATTTTGCCCTGACACTCATCGTGGGTCTCATTTCCGGAACCTATTCTACAATCTATGTAGCTAGCCCCGTCGTACTGTTCTGGGATAAACAGTTTAGCAGGAAGAAGAAACGTTAGATATTCATCCCCGCTCCTCATCCTCGTGTGAGTGAAAGCAAGAGATAGAGAAAAAGGTAACTTCTTGACAGTTACGTTTCGAATGTCTTAAACTAAAACGCTAATTAAGGTGATTTTATGAAGACCTATCAGGCTAAAAAAGAAGAAGTGGAACATCAGTGGTATCTTGTCGATGCAGAAGGGAAAGTCTTAGGAAGATTGGCGACTGAACTGGCTAACATCCTGAGGGGAAAAAAGAAACCGATTTATACTCCCCATGTGGATACGGGTGATTTTGTCATTGTCGTCAATGCCGGGAAAGTGGCTTTGACCGGAAAGAAAATGAAGGATAAGATTTACTATCATCACACAGGGCATCCGGGTGGGATCAGGGAGATGAACGCTGAAAAGTTGTTAGCCAAGAAACCCACTGAAATGATCCGGATCGCTGTGAAAGGGATGTTGCCTAAGACCAGTCTGGGCCGTCAGATGATACGAAAATTGAAGATCTATGCAGGGGCCAAACATCCCCATGAAGCCCAGAAACCCATTTCACTTCAGGTTTAATACCGAATAAATAAACGAATGGAAACGAATGAAACGAACTTTTCGCTAAATTTGCTGTCATTCGGATAATTCGGATATTTTAAAAAGGAGAAAAAAGTGTCAGAACCCATCTATGCCACAGGAAAGAGAAAGACCTCGATTGCCCGGATCTGGTTGGAACCGGGGGAGGGGAAATTTGTCGTTAACGAAAGGGCTCTGAAGGAGTATTTTGGTCGGGAGACCTGCGAGATGGTCATCATGCAGCCCTTTGATCTGACAGGGACCCGGAATCAATTCAATGTGAAAGCCAACGTCCATGGTGGAGGGATTGCTGGTCAATCCGAAGCGGTCCGGCATGGGATCTCAAAAGCCCTGCTCCAAGTCAAGGCGGAGTTTAAAGATGCCCTGAAAAAGGCTGGTCTTCTGACAAGGGATTCGAGGATTAAAGAGCGTAAGAAGTACGGATTGAGAGGAGCTCGAAGAAGACCTCAATACTCAAAACGTTAATTCCATGATCCTACGGATTTAAAGGAAAGGGGAGGTCTTTATGCCTCCCCTTTTTTATTGAGTTTCCTGCTGTTGTTTCCACAGTGGCCTCTTGACAATATACAAAGATTGTATGTATATTGATGGTGATGGGAGGGATGACGATGAAATCGAGCACAGTCAATATCTCTTTCAATGATGATCTCCTGAAGCAGATCGATCGGGTGGCAGAAGAAGAATCCCGGTCGCGTTCCGAGTTGATCCGGGAGGCGGCACGAGGCTACATTGAACGCAGGCATCGCTGGAGGCAGATATTTCATTCGGGCAAGATGAAAACCGCCGAGCAAGGGATGGTAGAATCCGATATCGAATCTGAAATTGCAGCCTATCGCAGAGAGAAGAAAAAATAGTGGTCAGGGTAGTTTTGGATACGAACGTTCTGATCTCCGCCATTCTTTTTGGAGGCAAACCCAGACGAGTTCTGGAGAAGGTCATCCGTGGAGAAATCCAACTCTGCCTATCAGAACCCATTCTGGAAGAGTTGAGAGGAGTCTTGCGAAGGCCTAAGTTTGACTACTCCCCTGAAGCGGTTCAGGTTATCCTCGCAGAACTTATTGCCATTTCGGATTTTGTAAACCCTTCGAAAACCCTATGTGTGGTTTCGGAAGATGCGGAGGACAATAGAATCCTGGAATGTGCGGTGGAAGGCGGAGCAAGTTACATTGTTACCGGAGATGTTCATCTGTTGAAGTTAGGCGGATATCGGGATATAAAGATACTCAACGCGAATGCGTTTTTAGATAAAATTTCTTCAGAAAAATAGGAAAGGAAGACGGATGAAAACAAAAGTGGCCATTATTGGAGCAACAGGGTACACAGGGGCAGAACTTCTGCGTCTTCTTCTTCATCACCCTGAGGTGGAGGTGACGGCGCTGACCTCTCAAAAATATGCAGGCCTTCCGATTGGACAGGTCTTTCCATCCTTAATGAAAGCCCTCCAGATAACATGTGAGGAGCTCAACATAGAGCAGATATCAAAGAAAGCAGATCTGATCTTTACAGCGCTTCCCCATAAGACTGCGATGGAAACAGTCCCTCTATTTTATCGGTCAGGCAAACGAGTGGTTGACCTGAGCGCTGATTTTCGATTGAAGGACGCTTCGGTTTATGAACGCTGGTATCAGAAGCATATTGCTTCCGATCTTCTTGGCGAGTCCGTCTACGGACTTCCGGAACTCCATCGGGATAAAATCCGAGGCGCTAAGATTGTGGGCAACCCAGGTTGCTATCCTACTGGGGCATTGATTGGTTTAGCGCCTTTATTGAAGGGTGGACTGGTTTCCCACGAAGGTATTGTTGTTGATTCCAAGTCGGGAGTCAGCGGTGCGGGAAGGGATGTGGTCCTGGAATCGCTTTTCTGTGAGGTGAATGAGGGAGTCAAGGCGTATAAGATCTTTGCACACCGACACACTCCTGAGATTGAGCAAGAGTTGAGTTTGCTGGGTCAGAGAAAGATTGCAGTCACCTTCGTCCCCCATCTTATTCCGATGGACCGAGGAATTCTAAGTTCCATCTATGTCCAGTTGACAAAGAAGATGAAGACCGAAGAACTCTTAAATGCTTTT
>Ga0194111_10010284_pt1 | contig 10062 bp, 8 predicted proteins | sample TA2KigC300mmetaG_FD_146194 | JGI IMG/M metagenome (GOLD analysis project Ga0194111, IMG submission 146194) | Freshwater microbial communities from Lake Tanganyika, Tanzania - TA2015033 Kigoma Deep Cast 300m | ecosystem: Environmental > Aquatic > Freshwater > Lake | place: Tanzania: Lake... | reverse complement strand
TGCAGCTCGTGACCCATCAGACCGGCCCCGAGGGCAAGCGGGTCAAGCGCGTCCTCGTCGAGGAGGCCCTCGACATCGCCCGGGAGCTCTACCTCGGAATGGTCATCGACCGGGCCCGCGAGGCCGTCGTCGTCATGGCCTCGACCGAGGGCGGCATGGAGATCGAAAAGGTCGCGGCCGAACGGCCCGAGCTCATCTTCAAGGAATACGTCAATCCCGGCGCCGGTCTCCTCGCCTTCCAGGCCCGCAAGCTGGCCTTTAAGCTCGGCCTCGAGGGCGAGGCCTTCAAGCAGGGGGTCAAGTTCATCCTCGGCCTCTCCAAGGCCTTCGAGGGCACGGACGCCTCGCTGGCCGAGATCAATCCCCTCCTCGTGACCAAGTCGGGCGACGTCCTGGCCCTCGACGCCAAGATGAACTTCGACGACAACGCCCTGGCCCGCCGCCCGGACATCGCGGCGATGCGCGACCTCGACGAGGAGTCGCCCCTCGAGGTCGAGGCCTCGAAATACAGCCTCAACTACATCAAGCTCGACGGCAACGTCGGCTGCATGGTCAACGGGGCCGGTTTGGCCATGGCGACGATGGACATCATCAAGTACGCCGGCGGGATGCCGGCCAACTTCCTCGACGTCGGCGGCGGGGTCACGGAGGAGGCCGTGACCAACGCCTTCAAGATCCTCGTCTCCGACCCCGACGTCAAGGGGGCCCTGGTCAACATCTTCGGCGGCATCGTCCGCTGCGACATGATCGCCTCGGGCGTCGTCAAGGCGGCCAAGGCTCTCGGGACGAAGATCCCGGTCGTCATCCGCCTCGAGGGGACGAACGTCGAATTGGGAAAGAAAATCCTGGCCGAGTCGGGCCTGGCCTTCTCGGCCGCGGATGGAATGAAAGAGGCCGCCGAGCGGATCGTCGGCCTGGTCCGGTGAGCGGAGCCCAAGGAGCCAACGATGAGCATCCTCCTCGATGAAAAAACGCGGGTCGTCGTCCTCGGGATCACGGGCGGCGAAGGGACGTTCCACGCCGGCAAGATGATCGAGTACGGGACCAAGGTCGTGGCCGGGATGACGCCCGGCAAGGGCGGGACGAAGCACCTCGGCGTCCCCGTCTTCGACTTCGTCTCCGAGGCCGCGGCCGCCGAAGGGGCCGACGCGGCGGCGATCTTCGTCCCGCCGTTCGCCGCGGCCGACGCGATCATGGAATGCGCCGACGCCGGATTGAAGCTCGTCGTCTGCATCACCGAGGGCATCCCGACCTTCGACATGCTCAAGGCCAAGATGTTCCTCCGGACGAAACCCGTGGCCCTCATCGGGCCGAACACGCCGGGGATCATCTCCCCGGGCAAGGCCAAGATCGGAATCATGCCCGGTCCCATCCACACCCCGGGGACGATCGGGATCATCTCCCGCTCCGGGACCCTGACCTACGAGGCCGTCCAGCAGGTCAGCCGCCAGGGCTACGGCCAGTCGACGGCCCTCGGGATCGGGGGCGACCCGATCGTCGGGCTGAAATACATCGAGCTCCTCGAGCTCTTCAAGGAAGATCCCGGGACGGAGGCCGTCATCCTCATCGGCGAAATCGGCGGCACGGCCGAGGAAGAGGCCGCGGCCTACATCAAGGCCTCCTTCCCCAAGCCCGTCGTCGGCTTCATCGCCGGCCAGACCGCCCCCCCCGGGCGGCGGATGGGGCATGCCGGGGCGATCATCGCCGGCGGCAAGGGGACGGCCAAGGAAAAGATGGATGCCCTCGAGGGGGCCGGGGTCTATGTCGCCGTCAGCCCGGCCGATATCGGGGCCAAGGTCAAGGAAGCCCTCCGCCGTTAGCCGGCCGCCGGTTCCTTCTCCTCGGCCAGGGCCCGGGCGACGACGCCGCGGAGGTCCGAGGGCAGGAACGGCTTGGGAAGGAAATCAAAGGCCCCGAGCTGCATGGCCTGGATCGTGTTCTTCATCGTCGGATAGCCCGTGACCATGATGATCTTCGAGTCCGGGTTCTGGGCTTTTAGCGACTTGAGAAGGTCCATCCCGCTGAGGCCGGGCATCATGAGGTCGACGATCATGACGTCGTAGTGCCGTTCGGCCTCCTTCCGGAGGGCTTCCTCCCCGCTCAAGGCCATATCGACCTCGTAGTCCTCCCGGAGGAGGGCCTGGCGGATGCTCTTGCAGACCGTCAGCTCGTCGTCGACGACCAGGATTTTGTATTTCGGCGCGTTTGTCATGGCGTCTCCTCTGCGCGTCTCTCCTCCCTCGGCTCGGCCAAGGGGATCCGGACCGTGAAGACCGACCCCCGGCCGACTTCACTCCGGACGAGGATCGTCCCGCCCCGCTGGCGGACGATCCCGTAGCTGACGGCCAGCCCCAGCCCCGTCCCGAAGCTCTTCGTCGTGAAGAAGGGGTCGAAGAGCTTGGGGATGTTTTCCCGGGGAATCCCCGCCCCCGTATCGGTGAAGACGATTTCGATGTGGGTCCCGTCCCGGCTCAGCCGGCTTGAGACGACGAGGGCCCCGCCCTCGGGCATGGCCTCGCAGGCGTTGATCGCCAGGTTGGAAAAGACCTGCTGGATCTTGTTCTCGTCGACCTCGATCGGGGGGAGAGAGCGGTCGAGGTTCCGCTCGATCCGGATGTTCCGGACGGCGGCCTGCTTCTCGAGAAGCTGGAGCGTCCGGTCGACGATGTCGTTGATGTTCGTCGGGGCGGCCTTCGACGGCGTCTGCCGGGCGAAGTCGAGAAGGCCCTTGACGATCGTCGCGCAGCGGGTCGTCTCGTCGGCGATGAGGGTCAGGGTCTCCTTGTCCTCCTCGTTTTCGCCAGGCCGCTCGAGGAGGAGGTGGGCGTTGATGAGGATCGAGGTCAGGGGATTGTTGATCTCGTGGGCGACGCCGGCGGCCATCTTCCCAAGGGAAGCCAGCTTCTCCGAAATGATGAGCTGCTCTTCGGTCTCCCGAAGCTCCCGCGTCCGCTCCTCGACCCGGCGCTCGAGCGTCCGCCCCCATTCGGTCAGGTCCTTGTGGGCCAGGCTGAGCTCGTCCGTCATCCGGTTGAACGAGCCGGCCAGCTGGCCGATTTCGTCCCCCTGAAGGATTTCGACCCGGTGGCTGAGGTCGCCCTGGGCGATCTTGTCCGTGGCCTCGACCATGGCCGCCAGCGGACGGGTGATTTGGCGGGCGATGATCGTCAGGAGGCCGAGAAGGCCGAGGGTGCAGAGACCGGCCAGGCCGGCGAACGTGGCCATGACCCGGTTGCGGAGGTCGATGTAGGGCCGCTCGAGCATCCCGACGTAGAGCATCCCGACGATCCGGCCGTCGATGTCCCGGATCGGCTCATAGGCCGTGATGTACCAGGCCGTGACGACGAACGCCCGGCCGATGTAGGACCGGCCGTTTCGGAGGACGGCTTCGTCGACCTCGCGGGAGACCCGGGTGCCGACGGCCCGGTTCTCCCGGTCGTCGAGGACGTTGGTCGAGATCCGGAGGTCGCCCTGGAAGATCGTCGCCGTCCCGATGTCGTGGCCCTTGTATTTCTCTCCCTTGAAGACGATTTCCTTGATCCGGTCGACAAGCTCGTAGTTGCGGTTGAAGAGGATACCGCCGTAGAGAACGCCGAGGTAAGGGCCGCCCTCGTCGCCGGCGACGGGGGCGGCGGCCTTGAGCATCATCCCGTTCTCCTCGTGGTCCCCGGCCCGCTCGGCCGCCTTGGGGGTCGGAATGAAGGCGAAGTAGGCCCGCTCGAAGAGGTCGGGCCCTTCCTTGAGGAGTTCCTTCCCGGAGACGATCTGGGTCCCGGCCACGGTTTGTCCGGCCAGGGCCCGCTCGACGAACGGGTCTCCGGACTGGTCGTCGCCGGACGTCTCGGGGCGCCGGGAGCGGACGACGACCCGGCCGCGGCCGTCGGTCAGGGTCAGGACGTCGAGGCCGTATTCCTGCCGGATGAGGTCGAGCTTCAAGGCCAGGCCGTCGCGGCGCCCCGTCCGCAGGGCGTCTTCCAAGAACTCCCGGGCGGCGCTCAGGCGGACGACGTCGGCGATGGCGTTCAGCCTCTCGTGGTACATCATCCAGGCCGAGGCGAGGTCGTGGCGGACCTTGGCCTGGGCGAGGTCGATGATCGTCCGGTGCTCGAGCCGCGTCCCGACAATGAGGGTGATTACGCCGCCGAAGGCGATGACGGCCAGGAAACTCAGGAGGAGCTTCCGGCGGAGGGGAAAATCGACGAATCGTCGGACGAGGCCGCGGCGGGGCATGGGAATCGCCTGCCAAGATACCACCCCGGCCGAAAGCCTGTCAATGCGCGGCCTTGACAAGACGGCCACGACGTTCTTATAGTGGGGAACACAAAAATCTTCTTACGAAGGGTGCCATCATCCATGGACAAAAGCGAAAAACTCAAGGACGGGACCGAGGTCACGATCCTCAAGATCGGCCCGAACGAGCTCGACAAGCTCATGGAATTCTACACGGCCTTGCCGATCGAGGACCGGAAGTACCTCAAATTCGACGTGACGGACCGCAAAGCCGTCGCCTGCCGCCTCCGCCGGGTCGACACGGGGGAGGACATCCGGATCGCCGCCGTCCACGGCGGGCTCATCGTCGCCAGCGGGGCCCTGGAGCTTTCGGGGGAGGCCTGGAGCCGCCACCAGGGCGAGATCCGGGTCATGGTCGCCCGGCCCTTCCAGCAGCGGGGACTGGGCTCGATCATGATCCGCGAGCTCTACTTCATCGCCGTCCAGAACAAGATCGAAACGATCGTCGCCCGGATGATGCGGCCCCAGACCGGAGCCCAGAAGATCTTCCGCCGTCTCGGCTTTCGCGAGCAGTCGTTCCTGCCCGACTTCGTCAAGGACATCAAGGGCGATCCCCAGGACCTCATTGTCATGAGCTGCAGCGTCGCCGACCTCTGGAAGGAGCTCGACGCCGTTTTCAGCTCTTCGGACTGGCAGCGCTGCCGCTGAGGACGCCCCGGCGGCCGGAGAGGCGCTTCCCGGACTTGTCCTTGCGTCCTTTATTCGCCGATTTTTCTGGTTTATCATAGATCCCGGCCCGGGATCGGAAGAAACCCCCTGATCGGTCGGTCGGGGCCGCCCCCGGGGAGCGGACGCTTCGAAGTAAAGGAAGGCCATGAAAGACACGACCTACGGTCTCGGCTTGGATTTCGGGACGAATTCGGTCAGGGCTCTCCTCGTCGACCTCGGAAACGGCCGGGAGCTGGCCACGGCCGTCCACGATTACCCTTCGGGGAGGGCGGGGATCGTCCTCGACCCGAAAAATCCCGATCTCGCCCGGCAGAATCCGGCCGATTACCTCCTCGGGATCGAGGCCGCGGTCAAGCGAACTCTGGCCGCGGCCCGGAAAATCCGCCCCCGCTTCCGCCCGGAGGAAGTCGTCGGCCTCGGCGTGGACACGACGGGATCGACCCCCTTGCCGGTCGACGCTTCGGGCGAGCCTCTCGCCTTCCGGAAAGCCTTCCGCCGGAATCCGAACGCCATGGCCTGGCTGTGGAAGGATCACACCGGATTCGCCGAGGCGGCCGAGATCACGGCCCTGGCCGCCGGGCATCACCCTGAATATCTGGCCAAGTGCGGAGGGACATATTCGTCGGAGTGGTTCTTCAGCAAAATCCTCCACTGCCTCCGGACCGACCCGGCCGTCTTCGAGGCGGCGGCAAGCTGGGTCGAATGTTGCGACTACATCCCGGCCGTCCTCGTCGGGGAGACGCGGCCCGACCGGATCAAGCGAAGCCGCTGCGCCGCCGGACACAAGGCGATGTTCAACGATGCCTGGGGCGGCCTGCCGGCCCGGGACTTCCTCGCCCGTCTCGACCCCGGGCTCGGCGAGCTCCGCGGCCGCCTCTACGACAAGACGTTTACGGCCGACGTCCGGACGGGCGGCCTTTCGAAGGACTGGGCCCGAAGGCTCGGCCTGGTCGAGGGAACGGCCGTCGCCGCGGGCGCCTTCGACGCCCACCTCGGGGCCGTCGGCTTGGGCGTGGCGCCGGGGAAATTCGTCAAAATCATCGGGACGAGCACCTGCGACATCTGCGTCTGGCCCAACAACCTGGAGCTGGCCGACATCCCCGGCCTCTGCGGCATCGTCGACGGCTCCGTCCTGCCCGGCTATTACGGCCTCGAGGCGGGCCAGTCGGCCGTGGGCGACATCTTCAACTGGTTCGTCGAATACCTCCGGCCCGGAGGGCCGCGGAAGGGCTCGCACGAGGAGCTGACCCGGCTGGCGGCCAAACTCCGGCCGGGCCAATCAGGGCTTCTCGCCCTCGACTGGAACAACGGCAACCGGACGGTCCTCGTCGACCAGCGCCTGACCGGCCTTCTCCTCGGCCAGACGCTCCACACGAGGCCCGAGGAAATCTACCGGGCCCTCATCGAGGCCACGGCTTTCGGGTCTCTGACGATCATCAAGCGGTTCGAGGATTACGGCGTCCGGATCGACGAAGTCCGAAACTGCGGCGGCATCGCGGAAAAGAACCCCCTGGTCATGCAGATTTACGCCGACGTGACCGGTCTGGAGATGAAGATCGCCCGCTCCTCCCAGACCTGCGCCCTCGGGGCGGCCATCGCCGGGGCCGTCGCCGCCGGACCCGCGGCCGGCGGACACAAGGATTTCCCCTCGGCCCAGGCCGCCATGACCGGGATCCGTCCGCGGACCTACAAGCCGAATCCCGAGCGTCACGCCGTCTACGCCGAGCTCTATCCCCTCTACCGCCGTCTCCACGACGCCTTCGGAACCAAGGACGGCCCGGGCTCCCTCTACGACGTCATGAAAGACCTCCTCGCCATCCGGGACAGGCAGCTATGCTAGACGACCTCAGGGAAAAAGCCTGCCGAGCCAACCTCGACCTCGTCCGCCACGGCCTGGTCGTCCTGACTTTCGGCAACGCCAGCGCCTGCGACCGGAAAGCCGGGATCATGGCCATCAAGCCGAGCGGACTGGCCCATGAATCCCTCCGCCCCGAAGACATGGTCCTCGTCGATCTGGACGGCCGGGTCGTCGAGGGGAGGCTCCGGCCGTCCTCGGACGCGCCGGCCCATCTCGCTCTCTACCGGGCTTTCGACGGCGTCGGCGGCGTCTGCCACGTCCACAGCCCGGCGGCGACGGCCTTCGCCCAGGCCGGGCGCCCCCTTCCCTGCCTGGGGACGACCCAGGCCGATTATTTCCCGGGGCCCGTCCCCGTGACCCGCCTTCTCCGGAAGCGCGAGGTCGAGGCCGACTACGAGAGAAACACGGGACGGGTCATCGTCGAGCGCTTCGCCGGAAGGCCGCCGCTCGAAATGCCCGCCGCCCTGGTCGCCGGCCACGGGCCTTTCACCTGGGGACGGACGGCGGCCGAGGCCGTCATTCACGCCCTCGTCCTCGAATTCGCCGCCCGGACGGCTCTGAACACGATAAGACTGAATCCCGGCGTCCGGCCGCTTCCGGCTTATCTCCTGCGGAAGCACTTCGAGCGCAAGCACGGCCCCAAGGCCTATTACGGCCAGTCGAAGGAGAAGCCATGACCAACATCCCCAAGGTCCGTCTCGGACTCGCGGCCGTCAGCCGGGATTGCTTTCCGATCGAGCTCTCGCGCCGGCGGCGCCGGGCGGTCAAGGCCGCCTGCCGGAAGAGAAAAATCCCCGTCTTCGAGATCCCGACGATCGTCGAAAACGAGGCGAACGCCCTCCAAGCGCTGGACGAGCTCCGGGCGGCGGGGGCGAACGCCCTCGTCCTCTACCTCGGGAATTTCGGCCCCGAGGGGCCGATGACGCTCCTCGCCCAGAGGTTCGACGGTCCGGTCATGTTCGCCGCCGCGGCCGAGGAATCGGGGAAGGATCTCGTCGAAGGACGGGGCGACGCCTATTGCGGGATGCTCAACGCCTCTTACAACATCGGTCTCCGGAAGCTCCGGCCCCACATCCCCGAGGTGCCCGTCGGGACGGCCGACGAGGTCGCGGCCATGATCGCCGGCTTCGTCCCCGTCGCCCGGATCGTCCTCGGCCTCCGTCGGCTGAAGATCTTCGGCTTCGGGCCGAGGCCCCAGGACTTCCTGGCCTGCCACGCGCCGATCCAACCCCTCTACGACCTCGGGGTCGAGGTCATGGAGAATTCCGAGCTCGACCTCTACGACATCTTCCGGAAGGCCGAGGGCGCGCCTGAAATCAAGGCCGTGGCCAAGGACATGGCCAAGGAGCTCGGGGCGGGGAACGCCTATCCCGACCTCCTCGAAAAGCTGGCCCAGTACGAGGTCGCCCTGACGAAATTCATGGCCGGAAACCTGGGCGCGTCGAAATACGCCGCCTTCGCCAATAAGTGCTGGCCGGCCTACGAGTCCTATTTCGGCTTCGTCCCCTGCTACGTCAACTCCCGGATGGCCGGACGGGGGATCCCGATCTCCTGCGAGGTCGACATCTACGGAGCCCTGAGCGAGTACATCGCCGTTTGCGCGACCGAACTGCCGGCCACCCTCCTCGACATCAACAACACCGTTCCGGCGGACATGATCGAAGCCGCGGGCCGGGCCGTCCGCGGCTATAAGCCGACCGACCTGTTCATGGGCTTCCACTGCGGCAACACGGCCTCCTCATGCCTCGTCGAGGCCGGCCTCAAGCACCAGCTCATCATGCACCGGCTCATGGAGCCGGGGAAGGAACCGAACATCACCCGGGGAACGCTCGAGGGCCGGATCAAGGCCGGCGGCATCACGATTTTCCGCCTTCAGTCGACGGCCGACGTCGTCCTCCGGTCCTACATGGCCGAAGGTGAGGTCCTGGACATCGACCCTAAGTCCTTCGGCGGGATCGGGGTCGTCGCCGTCAAGGAGATGGGGCGCTTCTACCGCCACGTCCTCATCGAAAAGCGGTTTCCCCATCATACGGCCGTGGCTTTCCGGCCGGTCGGCGGGACGCTCTTCGCGGCCATGCGGATGCTCGGCGTCGAGGACATCAATCATAACCGGCCGGCCGGGCTCCCTTACCCGTCCGAAAACCCGTTTGTCCGATAAATCGCCCGATGGGTCCTGGTTCGGCTTGCCCCCCATCCGTCCTCGCTCCACCCATCCCCCAGTGGGGCCCTTACGCTGCGGGCGGGTGGGGGGCCCCCCAGCCTCCCACCCATCGGGCGTCTTCGGACATTATTGAGAGAGATTTATGACTTCATCTTTTACTCGCGAAGGCGTCCGCGAATACGAGCGCCGGCGCTATCGCGGCCTCGACCAACGCCTGGTCCACGCCCGCGAAAGCCGCCTCTGCGGCAAGTTCCTTGCGGCCATCGACGCCGAGACGGGCGGCCAGCTTGCGGCGGGCGGTCTCATCCTCGACCTTCCTTGCGGCTACGGCCGCTTCTCTTCGCTCCTCGGCGCCTCCAGCGGGAGGGTCATGAATTCCGACCTATCCTTCGAGATGGTCTTCCGGGCCGCGGAGACGAGCGGCTGTCCCGGAATTGTCGCCGACGCGAAACGCGGGCTTCCGTTCCGGGCCGGAGCCTTCCTGGCCGTCTTCTCGATGCGCCTTTTTCACCATATCCACGACTCGGCCGAGCGGCGGGCCGTGCTTGCCGAGTTCTTCCGCGTATCCTCGTCCTGGGCCATCGTTTCCTATTACCGAACGAACGCCCTCCACAAGGCCCAGCGGGCCCTCCGCCGCCTCCTGAAGAAGAATCCGAGGAAGATCCGCCTCATCGACGCGGTCGAGTTCCGCGCCGACGCCGCCTCGGCCGGCTGGGGGGTCGTCCGCGATGTCCCCCTCTTCCGCGGCCTCCACGCCGCCCGCGTCGCCCTCCTCCGGAAATCGGGCCAGGGCCGCCTCTTCGACTCCGGCCGATTTTCTTGATATCATGTCTGCGAAATCGAATGCCGGAGTGAAAACCGGCCAAGAAGGAGGAAGGCCGTGACCTTCAAGCAAAGCCTGCTCCTCTACCTCATCACCTTCGCCGTCTTCTTTCTCGTCGACATGGTCTGGCTGGGCCTCGTGGCCAAGGGGTTCTACCGACGCCACCTCGGCCCCCTTCTCGGCCCCAAGGTCAACTGGACGGCGGCCATTCTGTTCTATCTCCTCTTCATCTTCGGATTGCTCGTATTCATCGTCCGGCCG
>Ga0194111_10010283_pt1 | contig 10064 bp, 13 predicted proteins | sample TA2KigC300mmetaG_FD_146194 | JGI IMG/M metagenome (GOLD analysis project Ga0194111, IMG submission 146194) | Freshwater microbial communities from Lake Tanganyika, Tanzania - TA2015033 Kigoma Deep Cast 300m | ecosystem: Environmental > Aquatic > Freshwater > Lake | place: Tanzania: Lake... | reverse complement strand
GCTAAAGCGGCATACCCAATAACCAGGAAGAGGCAGAGGAATATAGCCCATCTTTTTTTATTCATGAAATTCTCCTTTTCCCATTTTTCAGCATATCCTCCTGTCCTTTAGATGCTTCTTTCCCCAAAAAGGAGCTTAAGGAAAAAGGATTGTTTCCTAACATCTATTGACCCCTGACCTCGTTTCGCTTTATCTTAGGGCGATGAGCAGGCCTTTCCCGCTGATTCTTTGCGCGTACATTTCCGGGGTAATCGCCGGCAATTATTTTCATCTTCCTTTGTTTTGGACGATGGCCGGGATCATGGGAGGCGGTCTGGCCATTTTGGTTTGCCTGTTCAGCGGCAAGGGAAGGGTAGCTCTGGTTTTATCACCCTTGATCTTCGGTTTGTTTGGCTTCTTGTTCATCGGCCGGGTGCTCCATCCAGATTTTCCCTCCCACCACCTCATCCATTTTGCCGGTGATAAACGGTACCACCTTGAAGGGGTCCTCTACCGCCCGGCGGAGTTTCTGCCCGACAAGACCCGCCTTTACATCAGAGGGGAGAAAATCTACTTGGAGGAAGGAAGCTTTCCTGTGGTGGGAAATCTTTTGCTTACCGTAAAAGGCCCGAATGGTGATTTGCGCTATGGGGACCGAGTGCGGTTCATCGCTAAACTTTACCAACCGCGGCCCGTGACCAATCCCGGAGGTTTTGATTACCGGCAATTTTTAGCCCTACGGGGAATCTGGGTTACGGCTTATGTGAAAGATTTCACAGAAATAGTGCGCATGGAGGAGGGAAAGGGAAACGCCTTCTTCCAGCTCATGGAGCAGGGGCGGGAGAGAATTAGGTTGTTTTTAAATGAAAACGCCCCGGCCCCATCTCGCGGGGTCATCAAAGCCTTGATCCTGGGAGAAAGAGGGGAGGTGGACCGCGAGGTCAATGAAAAGTTTATCCTCTCCGGAGTCAACCATATTCTCTCAAATTAGTGTTCGTAAATTTCGCAAGCCAATCATAGGCTTCGGAATAATCAAAGACTCCTTGCACAGGAGCACCTGAAATTTTTATTGGATTAACTACAGTTAGACGACCATCAATACAAGTTCGCAGAAATTCCTTCTTTTGCTCATTTGTCATGCTTTTGAGTACTACAGAGACCCGTTCATAACTCAATTTTTCAAGGTTTTTGACCTCTTTGATTTCGATACTTTTGGCTTTGATGGCATTGAACTGCTTGTCTAATTCTACCTTTTGCTCTTCAAGTCTACTCATCTGAACCTTTCGTTTTTCTAATTTGGAAATCAACTCTCCTTTGTCAATCTCCTTTTCTGCATAAAGGTCATAAAGATGCTCTGATCCTTCCTGCAGTTTGGTGATGCGGGTTTGTAGAGTGGTAATTTCCTTTTCTAGTTTTGAAGTATCCTTTACTTCTCTTTGAAGTTGCTTTAAAAGCATACTCGGGTGGATTAGCATAAATTTGATTCGATTCAATACAGATTTTTCCAACTTCTCTGCATCGATTGGAGGCAAGTCACATTTCTTATGGCGAAATGCAAGATCAGTCCACTTTTTTCGTTTTGACCAGTGGCAGATATATCTTCTCACCCATGAACTACCATCATAGAGAGAAAGCATCTTGCTCTTGCATTGGCCACAAAGGAGTAAGCCTCTTAAAAGGAAAGGATCATTTTCTCTCAAATTTGGTGGGTCTAGTTCAATTCGAGTATTTTTATCTTCCATTATTTGGAGAACTCTTTTATGTCGGGCAGGAGTAATGATTGGTGGAAACTCTAAGATGATGGGTTTATCATGCTCTTTGAAATAAACTCCTTGCCCTGTATAAACAGGATTTTTTAAAATCCGAGTCACACTACTTGCTTGCCAATATTTATTGTGACGGGTTCTATGGCCTTCTTGATTTATCCGTTCCACCAAATATCGGATGGATAAGTGATTGTCTAAGTAATAAGAAAAGATTTTTCGCAATAAAACAACCTCATCCTCATCTAATATGGCTTTGCCATTTTTCTTTTTCCAGTGATAACCATAAGGTTTGCGACCTGGAATGCTTTGCTTCTGTGTTGTCTTCCAATAACGGCCTTCAATCATCCTCTCGGCAATTCTTGAGGCCTCAAACTCGGCAAGGGTAGCTAGAATATTCCTAAATAATTTACCAACTGGCGTACTAGTGTCTATTGCTTCACTGATACTGACCGCGGTTATACCCATGCCCTCTAACTTGTCATAGCATTCCAAGATAAATTTTAAACTTCGACCAAACCTATCTAGTTTAGTAAAAATGACTCGCTTAAATTTACCTATTTCTGCATCTTTAAATAATTCATTGAGGGCAGGACGGTCATCTTTAGTGCCAGAAATAGTGTCTTGATAGATTTTGAATAGATGTAGGTCATGGAACGCACAATATTTCTTTATTTGGTCAGACTGGATTTCAGGAGTATCTTTTTCTTTTTGGCCTAACGTAGAAACCCTCACATATCCAGCAACTTTGATTTCTTCTGCCATTGCCAATCCTTTCCAAAATGAAGAGGCCCGCAGGGGTCTCAGCGAGAGATCTGGTTTTTCTGTCCAGTCCTCACCCCTTTGGGCCTCAAAACCATTGGGCGCTGAGTTCCCTTTTCTATTTTAATTATATCATAAGTCTTGGATATCTAAAACTATTTTTTAAAATTCTTCTTTGTCATATTCTTCTGTCGCCCATCGCACACCACTTTCAACTCATTTAAAAATTCCGTTTTACTTTCCCCATCAAATATCAAAAACAAAAGTGCAAACATAAGTTCCTCAAGTTCCTCAACTTTTTTCTCTCGTCTACACTTTTTATAGACAAAAGATCTAGCTAATTCTCTTAAAGATTTTTTAAATTCCTCTACCCCTTTTAATTTTGATTGTATCTTCATTTTTTTTCTCCTCATGATGACCCCATGGGTTAAGGTTTGGCCCAGGCAGGGTCATACCCTACCTGGGTCAAAATGAGTTATTGCTTCTTTTTGCGGTTTTTAAGTCTAAGTTCTGTTTCTTTTTCCAAAAGCCAATTGTAAAAACTAACGGCCTCTTCTAAAGTAAGGAAATCTAGAACTAAACTTACCCCATCTTCAAACATAACTGAATCAGTATCAGTCATTTTCCAAGAAAAAAATCTCATTTTTTTTACCCCCTCTTATTGACCTTATAGGTCAAAGTTGTGGCCCAGGCAGGGCATGACCCTACCTGGGACTGTAGTTCTTATCTTTTTTGGGCCTTCCTTTTAGCTATAGTTTTTAAACGACTTTGCACCTTTGCTTCAAAACATTCCATTGCCCTTACTTTGCATATTGTGTGCTCTAACCAGTGATTGAAATTTTCAGCATCCTTAAAACTATTGAACTTAAGTTCAACGTCTTTAGGGAGCACACAAGATGTTGAAGGGCTGCAGCGACAATCCTTATTCAATGTCCATGTAATCATTTTTTCTTTACCTCCTATTTTTTTTATTTTCCCGTCATTTTTTTGGCATCACCTCCTTCTGCCCCATAAATGATAGACCCCCGGGGTTGATAATTATAATGATACTATCCCCACAAAATTCTTGAAAATTTGTCTCAATTTTTTACACCTTAACCATGCGGATTTATTAAATAAAAAAAATTTTAGAGTAATTTTTTACACAAACCTAGAAGTCCCTATAAAAAGGCCTTTTTTGTTTGGGGAAATGTGGTAATAGAAAAAGGGTGAAAGTAGGATTCCGCCCCCCCCTAAAAACTTTTACGGCGTAAAGGAGGATATATGCCCGAGAGGAATTAGGGGCTTGATTTATTTACAGGGAAAACCTGGTAGGAATTTAAGAAGGCTGATGGATCTATTTCTGGCTTTCAAGAATCCCGATGGCTATGGGCAGGTCGAACCCGGCCCCTTCTTTTTTCACATCGGCGGGGGCGAGGTTTACGGTATTCAATTTATCAATTCAAAATTTCCTTCTCGTGTTCACCAACCCTTTTTACCGATTCTATACCGAAAAAACAAAGATGATTGACAGGGCAAATTATGCATTTCGGGTTTTTTTTACAGATGGTTCTCCCATGCTGAACAAGGTTGACATGGAATCTATAACGGAATTCTGCTGGTACTTGTTCTTGAATTGCATCCGCGAATTTTTTACTCTTAATAGAATAGTCAGGTATTTTAAACCCAAATTTTTTTGCTATTCTTAATACATGAGTATCAACAGGAAAAACCTCTCTTCCAAAAGAATACATCATTATACATCGCGCACTTTTAAGACTTATCCCATCTAACTTTAAAAGTTCATTTTCAAGCTCTTGGTCACCCATATCTTTAAGGGAATTTAATGACAATTTTCCGAATTCTTTTTTAACATATTTCAATATATTTTTGATTCTTTGTGCCTTCCATTTGCCCAACCCTCCATCTTTGATTGAACGATAAACCTCTAATTTCCTAGCTTTATATGCATTCTCCATTGTTGGGAATCTGTTATGGAACTTTTCCCAAGTCTTCAAATATTTATTCTCATCTGTTTGACTGGTAAGCAAAATAAAAATTGCTTCTTCAAGTGGATCCTCCCTATTAGAAAGGTTGGTTACCGGATAGGAACTTGATAATATCTTACAAATCTCTACTATTTGGATTTCCTGTAATGTTTTAGCTTCCAATTAATACATCCATTTTCACTTTGCACAAATTATGAGGGATTAACTCATCTTTTTCATCAAACCAACAGAGGCATATTCCACGATCAAGGCAAACATATTCACTCAACCAAGAAATTCCCTTGGGTTCTTCTGGCATTAATAGGCAAAGTTCAGGGTTATTTTCTAATAATTCCCGGTATCGAAACCTATATTCATATAATTGACTTATACCTTTCCTGACTTGATCCAGAGTGTTCTCTCCACCGCTTTTCACCTCAAAAATGAATGACCCGTCATTTGGAATCTTAGAATATAAATCAATATGAGGATTCTCCATAGGTTTTGCCCCAAATTTCTTGAGGTGATTAACCAACTTATCAATCAAAATCTTATGTCCAAGGTTTCGCCTTTGTCGTTTTATCCTGGTAACCTCTGGATCGGCCAGCTCCGCCTTTTTGGTAGAAATAACAGGAGGCGGCGAAAACTCTTCCTTTTCCCTTAATGGATAGGTCAAAGGAATTTCCAATTCTTTTGGAACGACAACTTTTAAAATAGGGGCTGTCTTTACAATATCTGAGGAAAGTACTGCAATGGCCTCTGCATTTAGAGTGATAACGCCATCAAAATAATTTGCCCATCCGCCTTCTTTTACCACCCTTTCTAAATCATAACCATTTTTTGCTTCATCGAATAAATTAAATTGATTTCTAATTTTGCTAATAGCATTAATTTTACTGATCAAATCCCTCTCATCGACATCATTTACAGGAGTGCGAAAACTGATTTGTCCAGAACCTATATCAAACAATTCCGTATGTTTTAAAATATGAAATCGCCTTTCAAAAGGAGAATCAAAAATTATTCTGCCTTCCCGAAAATCTAAAAGAACTCTTTCGATGTCTTTCTCGGAAGGAATAACTGAAGTATTCACCTTCGAAGAATTTGCGAGAGCAAAAATTTCTCTGTATGTTAGTGCGCCTTCATAAAATTTCTTATTTTTCATCGATGCTTCAACTAACAGACTTTTACAAATAAGGCGCATGGGGGATAAATGTATACCGTGAGAGATAAAATCTAAGGTTCGATCCCTAGCATTTGCTTGAATTCGCACGGTATTGGTTTTAGGTTTATAGGATATTCCCATGCCATTTGGATATTGAAAGAGGGATAGTTGAATTCTTAAGAAAGAACCTATATCCGGTTCCTCCTTTAGCAAAAACATTTTTGCAGTTTCGCTCAAATGAATAATCCAGCCCTTATCTGAAGGATCAAGTTGGTAAAGACCTAAATATGCTGGATAGGCACTTATTTCGTCCCTAAATTTTGAGCGGTCTCGTGGAGCATAAGAACTCCGTGGACTTATCTCAAGCAATCTTTTTTCAATTTTTTCGCGTTCATAGACCTTGCCATCGAATTCTTCGAAAAGAAAGGTTAATTCTACTAGTTTATCAGGCCATTCATTCCCGCTCGAATGGATTTTGTGACTGAAGAGATCGGTTATCATAAAATCTATTTCAAGAACCTTAATCCCAAGCGATTTATAAATTGTTCATACGTTGTTGTTTTCTTATGTCCAAAGACAAATTTCTTAATATGCTCGGCAAGCAGAGCAGCAAATAAGGGTGGGACAGCATTACCAACTTGGCGGATTACATGTCGGCCTGTTCCATAAAATTCCCACCAATCAGGAAAAGTCTGAATTCTTGCTGATTCTCTCGGTGTTACTTCTCTAGGAGAAAATGGATGGATGTGGCCTTTGCCGCCACCTGCATCAGACCCAACAATAATGGTAAAACTTGGTCTTTCAGGATGTAATTTATTTATTCTAGTCTTATGATCACGTTCCCCGTATTTTAAATTTCTATATCGTTCGATTATCCTATCACTATGTTCACGCCCTATATGGTTGGGGAGAGCATCACCTGGTTCTGGCATCCTGTTGAGAACTTTTCCAACAGTCACGAAGGGTCTTAACTTAAGAAGAGTTCCTTCTTCTCCATGAGTAGGATTCATTTGCGGAATTCTAATGCCTTTTTTACAGCCAATAAAAAAAACCCTCCTACGATATTGGGGGATGCCAAAGTCTGCCAGCTCATAAGTATGGTCCGAAACAGCATATTTCCCATCACAAGATAACGCCTCGAGCAAATTATTATACAAACTTCCATTATGAATGGTTTTTAGCCCAGCAACATTTTCGAATATGAAAGCTGTTGGGTTTAGGTCTTTTATTATTCTCAAATATTCCCATACTAAGTTACCACGGGGATCATTAATGCCTCCTCTCTTTCCAAAAACGGAAAAGGCTTGGCAAGGGGGTCCTCCGATTACGACATCAATATTATCATTCTGCAATCCAATCAAATTAATAATTTGAGAAGTTGGAGTCTTAGTTATATCCCGATCAAGAATTTTAATTTCTTTTAGAAAATTTCTTTTTCTACTATTTAACTCAAGGGTTTTGCAAGAAAAGGGATCAATGTCTATGGATGCAACTAACGAATAACCAGCAACTGCAAATCCGAGATCCATTCCGCCGCCACCAGAAAATAATGATAAAGTCGGTAATAGTTTTTTGCGTTGAGTCACTTTTCGATTTCCTCTTATTTCAATTTTTCGATTTCCCTAATTCTGGGCAAATGAACCTATGAAAATTTCTGATCACTTAAATTATTCCCTCCGCAACCCCCTCTTTCTCTCCATCACTTCCTGGTACGCCTTTAAAAACCTCTCTTGATACTTGACATTGGGAGGATAAGTCAAAAGGGAAGCATAACCAGCCTTGAGGATTTCCTCATTGAGCATTTTCCCATTGGGAAGATAAACATATCCCAAAAGCCTTCCGTATTGATCCCTCTTTTGTACATCGAATTCCACCTTGACCTTATCCTTTTCCTTGACCAGGGATTCTGTGAAGGCAGATGCCCTCTGGCCCATTTCGATGATCTTCTTTATATCCTCCCCGATCCTTTGGGCATCTTTTTGACTCTTGGGAGTAACCCTGCTTTCTGGGCAGTCGATGCCAATCAACCGGATCTTCTCTTCTTTCCCTTGAAACTGGACCTTGAGAGTATCCCCATCCACTACTTTCAAAACAGTAGCAATTTCAGTGGGTTGGGCAAAAGCAAGGGTAAAGAGAGAAAGCCACGAAGCGATTATGAAAAGGGTTTTTAACCAGAACCTTTTCATCGCTGGCTTCATGGAAGAAATTTTATAAGATCATGGAGGGGAATTCAAGGTAAATTTAACTCACACCAGTACCCCCCAGACACACACTTACAAAAAAAGTGATGTCTCCTTAAAATATTTTTAGAAACACCCCCACGCACCCCCTGGTTTGGGGTGTACATTTTACTTTTCCGATGGTTTGTCGATATAATATATAGAGAGATTGTTGATCAATTTAGTCAAGAAAGAAGGTGAGAGAAGATGGCAAAAGAAATCAAGGTACATTTTGATGGTAAGATTCAAGTGGAAATCACTATCAAAATCCAAAAGGAGGAAAAGAAAAATGGAAAAGGGAAAGAAGAAGAAGTTAGAAGATTATGAACCAAAGTTGGGAATTTTTGTTGTGCCTAATAATCTAAAAAGGGAAGTGGAGAAAATGGAAAAGGAAAATGGTAAGAAAAAGTTTGAGAGTCGGCCATCAATGTTGAAGAGGAAAGTTTCTGAGTTGAAGAAGCGAGGAGTAACAAAAATTTTAGAGCGATTGTTAGAGGATGCAGAGTTATTGAAAAAATACTCCACCCCTCAAGGAAAAAAGATGAAGAGGTGGATTAAAGCAGACTTTGTGCGACTGATTGAATCTCCCAAGCCTACCAAAGAAATTCCTGTCAAAAATTCTTCCTCGCCAAAGAAGTAAATTCCTCTCCCAAACTTACAACCTTTAGCTAATAGGCTAGAGGTTGGTGATGATTCTGATATATTTTTGAAGAATAGCCTATAGAACTTATTAGTTTTTCTTTTTAATGTGCCCGGATGCACCTAGATGCACTCTGGAGGAAGGTTTTTAACTATTCTGAAGTGATTTTGGAAGGTTTGTGAGGCAGGGCAGAGGCCAAAGTACCTACTTTGAGGAGTGGCAAAGGAGGTTAGTGGGAACCTCTGCCCTTTGGTGTCATGAAACCCCCACTATTTTCAAGAGATAGTGTCGAAGAGACCTCTATGCCAGAGGTGGGGATGCCACTATCTCTCTTTAGAAACGCACCCCGCTTTGGTCAATTGAAACACGGAACTGGAGAACCATGTCTCTATGGATCAATCCTTCTCTTCTTCATGGTACTCTTCTTCAGGTGGTTTCTTTCCTTTGGTCTTCTTCTCATTCCATTCTGCAACACATTCTTTCATGGATTTTCCTTCACCCATGCATTGCGCCATGAACTCTTGGTATTCAGACGCTTTATGTCGAGGTTTTTCATATTCCTCATAGGGTTTGCATGCCTCTCTTGCATCTCTTCTTGCATTTCGAAGTCCAGACTTTGGCCGCCAAAGGATTCGCCCATTATCTTCTTTGATGCAAAGGTGAGTAGAACTTTCTTCCATGACTTTCTCTTTGGGAACTCCATATTGCTCATAGTACTCATCCTTAGGTTTTTCTTTTTCCTCATGATATTCGTATGGTTTTTTGGCTTTTTCAACGATCTCGCAAATATCGAGGAGACCCTTGAGAACTTCCAACTGGTCAGTCAATTCATCCAACTCAGGTTCATCCATAGTACGCAAAAAATCCATCACTCCATCAGGGTCCTCATCCATTACTTTAATGAGGTCAAAAGCACCCTCAAACAAATCAAGGTCGAGTTTGTTATCACCCATGTTTCCACCTCCAAAATTATCATTCATACTTTTGTAAAGTAGAAATCCTCTTTTATTTGCAGGATGGTCAACAAGAGAAATTTCAGAAATTGAAATGTTTTTCAATCTCCGTGGGCCAGATCGATTTTTCCTATTTCGTTGTTCATTTTGCCAATCATTCCACCGCTCTGTGAACCCCATACTACCCCCTATCAATTTGGTTTTTGAGTTTTCTCAATGTCTAACATAAATGCTTCATCGCAAATCTCATTTCCCACTTTATATAAGACTTCAAAATAGGGATTCCCTTTGCTTATCTTAAGTAAAGTGACGATTATTTTTAGGATTGCCACGCAAGCTTTTTGTTTTTGATTTGTGGTCATTGAAGGATGATTCGTTGAGAACTCAATCAGGCTTTTCTTCAATTCAGTGCATAACTGATCTTGTTGAAAATCCTGAGGGATTATTTCTAAAACTGAAAGAAGCCGGTAAACCCATACATTTTCAGCAGTAGGTGGTTTTCTTGCAATTATGTCACTTAAAGGCATAATTACTCCAACCCTTGCTCCGGTTGACCGAACTTTTTAAGGGGATATTTTATATCTTCCTCGGCTTGCTTTTTTAAATTCGCAACAAG
>Ga0194111_10010278_pt1 | contig 10066 bp, 5 predicted proteins | sample TA2KigC300mmetaG_FD_146194 | JGI IMG/M metagenome (GOLD analysis project Ga0194111, IMG submission 146194) | Freshwater microbial communities from Lake Tanganyika, Tanzania - TA2015033 Kigoma Deep Cast 300m | ecosystem: Environmental > Aquatic > Freshwater > Lake | place: Tanzania: Lake... | reverse complement strand
CAGGCGAGGCCCGCATCGCGCGCAAGCCGCGCGATCTCCGAAGGAGTCCGTTGCCCGTCGGAGCATGCCGAATGGATGTGCAAATCTGCGGTGCCGACGCGCAAGAGATTCCGTACCTCCGTAGTGCCTTTTCTGATGGTAGGTGAGCCGGTTCGCGCCGTCCAGGGTAACCGCCGGGCGCAGACGCACCCGATGCCCGGGCCCGGTGGACATCCCGGCCCCGCGCCCGCTTCTCAGATCGAGTCGAGGCGGGTCAGACGAAGATCTGCTGGCTTCTGGCGCCGCGGGGCTCACCGATGGTCAGACGGATGGCGCCCTCGCCCAGGCGATGCTGCAACGCGTCGAGGAGCGAAGGGCTCGGCGCGACCCTGTTCCCCTTGAGACGGATCTGAACCCCTTCCACGCCCGCGTGATCGACGTGGACCCAGACCGGTGAGGGGCCGGGGTGGCGATCGAAGATCGCGCGCAACGTGTCGAGGAGATCGTCTCCCGCGCTGCCTGGCAGCGCGAGGTGGAGCGTCAGCTGTCCACCCTCCTGCAGATCCGAGAGGGGCTTGGCCTCTTCGATTCTCAGCTTCGGCTTCTGGTCCTCCCGCGTGGAGATCCTTCCGCGGAGGAGGAGCGGCTTCTCTCCGTCGAGATGGCGGCCGCAATCCTGGTAGGCGTCGCTGAAGACCATGCATTCCACCGTCCCGGTGAAGTCCTCGAGGACCATGAAGGCGATCGCCTGCCCCCTCTTGTCCACGCTGCGCCTCACCTGGGTCGGAAGCCCTGCCGCGAGGATCGGCTCATTGTCCCTGATCGCCTCCAGGGCATGGACGGGCACCACTCCCATTCGATCGAGGAGGCGCCGATACTCGTCCAGCGGATGGCCGGAGACGTAGAAGCCGATCGCCTCTTTCTCGCACCGCAGCAGCTCCCCCTGCGGCCACTCGGAGGACTCCGCCAGGGACGGATGGGCCGGCTGCGCCTGGTTCGCCTCGCCTGCCCCGAAGAGAGAGGTCTGCCCCATCGACCGCTCCTTGCGCACCCGCGCGGCCCACTCCATCGCGATCCCGATCGATTCGAGCTGCTGCGCCCGGTGTCCGCCGAGGGAGTCGAGGGCGCCCGCCATGACCAGATTCTCGACGCACTTCCGATTCACGCGGGAGGAGTCGACGCGCTCCGCGAAGTCGAAGAGGGAAGTGAACGGGTGGCCCTCGCGCGCCAGGAGGATCGCCTCGACCGCCGCGTGTCCCACGCCCTTGACCGCCTCCAGGCCGAAGCGGATCGACCCTTCCTGGACGCTGAAGCGTTCCTCGGAGAGATTCACATCCGGCGCGAGGACGCGGATTCCGAGCCGCCTGGACTCCGCCTGGAGGATCATGACCCTGTCCTTGTCCGCCATCTCGGAGGTGAGCGAGGCGGCCAGGAACTCGGCCGGGTAGTGGCGCTTCAACCATGCCGTCTGGTAGGCGACGAGCGCGTAGCCGGCGCTGTGGCTCTTGTTGAATCCATAGCCGGCGAAGTGCGCCATCAGATCGAAGACCCGCCGGGCGCACTCGCCCTTCACTCCGCGCCCGACCGCGCGCTCCACAAAGATCGCGCGCTGCTCGTCCATGATCTCCTGCTTCTTCTTGCCCATCGCGCGCCTGAGGAGATCCGCCTCTCCCAGGGAATAGCCGGCCAGGGCGCTCGCGATCTGGAGCACCTGCTCCTGGTAGACGATCACGCCGTAGGTTTCCTTGAGGATCGGCTCGAGCGACGAGTGCTCGTATCGGATCTGCTTCGCCCCATGCTTGCGCTGGATGAAGTCGTCGATCATGCCGCTGCCGAGGGGGCCGGGGCGATAGAGGGCGTTCATCGCGATCAGATCCTCGAGACAGTGGGGCTTCAGCTTGCGCAGGTAGTCGGTCATCCCGGAGGACTCGAACTGGAAGATCCCCACCGTCTCCCCGCCCGCGAAGAGACCGTAGACCGCGGAATCGTCCAGAGGGATCGAATCGAGATCGATCCGAACGCCGTGGTTCGCGCGGATCCCCTCAAGGCAGTCCTGCAAAACCGTCAGCGTTCTCAGACCCAGGAAGTCGATCTTGAGCAGACCGATCGCCTCGCAGGCGACCATGTCCCATTGCGTCGTCACTTCTCCCTCGGAGGAGCGATAGAGGGGCACCGTTTCCACCAGGGGCGTCGGGCTGATCACGACGCCGGCGGCGTGCGTCGACGCGTGTCGCGTGAGACCTTCCAGAACCCTTCCGGTGTCGACGAGCTCGCGAACACGCTCATCCGCGTCGTAGCGCTCCTTGAGTTCCGGGCTCTGCTCCAGGGCCTTTTCCAGCGTGATGTGAGGCGCCTGGGGGACCATCTTCGCGATCCGGTCGACCTCCCCGTAAGGGACGCCCATCACCCTCCCCACGTCCCGGACGACGGCGCGCGCCGCCATCGTGCCGAAGGTGATGATCTGCGTCACGTTCTCCGCCCCGTACTTGTCGATCACATAGCGAATCACCGAAGCTCGCCCTCGGTCCGAGAAGTCGACGTCGATGTCGGGCATGCTGATCCTCTCGGGATTCAGGAATCGCTCGAAGATCAGGTTGTAACGGATCGGATCGATGTTGGTGACGCCGAGGCAGTATGCGACGAGGCTCCCGGCCGCCGATCCGCGCCCGGGCCCCACTGGGATCCCCTCCTCGCGGGCGCGGTTGATGAAGTCCTGGACGATCAGGAAGTAGCCGGCGTAGTCCATCGCGTGGATGACGTCCAGCTCGTAGCGAAGCCGCGCCCTCAGCTCCTCGCCTGGAGCCGGGAAACGCCGAAGAAGCCCCTCCTCGCAGATGGCGTCGAGGTAGTGGTTCAGCGATGCGTAGGCGGGCGGACAGGGCAGATGGGGAAGGCGCAGCTTGCCGAACTCGAGCGAGACATCGCACTTCTCCGCGATGCGGATCGTGTTCTCCAGCGCCTCCGGCACTTCCCCGAAGAGCCGTTCCATCTCCTCCGCGCTCTTGAAGTACATCTGGTCGGACTCGAAGCGAAGCCGGTTCGCGTCCGAGCGCATCTTCCCCGTCTGGATGCACAGGAGGACATCCTGGGCGGCGGAGTGCCTGCCGAAGAGATAATGGCAGTCGTTGGAGGCGACCAGGGGGAAGCCTCCCTCCCTCGCGAGATCGATCAGCCTCCGCGTGGCGATCTTCTCTTCCGGCAGTCCGTGATCCTGCAGCTCGATGTAGAACTCGTCGAGCACTTCACGGTAGTAGCGAGCCGCCTCGAGGGCCGTCTCGTACTTCTCGCCCCGCACGAGGCAGTTCACCTCGCCATGAAGGCAGGCCGAGAGGCCGATCAGCCCCTCCCCGTGCCGGCTGAGGATCTCCCTGTCGATGCGGGGCCGCTGATAGAGCCCTTCGAGGAAGGCTCGGCTCGAGAGTTCCAGCAGATTCCGATAGCCTGTCTGGTTCCTCGCGAGGAGAATCAGATGGTAGTTGTTCCTCTCCCCTCGATGCGGAGTGCGATCGTGGCGCGATCCGGGAGTGATGTAGGTCTCGATCCCGAGAACGGGGCGCACTCCCTGGGAGACCGCCTCTCTGTAGAACTCGATCAGACCGTGGAGGTTTCCATGATCGGTGAGCGCAAGCGCCGGCATTCCAAGCTCCCGGCAGCGCCCGACCATCTCCGAGATGCGGCATGCTCCGTCCAACAGGCTATACTGGCTGTGGTTATGAAGGTGGACGAAGGTCCGGTCCAAGCTCTCTCCCCCCGATGCGCCCCGGGACTTGAGGATGTTCCACGGCGCGGTCGCCAAAGTAGCACAGGCTGGGAGCCCCTACAAGAAGAGTCGCTGCGACCGTGCATGCGCCCGTGCATGTTGACAGCCGAGGGAACGGTTCCTACACTGCCACTCCACGGAGGTCTGCTCCGATCCGGAGACATGCTTTGAAAGAGAACGACACGACAGCGCGCGGGCCCGTGAAGACGACGTCGCCTCTGGCGCGATCCCTGATCTGCCTCCTGCTCCTTTCGGTCCTGCTGTCGATCTCGGCCTCGCCGGAGTGCGCCTGGGCAGGCGGCGCGGACTCCAAGATGAAGGCGATCACGAAGACGACTCTCTACGGAGCCCTTCTTGGAGGCCTGCTCGGCCTCGCGAGCGCGCTCGTGGTGCGCGACGGATACGAGGACGACGCCGTCCGCTGGGGAATCGTCTCGGGAACCTTCGCTGGTTTCATCTACGGCATCCTCTCCGACGAGGAATCGGACGAGTTCTCGATCCTTCGCGACACGGACGTTCGGGCTTCTCGTTCCTCGCTGGATCTGTGGGGAGACGGTCCGAGTCCGCACTGGCGCCTGGCGCCCCTGAAACAGGCTCGATTCACGGCCGGTCTGGTCCCGGCCTCCCCTGAGGTTTCGCATGACGCAATCCCGAAAGAAGGCGAAGAGCGGAGAGAAGGCCTCCGCCGGGCCGTCCGCCAAGAAGGGGTCGATCAAGCCGACGCCCGCTAAGGCGGCCTCGCAGACCCCCCGGCGCTCGACCGGCGGCCGGGGCGCTTCGGCCGATGAGCAGATCGCCGCGATGGCCGAACAGATCCGCAGCCTAATCGCGGAGCGGGACGAGCACGTCGCCATCGCGGAGGCGGCGGAACTCGAGCAGGAGACGATTCAGAGGGACCTCGAGGAGGCCAGGGAGAGGATCCGCTCGCTCGAGAAGCGGCTGGGCGGGGCCGGCGACTCGCAGGAAGAGACCCCGCACGAGGAGAGCTCCCCCGCCTTCGAGGAGCCCGACGAAGAGGAGCCCGAGGAGGACCTGGACGAGGTCGAGTCCATCTACGGACGGATGGACGATCCGCGCGTGCGCAGGCAGGAGCTGGACCGGGAGAGGCTGGATCGCGAGAGCGAGTCATCGAACGAGCCGTTCTGGATGGTCTGCCCGAAGTGCGGCGACACGCTCGAGGAAGTGGAGGCCGAGGAGGTCAAGATCGACCGCTGCGGCGGCTGCGGGGGGGTCTACCTGGACCACGGGGAGGTCGAGGTCCTCCTCGCCCAGGCACGCGGCCCTCAGGGTCTTCAGCGGACCCGCAACGTCTTGCTCAGCTAGGCCGGCTTGGCCGTGTCGGAGAAGCGGGTTGGCGCGATGCGCGTGCGCCGCGGTTTCGATGCGGTTTCTCAGCGCCCGGGAGAGGTCTTCCTCCAGGACCCTCGGATCCCGCCGGAACTCGTCGGCGCTGTCGGAACGACGACCGCCTGCCAGTCCAAGCCCGTCGGGCTCCAAAGAATCGTGTTCTCGTCCCCCACCGCGACATACCCTCCCCCGGCGCCGCTTCCCGTGTAGGCGATGCCCCGGAGATCCTGCTGGGTGCCGGAATCGACAACATTCCAGATAGCCCCGCCCACTGAGCGGAGGATCACCCCGCCGTCCCCGACGGCGATGCCGATCAGGACATTGTCGGGAAGTAGCCGGAAGAGGGCGATCGCGTTGAGCCCGTTCGAGACAGGGCAGAAAAGCGCTTCCCACTCGAGGGCGAAGGGATTCCCCTTGAGAATGGTCCCTTCAGCGCCCACGGCCCAGAAGCGAGGATTCGTGGACCCCGTCGGCTCCACGGCGACGGCCCGCAGGTCCTTCTCCGTCGGAACCGTGGTCGCCGCGGACCAAGTGATCGGCGCATTGCTCCTGCACCAGATCACCGTTCCGGTGTCTCCGACAGCCGCCATGTAGAAGGTTCCCCCCGCGATCCCCCGCAGAGTCCGCCTCGTCGGCACGGCCGCCGAATCGACGCGGGTCCAGCCGTTCCCCTCGAAGTCCCCCGAGAGGAAGACCGCCCCGGAGTCGCCTACGGCCACCATCCGCCTGAAGCTCCTCGCCAGTCCCCTCAGGTTGAGGCCCGGGCTGGCGGCTCGACCCAGCATCCAGGTGATTCCTCTCCCCTCGGGATCGGTGCTCTGCAGAATCGCCCCATCGTCCCCCACGGCGAAGTAGTCGCTCGCGCCGGTCGCCGCCGCGCGGAGCGTCCCATCGACGATCTTGGCGGCAGAGAGCCAAATCGAGTTGTGCGGGGCGGGGTAGGCGCGCATGATGCGCCCCTCCTCGCCCACGAGGATTGCGCTCGCCCCGCGGGAGGAGACTGCGTGGAAGTCCTCCGCGGCCGATTCGAGGGCGACTGTCGCCGACAGGGTGACCAGAGCCAGGAGAAGTCGCGATGGCCTCATGATTCCTCCGCCCTTTGAGAGGGGACCTTGAGCTTCACCGTGCGCACGCCGTAAGGGTAGGCCTCCAGCACCTCCAGGACCACGCCGTCGTAGTCGAGGCCCTCCCCTTCCTGGGGAATTCGCCCCAGCCGGCGCATGATCAGCCCACCGATCGTATCGTAGCGCGATTTCGGGAGTTCGAGACCCAACTCCTCGTTCAGGTCATCGATGTCGGTCAGGGCGTCCACGATATAGACTCCGTCGCCGAGGGAGCGGATCCGCTTCACCCCCACTTCATGATCATCGGCAAGCTCACCCATGATCTCCTCAACGATGTCTTCCATGGTCAGCATTCCCGTGCAAGATCCGAACTCGTTGACCACGATGACCATCGTCTCCCCTCGGCGCTGCATCTCGACCATCAGGCGGTCAATCCTCTTCGTCTCCGGCACGAACGTCACCGGCCTGACGTAAGCCTCCACCGTTTCGCCGCGCCCCGGGTCGAGGAGCACATCGAAGAGGAGCACGATCCCCACGATTCGATCGGTCCGCCTCTCGTGAACAGGGATGCGGGTGTAGGGGCGTCGCCGGACAAGCGTGCGGAACATCTCGAGGCTCGAGTCTCTCGCCACGGTCACCACCGAGGGCATCGGCACCATCACCTCTCGCGCGGTCGTGTGCCCGAAGTCGAGGATCGATTGGAGCATCCTCTTCTCCTGGCGAAGCGGACCCGTCTCCCCTCCCACGTCCTGAACGAGCACCTTCAGGTCCTGCCGCGTGACCGGAGCGCCCCTCCTGTCCCTGCGCAGCAGTCCCAGGGTCAGATGGATGACAACGCTCGCCGCCGCGGTGATCGGCAGGAGAAGGAGATCGAGGGCGAAGAGGGGGCGCGAAGCCCCCATGAGGACCGACTCGGCTCGCGGCCTCGCGGCGGCTTTCGGGAGCACCTGCCCGAAGACAAGGATGACGATGGTGACGACGACGGTCGCGGCCAGGGTGGCGGCTGCGGTCGGGCCCATCCACCGATGAGCAAGACCCGTCGCGAGCGCCGCCGCGGCGGCGGCCGCGAGCGTGTTGCAGACCAGGAGCGTGACCAGGATCTGTTCCCTGCGGTTCAAGAGATCGAGCGCCAGGTCGCCGCCGCCCTTGCGCGATCGCGCGTGGGCCCTCAGGCGCATCCTCTCGGACGCAAGCAGGGCCATCTCCATTCCCTCGAAGAGGGCCACGCCGATCAGGCAGACCAGGAAGAGCAACGCCTGCAAGCTCGACGGACTCACGCCTCCTCCTCGGCGGGAATGCGACGGACGCGCGCCCGGAGAACTCTGTGGCGGCCGACGTCGAGAATCTCGAAGCGAAGGTCGCGCCAGCCCAGGACCGTCCCCTTGCGCGGGAAGCCGCCGTGGAGGCGGCAGAGGAAGCCGCTCACCGTCGCCACATGCTCCTGCGGAAACTCCACACCCATTCGCTCGCCGAGGTCCTGGAGCGAGACGCTTCCCCTCACCTCGCACAGATCTTCCTCGAGGCCGACGATCTCCTCCTCGCCCTTCTCGTACTCGTCGAACAGCTCTCCGACGACCTCCTCGACCAGATCCTCCCGCGTGATGATCCCGACCGTGTCGCCATACTCGTTCACGACGATCGCCATCCGGTGCCGCTCCTTGCGCATGTCGTGAAACACCCGGTCGGCCGGAGCCTTGTCTGGAACATAGAGGACGGGCTGGACGAGGGCGCCGATCCGGTCGGTCGGCTCGAGGAGGAAGGCGCGCGAGGAGACGTAGCCGACGATTCCATCGACCGTCCTCTCGTAGATCGGGATCCTGGAGTGTTTGGACGTTGTGATCAACTCCAGCAGCTCTGCGCGCGTGATCGTGGCTGGAGCCGCGATCAGATCCACCCTCGGGGTCATCACCTCCTCGGCCGTCGTCCTCGAGAACGAGAGGATGTTCTGGACCAGACGGCTCTCGACCTTGCTCATCCCCGAGCCCTCGTCGATCTCCTCGAGCACGGCCCGCAGCTCCGTCCTGGTGACGCGGCGGCTCAGCCCCTCGGGCGCGCCGGGGATGCGGAGCAGGGCGAGGAAGGCTCGACCCATATGGGTCATACCCCATGTGAGGGGAGCCAGCAGCGGTCGAACGGCCGCGAGGGGGATCGCTGCGAGGTAGGCGAGGGAACGGGGGAAGTGGACCCCGAAGGTCTTGGGGAGGATCTCGCAGAAGAAGAGGATCAGGACCGTCGCCGCCGGGATGGCGACCTTGAGCCCCGACGGCCCGAAGCGATCGAGCGCCAAAGAGGTCAGGGTGGCGGAGAGCCCCGCATTGACGAGGGTGTTGCCCACCAGCAGCGAATTCAGAAGCCGCTGCGGATCCCGAAGGAGACCGCGCAGGGTGCGTGACAGCCGCGTCCTGCCCCCCTCGATCTGGCGGAGCTGCAGATGGTTGAGGGAGACGAGCGCCGCCTCTGCGCCCGAGAAGAGCGCGGAGGCGACGACGAGGACGACGACGAGAAGAGTGGTAGCTTCTTCCATCCGTGAGGTTTCGCTCTCCCCGGATTCTAGGAAGCGGAGGCGGGGCGGTCAAGGTCCGGCGCCGCGGGCCAGATCCCATCCGGCGGTCCCCACGGGAGGATTGAGCGGGGGCGGCGAGGCGTGCTATGTTCGTTTATTGTGCCCGGAAGCAGGCACTCTCTGAGGAGGATCCCGAGTCATGTTCGAGATGATGCGCCGCAACACCAAGCTGATCATGTGGATCACAGCAGCCTCATTCGTGTTGCTGATCTTTCTGGCATGGGGAGCCGAGTACCAGCTGGGCTCTGGCGGTGGAGGGCGCGCGGCGGGAGTCATCGGTCGCGTCAACGGCGAGCCGATCAAGGCCCGGGTGTATGAAGAGAGGATCCTCGTCGGCCGCGAGAACTGGGTGGCCCAGCGGGGCGCCAACCCGGACGAAGGCGAGGAGGTGCAGCTGCGCGATCAGGCATGGACCGACCTCCTCCAGGAGATGCTCCTGAGGCAGGAGATCGAGCGCCGCGGCATCGTTGCGACCGATCAGGAAGTGGCCGCCGCGATCCGCAACCAGCCGCTCCCCCAGATCGTCCAGAACCCGGAGTTCCAGACCAACGGCCAGTTCGACCAGTCGAAGTACCTCGCCGCCCTGGCGGATCCGGGCCGGGACTGGCTCTCCCTCGAGTTCTACTACCGCCAGGATCTTCCGAAACAGAAGCTGCAGCAGATGGTCATGGCCTCCGTGAAGATAGGCGACACCGAGATCCGCAAGCGCTTCGAGGAGGAGAGTGTGCGCGCGAAGGTGGCGTTCGCTTCCCTCCCGACCAATCTCTTCCGCGTCGATCCCCCGGAGGACGACGCCCCCGTGCGCGCGCACTTCGAGTCGCACCGCGATGACTATCGAAGCGAGGAGCAGGCCTGGATCCAGTACGTGCGGATCGACAAGAAACCGACCGTCTCGGACACGCTGGCCGCCCGGGACTTGATCCTGCAGGCCGCCCGGGAGGCTGCGGACGGCGAGGACTTCCAGATCCTCGTCAGCGCCTATTCGGAAGCGATCACCCAACTCCGCGGCGGCGAGCAGGGCACCTACATGACTCGCGAGCAGTTCAGCGCGCCGAACGTGAGGGAGGCCGCCTTCTCGCTGCCCGTGGGCCAGGTGAGCGAGATCCTCCCGGAAGCCAACGGGTTCCATCTGATCCGCGTCGAGGATCGGCGCACCGACCAGGGCAATGATCAGGTCAAGATCGCCGATATCTTCGTCCCCATCACTCTCTCCGGGGAGACGATCACGAGCTACCGCGACCAGGCCTACAGCATCGCGGCGGAGGCGCAGCAGGAGATCGCGCTCTCCGAGATCGCTCAGAGGGAAGGCTTGCCGATTCTGGACGTCGGCCCCTTCGGCCGCCGTTCCTTCGT